>Ga0307416_100000885_pt1 | contig 15784 bp, 11 predicted proteins | sample DK1Cmetagenome_2_FD_203821 | JGI IMG/M metagenome (GOLD analysis project Ga0307416, IMG submission 203821) | Maize rhizosphere microbial communities from greenhouse at UC Davis, California, United States - DK15-C-3 | ecosystem: Host-associated > Plants > Roots > Rhizosphere > Soil | place...
GTCGGCGAGGCCCTCGGCGTCGGCCCCAGGAGCAAGGCCGTCACCGCCGTGGTCACCGGCCTGGTCGACCGCCTCGGCCCCGAGCTGGACATCCTCGAGCGGGTCCCGGTGGAGGAGATCGCCAAGTTCGCCCCACCGCTGGTCGCCGAGGCCATCACCCGCGTCCGCCGCGGCGACGTCGTCTGGGAACCCGGCTACGACGGCGAGTACGGCACCATCCAGATCTTCAGCCCGGAGGAGCTCCGCTCCTCCCCGGTGACCGCGCCCTTGTTCGACCCCACCCCGCCCCTCCCGGTCGCCCCGGCCACCCCGCCCCTCCCGGCCCTCCCGGTCGCCCCGGCCCTCCGGGCGGCGCCGGTTGTCCACACCCCCCTTCCCCCAGCCGCCCGCACCCCCGCCCGCGCCGGGCGCCCCTCCATCCCAGACCCCGCTCACCGCATCCCCGACCCTCTCGCCGTCCCGCTCCCCGACCCCGAGCTCGGGATCCTCGGGGGGCTGGACCCCGAGCAGCGGGTGGCGGCGGGGGCCGAGCCCGGGCCGCTGCTGGTGGTGGCGGGGCCGGGGACCGGGAAGACGCGGACCCTCACGCACCGGCTGGCGTACCTCGTGCGGGAGCGGGGGCTGGCGCCCGAACGCTGCCTGGCGATCAGCTTCACCCGGCGGGCGTGCGGGGAGCTGCGGGAGCGGCTGGAGGCGCTCGTGCCCGGGGAGGCGGGGCGGGTGCTGGTGACCACCTTCCATGGGCTGGGGCTGCGGATCCTGCGGGAGCAGCACGCGGCGGTCGGGCTGGGGCCGGGGTTCCGGGTGGCGGACGAGGCCGAGCGGCTGGAGCTGCTGACCGAGCTGCTGGGGTGCCCGGAGCGGGAGGCGCGGCGGCTGCTCCCGGAGCTGGTGCGGCGCAAGCGGGCCCGGGCCGCCCGCTGGCCCGACCTGGACGCCGAGGCGTCCGAGGTCGCGGGGCCCCTGGCCCGCTACGAGGCGGCCATGCGCAAGCTGGACCTGGTCGACCTGGACGACCTGCTGGCCCTGCCGGTGATGCTGCTGGCCACCGACGAGGGGCTGGCGGCGAGGTACCGGGAGCGGTTCGGGTTCGTGGCCGTGGACGAGTACCAGGACGTGGACGAGCTCCAGTACCGGCTGCTGCGGCTGCTCACCACCCCCGAGGCCAGCCTGTGCGCGATCGGCGACCCCGACCAGGCGATCTACGGGTTCCGGGGGGCCGACGTCGGGTTCTTCCTCCGGTTCGCCCAGGACTATCCCACCGCCAGGACCGTCCGGCTGACCCGCAACTACCGGTCCAGCCCGGCGATCGTCGCCGGGGCGCTGCAGGCGATCGCGCCCTCGACCCTGGTCGCGGGGCGGGAGCTGGCGGCCGTTGGCGGCGCCGGGGCGCCGGCCCGGATCACCGTCCACCGGGCGGCCAGCGACCTGGCCGAGGCCGAGTTCGTCGTCCAGACGATCGACCGGCTGCTGGGCGGGGCCTCGTTCCTGTCCCTGGACTCGGGCCGGGCCGACGGCGGGGCCGAGCATGGGCTGTCGTTCGCGGACGTGGCCGTGCTCTACCGCACCGACGCCCAGTCGGGGCCGCTGGCCGAGGCGCTCGGACGGGCCGGGATGCCGTTCCAGAAGCGCTCCCACGACCGGCTCGGCGACCGCCCGGCCGTGCGGGCCCTGGTCCGGGCCATGCGCGAGCGGGCCCCCACCGGGGACCGCTCCCTCACCACCCGCCTCGCCGAGGCCGCAGCGGCGGCGGGCGCCACCGGCACCACCGCCGGTACCGCCGGCACCGTGGACGACGCCGGAACCGCCGAGGAGGCCCTCGACCTGCTCGCCCCCCTGGCCGCCCGCTGCGGGAACGACCTCGACCGGTTCCTGGCCGAGCTGGCCCTGGGGGACGAGGTCGACACCTGGGACCCACGGGCGGACCGGGTGTCGCTGCTCACCCTGCACGCCGCCAAGGGGCTGGAGTTCCCAGTGGTGTTCCTGGCCGGCTGCGAGGACGGGCTGCTGCCCCTGCGCTTCGGCCCCCGGCCGACCCCGGCGGAGACGGCCGAGGAGCGGCGGCTGTTCTTCGTCGGCATGACCCGGGCCCGGTCGCACCTGTTCCTCAGCCACGCCCGCCGCCGCGCCTGGCGGGGGTCGGTCCGCGAGGCCGAGCCGTCGCCGTTCCTGGCCGACCTCGAGGCGGCCCTGCTCGCCCACGCCGCCCTCCCTGCCCGGCGCCGTCCCGACCCGCCGGCGGCCGACCAGCTGTCGCTGCTCTAGGGCTGGCGCCCGGCTCCCGCCGCCCGGCCGACCCGCGACTCGACCAGCTTGAACTTGCCGGCGGTGTCGCGCTCGTCCTGGAGGCTGTCGCGCAGCTCGACCTCGACCACCGGGTGGGCCGCGCCCTGGGCGGCGAGGCGCTCGGCCAGGCGGTCCCTGATCAGGGCGACCGCCGCGGCCGGGTCGGCGGCGCCCGGCCGCAGGGCGGCCCGGACGTGGAGGCCGTCGTGGTCGTGGACCACCTTGTACTGGGCCAGGCCGCCGATGCCGGCCAGGGCGCTCCGCAGGGCCAGGGGGTGGACGGCGACCGTGCCCCCGGCGGCCGCCTCCAGGTGGAGGATGTCGTCGTTGCGGCCCTCGACGGCCTGGAGCAGCCGGAACGGCCGGCCGCAGGGGCAGGGCCCGGGGGCCATCGCCACCATGTCCGAGACCTCGTAGCGGATCAGCGGCTGGGTCCGGGTGACCAGGTTGGTGACCAGCAGCTTGTGGCCGGTCTGGCCGGCCGGGACGGGCCGGCCACCCTCGTCGACGACCTCGACGATCGCCTGGTCCTCGAACAGGTGGATGCCGGTGTGGCGGTCGCAGTGGGAGCCGATGATGCCGGCCTCGGTCATGGCGTACAGCTCGAAGGAGCTGGTCCCCCAGGCGGCCCGGACGGCGTCGCGGAGCTCGTCGGTGTGGGTCTCGCCCGAGCTGGCGATGATCGCCGGGCGGATCCGCAGCCGCCCCTCGAACTGCTCGGCCGCCAGCAGCCCCAGCACCGACCCGTAGGCGTAGAGGAACTCCGGCTGGTGGCGGTTCAGGGCCTCGACCATGGCCGCCGGCGGGGCCGTGGCCTCCAGCCGCAGGACCCGGTAGAGGCCGAGGTCGATGCTGGCCGCCATCCGGTAGGTCATGTGCAGGGGCCGGGCGGCGGCGATGGAGGCGATCCGCACCCGCCGCGGCAGCCGCGGCCGCAGGCCGACGTAGTGGTTCCAGCGGAAGAACCCGGCCAGGTACCGGCGCCACTCGTCCCGGTCGGCCACGAACACGCCCTTGCGGCCGGTGCTGCCGCCGGTGGCCATGGCCCGGTAGCGGCCGAGCAGCAGCTCGTCGCGGTCAAGGCCGTCCAGGTGGGCCTCGACCGCCGCCAGGGTCAGCCGCGGGTCACCGACCAGCTCGTCGAAGCGGTCCATGACCGTGGCCTTGTCGATGACCGGGAGGCGGTCCAGGACGACCGGGTCGCCGACGTCCAGGCCGGCGTAGCGCTCCCGGTAGAGGCGGGAGGCGGCCACGGCGTGGCCGACGACCTCCCCGAGCCGCCGCCGCTGGTACGCCTCGAGCTGGTCGCGGGTCCAGCGGTCGTGGGTGATGAGCTCGCGGGCCAGACGCATCGCCCCGGCCAGGTCCGCCAGCCGCCGTGCCTGGTCGGTCGGTGCCATCTCAGGACCTCCTCTGGGTCGCCGGGCCGTCGGCGGCGGCGCCGCGCAGGAAGGCCACGGCCATGGTCGACAGCAGCCCCTCGGGGACCCGGCCGGGGTCGGCCAGCCGCTCAAGGGCGACCCCGTTGCCCATGGCCACCACCGCCCTGGCCAGCACCTCCGGGGCCATCGGGAGCGGCAGGCCGAGCCGGGCGTAGTCGGCCTCGATGAGGCCGGCGTAGGCGGCGACCAGGCGCTCGTGGCGGGCGCCGAACTCGCGCCGCAGGCGCTCGTCGCGGGCCGCGTGCGACCAGAACTCGAGCACCAGCGGGAACCAGTCGCGCTCGCGCTCCAGCAGGTCCATGCGCCGGCCGGCCAGCAGCTCGGCGTGGGCCCCGAGCGGCTGGTCGAGGTCGGCGACCTTGGCCACCTCGGCCACGATCCGGTCGATGTGCTCGTCCAGGATGGCCAGGAACAGGTCGGCCTTGCTGCCGAAGCGGGAGTAGACGGCGCCGATGGTGAACCCTGCCTCCTCGGCCACCAGCTCCAGCGAGGCGGCGTGGAACCCGCGGCGCAGGAACAGCTGGCGGGCCGAGGCCATCAGCTGGGCCCTGGTCTGGGCGCTCTTCTCGGCCCGGGTAAGCCGCTGCCGTGTCATAGTGACGCTATAGTAATAGCGTCACTATCAAAGTCAAGGGGCGGTGGACTCGGTCGGGGAATCGCCCCACTCCCAGGGGAACACCTTGGTGCCCTTGGTCCCGCCCTGGTTGTTGAGGATGGTCCCGAGCAGCACGAAGATCATGATCACGGCGGCGAAGGCCACGATCGCCAGCTGCAGCTTGACCGAACGCCAGATGGCGTCCTTGTCGGCGCGCTCGGGCGACCCGGCCCGGTGGCCGGTCGCCTTCCACAGCTCGCGCGGGGTCACGGCCGCGTACGCCTTGGCGCGGCGGCGCTTGAACTCCTCCCGGTCGATCTCGCCGGCGGCCAGGGCCTGCTGCAGCAGCCGGTCGGCCTCGTGCTTGTCCTGCAGGGAGATGAGCTTGGGACCGTCGTCGTCCTCGGCGACGGCCGGTTCCTGCCCCTTCCTCATGGCAACCTCCACCCGGTCATGCTGACCCCCCGATGATGCGGCACCGGGCCCGCCCTGCCAATCATGTTCCTGACACTTCTCGCGACCGGCATACTTCGGCGCGAGGTGGTGGACATGCGGGGGCCGGCGTGAGCCGCCAGTGGGACCCGGCCGGGCCGGCCAGGGGCCGGGTGGTCCTGCTGCACGGGATGATGTCGACCGGCGCCACCTGGTGGCGGATCGGCCCCGCCCGGCCAGGGCGGGGCTGGATGGTCGACGCCCTCGACCTGCCCGGCCACGGCGACTGGCCGCCGACGGGCCGGCCCCTCGACCTCGACCGGCTGGTCGACGGGATCGCCGGCCGCCTCGGCGGGCCGGTGGACCTGCTGGCCGGCCACAGCCTGGGCGCGGCCACGGCCGTCGCCCTGGCCGGCCGGCGGCCGGGCACGGCCCGGGCGGTGGTCCTGGAAGACCCGCCCAGCGGGCCGGACGACCAGGGGAGGCTGCTCCTGGCCGCCGGGGTCGAGGCCGACGCCCGGACGGTCCGCCGGGACCGCGCCCGGCTGGTCCGCCGGGAGCGCGAGGCCAACCCGGCCTGGGCCGACGAGGACGTGGAGCACTCGGTCGACGGCATCGCCGCCGCCGACGCGGCCGCGGTCGCGGGCGGCCGTGCACGCCCTGCTCCCGCCGGACCGGTTCGTGGTCCTGGACGGCGGCCACTGCCTCCACCGCGACCTGCCCGACCGGTGGCTGGCGGCGGTCGGCGGGTTCACCGACGAGGTCCTGGGCGGCGGCTGACCGGGCCGGACGCCCGGTCCTGCGCCCGCCGGGTTGTGCGCACGACCGGCGGAGGTGCGACGATGCCGGACAGGAGTCCCCCGTCGAAAGGCAGCGCATGGGCAAGAGCTCCAAGCCAGCCGCTCGGATATCGGACCTGCTGCGGGTGCCGGCCGGACCGGTCGACCTGAGCGCCCTCGACACCCGCGCCACCCCCGGCTTCGACGGCGGCAAGAAGGCCGGCAAGGCCGCCCTGGCCGAGCTCGGCTCGCGGCTGTCCGACCTTCAGGAGCGGCTGCACGCCGAGGGGGTCAAGGGCGCGACGCCCAGCGTGCTGCTGGTCCTCCAGGGCATGGACACCTCGGGCAAGGGCGGGGTGCTGCGCCACGTCATCGGCCAGGTCGACCCCCAGGGCTGCGAGATCGCGTCCTTCAAGGCCCCGACCCGCGAGGAGCTGGCCCACGACTTCCTGTGGCGGATCCGGCGGCGGCTGCCCGGGCCGGGCAAGCTGGGAGTGTTCGACCGCTCCCACTACGAGGACGTGCTAACGGTCCGGGTCCACGACCTGGTCCCCCGGTCGACCTGGAGCCGGCGCTACGGCACCATCAACCGCTTCGAGGCCGGGCTGGCCGAGCGGGATGTCCGCGTGGTCAAGGTGTTCCTGCACATCTCCAAGGGGGAGCAGCGCCAGCGGCTGCTGGCCCGGCTCGACGAACCGACCAAGCACTGGAAGTACAACCCGCACGACGTCGACGAGCGCGCCTTCTGGACCGACTACCAGCAGGCGTACGAGGCCGCCCTGGAGCGCTGCAACACCGGCCTGGCCCCCTGGTACCGGGTCCCGGCCGACCGCAAGTGGTACCGCAACTGGGCCGTGGCCAGCCTGCTGGTCGAGCAGCTGGAGGACATGAAGCTGACCTGGCCCAAGGCCGACTACGACGTCGAGGAGGAGCGGGCCCGGCTGCTCGCCGACGCCTGACCCGACCGGCGGTCAGGCCGGGGCGGCCAGCAGGGCCTCGGCCTCCAGCGTGAGGGTGCGGGCGCCGACCGAGCGGTAGAACGCGAGCGCGCCGGCCAGGTGGGGGGCGGCCTCGGCGGGGCGGCCGGCGGCGGTGAGCTGGGCGGCGGCCCGGAGGCGGGCCAGGGCCTCGTCGGGAAGGGAGCCGATGCGGCCGTAGACGGCGGCGGCCCGCTCGGGGTCGCCCTCGGCGACGGCCAGGGCGCCCTCCACCCACGGGGTCGGCTCCAGGCCGGCCAGCAGGCCGGCCAGCTCGGGACCGCGGCCCAGGCGGGTCAGGGCGTCGGTGATGTCGGCCGACCAGTCGGCGGTCATCCCGGCGTCCTCCTGGTCACGGATGAGGGCGAGCAGCTCGGCCGCGGCGGCCTCGGCCGCCGGGACCTGGCCGTCGGCAAGCAGCACACAGACCCGCAGGCCCAGGGTCTCGTGGAGCCCGACCAGGTCCTCGGCCTCGGCGACCAGGGCCGCGGCGGCGTCGGCGTCGGCCAGGGCGCCGGCCAGGTCACCGCGGGCCAGCCGCACCCGGCCCCGCACCACCCGGCAGGTGGACTCCATGTAGTGGGGGCTGCCCGCCTCGACCTCGGCGATCCAGGCGTCGGCCAGGGCCGCGGCGTCGTCCCAGCGGCCCTGGAGGTAGCTGTCCCAGGCGTCCTCGACCCCGAGGTAGCGGAGCTGGCTGGCGTGGCCGAAGCGCTCGGCCAGGCGCCGGGCCTCGGCGTGCAGCTCGACCGTGCGCCGCAGGTCCCCGAACCCGGCCCAGGTGGTGGCCAGGTTGGCGACGATCGTGCAGGCGGCGGGCGCGTTGGCCCGGACGGCGATGGCGGCCGCCCGCTCCAGGTCGTCGATCCCGCCGCGGTCGCCGCGGTCGAGCCGGCCGGCCCCGATCCACTGGAGGGCCTCGGCCCGGAGGCCGTCCAGGTCGAGGGCGTCGCCGATGGCGAACGCCGCCCGCCCGGCCTCGACGGCCTCGGCGCTCTCCCCGCCGATGATGTGGGCGCCGGCCAGCTGGGCCAGGACGAACCCCTTGGACGGGGAGGCGGGCGCCCCGGCCAGCAGGGCCGCCGCCTCGCGCAGGTGCCGCATGCCCTCCTGGCCGTGGCCCTGGCGGCGCAGCAGGCGGCCGAGCAGGGCCCTGGCCTCGGCCGCCCGTTCCCGGTCGCCGGCCTCACCCAGGGCGTCGGCGGCCTCGGCGAGCAGCTCGGCCCCGGCCAGCTCGGCGTGCATGCGGGCCTGGCCGAGGCCGAACAGCCATCGCGGGCGGGCCGGGTCGCCGGGCTCGGCCAGGTCCAGGGCGCCGGCGTAGAAGCGGGCCGCGGCGTCGAAGGCGTGCAGGGCGGTGGCCCGGTCGCCGGCCTCCCCGAGCGCGACCCGGGCCCGCCCGGCCAGCATGGCCGTGTCCTGCTGGCGGGCCGCCCGGGCGAACTCCAACGCCCGCGAGTAGTGGTGGGCGAGCAGCTCGGCCCGGTCCTCGGCCCGGTCCGGGGTGAGCGAGGCGATCCACTCGGCGGCCCGGCGGTGCTTGTCGGCCCGGGCGGCCCGGGGGATCTGGCGGTAGGCGACGTCGCGGAGCAGGACGTGCCGGAAGCTGTACTGGGTCTCCCCCGCCACCGCCGAGCGGCGCTCGGCGGCCAGGAAGTCGCGTGCCTCCAGGACCTGGAGGTGGCGCCGGACGGCCTCGGCGGGCCGGCCGGCCAGGGCGGCCAGCGCGCCCAGCCAGACCACCGTCCCGATCACGGCCGCGTCGGCCAGCACGCCCTTCTCGTCGGGGCCGAGGGCGTCGACCCGGGCGGCGATCAGGCCCTGGACCGTCTCGGGCAGGGGCAGGGCGTCGGCCGGGGCGGCCCGGCCGGGCCCGCCGGCATCCAGCAGGCCCCGGTCGGTGAGCATGCGGATGTACTCCTCGGCGTACAGCGGGTTGCCGCCGGCCCGCTCCAGCAGCGGCGCCTGGAGCTCGGCCGGGAGCACGCTGGTGTCGAGCAGGGCCGCCAGCAGCCGGGCGGTGTCGTCCTCGCTGAGCGGCCCCACCTGGACGAGGTCGGTGCCGGGCCGGGCGCCCCAGCCGGGCCGGCGGGCCAGCAGCTCGGGCCGGGCGGCCGCGACCACCAGCAGAGGCACGTCGCCGGACCATTCGACCAGGTGCTCGACGAAGTCCAGGAGGGCGTCGTCGGCCCAGTGCAGGTCCTCGAACACCAGCACGGTCGGGCCCTGGGCGGCCAGCGCCTCCAGCAGCCGCCGCCAGGCCGCGAACGCCTCGGGCTGGCGGTCGAGGCCGGGACCGGCGTCGCCGGCCAGGCCGACCAGGGGCCGCAGGTGCCCCTCGACCCAGCGGGCCTCGGCGGGGTCGCCGAGCAGGTCGGCGGCCATGGCGGCCAGCTTGGCCGCCGCCTGGTCGGCGGCGTCGGTCTCCAGGATCCCGGCCTGGGCCTTGACCATCTCGCCCAGGGCCCAGAAGGTCACGCCCTCGCCGTAGGGCAGGGAGCGGCCCTGTCGCCAGGTGGTCAGCTCCGGCTCGGCGTCGACGGCGGCCAGCAGCTCGGCGACCAGCCGGCTCTTGCCGATCCCGGGGGCACCGACGAGGGTGACCTGCCGGGGGGAGCGGCCGGCGCGCACCCGGGCCAGGGCGTCGCCGAGCCGCCCCAGCTCGACCTCGCGCCCGATCAGCGGGGTGCGGCCGCGCGGTCCCACGTCGACCCCGAGGCGGGCGATCGGCTCCAGCGCCTCCCAGACCGGGAGGGGCTCGGCCTTGCCCTTGGCCACCACCGACCCGGCCGAGCGGTAGGCGATGGCCCGCCGGGTGGCCCGCCAGGTCGTCTCGCCGACCAGCACGCCGCCGGCCGGGGCCAGCCCCTCCAGCCGGGCGGCGGTGTTGACCACGTCGCCGACCACAGCCTCGCTCTCCCGGTCGCCGAGCACGACCACCGCCTCGCCGGTCATGACCCCGACCCGGATCCGGAGGTCGAGGCCGGGGTCGGTCTCGTTCAGCTCCTTGACGGCATGGAGCATCTCGAGGGCGGAGCGGACCGCCCGCTCGGGGTCGTCCTCGTGGGCGGCCGGGGCGCCGAACACGGCCATGATCCCGTCGCCGATGAACTTGTCCACGGTGCCGCCGTAGCGCTCGACCTCCCGCCGGACCCGCACGTGGTAGGCGAGCAGCCGGGCCCGCACGTCCTCGGGGTCGGCGTTGTCGGACTGGGCGGTGAAGCCAACCAGGTCGCAGAAGACCACGGTGACGACCTTGCGGTCCTCGCGGGCCGGCGCGGCCCGCAGCGGGCGCCCGCACGAGAGGCAGAACCGGGCCCCGGCCGGGTTCCCCTGCCCGCACCCGCCACAGACCGACATGCCGGGATTGTACGGTCCCCGGCCCGGCGGGCCGAGGCCGAACGGTGACGTGCCCGAGCCCGGAGCATTCGGCACCGAACCTCACACAGGCACCTGAGCACCCGACATCGACCTCCGGACGGCGGGGCCGGCGGCCCCTGGGGCTGCTGGTCGCGGCCTGTCTGGTGGTGGCGGGGGCCGCGGTCGGGACCACCGTGGCCCTGGCCGGCCGCGACCCGGGCCCGGCCGCGACCGGCGGAGCCGGCCAGGTGGCCGCCCAGCCCGCCGACGGCGGACAGGTCAAGGCCAACGGCACGAGCAGGGACACGAGCAACGACAGCAAGGGCAACGACAGCACCCGCGACTCGAGCGACACCGCCGCCGGCGCGGCCGTGCCGCCCGACGGGGTCCACCACACCCTGATCCGCAAGGTCGACATCGCCAGCCTGACCGTGCGCGACGGCGTGGTCCACGCCATCAAGGAGCGCCAGATCCACCCGGCCTGCTGAGCACGAAATTTGCCCCGCTACGCCCACAGTGGGCGTGGCGGGGCATAAACTGTATGGCGTTCAGGATCCCGGGGGGTGAAGCCATGACCGCGATCGGCTCGGACCGTGGTGGCCCGACGGTGCAGCGGATGCTGGTCGGGGCCAAGCTCCGCCGGCTGCGCACCGACCTCGGCCTCACCCGCGAGCAGGCCGCCGACCACATCCGGGCCTCGGCCTGGAAGATCCACCGGCTCGAGAACGGCCAGGTCAGCTTCAAGGAACGCGACCTCCTCGACCTCCTGGACCTCTACGAGGTCACCGACCCCCAGGAGATCGCCGACACCCTCGCCCTGGCCCGGGAGGCCAACCACCCGGGCTGGTGGCAGCACTACGGCGACGTCCTCCCGGCCTGGTTCCGTGCCTACGTCGACCTGGAATCGGCCGCCAGCCTGATCCGAACCTACGAAGGCCAGTACATTCCCGGGCTGCTCCAGACCGACGACTACATCCGCGCCGTCGTCCACGCCGCCCACCTCACCGACACCTCCGACGAGGTCGGCCGCCGGGTCCGGCTCCGCATGGCCCGCCAGACCCTGCTCACCCGCGACCAGCCGCCCCGGCTGTGGGCGGTCATCGACGAAGCCGCCCTCCGCCGCCCCGTCGGCGGCCCCGAGGTCATGCGCGGCCAACTGGAACGCCTCATCGAAGCGACCAAGCTGGCCACCGTCACCCTCCAGCTGCTGCCCTTCGCCGCCGGCGCCCATCCGGCCATGGCCGGAGCCTTCAGCATCCTGCGCTTCGGCGACCAGGAGCTCCCCGACGTCGTCTACCTCGAACACCTCACCGGCGCCAGCTACCTGGACAAGCGGGACGAGGTGGAGCGGTACCTCGACATCATGGAGCTGCTGTGCCTCCAGGCCGAGCCGCCGGCCCGGACCGTGGAGCTCCTGCAAGGGATCCTGGAGGAGTTGTAGGCTTCAACTCCCCCCGCTTGCCCCACGGATGGAGCGCAGGTGGCCGACGACTGGACCACCAGGATCAACACCGGCGTGCCGAACCCGGCGCGCATCTACGACTACCTCCTCGGCGGCAAGGACAACTTCCCGGCCGACCGCGAGATCGCCGAGCAGATGCTGGCCATCGCGCCGGTCGCCCGCGAGGTGGTCGAGGACAACCGGAAGTTCCTGCGCCGGGCCGTCGAGGTCCTGGCCGACGCCGGGGCCCGGCAGTTCATCGACCTCGGCAGCGGCCTGCCAACCCAGGGCAACGTCCACGAGATCGCCCAGGCGGCCGCCCCCGGGTCCCGGGTCGTCTACGTCGACAACGACCCGATGGTGGTCGCCCACAGCCGGGCCCTGCTGGCCGGCGACAACACCGTGGCCATCGAGGGCGACCTGCGCCAGCCCGACAAGGTCCTGGGGCATCCGGAGGTCCGGGAGCTGATCGACTTCGGGCAGCCGGTCGCCCTGCTGCTGCTGGCCATCCTGCACTTCGTCCCCGACGACGAGGACCCGTTCGGGATCGTGGCCCGCTACCGGGACGCCCTGCCCGCCGGCAGCCACCTGGCCATCTCCCACGGCACCCGGGACATCCCCCAGCGGCCCGACCTGTCCCCCGAGGAGATGGCCGACATGGGGGCCAAGGTCGAGCAGCTGTACCAGCTCACCACCGCGTCGCTGGTCACCCGCACCCGGGCCGAGGTCGAACGGTTCTTCGACGGCCTGGAGCTGCTCGAGCCGGGGGTGGTCGAGATCCAGCGCTGGCGGCCCGACGGCCGCACATCGCTGCTACCGGGGGGGTTCTACGGAGGAGTCGCCCGCAAGCGCTGATCCGCCGAAGGAGGCGCGCCATGGCGCAGAACGGTCCGTCCCCTGGTCTTGCCCAGGAGGCCATCGGCCTCCGGGAAGTGCTCTTCCAGTCCATCACCCACATGGCCCCGGCGGCGGCGGTCGCGTTCTCGATCATCGTCGGGGCCAACTTCGCCGCCGGGGCCCTGCCCCTGTCGGTGCTGCTCGCCCTGGTCGGCTGCCTGCTGGTGGCCGTCTCGATCGGCCAGCTGGCCCGGCGCCTGCCGTCGGCCGGCGGGTTCTACACCTACGCCGCCCGCGGCCTGCACCCGGCCGTCGGGTTCCTGGTCGGCTGGGGGTACGCCTTCGTCGAGCCGCTGGTGGCGCCGCTGCTGTTCCTGATCTTCGGGAACGTGGTCGCCGGCACCCTCCAGCAGGAGTTCGGCTGGAGCTACGACACCTGGTGGGTGGTCGCGGCGGTGGCCGCGGCCGTGGTCGTGCTCGTGCTCGGGTGGTTCGGGGTCCGGCTGAGCACGGGCGCCGGCACCCTGCTGGGCCTGTTCGAGATCCTGGTCTTCGCCGCCCTGGCCGTCACCCTGATCGTCAAGGCCGGCGACGCCAACACCCTGTCGGTGTTCGGGACCAGCCAGGCCACCGTCGAGGGGTTCGGGGGGTTCTCGGGCGTGGTCGCCGGCTCGGTCTACACCATCCTGGCCTTCATCGGGTTCGAGGCGGCGGCGCCCCTGGCCGAGGAGGCCAGGGACCCGCGGCGGACCATCCGGCTGGCCGTCATCTACTCCTGCCTCGGCATCGGCCTGTTCTACGTGCTCACCACCTACGCCGCCACCGTCTTCTTCGGCCCCGGCAAGTTCGCCGAGTTCCCGGCGTCCGGCGACGGCAACCCGTGGGACGCCCTGGCCCGCGCCGCCTGGGGGGCCGGCTGGGTGCTGGTGTTCCTGGCCGTGGCCAACTCGGCCATCGCCAACGCCAACGCCTCGGCCAACGCCGCCACCCGGACCTGGTTCGCCATGGGCCGGATCCGGCTCCTGCCCCGGCCCCTGGAGCACGTCAACCCCCGCTGGCGGTCCCCGGACGTGGCCGTGGTCGTCCAGTTCCTGGTCGGGGTGGGAGTCAGCCTGTGGCTGGGCCTGCAGTACGACCCGCTGACCGCCTTCGCCCTGGTCGGGACCATCGTGACCGCGGTCATCATCGCCATCTACATGGTCGTGAACCTGGCCTGCCTGGTCTTCTACCTGCGCGAGGGGCGGGACGAGTTCAACCCCCTCCTCCATGGCCTGGTCCCGGTCCTGGGGATCGCCGCCTTCGTGCCGGCCTTCCTCACCGCCGTGGGGATCGAGGCGTTCGACTTCATCAGCGCCCTCCCCTACCCGATCAGCCTGGTCGGCCCCGTGGTCGGCATCTGGTACGCCATCGGCGTGGTCTACCTGGTCGTGCTCATGAGTCGGCGCCCGGAGCGGCTGCGCGAGACCGGCCGGGTGTTCACCGACGAGCCCGCCGGCGAGGCCGGCGAGGCGGCCCTGCGCTGACGAAGAGGAGCCGACATGGTGGAGGTGCTCAGCTACCGGCCGGACCCGGCGGAGTTCGCCTGGACCTTCGGCGGGGTGCCGCCGGTCCGCCGGGTCCGGCCGGGCACCATCCTGGAGCTGTGGACCGAGGACGCCTTCGGCGGCCGGGTCCGGGGGCCGGACGACCTGGTGTCGCGGGTGGTCGAGTTCCCCTTCGTCAACCCCCAGACCGGGCCGTTCTACGTGGAAGGGGCCGAGCCGGGCGACACCCTGGCCATCCACTTCGTGTCGATCGAGCCGTCGCGGGACTGGGCCGCCTCCTCCACCATCCCGCTGTTCGGCGCCCTGACCGGCACCCACGCCACCGCCCTGCTCCAGGAGCCGCTGGAGGAGGTGGTGTGGATGTATGAGGTCGACCGCGACCGGCGCACCGTGACCTTCCGGTCCCGGCGCGGCGACCTCGCCGTCGAGCTGCCGCTCGACCCGATGCACGGCACGGTCGGGGTGGCCCCGGCCTCCTTCGAGGCCCGCTCGTCGCTGGTCCCCGACGCCCACGGCGGCAACATGGACACCCCCGAGATGCGGGCCGGCACCACCTGCTACCTGGGGGTGAACGTCGAGGGGGCGTTGTTCTCGATCGGCGACGGCCACTGCCGCCAGGGCGAGGGCGAGAGCTGCGGGGTGGCGGTCGAGGCGGCCATGGACACCGTGGTCGCCGTCGACCTGGTCAAGGGGGCGGCGACCCCCTGGCCCCGGCTGGAGACCGACACCCACCTGATGAGCACCGGGTCGGCCCGGCCGCTGGAGGACGCCTTCCGGATCTCCCAGGTCGACCTCACCCAGTGGCTCGGCGAGGCCTGGGGGCTTGACCAGCTGGACGCCTACCAGCTGCTCACCCAGGCCGCCGAGGCGCCGGTCGCCAACGTGGTCGACCCCAACTACACCTTCGTCTCCAAGCTCCGCAAGGACCTGCTCCCGGCTCAGGAGCTGTACGGCGGCGCCCACGGGCGGCTGCGCCAGCTGGGACGCGACTACCTGGCCGGCCGCGGCTGACGGCCCTCCCGTCCGGCGCGGCTGGGCGGTTTCCGCGGGGATCGGTCAAGTAGCCACCGGATCGGTCGATCAGGGTCGTGAGATCGATCGCCTCCTTCCTGGTCAGCGCCGCTTCACCGCCGAGTGTGCCGGCATCGCCGTGCTGACCCTGCTGTGGCTGGCCCCCCTGGTCCTGGGCCTGGGCGGCCAGCAGACGACCCAGGCCATCTCCAACTTCGGGCTGATCGCGGCCGCCGCCTCGGCCGGCCTGGCCTGCCTGGCCACGGCCCGCCGCACCAGCTCCCGGCACCAGCGGATGTGGCGGCTGCTGGGGGCATCGGCCCTGTCCTGGGGCAGCGGGCAGACCGCCTGGGCCTGGTACGAGTCGGTGCTGGGCCGGGAGGTCCCGTTCCCGTCCCTGGCCGACGTCGGCTACCTGGTGGCGGTGCCGCTGGCCGCTGCCGCCCTGCTGAGCCTGCCCTTCGCCGCCCAGAACGCCGCCGAGCGGGTCCGCCAGGTCCTGGACGGGCTGATGATCGCCGCCTCGCTGCTGCTGATCAGCTGGGTCCTGGTCCTGAACCAGGTGTTCGCGGCCGGGGCCGACAACGGCGTGTCCCAGGTCATCAGCCTCGCCTACCCGATCGGGGACGTGGTCGTGGGCACGATCGTGCTGTTCATGGCCACCCGGGCCCGCCGCCAGCCGGGGGCCGCCGACATCCCCCTGTCCCTGCTCGGCGGCGGGCTGGTCGCCTGGGCGGTGGCCGACAGCGGGTTCGTGTACCTGACCGCCGTCGGCTCGTACTCGTCGGGGGCGCTGATCGACGCGGGATGGTTCGTCGGCTACGTCCTCATCCTGCTCGCCGCCCGCCGGGCCGCCACCGGTCGGTCCGGGGAGGCCGCCGACGCCGAGGGCGAGGACCGGGCCGAGCGCCCCGCCGGCAGCGACCAGGTAGGGCTGCTGCTGCCGTACATCGCCGTGGCCGCGGCCCTGGTCGTGTCCACCGTGGCCCAGGTCCAGCACGGCCGCCTGGGCCCGTTCGTGGGCTGGATCCGGTCGTTCATCATCCTCGCCCTGGTCGGGCGCCAGGTCCTGAGCCTGCT
>Ga0307416_100000887_pt1 | contig 15778 bp, 14 predicted proteins | sample DK1Cmetagenome_2_FD_203821 | JGI IMG/M metagenome (GOLD analysis project Ga0307416, IMG submission 203821) | Maize rhizosphere microbial communities from greenhouse at UC Davis, California, United States - DK15-C-3 | ecosystem: Host-associated > Plants > Roots > Rhizosphere > Soil | place...
GGGTTGGAGGACATCTCGGGTCTGTCTCATTTCTCGGCGACTCGAGGTCCACCGGGCCGGATTCATAATGGACCCCCAGGTGGGTCCTGCGGTGAATTACGACCGGCCTGCCCTGATAGTCAAGTGGTTGGTAAATCTATGCAGTCACGCGACTTAGATGGCCTCAGCCGAGTAATCGTTCAGACCCGGATGCATGCCAAAAAGCGGGGCCCGGCAAGTCCGGGCCCCGCTTGGATATAGAGGAGAAGAACGGGGTCCCCCTCCTGGACAACCTAGCGGCAGGAGCGTATCTCCTTGCGTTCCATGAAGCTCCAGCTCCGGGCGTCAGCTACCGGCACCACCACCACATCGACCGGTTGGGTCAGGGAGGTCGTAGTTATGCAGTTGGGACCCGGGGTGCGCTCCACGACCTCGACGCTCAGCTCCCCGTCGGTCTGGGTGATGCGATCGACGGCGATCTCGAACCCGCCGGTAGAGCGCTGGCCAGCCGCCACCGCCACAACCACATCACGGGTGAAGTCGACATTGGGCTGCTCTCCCACCCCGAGCTCAGACCAAAACTGGGTCCAGGCGTTCGCGTTCCGAATGACAAGCCGGCGCGACTCACCGATACCGGTCCGGGTCCACTGGCCCAACCGCCGGATGTCGATCGTTCGGGTGCTCGCGTAGGGCGCATAGCCCTGCGCTGGCTGTGCGGCAGTCTGTGGCTGTTCGGCAGGGGGCTGCGAGGGCACGGAGGAGCTCGGCTCGGTGGCGGGAGCCGGTTCGGCCTGAGCCTCTTCGGAAGGTGCGGGCGCCAGGGACACTGGTCCGCTAGTTCCCTCGTCATCTCCATCGGTTGCCCGGATGGTGCTTCCCGAGGCACAGCCTACCAGTGCCGCCGAAACCAGCAGTGCGAACAGTCGGAAGATCATTGGTGCTCCATCATCAATTGTAAGTGGCGTGGCCTTGGATGAGCATAAGGTACGTCTCAAATCCCGGCTGCGCATCAGGGCGCAACCCGACTTCTGGGGTGATGGGGGTCACCATGTCCCTTTACGGAGAGCCGCTGACGGGACACCTTATCTGCCGTTTCGCTCCACTTTCCCGGGAAACTTCAAGGAGATGGCGATGAACCTCGTAGACCGTGTCAAGCAGATCCTGCTATCACCCAGGACCGAGTGGGAAGTGATCGATGCGGAGCAAATCACCGCCTCGGATCTCTATACCCGATATATCATGCCGCTCGCCGCCATCGGCCCCATCGCACAACTCATCGGCTCCACGGTCTTCGGTATCAGCATTCCGTTCGTTGGCACCTACCGGGTACCCATCGGATCGGCCATAACGCAAGCCATCGTTTCGTACGTGCTTGCGCTCGCAGGCATATATGTGCTGGCACTGATCATCGACGCTCTCGCGCCGACCTTCAACGGCCGGCGAAGTCAGATCCAGGCGCTGAAGGTTGCCGCCTACTCCTCGACCGCGAGCTGGATAGCAGCCATCTTCGCCCTGGTTCCTCCGCTCTCGCCGCTTATTCTCCTCGGTCTGTACAGCTTGTACCTCCTCTACCTGGGCCTCCCGATTCTGATGAAGACGCCCCGGGACAAGGCAGTGGGCTACATTGCGGTAGTGATCATCATTGCGATTGTTCTAGCGATGGTCGTCGGCGCTGTAGCAGCCATGTTTACGAGGATGCCGGGTGCAGGGATGACCAGGCCGTAGCGGCAGGCGACGGAGATCACAGCCGGGATCCCGCGGCAGGCTTACAGTGAGAGGTCTTCCGGGCCGTAAGCCGGTCCGCCACCGTCATATCAGCGACCGACGAGAACAAAGGAAGCTTCCATGACTCGCTCAGTCCTCAAGTCCCTCCGGGCACCACACGTGGCACTCTCGTCCCTCGCGATGGCAGGCCTCGGCGCTGGGCTGCTGGCAGGTCCGCTTGGCTGCGCGCGCAATCCTGTAACGGGCAAGAGTGAGTTGTCGCTGGTTTCCGAGGCACAAGAGATCCAGATGGGGCAGCAGGGTGCCAAGGAGGTGGAACAGTCGATCGGTTTCTACAAGGACGCGGCGGTGAACGCGTATGTGGCCGATCTCGGAACGCGTATGGCGGCAGCGTCGGAGCGGCCGGACCTCCCCTGGGAGTTCCACGTTGTGGACGACGCGGCGGTTAACGCCTTTGCTATTCCGGGTGGTTTTATCTACGTGACACGTGGGCTGATGTCCGCGATAAACAGTGAGGCGGAGCTAGCCGGTGTCATAGGCCATGAAATCGCGCACGTGACCCACCGGCATTCGGTCCAGCAGATCAGCAAGTCTCAGCTTGCTCAGCTGGGCCTCGGAATCGGCAGCATTCTCTCGTCCGACATCGCCAAGTTTGGCCAGTTGGCGGGAGCGGGACTCGGGCTTCTTTTCCTGAAGTACGGGCGCGATGCCGAAAACCAAGCCGATCAGTCCGGCTTCCGCTACGCCCTGGGCCAGAACTACGACGTTCGGACGATGCCGAACGTCTTCGTAACACTCGGCCGGCTCGGCGAAGCGTCCGGAGCCGGTAAGCTGCCGGAGTGGATGTCCACCCACCCCGACCCGGGCAATCGAATCGAGCACATCGAGAAGATGCTGGACACGGTCGACCTGGAGCAGAGGAAGCTGATCGTGGATCGCGAAGATTACCTGCGGCGCATTCAGGGGATGACGTTCGGCGAAGACCCTCGTCAGGGTTACTTCGAAGGCAACACATTCTATCACCCGCAGATGCGTTTTCAGATGCAGTTCCCGAGCGACTGGAAGACGCAGAACATGCCGCAGGCGGTTGTTGGGATCAGTCCAAACCAGGATGCCATCATGCAGCTTGGCTTGGCCGGTCAGACGCCGCCGGAACAGGCCGCACGGCAGTTCCTGTCGCAGCAGGGCGTGCAGGCCGGCAACGCCTCGACGGCCAGCATCAACGGTCTTCCGGCGGCTTCCAGCTACTTCCAGGCCCAGACGGAACAGGGAGTGATCGAAGGAATCGTCTCGTTCGTGTCCTACGGAGGGCAGACGTTCGGTCTCATGGGCTACACTCCGACCGGCAAGCTTAGCTCGTATGACCGCGTGTTTCAGCAGACGATCGGCAGCTTCAGCCAGCTTCGGGATCAGTCCAAGATCAACGTTCAGCCCGCGAAACTGGAGTTGGTGAGGGTTTCGCGCCAGATGACTCTGGAACAGTTCAATTCACAGTATCCGTCGACTGTCCCAGTGGAGCAGCTCGCGATCATCAACTCGCTGGAAGGCCCGGGTGCGGTGATTCCAGCGGGTCACACTATGAAGCGAGTTGTAGGCGGACGCCCGGCAGGATCGTCTTAGCCGCAGCGCCAGGGGGCGAGAGCATCAATCCGGCAGGCGCAGGAGTATGCGGCTGCCACCCCCCGCCCCCGCCGGCTCTATTTGGGCAAATATCGTAAGCTCGTCGCCTGCATCCCGTGCACATGAGGCGGGCACGAGACCTCGTACTTGGATGGTCGCGCCCTCCTGATCCAGCGTCCAGGATCCGGCTCGCCTGCCCTCGCCGCGAGCTACGCACCGGCCTGAGACTCTGACGCGCCGTCCCAGCAGATCATCATCCTCGAGTGCATCTCGAACGGCTACGAGTGGCGCCTGCTGTGCCCGCAGCGGAACGTCTGGTCCTCCGCCAGTAACGTGGGAGGGCGGAGCAGGGGTCCCGCGGTCGACCGAGGCGGGACCTGAACGCGGATCCGCCACGGGGGTGGGATTGGCGGGATCGCGAGGATTTCCTCCTGTTGCGCGGCATGCGGTCAGGATGGTGAGCAGGTGGGCCAGCGCGAGGCGGTATCGCACGGGAGGAAGCAGCCCCTGCTACGAAACTCGGCGAGTCTTGCGCTTCATGAAGTCCATCAGGATGAACTGGCCCAGCGTCATGGTGTTCGTGAAGTAAGCTTTGCCCTTACAGATTGACGCAACCTGCTTGACGAAATCGACCAGGCTTCGGTCTCTCGCGAGCATGAACGTGTTGATCATGATCCCGCTGCGGCGGCAGTTGGAGACCTCGCGGTAGGTCGCCTGAAGAATCTGCGGGTCGAGGCCCATCGAGTTCACATAGATGCGGCCATCAGGCATGGTCAGCGCAGATGGCTTTCCGTCGGTGATCATGATGATTTGCCGCATGTCCTTCTTCTGTCCCTGCAACAGACGGCGCGCCAGCTTCAATCCTTCGGCGGTGTTCGTGTGGTATGGCCCCACCTGGGCAGTGGCCAGAGCGCTGAGCGGGATCTCTTCAGCCGAGTCGTGAAATAGGACCACGCGCAGGCTGTCACCTGGGAACTGGGTTCGGATCAGGTGGGTCAGCGCCAGAGCCACTTTCTTGGCGGGCGTGAACCGATCCTCCCCGTACAGAATCATGGAATGGGAGCAGTCGAGCATCAGGACCGTGGCCGCTGACGAGCGATACTCCGACTGGCTCACCATCAGGTCGCTGTACTCGATGTTCAGCGGGACACCCAGCCCCTCTCGGCCTATCGCGTTGGTCAGTGTCGCCGGCACATCCAGGTTGAGCACATCCCCGAATTCATACTGCTTGCTCACACCTTCCGCCTCGACCCCGGTTGCCAGATAGGGAGTGTCGTGAGCTCCAAAGCTCGACTTCCCGACGCTGCCGAGCAGATTTTTCAGCGTCTTGTACCCCAGAAAGTCGATTCCCTTCTCGGTCAGATTGAACTGGACCTGTTGTGCTGCGGAGTGGGCCTGCCCGCCCGGACCAAACACCGACTGGTAACCCTGCGGGACCTGCGGAGCCTGGCTGACGTTCAGGTACCCCTCATCCATCAGACGCTGAACGATTTTGTCGAGGAGCTCGCCCAGCTCTGCCTCGATCTGCTTGTCGCGCTCCTGGTTTCCCGTCGACTCTCCCCGCAACACCTTCAGCATCTCGGGATTGAGCTGCCCGGAATCCATCAGGGCCTGAAGGATGGCCTGACGCAGTCCGTCGACGGAGCGCTCGCTGTCACCCATCTCGTCATGCCAGAACGAGGGCGAGTTACCGGCAAAGCCCGACTGCAGCAGAAAGTCGCTCAGCTGATCGAGCAGCCCCTGAAGGTTGACCGCATCGGCCATCTCAGGGTGATACTTGGAATAGGTCGTAAAGCGCATGAAGGCCTGAAAGGCGTGAACCGTAAACGGGAAACAGTGAACGGCCGTTCTTTCTGAAGCTACCGTGAGGCCCTCAAAGGTTCAATCACTCTGTTCACCGTTCACTGTTAACTGTTCACGTTGTTGTAGCGTGCTATCTTTGCGACGTGCTCCTCTCATCCCTCCAGACCGTCTTTGCCGCCCTCAAACATCGCAACTTCCGCCTGTTCCTGACCGGACAGTTCATCTCGCTGTGTGGCACCTGGATGCAGACCATTGCCCAGGGATGGCTGGTGCTACACCTGACCAACTCGGCGTTCGCGGTCGGATTGGTGACGGCGTTGGGCTCGCTGCCGGTTCTGCTGTTTTCGCTTTATGGCGGCGTCATTGCGGACCGGGTCAACAAGCGGCAATTCATCCTGGTACTCCAAAGCCTGATGTTGGTCGAGGCGCTGACCCTGGGCGTGCTGACGGCCCTGGATTTGATTACGGTGGAGTGGGTGATGGGATTAGCGGTCTTCTTCGGCCTGCTCACCGCGTTCGAGGTACCCGCACGCCAAGCGTTCGTGGCGGAGATCGTCAAGCGAGAAGACCTCATGAACGCGATCGCACTCGGCTCGAGCGCGTTCAATCTGGCCCGGGTCATCGGACCTGCAGTAGCCGGGCTGCTGATTGCCACCTTGGGGCTGGAGGCCTGCTTCTTCGCCAATGCCGCCAGCTACCTGGCGGTGATCGCCAGTCTGGTCAAGATGGACGCCCACAGCGCCAGAGCTCCCGCGGCGGCTTCTGTGTGGACCGCCATGGGCGAAGGCATCGCCTATGTTTTCGGCAGCCGATGGCCTCGGGCGCTGGTCGCGATCGTGACGACCTTCAGCGTGTTCGGGTTTTCCTTCATGCCGCTCATGCCTGTCTTCGCCCGGGATGCCCTGGGACTCGATGCGAGCGGGTACGGGGTGATCGTCGCTTCCATTGGCGCGGGTGCGCTTGCCGCTGCCTTTTTCATGGCCGCCTTCGGGAGCCGCATTCGCCAGTCGCGGCTGGTGTTGGGGTCCTCTATCTCCTTCGGTGCCATTCTCTCGATCGGTTCGATCGCCCCGAACTTCTGGTCCGCCATCATCCTCTATACCGTGTGCGGTGGCACTATGGCGCTGAACGGGATCGCGGCCAACACGATGCTTCAGACCGAAGCTCCCGATGAGCTGAGGGGAAGAGTCATGGGATTCTACTCGTTCATGGTGCTGGGACTGGCTCCCTTTGGTTCGCTCCAGGCTGGATGGGTCGCGGAGCACTTCGGGGTGCGGGTGGCCTTCGCCGTCGGTGGCGTGATTTGCCTGCTGGTGGCGGCCGGCGTCGCCTGGTGGATGGGCCGAGCGGTTCGATTGCGCCGGGCGGGCCGGGACCGCCATGGTACCGGGGAGCGTGTGGTCGTCCTCGAACGACGGGAGCGGCGATGATCATTACCATCTCTCGACAGTACGGCGCCGGCGGCTCGGAGGTGGCGCAGCGAGTTGCCTCCGCGCTGAACTGGAAGGTGGTGGACAATGAACTGGTCGAGGAGGTGGCAGCCAGGGCCGGCCTTCCCGCCGCCGATGTGGCGGAGCGTGAAGAACGCGTGGCCAGCTTCGCAGAGCGCCTGGCTCGAACACTGGCGGCTTCCACGCCTGAGCTGTTTGCATCACCGGTCCCCGGGGGGACCGTGCCGAAGCTGCAAGAGGCCGACCTTGTGCGGATTACCGAAACGGTGGTTGCGGAAGTCGCTGCGAAAGGAAGGGTGGTGCTGGTGGGACGCGCCGCGCCCGCGGTTCTGGCGCGCGAGCGCGACAGTCTACACGTTCAGCTGGTCGCGCCCCGTCCGTATCGTATCCAGGCCGCTGCCGAGCGCTTGGGGCAGGATCCTTCGAAGGTCGCGGGCATCGTGGACGAGACGGACAGCATGCGGGCGCGCTACCTGCGCCAATACTATCGCAGGGACTGGTACGATCCGGTGAACTACCATTTCGTGCTCAACACAGGTCTACTCGGAATCGACGGCGTGACGGAAGTGATTGTCGGTGAGGCGCGAAGGCGAGGGTGGAAGTAAAAACGTGAACGGTGAACGGTAAACGGTAAACAGGATCTCACCACCGCCTCCCGTTCACTCTTCACTGTTCACTGTTCACTGTTCACTGCTGTTTCTATCCAAAACTGATCCCGCCTTTCCCGTATCCCGGCTCGCGCCGTTCCGGCTTGGCTCTGCTGTAGCCCAGCTCCTCACTGCGGCTGATCCGCTTCTGTGCCGCCAAACCCTCCAACACCAGCTCACATGCTGCGACCTGCCGGGGGCCATCCTCGCTGGTGGCGAGGCCGAACTCGGTGGTCACATCGAGCAGTCCCGGCACCATTCCGAAGCCCTTGAGGCAGAGATCGGAACGCTCGTCGCCGGACACCTTGAGGGCACCGCCCTGATCGAACCAGGCGACAATCTTGGACAGATCCGCGCCGCCCATCCGCTCCTCCATCACGCGACCGGCGGCCCTGCGGATGAGATCACGCGCGATGATATCGCCGCCCTGAAGCTCGCCCTCGTACTCCAGCTCCAGCTTGCCTGTGATCGACGGTACGGCCGCATATACGTCGCTGATGCGGGGCACGACCCGCTGTTCGCCCAGGGCCGTGGTACGCCGTTCTGCGTTCGAGACGGCATTCTCCAGAACGCTGATCGGCAGACGCTGGCTCACTCCCGACCGTTTATCGACCCGCTTGTCCTCGCGAGCCTCGAACGCGATCCGCTCGATCACCTCCAGGACGAAGTCGGGAATGTCGATGGCAGGACCGCCGCGCTGAGTCCACGCTTCCTGGGTGGTGATCTCCATGCCGAGCTGCACGGTCCGGGGGTAGTGGGTGATGACCTCGGATCCGATCCGATCCTTGAGCGGAGTGATGATCTTGCCGCGAGCCGTGTAATCCTCTGGATTGGCGGTAAACGCCAGCAGGACATCCAGTGGCAGCCGCACCGGATAGCCTTTGATCTGGACGTCGCCCTCCTGCATGATGTTGAACAAACCGACCTGCACCTTCCCGGACAGATCTGGCAGCTCGTTGATTGCGAAGATCCCGCGATTGGCTCGTGGCAGGAGCCCGAAGTGCATCGTCAGCTCGTCGGACAGCAGATGACCACCGCGGGCCGCCTTGATCGGATCGACATCACCAATCAGGTCGGCGATCGTGACGTCCGGCGTCGCCAGCTTCTCGATGAAGCGCTGGTCCCGGCGCAGCCAGGTCAGGGGGGTGGCGTCGCCACACTCCGCCAGCAGCTCTCTTGCGTACTTGGATATGGGAACGAAGGGGTCATCGTTGACCTCGCTGCCCGCCACAATGGGGATTCGCTCATCCAGGAGCCCGGTCAGCTCCCGCAGAATACGGCTTTTGGCCTGGCCTCGAAGCCCCAGCAGAATGAAGTGATGGCGCGCGAGCAGCGCGTTCACGATCTGTGGCAGGATCGTGTCTTCGTATCCGACGATGCCGGGGAAAAGTGGTTGACCTGAGCTTAGCCGTACCAGGAGGTTGCTGCGGATTTCCTCTCTGACGGAGCGGCCGCGCAGGGGTGTTTCCGCCCAGCGGCTGTTCTTGAGTTCACCGAACGTGCGTGGTTCAATCATGGCCTGGTTCGTTTCGTATTCGGGTCTGCAAGGACTATCACCTTGCACAAAGCTAGATCGGTACGTACCTTCGCCGACGGGTGCCCGGCCCATCCTGGTTCCCGGACACTGTAATCCACGCCAACTGCCCCCTGATGGAGCGACGATGAAGACGATCCTGTTGATGACCGCGGTTCTCGTGCTTGCCGGCTGTGGTGACAGAAAGGGCACAACGTCGGGAGCCGATACGTCGGCCATGGGACCAGCGACGACCGACACTGCCGCCATGACCACCTCCGACACGGCCATGACGCGAGACACGGCCCACTAGTACAGCCTCGGTTTCACTGTTCTCCAGCCCCGAGACATCTCGGGGCTTGTTGTTGTTTCCGGGTCAACCGTCCAGGTCTTCGGGACCGAACGGCAGCGCCACCACGGTGGCGGGCTGGCCGCCTGCCAGCAGCTCCTCGCCGACGTCGACCTCCCGCCGGATCAGCCCCAATCCGATCGCCCGATCCTCGATGCTGAGCGTAGACCGAACACTCCCGACTTCACGCTCGCCCTTGTTGATCGCCCGGCCATGGAGCGGCTCCGGCCGCCGCCAGCGCAGACCTCGCAGCTCGCGGTTCGTGTGCCCCCGGAAGTGCAGGCGGGCCACGGTCTCCTGTCCGGTATAGCATCCCTTGGTGTACGAGACCCCGCCGATCTGATCGTATCGGACTTCCTGTGGCAGCGTTCGCTCGTCGATCTCCGCTCCGAGCGCCGGCCAGCCGGAGAGAATCCGGGCAGCGTGCAGATCGCTTTCGTTGCCTTGCAGCGCTCCGGCAGAGACGAGCTTTGAGCTCAATGCGGCCAGTGCGGGCCCGGCGCCGACGGCGAGTGCTACAAACGGCGCAGCCTCCGGCGCGAGCCCAAGTGCGATTGGACTCACCTCACCACCCACAGCGGCTACCCGCCCCGAGGAGTCGGGCATGCCGACCCCCGACTCCGCGAGAGTCTGGAATCCGCGCGCTCCGATAAGCCACGCCACGCAGGCATCGCCGGTGAGATCCACGACCTTGGCCAGGCGCGGGGGCAACTGGCGTCGAAACAGATCCAGCGACGCTTCATGGCCCGACCGGGGAGCGATCAAGGTCAGGGCATCTGCCTGGCGGATCACCCAGTAATCCACCACCAGCGCGCCTTTCGGTGTCAGCAGTGCACCGTACACGAGACTGTTGTCGCCGGGCTTGACCAGATCGTTGGTGAGCAGGCCCTGAAGACAGGTCAGCGCTCCCGGACCCTGGATTCGAAAGACGGCGGGCTCGGTCGTGACCAGCACCGCGCCGTGCCTGACTTCAGACAGGCGATCGCGATTGAGGGTCAGGTCGAACTCAGACATGCGCCCATGGAAGCTCGGCCGCCTCGTGACCCAGGAAGTCCTGCCATACGAGGTCGGCGTCGCGTACGGCATCTCCTGAATACGAGGTGGAGAGCATTGCACAGCGCAGCCCCGCCGCACGGGCAGCGTTCAAACCGGGGATGGAGTCCTCGATCACGACGCAGCGTTTGGATGGCAGTTCGAGCCGTTCCCGTGCTCGCACGTAGCCCTGGGGATCCGGCTTGCAGGCGGCCACATCTTCCGCGGCAATGATTTCCGCGAAGTGCGGCCGGAGACCCGCCAGCTTGAGCACCAGATCGATCTCACTCCTCAGCGCGCCAGACACGATTGCCAGCTGAAAGCCTTCAAGGGCGGCATTCTCGATGAAGTCCGCCACCCCCGGAACGAGCCGCATGTCCGCCCGGATGGAGCGGTCGTACTCGGCGTGCTTGCGAGCCACGGCCTCCTGGAGTGTCGCTTCGTCTGCTGGGCGTCCCATTCGCTCGAAGGTAAAGCGGAAGCACTCGCGATCGTCGAATCCCAGATACTCGCGATAGTAGGTGTCTCGATCCAGCGTGTATCCGTAGCCGGACAGCGTGGCGATCAACGAGTCGCAATGCTGCGACTCATCGTCCACAATCACACCATTGAAATCGAAGAGGATACCAGAGCTCATGGCTGAAGGGTAAACGGTGAAGCGTGAACAGTGAACAGTGAACAGGAAGACACCCTCCCCCTTTCACGGTTGACTTTTCACCGTTTACCGTCGTAGAACCCGGCCTTCTCGTATGAGAGATCGAGCAGCTCGACGGGATGTGCGACCCCGATCGGAAGTCCTGCAGCCCGGAGACCGGCGCCGATCTGCATCAGGCAGCCTGGATTCCCGGTAACGATGAGATCCGGCCGTGGCTGCGCAGCCGCGAAGCTCCCGATTTTGCTGTCGAGCACGGCGCGCGCCATACGTGGCTGTAAGACGGAATAGATCCCGGCACTACCGCAGCATCGATCCGAGTCGGGCAAGAGGTGAAGCCGTAAAGACGGGACGGCGCTCAGCAGCGCCAGCGGAGCCTGATGAACGCGCTGTGCGTGTTGTAAATGACAAGGCGCGTCATAGGCAACCTCGAGGTCGAGTGCCGCCCCGGAGCGGGGTCCCCGTTCAGCAAGCAGCTCGGATACATCCCGGATCTTTGCGGCCATGCTTCTTGCCGCTGGAGAGTTCAGCAGGCGGCCGTAATCCTTGAGCAGCGCCCCGCAGCCGGCGCTGTTCACCACGATGAAATCTGCCCCCTCCGCCAACGCCTCCACATTCGCTGCTGCGAGCACTCGCGCCGCGCCTGCATCGCCGGCGTGCTCGTGCAGTGCACCGCAGCAGACCTGCCCCGGGAGGTCGACCACCCGATATCCATTGACCCCCAGCGTGCGCCTGGTGGCCGCGTGCACGTGGCTGAAGAGCGCGTCCATGACGCAGCCGCGGAAGAGGGCGACGGTGGGGCGGGGCAGCGGAGCCTGCCCCGAGCTATCGAGTGAGGGGGCGGCCGGGCGGACGGGTCGTTGATCCATGAACGACGAGGCTTCCCGTGTGCTTTGGCCGTCCTGCCCCGCTGTCCCGCCGCCCCGCTGTTCGGACGCCGCCAGCATCCCCATTCCAAAACCGAGGCGACTTTTTCCTGAGAGGAGATGTGGGAGGCGGGTAGCACGGAGGAGTCTGGCCAGCGCAAACAGAGGTCGCCAGAGAACCCGATACCTGAACACCCCCAGCACTGCCCGTGCGGTGGGTGGAAGGCCGCGGGCCTGGAAGATCTGCTCTCGCGCGGCCTCCAAACCCTGGCCGTAGCCCACTCCCGACGGACAGACGGGTTCGCAGCCGCGGCAGCCCAGGCAGCCGTCCAAATGCTCGAGCAGTGCCGGGTCGTGCGCGCTGATCTCTGCACGCTCGAGCGATCGCATAAGGACAATGCGGCCGCGCGGGCTGTGCCCCTCGTCTCCGGTAGCGAGATAGGTTGGGCAAGCCGGCAAACAGAAGCCACAATGGACGCAGGGGTCGAGAGCGGAATAGCTAGACATTGTCCACCCCCTCCAGCGCCACGTTGAGGCACTGGCCCGGGTCGAACGTGTCGCGGAGCCGGCCCACGATCTGACCCACTCCTTCCCGATAGGCTCCGAAGTGACCCAGGGCGCGCCGCACGGGCCAGGGGGCACGCTCCAGGGTCATGGGAATTTCCCGCGCGGCCGCCGCACGTCTGACAGAGCGGAGCTGTTCGATGGGCGCGTCTCCCGTCCACCGAATCATGCCCAGGCCCGCACCGGCAGAGACGAGACCCTCGTCCAGGTCGTGCGCCAGCAGATCGATTGCTTCATCCACCCCGTCGCCGAGAACGCCGAGCCGAAGCGTGATGGGTCCTCCCAGGCTGCCTCGCGCCGCCACGCTCCAGAATGCGGCGGTGCGGTCGGCGGGTAGCGGCTCCCACTTCTGGTCGCCGGCAGAGCCAAGCCGGCGGACATCCGCCTGAACCGCGGCATCGGTGCCAAGGAAGCGCGCCGCCAACACCCATTCGGATTCCGCCGCCAGGGCAGGTGAGAGCAGCTCGAGTGCGCTGGGCAGAAGATGGACGGATACCAGCTCCCGTGCCGTCGACGTGAGCGCATCGCGCGGGCCTCGAGCGAGCAGCGTAACGTCCGCCCGGGGCAGCGCACGCAAGCGCAGGTGCACATCGGCAATGATCCCGAACCCACCAAAGCCGCCCACCTGAAGCTTCGTCAGATCGTAGCCGGCCACGTTCTTCACGACCCGTCCGCCCGCGTTGACGAGCCGACCGTCGCCCGTGGCCACCGTGCAACCCAGCACGTGGTCGCGCACCGGTCCGAATCCATGACGGAGCGGACCGGCGGTTGCAGTGGCCAATATGGAGCCGATACTCCGCTCCGGGCGGCCCGGGGGATCCACGGCGAACCACATACCGTAGTCAGCCAGGCGCCGCCTCAGCGCGTCGAGTGAGGCGCCGGCCTGCACCGTCGCCACCAGGTCAGCAGGACTGACGGAGACGATCTGTTCCAGAGCCCTGGTGCTGACGACCAGATCGGCTGGAGCATCGGGCGCAAGCCAGGTGCCGCGTCCCTCAACCCGTATCTTCCAGCCCTCCTCATGAGCCAGCCGGCATACCAGAGACAACGCGTCGCTGGAGTCCGGACTGGCGCGCGCCACGCCCCGGGCATCGCGATCGACGCCGGAGGTGCCCAGCAGCGCCCGCAGCCGCGCGAAGATGGGACTCGTCACGCGCGGGCCGGGAGAGGTGTGGGGCTGCGAGTACTCCTCACCGCGTGCCATTCACGGCAGGCGTGCACCGGTACGACCTTTCCTGGATTGGCCCGTTCGGAGGGGTCGAACACGCGCCGAACCGCCCGCATCGCGCCGAGCGTCTCCGCGTCGAAGATCCATGTCATATAGTCGAGCTTGTCGGATCCCACGCCATGCTCTCCGGTGATGCTGCCGCCCACTGCCACACAGGCGGCCATGATTTCCCGGCAGGCCAGCTGCACGCGCGACACCACTGCCGGATCGTGCCGGTCGAAGCTGATGTTCGGGTGCAAGTTGCCGTCACCGGCGTGAAAGACATTGCTGATGGTGAGACCGTAGTGGCTGCGAATCTTCTCGATCTCGTCCATGATGTCCGGCAAGGCTGAGCGGGGAACCACCGCATCCTGGACAGCTAGGTCCGGTGCGATTCTCCCCATGGCGCCGAATGCCTTCTTCCGGCCCTGCCACAATCTGGCGCGGTCTGCCGCGGTGGAGGCGCTGCGAACCTGGCGCGCGCCACACTGGACGAGAATGTCCTTCACAGTCTCAGCCTCCGCCGCTACGGCCTCGCTCTGCCCGTCGAGCTCCACCAGAAGAACCGCCGCTGCGTCGGTGGGATATCCCGCCGCATAAATGGAGGCTTCAACTGCGGCCACACACGCCCGATCCATCATCTCGAGAGCCGCGGGGACGATTCCCGTGGCAATGACGGAGGAGACGGCTTCACTCGCAGCACGGACAGTCGGGAAGTCTGCCAGCATCGTGCGCACGCTCTCGGGGACCTGCTCGAGCCGAACGGTTATCTCCGTGGCGATGCCGAACATCCCCTCACTGCCGACGAACAAGCCTACGAGGTCGGGTCCCCACGGCTCACCCTGTTCAGAGCCGAACCTCGTGACGGATCCATCCGGCAGCACGATCTCGAGTGACACGATGTGGTTGGTGGTTACCCCGTACTTCAGGCAGTGCGGCCCCCCCGCATTTTCGGCGACGTTGCCGCCGACCGTGCATGCGGCCTGGCTGGAGGGATCCGGCACATACTGGAGACCCAGGGGGGCGACGGCTTCGGAAAGCCGTGCGTTGACCACACCGGGCTGGACCACAGCGCGACGCTGAACCGGATCGACTCTGAGAATGCGATTCAGCCGGGTGAGCGTGATGAGAACTGCATCCGCGTCGGCCAGCGCGCCGCCGGAGAGACCGGTACCCGCTCCTCGCGCAACAAAGGGCACCTGAATGAGGTGGAGCAGACGAACCAGCTCACGGACCTCGTAGGGAGTGCCCGGCATGACCACGACCCCAGGCAGCGACTCGTGAGTGGGGAGACCGTCCATGGCGTAGGTCGTGAGCTCTCCCCGCCGGTGTTTCACCCAATCGGGCCCGACGATCCGCGCCAGAGCATCGAAGAGAAAAGCGTTCATGGCTCGGTGACTATCTCCGGGGCCGCGCCGCCTCTGCCATTGGTGTGAGCCCGCTGGTGCACCTTGATTGCACGTTCCATGGCACTCGTCAGGACAGGCAGTAGTTGAATGAGTGCCTGCACCCGCCGCTCGGTCGAGCGTTCCGCCAGCAATCGCTGTTTTACTCCGGGATCACACTCCAGCGATCCGGCCACCTGAAAGGACAGCAGCCTGGCGTCATCGGCCAACGTGGGCTCCTCCGGCTCGGCATCGTTGAGCTGCCGCAGTCCCGCGAAGTACGCGATGAACAGCTGACGCAAGGTCGAGGTGTCTTCCGGGGAGGGCTCCGTTGCGGGATCATCGTCGAAAGTCTGCACCAGGGCCACGAGGTACGGCAGCGATTCCTCGAGGAGCCGTGAAAGCACGAAGCGAGAGCCGCCGAGCACGACGATGTTGGATCGTCCATCCGGCAGCTCCTGGTTTACCCGCACTTCGGCCACGCATCCGACCGTTCCCGGCTCTGGTCCGCCAGGCTCGCCGTTCAGGGGAGTGATACCGAACCGGCGATCTGCCGCAAGACAATCCGACAGCATACGCTTGTAGCGGGGTTCGAATATATGCAGTGGCAGGGGTGTTCCTGGAAACAGCACCGCCTGTAGTGGAAAAATAGGAAGCCGGGAAGGCATTTCTAAAAGGTAAGCGGTGAGCGGTGAGAAGTGAGCGGGGGCTCCGATACGCACCGGAGCCCCCCGCTGTTACCGCTTACCGCTTACCGCTTACTACTACGCCGCTCCCCAGAAGCCCCGGAGCGAACGTACGTCGGGCGAGTCACGCAGCTTCTCGAAGGCGCGCTCCCGAATCTGGCGGATGCGCTCGCGGGTTACGCCCAGCAACGCGCCGATCTTTTCCAGGGTGAGAGCTTCTGAGCCTTCATCGAGACCGTAATACAGCGAGAGGATCTTCCGTTCGCGCGGGGTGAGATGGCGCTCGAAGATGCGGTCGA
>Ga0307416_100000888_pt1 | contig 15774 bp, 15 predicted proteins | sample DK1Cmetagenome_2_FD_203821 | JGI IMG/M metagenome (GOLD analysis project Ga0307416, IMG submission 203821) | Maize rhizosphere microbial communities from greenhouse at UC Davis, California, United States - DK15-C-3 | ecosystem: Host-associated > Plants > Roots > Rhizosphere > Soil | place...
CTGCCAGCCCAACTCGACCGTGAGTGGGATCAGTTCGTGCAGCGAGAGCAGCGAAAGGCCGGGCGCTTCGGCAAGGATCAGCAGCGCCAACTGGCGGACAGCACCATCCGCTGGCTCCGCGACCGGGGCTATCCCTTCGCGGCGGCCGATGTTCGCGCCACAGCGGACACCGCGGCCAACCGGGCAACGGTCACGGTGCTGGTGCGGCCCGGCCTTCGCGCCCGGATCCGGAACATCACGGTCAGTGGCAACTATGGGGTCCCCGCGCGTCACATCATCCGGCAGCTCCCGGTGAAGCAGGGGGACTGGTACAATCTCGGCGAGCTGGAAAAGGGGCGGCAGCAGCTGGTGCAGCTCGATCTAATGCGACTGGCATTGCTCGATGTGCCGCGCGACAGCGCCGACGATTCCAGCGTGGTGGTACACCTCGATGTGACCCAGAACCGGTCCAGGCTGGTACGGGGGGAAGCGGGTCTTACTTCAGGTGGTGGGATCAGCGGGGAGGTGGACTGGACCCACCGAAGCTTCATGAAGGGGCTCCGCACCTTTACCGTGACCGGCGCGGCCCAGACCGGTGTGCTCTCCTTCGAGACGCCGGCCCAGCAGCTCTACCGCGGCGCCGTGACCTTGTTTCAGCCTTACGTCGGTGATCGTCGCCTTTCGCTCGCATTGGGACCATTCATCGAGTATCGCAACGACCTGCGTGACCGCTCGCGGGCGATAGGATTCGAAACCTCGCTGGTATACGCCGTAGGGCCGTTGCGCTCGATCGCACTGGGGTACTCCATCTCCCACCGCGAGATCCTGGACTATGGCTTCGGTGAGAACCTTGACCCCGTCGAGTATCTCCCACTGCTCGGCCTAGCAGACTCCAATGCGGCCGGACAGATCGGAACGGTGAGGAACCGAAGCGTGGTCAGCCTGCAGGGGAGCTACGGCCGGTTGGATCAGTTTGCCAATCCGCGGAAGGGGTACGTTCTCAGGCCGCGGATCGAGGTCACCACTCCGGGCGGGTTCAATACGGGAGAGTACGTGCTGCTGGCCCTTGGCGGTACCGCATTTCTGCCGGTCACACACCGCGTCGGGTTCACCCTGCGATTGGGCGCGGGACGGATTTTTCCTATTGGTGGGAGTCTCGACCAGATCGGCCAGGAGTCTCCCTTCGTTTCACTGCTCCGCCTTCGGGACGTCTCTTTTACCGCTGGAGGAACCCGCGACGTGCGTGGCTGGGGAAGCGAGCTGGTCGGTCCCAAATTGCCGCAGGCCAGCATCGAGACCGTCAACGGCGTGATCGACACGACTGCCGAGCACTACGCTCCGGTAGGCGGACTGGGCCGGCTCCTCGGGAGCGCCGAGGTCCAGCTGCCGGTGCCGGGTATGGGTGACGCATGGCAGAGCTTCCTGTTCTTCGACAGCGGGCGGATCTGGAGCCCGGACAGTCGCTTCGCACTGCACGCGGGCGAGCTGGATCAAGACAAGATCTTCTCCTCGGTCGGCGCCGGCATCGGGTATGAGACTGTGGTGGGTGCCGTCCAGGTTGCCGTGGGATACAAGCTCAACCCGTCGGCGCTGGACGTTCGCTCGCCTGACGGCGTGCTCGCTGCGCTGAATGAGGGTCGGCCGCTCAGCACCGTGCCCACCGAGAACGGCCGACGGTGGCATCTACACTTCGCGATCGGGTCGAGCTTTTAACAGCCCTTGGGGGATTCGCGGGCGGCTTACCCCTTGGCCTGCGCAAACGTGACCTTGAAGCCGTCCGGGTCCTGCGCCGTGAAGCTGTAGCTGTCCCAGTGGTTTCCCGGTTCCTCCAGGATAGTGCCGCCGAACGCCCGAAGCCGCTTGGCAATGGCATCGACCTCTTGGAAAGTCTCACACAAGATTCGGAAGCCAACCCCTTTGGCCCGGTCCCGACCCTTGCTGAAGTCATCCTGCGACAGGCCAAGATGACAGGCGCCGGCCTTGAGCATGACGCCCTGAAGTTCGCCGCCCTCCTCCCACCGTTCCGATACGAAGAAGCCCAGCCCATCGCGGTACCAGGCCAGGCTCCGCTGGAGATCATTGACAGTAAAAACTGGACCGATGGATCGCAGCCGAAGCGTTTCCGGCTGCTGCCGGCGATGGGGACCGGCACCACTCTTTTCGGCGGCTTGGGGCTGTGCATCAGGCGCCATATGCCCTCCTCACGATGATCCTGGAATGCAACCCGCCCAAGCGTAGCGAGATGGTTCCCGGCCCGCCAGACCAGCGTCCTGCCGCCGCAGAGCCAGGGCTGAGGAGCTGGGGCGCAGGGTAACCCATTTGACGGCACGTCCATTGCTCCGGGACCTTCTCTGCGCCATAGCAGCCTCTGAATTCACGATTTACGGAGCTCGTCCATGACGGGAAGAGGATGTAACGGGCATCTTGCATGCGCCGGCCTCATGTTCCTGCTCTCCAGTGTCCCCCTCTCGGGGTGCGGCACGAGCCAGCCAGAGACCGCTCCCACTCCGACGACAGCCGCTCGTCGCCAGGCCAGGGCAGCCGCCGCAGTCCGGGCAGAGCAGGAGAAGCGGATCGTTCGGCTCGAGCTCGTTCTGCTGGAAAAGAATGCCCAAGTCGAGGAGTTGCAGGCCAGACTGGACGAGGCGCGGGAAGAAGTCGTTCGGGCCATGGCCAAGCTCCAGACCTTGGCGAGCCGCGCTGAAGCAGCCTCCGGCATGGCGGAGGCCGAAGTGGCGCTCCAGCCGCTGAGAGGCCGCTCGACCCAGCAGACCGCGCCGGAAGCCATGCAGGCCGGCCGGCTTCTTCGGGAGGCATCAGCCGAGTTCAATCAGGAGAACTATGGTGGGGCGCTGTATCTCGCCAATCAGGCGAAGGCGCTCGCGGCTGCCGGCACTGGACGGCTCTCCTCGCGAGAGCGCGGCTCCGACCGTCCGGGGGAGAAGCCCTTCGCGGTTCCGATTCCGCTCAAGGCCGTGGGCTCCGGGAATGTCCGCGAGGCTCCGGGCACCAATGCCCCCGTCGCTTTCGCGGTGGAGGGCGGCGACAGCCTGACCGGCTACTCCTATGTCGAGGATTGGGTTCGAATCAGCGATGAGATGGGACGCGGTGGGTGGATCTTCCGGAAGCTGATCGGCCGCCGCTGATCAGACCTTTCCTTTTGTCTTCGCCTTTTTCTCGCTAGCCCGCACTACCCGGTTCCGCCCGGCCCGCTTCGCGGCATACAAGGCTTCGTCCGCGCTCGAGATCACCTCGTCCGCCGTCTGTCCGTTCTCGGGAAACTCGGCTATACCGATACTCAAGGTGATCTTCCTGCCGGCAAACTCCTGCGCCTCCACCCGCGCCCGGATGCGTTCGGCAACTTCGCTGGCCAATTCGGCACCGGTGCCCGTCAGCAGCACCGCGAACTCCTCACCGCCGTAACGGGCCGTGCAGTCCACCGATCGAGTGGAGCCGAGCAGGATACTGGCCACCTTCTTGAGGACCTCGTCGCCCGCCGGATGGCCGAAGGCATCGTTGTACTTCTTGAACTCGTCGACATCGGCCATGAGGACGGTGAAGGCTCCCTTGTGGCGATAGGAGCGCACCAGCTCCTCGGACAGCCGCTGAGTCAGGTAGCGTCGGTTATAGAGCCCGGTCAGCGCGTCGGAGGTGGAGAGCCGCTCCAGATCCTCATTCTGTTTCCGAAGCCTCTCGTTCATGGCGTCGAGCTCCTGCCTGCCCTGCCGCAACCGGCCCACCATGTGATTGAACACCGCCGTCAGGTCGCCGACTTCGCCCTTGGCTGCCGGGAGGTCGACGGCCAGATCTCCCTCAGCCACCTCCGCCGCACCCTTGGTGAGCCGCTCCAGCGGCCGCACGATCAACACGCCGAGGCGGTAGGCAATCACACCTACGCCGAGCAGCAAGGCGCACACCATCAGCAGGGTCACATTTCGGAACCGGCGAATCTGCTCATAGGCGGCATCGGCCGAAATTTCCGAGACCACGACCCACTTGGCTCGGGGGACTCGCTTCAGGCTGCCGACAACTTCCGCGTCCGCCAATCCGGCATAGGTCACGATCCGGCCTTCGCGGGACTTCAACTGGTCGAGCGACCGCGGGTTGAGACTCGCGGACATCAGCTCGGCGGAGCTTTCCGCAGAGCCGGCGATGGCAGTGCCGGTGAGGGTGAACAGGAACACCTGACCCCCGCGAGGCGCGAATTCTCTGAGGCCCTTCTCTGCCCCCCTCAGACTGAGCCGGGCTGCCAATGCACCGAGGGTTCTTCCCTCTCCCCGCTGCACCGGGACGGCTACCACCAAGGTTCCCTTACCCAAGGAGGGGTCCCATGTCGCCTGGCCCACGATGGCTCCATTGCTGCTCAGCTCCTTGCGCCAGTCCGGCGGCAACCGCCAGGCGCCATGCTGATTGCCGCTGTTGGCAATCGTTTTCCCCTGAAGATCGAGTACGACGAGCTCTTCGTACTCGTTGAAGCGATCACGGACCGAATTGAGGTAGTCGTTCAGCCGGTCCCGGGGGGCGGCAGACCTGCGCGCGAACAGCTTCTCCGAAACCTCGTAGGAACTGGCAAACACCCGGAGATCGTACAACCGCTCCTTGAGCCAGACATCCATCTCTCGCGCGGCCTGCCCACTGGAGCTGAGCAGCTCCTGCGAGATCTTCTCTTCCAGCGCCCGGCGATTCTGGTTGTAGGAGATCCAGGCGGTAAGCCCGGACGGAAGGAGCGTCACGAGGAGAGCAAAGACCAGGATCTTGCTCCTGACCGTGTCCAGACGCAGCAGGCGGTGGTAGCTCACCCCGCACTCCTCGATGGCGGTAAGAATCAGTTGGAGCCGACGGTGGGAGCTAAGCAGGACCCAGGCCAGCCAGCTATGTCGCGTCATTTCAGAGTCTTACGTCTTGGGAACCGGGTCGCTCAGGCGGTGAGGTGCCGAGGGACTGGCAGATTCCTAGGACCACCGCAGTAGCCGACCGTGGCGCTCAGGAGCTTTGCTTGACACCCCAAACAGGTGCTCATAGGTTGCGGCATCATTCACGTTATGCGTCGGGAGAAATGATGCTGCCCAATCTGCTGCCCCATCCATCGGTCCATTCCGTTTACGGCGGAGACCTCCGACCGATGAGTCGACTCACCGATGAGTGCCTTTTCGGCACGGATCGGCGGAGGAGGATGAGGAGCTGCTCGGACTGACGTCTCGGTCTACGGACGCACTGCTGGCCCGCTCCTCACATCGAGCGGGCCTTTTCATTTCATGACCTAGCCAGGGAGGTTGGGCGGTGGAACCTACCAGGGATCTCGTGATCGACAACGCGGACGCAGCCAGCTCGGAGCGGGACACCGATGCCTATGCGGCCCGGAAGCTGGGCACCCTGGTGGAAGTGAGTCAGGCGCTCGGAGGCCATGCGAGTCTGGCGGCCGGGCTGACGGCTGTATTGCTGATACTCGCCCGCCGGTGCGGTGCGGTTCGCGGATCGATCGCGCTTCTGGATGAGGAGACCGGTGAGCTGGAAATCCGGGCGGCCAGCGGGCTGAGCCCCGAGGGGCAGCGAACCCGATATGGCATCGGTGAGGGCATCACCGGCGAGGTCGCCGCGACGGGGCAGCCGATCGTGGTGCCGCGGGTCGGCAGCGAGCATCGGTTTCTCCACCGCGCTGCGGGCCGGCACGAGCGCCGGGATGGAGAGTTCAGCTTCGTCTGCGTCCCGGTCCTGCTGCACGGCCGAGCGGTCGGAACCCTCTCGATCGAGCTGGTCTATCGGGCCGAGCGCGAGTTCGAGAAGCTGCTGGAGTTTCTGAGTGTCGTCGCTTCCATGGTGTCGCAGGCAGTGCGAATCCACCAGCTGCTGGAATCCGAGCGGCAGCGACTGGTGAGCGAGAACCGGCAGCTACGGCAGGAGCTCCAGCAGCGCCACTTCACCAACCTGATCGGCGCCAGCGGGCCGATGCGCCAGTTGTATGAGGAGATCGAGCGCGTAGCTGCCACCAGCACCACGGTGCTCATCCGGGGCGAATCAGGCACCGGAAAGGAGCTGATCGCTCAGGCCATACACTACAACTCACTGCGGGCGGAGAAGCCGTTCATCAAGGTCAACTGCGCAGCCCTGCCCGAGTCCCTGGCGGAGTCCGAACTGTTCGGACATGAACGAGGCGCGTTTACTGGAGCTCTGAGCCGCAAGAAGGGACGCTTCGAGCTGGCCAGCGGAGGCACCGTTTTCCTGGACGAGATCGGAGAGCTGAGCCTGGCCATCCAGGTCAAGCTGCTCCGGGTATTGCAGGAACGGGAGTTCGAGCGTGTAGGCGGAACCGAGCCTGTCAGGGTGGACGTCCGGGTCATTGCGGCCACCAATCGAAATTTGGAGCGCGGTCTGGCCGATGGCGGTTTCCGGGAGGATCTCTACTACCGGCTCAATGTCTTTCCGATTTTCATTCCGCCGCTCCGGGCCCGGCGGGCCGATGTGCTGCCGCTGGCAGACCATTTTATCGAGAAGTACGTCACCGAGCACGGCAAGAACATCAAGCGGATTTCCACGCCCGCGATCGATCTACTCTCCCGGTATCACTGGCCCGGCAACGTGCGGGAACTGGAGAACACGATCGAGCGCGCCGTGCTGCTGGCTGATGGAGAGGTGATCCACGGCCACCACCTCCCCCCGACTCTGCAAACGGCGGAAGCAACCGGCACGGTGGTGAGTACGTCACTGGGTGCCGCGGTCGAGATGTTCGAGCGAGGCCTGATCGAGGACGCGCTCAAGACCTGCCGAGGTAACCGGTCTCAGGCGGCCCGGCTGCTGAGCACCACGGAGCGTGTCGTCAGCTATAAAGTCAAGAAATACGGGATAGATCCGCAGCGGCTGCGGGTGTGAGTCGTTCGGTGGCCTCTGGCGCCCTGGCCTGGCGAAGTCCCTGCAGGGCCGAGTAGACCGCCACGCCTGCTACCAGCAAGTTGGCAGCGATGATAGGAATCGCGTGCAGCATGGCGCCATACCCGACCCAGACCAGCGCGGCGGCAGCCTGCATCAGGCGGAGCTTCCTGGGATCGGCGCAGGAATACGAGGCGAGGAAGATGGCGGTTGCGGCCCACCCAATGGCGTCGATCATGCGACAGCCGGGGAGCGCTCCGCAACACCGCGGATGGTGAGCGAGTCGGTCCGGGCCTTGTCCCACTCCTGCAACACGAAACCATGGGCCCCAAAGAAGGCCCGGATGCCGGTGGCGTCCAGCCTCACGATCTCTTCCAGCACCGGCACCAGCACGCTGAGCACGTCGTCGCTCAGGATGGTGCGCCGGGCTATCGGGGTGAGAAACCGGTTTTCGGAGACTGCCACGGTCAAGCCGTCGAGCCGGTTGACGTGCAGCATGACATGCACGTCCGATCCGCCATCGCCGACGTAGACCACGCGATCTCCGCTCAATCCCAGCTCGGCACGCAGCGCCTCGAGCACCGCCACCTTCCCGTAGCCCGCCGGTACCTGGACGATGGACTGGATCTCTCCCGAGCCCGGATCGTACCGGAAGCGGGTGCCGTGAATGCGCTCGGGAGGCACCATGCCGGCGAGTGCCGACCGGATGACCTCCTCCGGGGCCGCCGAGATGACACAGAACGTGAAGTGGTAGTTCTGCAGTGAGTCCAGGACCCGAGCGAGCACCGGAATGTTCTGCTTCAGCCGGATCCGCCGGCCGACCTCTTCCAGATCTTCCTTCCGCACCCTGCGATACTCTGGATCATGCAGTAACAGGTACGACAATTCCGCGCCCTGATTCACCAGGTGCATGGACGAGAGTCCGGCGCAGCGCTCACCGAATCCCTGAATGCCGAGCATCTCACTCAGCAGAATACCGGAGTCATTGAAGCTCAGGGTTTGATCGAAGTCGCTGGCCAGCAGGTATCGCTTAGCCCGGAGCTCGGTGTCCGTGAGTCTCATGCGCTCAGCGAGCCGCTGGAGCACTGGCTTGCGACACCCTGCGCTTCACGATTGCGGCATCCAGGAACGCCTCCTCCAACGGCAGGACCCGCGGGCGGGAAATCTCTGCGGCCGCCCCCGGCTGCTCCGTGAGTGGAGCCGGACCACAGTGAATGACCGGAGCCACCGCGGCCCACCGCACCACACGTGACTGGCTGCGGCGGGCCAGCTCGGCTGCCACCGGGCTGGGACGTAGGGCCACCTCCGTCTGCGCTTGCAGGAGGGAAGGAGTGGTGAGCCCGGCGAGGCTCAGCACAATCGGAAACGCATATCCAACGGGGCTTCGGGACAGCATGGCACGACTCCTCATCCTCGAATGAAAAAATTCGCCGCTCTTGGCGAAGAGGTGATGTCCTTGAGGCAACGGGCATGCCACAGGAGCGACCCTCTCAGAGCCGCGAACGAGGAGCCCCGGCGCAGGAGACCGAAGGCGAGCTCGACGAGATTGTGGAATCGGCGGGAGAATTCGACAAAAATGTCGGGAGGGTGCGCTGGACAAATGCGCGGACCACAGCAGTTCACGGGGCAACTACTCAGCGCGGAGCAGCACCAGCCTTACGGCATCGAGGACGATGCTCAAGTCTTCCAACTTGGAGATCAGAGGAAGGCCGCGTTCCTCCAGCGACTGGTGCACGGTCGGATTCCGGGCAGCTCCGGTCAGGAACACGACGCGATTCCGAAGATGAGGTGATCGAGTCACGAGCGCGTCGTAGAACTCGATCCCATCCAGCTCCGGCATCATGAAGTCACTCACCACTGCCGCGATGTTGGTGTCGTCTGCCAGTGCGTCGAGCGCGTCGCGACCTGACTCGGCCTCACGGACGGTGAGACCGCCGCGCTCGAAGATTTTGCGAAGGGCGGTTCTGATGGGCCTCTCGTCATCGACCAGGAGAACGGTGGGCACTTCTATCGCGCCGGCAGCGTGGCGAGCCCGCGCGGCGAATCAGGGTAATCCGCTGAGCGATGCATGCAATCTCCGATGGTGTCGTGACCCGGCGAGCGCCGAATTCTGGCGAAGCCAGGCTGCGGCTGCAACTCCAACCACGGTGCAATGATTGGCGCGCCTCGGCAAATTGACCATCGGGACGACGTCAGGGTAGATTCCCCCGCACGATGAGCCCGATCACCGTCGAAAAAACCGCCGAAGACTCCGCCTCCAAGTCATTGCACGTGACCGTGCCGGTCGACCGGGTGCGTGAAGCCGAGGCTCGCGCGCTGAAGTACTACTCCAAGCGGGCCCGGGTTCCGGGGTTCCGCCCGGGAAAGGCTCCGGACACGGTGGTGCGGAAGCGTTTTGGCGACGCCATTCGCCAGACCGTGCTCGAAGAGGTGATCCGGGAGGGCTGGGAAACCGCCAAGACGAATGAGTCGCTCAAACCGATTACCGATCCTGCCATCCGGAATCTCAAATTCGAGGAAGGCAGCCCGATTGAGTTCGAGCTGCATGTGGAGGTCCGCCCCGAGCTCAAGCTCGACCGGATCGGTGGCTTCCGGCTGGAGCGCCGGGTGGCGCCTGTTCCCGACACGGCGGTGGCCGAGCAGTTGGCCCGGATCCAGGAACAGAAGGCCACCTGGATTCCGCTCGAGGGGGTCAAGCCCGCACCCGGCCATATGGTGCGGGTCGAGGTGGCACCGGTAGAAAACGGGGTGGCCAGCCCGGCCCAGCCGCACGACTTGGTACTGGGGGATAATCAGGCCATTCCCGAGCTGGAGGAGCGGATCATGTCGCTACTCCCGGGGGAGACCACGGAAACCGAGGTGAAGTTTCCCGATGACCATCCGGAGGAATCCCGCCGGGGCCAAACTCGGCGGGTTCGGATCGCACTCCATGAAGTGAAGCGGCAGGAGCTCCCGCCGCTGGACGATGCGCTGGCGCGCGAGGCAGGGGAGTTCGAGAGCCTGGATGCGCTCCGCGCCGCCATCCGGCAGGATCTGGAGCGTGACGCCGCTCGGGAAGCCGACGCCAACCTCCGACAGCAGCTGCTGGGGCAGATCGTGGACGCGAACCGGGTCCAGGCACCGCACTCCCTGGTGCACCGGCTTCTGCACGGCTACGCGGAGATGTACAAGGTGCCGGAGGATCAGCTTCCGGGCTTCGAAGAACAGTTCCATGCCGTTGCCGAGACCCAGGTCAGACGGGATCTCGTGCTCGATGCCGTTGCTGAGGCGCACAGCCTCCGAGCCACCGAGTCCGACCTGGATGAGCGGATCAACAGCATGGCGGCAGCTCGCGGAGCCTCAGCGGCGCAGGTGTATGCCTCCCTTCAGAAGGCCAACCGGCTCCAGGAGCTGGAGCGGGTTCTAACCGAGGAAAAAGTGTTCGACTTTCTCCTCAAGCAGTCCACCATTGAAGAGGTCAAGCCCTGACGATGGCCACCCTGTATCCGCCGTACATTATCGAGCGCTCTAGCCGCGGTGAGCGGACCTACGACATTTTCTCCCGCCTGCTCATGGACCGGATCGTGTTCCTGGGCGCTCCCATCAACGACGATGTCTCCAACATCATTATTGCGCAGTTGCTCTTCCTCGAGGCGGACAATCCCGATAAGGACATCTACCTCTATGTCAATTCACCCGGCGGGGTGGTCTCTGCCGGAATGGCCATTTACGACACCATGCAGCACCTCCGCGCACCCGTGAATACCATCTGCATGGGTATGGCTGCGTCGATGGGCTCGTTTCTCCTGGCAGCCGGTGCCAAGGGCAAGCGGAGCGCGCTGCCGCATTCCCGCATCATGATCCATCAGCCCTCCGGCGGCGCCCAGGGCACTGCGGCAGATATCGAGATCCAGGCCCGCGAAATCCTGTACCTCCGCTCCAAGATGAACTCGCTGTACGCGCTCCATACCGGACAGCCGATCGAGACGATCGAGCGCGACATGGACCGTGACCGCTTCATGAGCGCGGAGGAAGCCCGGGCGTACGGGTTGATCGACAGCGTGTTTACGCCGCACAAGGACCTGGTGCCTCACAAGAACGGTAAGGACGGCAAGGAGACTTGACGCTCGGGACAGCCGGGGGCACTTTACCGGCACCCATCCACCTCCATCACGACGCGGTCCATGTCCAACGACAAGCACCTCCGCTGTTCCTTCTGTGGGAAGTCGAAGGATTCGGTACGGAAGTTCATCTCCGGCCCGTCGGTCTACATTTGCAACGAGTGCATCACACTCTGCAATGAGATCCTGGCCGAAGATGAGGAGCGGGAGGTTGCCGATAGCATCACGCAGGTGCCCACGCCCTCCGAAATCAAGGACGTGCTGGATCAGTATGTCATCGGACAGGAACGGGCCAAGCGCACGCTGGCCGTTGCCGTCTACAACCATTACAAGCGCATCAATGCCTCCAGCGGCCGGGAAGGCGATGTAGAGCTGGACAAGTCCAACATTCTGCTGTTGGGTCCCACCGGTGTCGGCAAGACCCTGCTGGCCCAGACCCTCGCCCGCATTCTCGATGTCCCGTTCACCATAGCCGATGCCACGACCCTCACCGAGGCTGGTTACGTCGGAGAGGACGTGGAGAACATCCTGGTGCGGCTGCTCCAGGCCGGTGAGTTCAACGTGGCCGAATGCGAGCGGGGTATCGTCTATATCGACGAAATCGACAAGATCGCCCGCAAGTCCGAGAACCCCAGCATCACCCGGGACGTGTCCGGTGAGGGCGTGCAGCAGGCCCTGCTCAAGATTCTCGAGGGTACCGTGGCGTCGGTCCCGCCCCAGGGCGGCCGGAAGCACCCGCAGCAGGAATACATCCAGATCAACACCAAGGACATCCTGTTCATCTGCGGGGGGGCGTTCGACGGGCTCGAAAAAATCATCGAAGCGCGCACCGGTCGGCAGCAAATCGGATTCAGCAGCGAAGAACGCAAGGCCGCGCCTCAGCTCACCAAGGGAAATCCATATTCCGAGGTCGAGCCGGACGACCTGCTCCGCTTCGGGCTGATTCCCGAGCTGGTCGGGCGGCTTCCCGTGGTGGTGTCGCTCGAGGCGCTCGATGAGGAGGCGCTGATCCGGATCCTGGTCGAGCCCAAGAACGCGCTCACGAAGCAATACAAGAAGCTGTTCGAGTTGGAAGATGTGGGCCTCACCTTCGATGCCGAGTCGCTCCGTGCCGTGGCACAACGCGCTCTCAAGCGGGGCACCGGTGCCCGCGGTCTCCGCGCCATCCTCGAGACCATGATGACCGATATCATGTTCGATTTGCCCAACCGCGAAGATGTCCGGGAGATCGTCATCACCAAGGAAGCCATCAGTGAAGGAACCTCCCCTCTCATCATGACCGAGCGCGCGCGCACCAAGCGGGAGGCGTGAGGACAGCGGGGAAGCGGGGAAGCGGGGAAGCGGGGAAGGACGAGTTTCTGGGCGCACAGGGTGCGCCCTTCGTGCATCGGGATTCCGACACCTCGAACCCGCTCCAGTCCCAGCCAATCGAGTTCGTGGGATCGTTCCCCGACGCAGGGGTCAGCGTCGATCCGCCCCTTCCCGAAATCGCATTCATCGGCCGGTCCAACGTCGGCAAGTCGAGTCTGCTCAATGCGCTGGTCGGGAGGCCCGGCCTGGCCCGGGTGAGCGGCTCGCCCGGCAAGACTACGCTGCTCAACTTCTACCGGCTGCCGCAGCTCTATTTAGTCGATCTTCCGGGCTATGGTTTTGCGAGGGCCAGCAAGAGCGATCGAGCGGGATACCGGAAGCTGGTCAGCGGCTACGTCCGAGGCCGGGAGCGTCTGGCGGGAATCGTGTGGCTGCTCGACATTAGACACGCCCCCTCGCGGGAGGATCGCGAGATGCAGGAGTTGCTCGCTGCCAGCGAACGCCCGGTCCTGGCGGTGTTCACCAAAGCCGACAAGCTCACCCGTTCCGCCACCCAGGCCCGGGTGCGGGAGCTGGCTGCAGCGCTCGGCCTCGGACTGGATCAGGTCGAGCTTACCAGCAGCCGCTCCGGGCTCGGCATTGCCGAGCTCGCCACCAGCATTACTGCCGCCGCCGGCGGGAGGACCTCGTGACCGCGCGCCATCTCGTGTTCGTGTTCACCCTTTTCGGCTGCGCCGGACCCGTTAGCGGCCAGTCAGGAGAGCGTACTCAGCCGCTTCCGCCGGGCTTCGGGTCTCTCTCGCAGAATGATTTAGCGCTTCGGGTACGAAACGATGAGCTGGAGATCCGGTTGGTCCCGCTCAATCCGAGGATCACTCCGCTGCTGGCACCCGATGCGTATCAATCCCTCCATAACCTGGTCCAAACCCACCGCCGGGCCATTGATTCGGTGGCCGCGCGGGCCGGCGCTTCTCCGCCCGGCCTCGCCTTGGTCACGTTCTTTGGTAACCGGGCCGACGTCCGGTTCGATCCCCAGAGGCTTACCCTGTTGGTCAGAAGCAGCCTGTTCCGCCCGGTCGGACTCATTCCCCTCGACGCCAAGTTCGCCTCCCAGCAACTCGGCGTTCGCCAGCAGGCGAGTGCGATTTACGTATTCGAGCAGGACATACCGGTGGAGGACTCCTTCACCATGTCCTACGCCGACCTGGTTTCGGCGGATTGGCAGGCGAAACTTCCAGGGTTGGACCGGGAGCGGTCCCGGATTGCCGCACGAGCCCGAGGAGAACGCCGGGACACGACGGCGCGCTAGGTCCCGTCGGTGCGACCCTCGGTGGCAGGCCGGATGACAGCCCGCCGCCGACGCCGGCGGCGGCGGACTCGCCGGGCCTCCGCCCGCTCCGCCCGGGCCTGCTTGCCTCCGGCGGCAAACTGATGTGCCAGCAAGCCCAGGCCAAAGATCAGGCCGGTGGCAATGTGAGAGATCGCCATCACCTCGAGCCATCCCTGGTCGGTGATCGCCTGGATCAGGTAGCCGCTCATGATCATGGGGCCGAGAATCACCACGGTCAGCAATCCGGTCCGGCGACCCGAGGGCGTCCTTCCTCTCAGATGCCGCCATACATGCCGCAACGCCACAACCCCGATTGAAAAGACGAGCAGGGGCGCCACCAGGATGTGCAGCTTGAGGATGTAGGGCTGCCATGGATGATTCACCACGGCCAATGGATCCTCGCTGGCCACAAGATATTTCATCCAGAGATAGATGGTACCGGTCACCAGCGTGGCGATCGACGTACTCCACACTGCCCACCGCTCGAAGGTCGTCACGGCGTCGCCGCCTGACCCGCTGAAAACGGGTCGATCCGGGCGTGAAGGGCCAGGGCGCGCCGCGCCGCCCGAACGATCGCGGTGGATGTTAAGGTTGCGCCGGTGAGATTTCTGATCGAACCCTTCAGCGACAGTTCCGGTGAGAGGGGCCGACCCTCGAACTGCCTTAGCCAGGGCTCCGTAGCGTGGTACTCCGGTGGCTCCGCGAAACGGAGCACCTCAATGTTCCGGATCCGGCCCGGTGGCACCACCACGATCATCACGACCTCGTTGAGGGTTCGCACCCTGTGGCTATCGAAGTATGCCACACCGAGTACGCCGTTGCTCGTTTGCGCCAGATAGTACGTCACCACCCGCTGCTTCATCGGGACGTCGGCGCCGGCTTGCTTACCCGCCGCCTCGAGATCGGACGCGCTCAGGAACGCCGTCCGCCGCTCGATCCTGGCCGGAGCTGGAAAGGCTGCCCGGAGCGCCTCGTCCAGCGTGAGCTGGCCCTGGACGGTCGACGGAAACAGTCCGAGAACCAGCAGCCAGGTGAGCGGCCGCGGGACCGGGATCCGGGCCCTAAAAGAGGTAGCCCAGATTGACATTCAGCTGGTTAACACCGGTATCGGCCTGGTTGCTGATCACCTGGTAGTCAGCCTTCAGCGAGATGTTGGTGAGCGGCTTCCACATCGCGCCGAGCGTCAGAAATCGGCGATCATTCTCCGGATTGGCGCTGAAGCCGTCCGGCACCTCGTCCTGAGTGTTCAACTGCTCGTAGCGGACATAGGGCACCAGCTGCTGTTCGCTCCCGGTCGAACGGAGCACATCGTATCCGCCCTGGAGATACCAGCCGATCAGGCGCTCGCCCACCGATTCGTTGCCGGACAATCCAATGACAGCGTTGATCTCCGATGCATCCTCGAGCGTGGAGACCGCCAGGAGCCCGCTGAGATCGAAGCCACGCGCCTTGTACTGGGCGTGCCCCTCCCAGATGAAGGTTTGCGCTCCCAACGTGGCGGTGGGATCGGACGGGAGTGGAGCCCCCTGTCCCGAGTTGCCCACATAGGCAGAGGTACCCAGCGTGATTCCCAGCAGACCGGTGTAGTCGAAGCGCCCGACGATACCGAAGTCTTCCGCCGTGGCTTCGGCTCCGTTCTGGCGGCCCTCCCGGATTCCTTCGGCCGTGAATCCTGATGCATCGAAGCCGCTCACCAGGTACGCACGATAGGAGAAGTCTCCCAAACCTCCGAACACACCCACGCCTCCCTCCCGCCAGGTGGACGGAATGATCTGACGTTCGGTCTCGGGTCGGCGAGCTCCCAGAAAGGCAGGCGGCTCATGCACCTCATTGATGAAGCCCATCGGAGGAAGCAGCAGCCCGGCACGAACTCCCAGACGGGACGACATCCGGTACTCGAGATAGGCGAATTCGATGGACACTGATCCACCGTCCTCGGTGCTGCCGTGTTCGAATTCGAGCTCGGAGTTGAACAGCACTTTATCGCTGAACTTATAGCCCACGTAGACGATGGCGCGAAGCGCATCGAGCCGGTCGCTCGCTCCTGACGGAGCATCGTCCTCCCGGGACCCCGCAAAGTTTTCATAGAGCACTTCGCCGTACCCGCCGAGCGACACTCCCTGCCGCACCTTGTACACCTTCGAGGCTGCAGGCCCAAATCCATAGAGGCTGGTATCTGCCTCCACGACG
>Ga0307416_100000889_pt1 | contig 15774 bp, 14 predicted proteins | sample DK1Cmetagenome_2_FD_203821 | JGI IMG/M metagenome (GOLD analysis project Ga0307416, IMG submission 203821) | Maize rhizosphere microbial communities from greenhouse at UC Davis, California, United States - DK15-C-3 | ecosystem: Host-associated > Plants > Roots > Rhizosphere > Soil | place...
GCTTCTGATTCCTTGGCTTGCACACAGACATAACGTATGAGCATAGCAACGGGAAGTACACCGATGAATCGCCGTACACTATGATGTTGTCTTTGTGAGATGTCTTGATCTTGCCCCAGCTTTTGCCCTCCTGTAATGTGGCACCAGAGAGGCCGCCTGTGTCTGGTCGTGCATCTGTCAACTGGATGAGATAGTCCTGGCCACCTTCCTTCATCTTCAATATTTGATAAAGCGCTGGGCCAGTTTGTTGGAAAAAGTTCTTTGGGACTCCGCCACCAAGCTCCAAACCGCCAGAGCGCTTGCTCTTCCACAGTATTGCGGCAGACTCTGCTACATCCAGTATCACGTTGGGGAAAATGCCCTTATCTTCAAACAAGAGTGGAAGCATATTGAGTCCTATTGAAGAGTCGCCTATCGCAGGCATGTAGACGGGCACCTTGTGCTCATATGCCTTGACAAGGAACGACTTTTCAGGATATCTACCATTTTCTTTGGTCGCCTTGCCAAGCGCATAGGCAATGTCAGCCGTGGACGCATTTTGAGGTATTACGTTTTTGGCTCTCTTGATCTCTCTTTGCACAACTATGTCCTGAGCCTGGAGTGTTCCCATCTCCTTTATGTAGACGTCATAAATCCTCACTATCTGTTTCGAATACAAGATATCATCGTCAACGTCAAAATGCCCCTGACGCACCGGCAAATCATAAGCAAAGTGCAGGTCATGATACACGTTGGCGCCTGTAGATACTATCCAATCGATAAAGCCGGCATCTATCATGGCAGAAATAGTTCTACCAATGCCTATCGGGGTCATGGCACCTGCCAAAGTTAAACACACAGTCGAATCAGTGTCTATCATCTCTTTGAGCATCTCAGCTGCTTCAGCTAACCTGCGTGCATTGTAACCCGTTGAGCCATAGAAATTAATCAGCTGCTGTACAGTCATGTTCGCAGAAACTATTGGAGGATCAATTTTTCTTCCTGTGAATGAATGTCTGTCGTCCACACCATTCTTGTAAAATTACACTTGCCTTTAAAAATTCAGCGTTTTCTTAGCAATATACAGGCACATGTCACGCTATGAAAGTGTAAAGGAGCGTGCACATCATCTGCTATATTCCTGTCTGCAATGCTTTGGCTGCACCTCTTCCATTTACCTGCATCGTAACAGTAGAATTCCTTCTTTGCTGCTACTGAAAATTCTTCATTATCCACAGCAACAAGCCTAGAAAGTGCATGTCTGTCGTAGACTCTGTAATTAAGTTTCTTTATCTTGCCATAAGGGACGCTGATTATAGCGCTGCCTCCCTTCTTCAATATACGTAGGATCTCTTTGACTGTCTTGAGGTCCCCATCATTATCTTCCTCACCGCTACTGATTCCGATGCCAATATGCTCGATTGTGCTTATACAGATCACTTGACTAAACACTTCCTTGCGAAATCCAGTCATCCTTGCGTCCATCCTTGCATCACAATTTGATTCTGCAATGTCGATCCTAAACACCTGCCATTTTCCTTTTCCAAGTTCACCTATCGCCTTAGCAAGTAAGGAACTCCCAGAGCCAATATCAAGTATAGTTGCTTGCTTTTTGGACGAGACAAGGTTTCTGGCAACAAATTCATATTCTACAAGCCTTTCTGATGTAATGCCTACCAACAGATTATGAATATCTAGCCTCTTGAAACCGCTATTACTACTACTATTGTTGTTGTTATTAGCCGTGCAGCTTTCTGACAGCGAATAAATAGGAATCTCTAGACCAGTTCTGTAGCTCTTGCGATATTTGGCAACGCGAATTATCTTGCGCTGCTGAAGAGCACATATTGCTTTCAGTAGTTTTGACATGCTCGTGTCTCCTATCTGCCTATAAAGCGAATATTGGTCAGCAGGAGATTTTGCTAAAAGCGATACTATTGTGTCCTCCAGCATCAAACAAGAAAAATCATACAGGCAGCAAATTTATTCTTTAAAAAATCAATAAGTGTTGGTTTATTGAATCCTAGCCGGTCTCGTTGCTTAGTCTTTGCTTTGTAACTATCGTTTCTTCCTTTGCTGCTACTGCCGGTTCTATCTTGGTCAGACTCCTTTCGATCTCTGGCTGGAACCTGGCCTTTACAAACCAAACAGCAAAAGCGCTAGCTCCTAGGATTGAGCTTATTGTTATTGCTTCCATCAACATGTTATGGATTATGACCTTTTAAGTTATAAATCCATACTTTATGATAATATAAAAAAATGCACACTTTATGATATCAAATTATTATAGAGAGTATCTCATATAGTAGAGATTTCTATCCAAGAACAATAATTTCTTTATAATTAATATTATATCTGCGCTAACCATACAATCCGTAAAATACAGCTATCTGGTGCTACTACTAGATAGCCAGGATTTTTTTTGCGGCATTTAATCTGTCTAGCAACTCCTTTAGAAATACATCTGCAAATTGTTCAAAAGTATAAACGCCATGCTTTGCCTTGTATTCCTGTTTCCTCTTTCCAAATTCTTCAACAAGCCAACGAAAATCAGCCTCCTTTAGCCTTATGATATTGTTCTGTGCAGCGGCCTTTGATTCAAAGATATTTAGCATAAAGATACCTGCAAACTGGGTATAGCTATTCGTCTTATACTTTGTGTCGTACTCTTCCTTTAGGTTCTCATAATTTTCTTCCAGCCAATACTTAACATCAGATCTAATAGTCAGCGATGTATACACACCGGAAAAATCAGCGTTGATGTTATGCATTTCAACAGAATAGTAGCCGCGTTTTATCTCATTCATCATTATTATTAGGGCGCTTGGAAGAAACATTCCAGGATAAAACTCGTCAGTATCCTTTTGCAACTTGGCCAAAATAGCTGGTTTTAGGCCGATGGTCGCGTACCCTTGACTTGGCAAACAAAAAAAGAAGGTGGTGTTTGGTTAATTAATTTTTCAGCGACACAACTATGGAAGTTTATCCCCTATTGGGGGTACATACTCCTTCAGGTCCTCGCCCCTGATAACATCTTCTTCTGGTGGGATATAGTCCAGAACGCCATGTCTCTGTTCTCCTGGATACTTCTTTTGTGTAGCTAGTGCAACTATGACAAATAATGCAAAGGCTATGGGTGGCGGGATCATAGTATCAAGACCTGCTAAATCTGGTGGTATAACGAAGAACATCAGAAGTCTTAGAGCGGAACCGACTATGAGTGACGTGACGGCAGCTGGCATGTTAGATTTCCGCCAGAAAAGACCCAGCGTCAGTGGTGCCCACGCCCCGGCAAAAACAATATCAAACGCTAAGACAAGGTAGATGCCTGGTTGTGGGAGAAGATACGCCAGGATAAATGCAGCGGCCATCATAGGAATAGTAAAGAGACGAGTGGTAGTAAGGAGCTTTTTGTCCTCCATGCCCGGCCTCTTCAATATTCTTCTTAAGATATCTCTCTGAATGATATTCCTTGAAATGACGCTGGAAATGGCCAGTAGTCCTCCATTTGCAGTAGACATAGAAGCTCCCAGGACTCCCATAAGCATGGCCACTCCTATCGGAAATGGCACATGATTGATTGCAAGTGTTGGATAAGCGGTGAATGGGTCTGCTAAGTTTGGCAGAAAGAACAATGCGACTATTCCTAGCATGCTTGTAGGAATAACTGTGAATAAAGTAAGTCCACCACCCCAAAATGCTCCTCTTGACGCAGTCTTGGGATCCTTAGCTGCAAATACTCTTTCCATAAAGTCAAGAGCAACAAGGTCTCCAAGTCCAAGTGCTAAAATGGCTCCCCAGTTGACCAATGCACCATTAGCCACATCTGTTAGGCCGGAAAGGTCGAGATAGGCAGGAGGTGCATTGCCAAGAATAGTGCCAAAATCAACTCCTGAAGCTCCTACTGCAAAAAAGATGAATGCAGCCCAAAACGCTCCAATTGCAAGATATATCTGGAAAATGTCTGTGTAGGCCGAGGAGAACAGACCCCCTGCAAAAGTATACACCAGCACAATTATAGAGGCAATAAGCGTAGCCCAAAAAAAGTCAATTTGCAAGACCGTAGAAAGGATGAATCCCGAGGCTGCAAAGTTTCCTGCAACAAGTACAATGAAGCTTATTGTCATTAGAACCGACGACATTCCTTCAGCGCCGTGTCCAAAGCGTCGGTAGTAAAAGTCCGGTAGTGTAAGCATTGACATCTTATTGAGCCGTTTTCCATAAAACGCGCCCGTAAGTACCAAGCATACGCCAAGGCCAATTGGGATGGCCGCCCCTGCCCAAAATCCAAATTGATAAACAAGTGAAGTGTTCCCGAGCGAGGAATTACCGTCGATGGCTTGAGCAGAAAGCATTGTTCCAACAAAAAACAGAGGCAGGCTTTTGCCAGCAATCATGTACCGTTTGCTACTCTTTTTGACAAGTTTCGCAGTGAGTGTTCCAACTATGACTGAAAGCGCCAAAAAGGCTATGATGCCTATGCCATATGCGTTAATTTCAGCCATTTGTTTTAATAATAAAAAATAGTAAATATATAAGGTTTGTCAAAGATTCGACAGTCGAACTTAAGGCTTGCATACCCCAGACATCTGGAGAACGTGGAAGCAATAACTAATATCTTCTTTGCTAATATTAGGAACCTGTTTTCTGCCCTCATGCTTCAAATCTTGGATAAAATCAAAAATCTCATCAACCGTGATGGATGCATCTTCATATCCTATTTCTTTATTCACTGAATTGTACATTGATATATAATAACTAAGAAAAGCAGTTTTGAGTACTGCTGTTTGTTCAATTCTTGATATTTCCCATGCGTTGTTGCTCATAGATGTTCAAAAGATATTTGAAAATGATATAAGGTTTAGGGTATGAAATGTAAACTACGGATTTCAACAGCAAAAACAATGCGTAGTTTACTTTAGATATTATCAAAAAAGACAAATTTTATGTTATACAAGTTATAGCCAAATATTTTGTCACAGTTTGGTGGTTATAGCATAACAATATCGGCGCACTGAAACCCGAATTATATTTTTATATTAGTAATTATCAGCTAGGTCGGTTTTGGAAGGTGCCGCGCAGCCAAAAGCTGATCCCAAAAAAATTGCCATTGGCCTTGGGCTTATAGCAGCTTTTGCTGTACTTCTCTTTGCAGTTCCGCAGGTTATAGGGCAAGACATAAGCCCAATGATCCTAGTTTCTGCATTCATCTTAGTCTCAGTGTATGTTGTACTCTCTTTTGAATTTCTCCATAGAACTTCTGTAGCTCTCATCTGCGCAGTTTCAATAATTGTTGTCGCGCTTGTACTTGGATCAATTCATGCGGAAGAGAGCTTTGACTTCATCATCGGCGTCATAGACTACAATACAATAGGCCTTTTGCTTGGGATGATGATAATTGTCGCAATTTTAGCGGAATCCGGTGTGTTTCAGTGGGTTGGTATCAAGGCAAGTAAGGTCAGTAAGGGTAATTTGTGGAGGCTGATGCTCATGCTATGCACATTTACTGCTGTTGTGTCGATGTTCATAGACAATGTAACGACCGTTTTGCTAATGGTTCCAGTAACAATTGCAGTATTTAGGACATTCAAAGTCTCGCCTATGCCGTTCATACTCGCACAGGCTCTTGCATCAAATGTCGGGGGTACTGCCACGCTAATTGGAGACCCGCCAAACATAATGATTGGCTCAGCAGCAAACATTGACTTTAACATGTTCATAACGCATATGGGTCCTACAGTGGCGGTTTCATTTGTTGCATCGTTATTACTTATGAAGTTCTTATTCCGTAAAGACCTGAAGGCTCAGGTGCAGAACCTAGAGCACCTCATGAGAGAAGATGAAACTCTCTATCTTAAAGACAGAAAGCTTCTGAAGAAATCGATGGTAGTTCTCATTGGAGTCATTGCACTTTTTGTGGTGCATGGTTCTCTTCAAATTGAGCCATCTGTTATTGCCATTGGCGGAGCTGCTGTACTGCTTGTGCTCACAAGGGCAAATCCTGAAAAAGTCTTTCATGAAGTTGACTGGCCCACTCTGCTATTTTTCACTGGCCTTTTCGTAATTGTTGGAACTGCTGAGCATTCCGGTATGATAGACATACTCTCAAATGCTGCAATTAACATAACAGGAGGTGATCCTTGGCTAACATTTCTAATGATAATATGGCTTTCTGCCATTGCAAGCGCCTTTGTAGACAACATTCCCTTTACTGCCACTATGATTCCCTTGATCGAGACCCTCAATCTTGACCCAAATATTGCCTCTGTATTTGGTGACTTTGCTGTCAGCCCCCTTTGGTGGGCACTAGCTTTAGGCGCAGACTTTGGTGGCAATGGCACGCTCATAGGATCAAGCGCAGGTGTGGTAGCAGCCGGTGTAAGTGAAAAGAATGGTCATCCAATTAGTTTCAATAGATGGTTCAAAGTCGGATTTCCCTTTATGATAGTGACAACTGCCATTGGAACCGTCATTCTTGCCATCGATATTTTATTGCGCCTATAACTGCAAGATATTTTATCCATAAATAGAAAGCATGTATGCATTGGAGCAGGAGGCAGCAGAAAGAAAAACATACCAAGATCTTTCGCCTCTTATGAAGGATCATGGAAAAGATCGCGATACAGACAATTTTGTATATACTCTCGTGGTTGGCAATTTCTGTGAACCTGTACAGAGAAACTTTGTATAATTTTCCTTTGCACACTCATGAGAAAATATTCCATATTATGGTAGCTATAGTCGGCCTTGATACTGTGTGTATTGTTCGTTAACTTAATGGTTGGAAGAAAAGATAGGATTCATTAGCATAATAATACAAGCCCGTGACCTCAAACACAATATGGTGTGGGCAAGGCTGCTTGAGTAACTGTCATTGATTATCCAATCCTCTTATCTGAGGACGTTGACCAAATTTTAATATTGTAAGTTATAGCCCAAATTAGGGGCGTGAAGTGCCAAGTTTTTATATATCATAAAGGAATATTTACTAATGGCTGAAGTCACGAAGGCATTGTTATCTTCTTCTATTTCTATCAAAAAGATACTGGTTCCAGTTGATGGTTCTAACGCATCAGTGAAAGCACTACAATATGCAACTCATCTGGCAGAGTTAGAAGCTAGTAATACTGAACTCATAGTGGTGCATGTATTGGAAGATGTCAAGCAAGGCGGCGCAATAGGATTGCAGGCCAAATATGGAAATGTACGGCTTGTCGAAGGCTTCAAAAGAGCAAGAAGGCAAGCTGCCTTGGAGTGGCTAGAGCAAGTTCAAGTAGCTGCGAAGGAAAAGGGGATACGATTAAAGACTGAGGTTTTAGACGGAGATTCAAAAGTCAAAGTTATAATAGACTATGCAAAGAAAAATAGTGTTGACTTGATAGTCATAGGCTCAACAGGGCTTACAGGGTTTAAACGGCTTTTGCTAGGTAGCATAGCTAATGCAGTAGTTAGTAGTGCACCTTGTCCTGTTATGGTGATGCGCTGATAAACGTTGCAATATAAATAATGCAAATCCTCAATTTTTCATATGTAGCGAGCAATCTATTTTTGCTTTATAACATCATTAATTATTCTCTGTAATAGATGATGAGCTATCGAGGATCAACATAGCTGTTATATCTTTTATTTCTCGCATGCTGGATATACGTTTATGAACGGCTCTTTATGAATATCTTTTTGCTATCTAACAACATAGCGAGTACAAGAAACCTAAGGTCAAAATAGGAAGACGGTTGTATTTACTAGTGTTAGAAAAAGGGTGTTACATGGCCCAAATAGAATGATTAGTTGTTAAGTATAACATAATCCCTCCCATATACAAAGCCAATAAGCATTATCGATCCCTTTTGAAATACAATCGCCATCTGCGTTTGAATGTCACCACCTGAGAAAGAAATTTTTCCTTCCCTATGCGCGAAAAGGATTTCATCAGGGTGAACAAAGAGAGGCATATTTGCTCCTTTGAGCTTTTTCTGTTCGCGCTTATAGTTTAGCATCTTTATTACCAATTCTAGGTCATGCTTGGTATCGGGAAGCACAACGTTTTCCTGGTATGTAATTACGCCGTTATTGTTGTTATCCTTATTGCCGCTAAAATCATATTGCTGAGTCGAGCCGGTTTTTATTATTCTTGCAATTCTGAAAACGACTGGCAATCTATTCCAATCAGGGTTAAATCCAGAGATTGAATTCAGCAATTCCTCTATTGTTACTTTGAATGGGGAAAGGTCATATGGGCTGCCTGATTTTTGCTTGGCAATTATTCTCTCAACCTCAGTTTTGACAGAATTGAGATCCTTTAGATATTTGCGGAAAAATAGCAATCTTTTCACCTATGCCACTCTTAACGCTATACTCCATGAATGTTGCATCCTGATACATCATCTTTTTTCGTACTATTCTCTATTATCTCACTAAACATTTAGCACCGACCTTGTCCTAAATCTCCTGATGCGGTTCTCTGAAGAGAAAACCATCCACAATTGTGCGAATTATTACTTTGTTTCCTATTATACTTTCGCTTCGTTTATTGATTTACCTGACATTATTCTTTCCTACACTTTTAGAGAAGTCTAGGCGTGATTACTGCAAGTGCAAGAGCAATAGAAGATGACTCTGGTTGCTATTTCATAATCCTCTAGAACAAATGTATGCATGACATTTTACGTAACAACATATAACTTAGATCTAGTCCAGTGTGAAATTCAAGTCAAGTGTTCGACTGTCGAACAAGAATCCAAAAACATGAGCTTGGAGATAATTATAAATACGAATATTACCAATTTGGACCAGATGAAGATCAAGAATATTCCAGTGAAGTTGATTGATGTTGCAAATGAAAATGTCCGGAAGGACGATTCTTTTGGTAAAGATGATAAGGACAAACTGATAAAAGAGCACCTTTCGAAATTTGATCTTCTCCAGCCTGTAGTGGTGCGATTTGACAATGAAAGCCAAAGATACAAGCTATTGATTGGACGAAGGCGCTATTTTGCGTTAAGTGCAAAGGGAGAGAGGAGCATCCCTGCAGTGATTACTCAATTAGAGGGAGCTGAAGCAGAAGCTGCTTCACTCTTTGAGAATCTTATACGCAAGGATTTGCCGCCACTTGAGAAAGCTCGAATGGTAAAGAAACTGGTTGATTTCACAAAAGGTGGCATTACCGCAGTTTCAGCAAAGTATGGTCTCCCAAAGAGTACTGTCAGCGAGTGGCTAAGTATTCTTACACTTCCCGCCTTGCTACAGAAAAAAATAGAGAAAGGGGAGATCACCTCTTATGAAGCGATTCAAATTGCAAGGAAGCCAAAGCGTGTGCACGAAAAACTGATTACCGCTGCAGCGGCAGGAAGGCTTCAGGAGGAGATGTCAAGAGCAGGAGTAAAAAGAGGGGCGCCAAGAGGCCTATTAACGATCAGGCTAGTATTCGATCCAAGAAAGAAACCTGATAAACAATTGTGGGATAGAATGAGGGAAAAGGCAGATGAAAATGGTCTTGAGGTAACAGATTATGTCAGAAGTATTATTCTGAAGCACATGCAACAAAAAGTCAGCTAAAAAGTTCGACAGCCGAACTATAAATTCGGCAATTCATTAAGAGTTACCGATCTACCAATATTGCACACATTTTAAAGCCTATAGAGTCTGCAGATAACAGTAATAAAAAAGCGTAATTTACCCGAATTTCTCCTAAGCTAAAATATCGTGCACAAACGAACCGCTTGGAATGGAAATGAGACAACGTAAACTACTTAGCAATATTTAAGAAATACTTACTATTTTCTATTATGAGTGAAAAGTAATGGGAATGGAATTCTACGGTGACTCGTACAAAGGCAATGACGAACCCATTTTTGTGGGGATTCCCACGTTTCTGAAGTTGCCTTGGCTCAGAAGCCATGAAGAGCTGAAAAAAGTGAAGCCGGATGTAGCCATCGTTGGGGAGCCATTCGACTTTGGAACAACAATCCGCCCTGGTGCCAGATACGGTCCAAGGGCTATACGCGCTGCTTCGACAGTGCCATCCCCACCATACGAGCACTTCAACATTGAGACTGGCGTCGATCCATTTGGAGTCTTCAAGACAGTAGACTATGGTGATGTAGTAGTATCGCCCGGTGATGTTGTCGAATCACACAGGAGAATGACTGAAAAAGTAAAGGAAGTACTGGATATTGATGGAATCCCAGTAATGCTTGGTGGCGATCACTCCATCACATTTCCAAATGTCCGTGCATTTGCCAAGAAATACAAGAATATAGGAATGATCCACATCGATTGTCATGCTGATTGTGCTCCACAGGGACTCTGCGGCTTCAAGTATGACCATGGAGCCCACATCAGAAGAATCATGGAGTTGGGTTGCCTGAAGGGCAAGAATTACACTCTGATAGGCCCAAGAGGTTACTGGCCTGGGCCGGATCTGTACAAATGGATGGCAGATCAAGACTTTCAATGGTTCACCATGCTGGATGTAGAAGAGCTGGGAATCGACCAGATCGCAAAGGAAGCGGCAGATAGAGCCAACGACAACGTAGATGCAGTTTACATAAGCTGGGACATTGATACTTTCGATCCAGCCTATGCTCCCGGAACAGGAGAACCAGAACCAAACGGGCTGACCTCGAGAGAAGGTATGAGATTGATGAGGCTACTTTCGACTTCGTTTGATCCAGACCGGTTTGCCTTTGACCTTGTAGAAGTATCGCCAAGCTACGATGTAAGTGACGTAAACTCATACAATGGAGGAATTACATCAGGTCTAGCCAATAGACTGATTGTTGAGCTACTGGCAGGATTGTCGCTGACAAAGAAAGGTATGACTGAAGGCAAGCCCGTAAGACCAAAGCATTACCGGGGTAAAGGACACACATATGACTTTGGCAAGGCTCCAAAGCGAAAGATACCAAAGAGACCACCACTAAATTATGGTTCAAAGGCAAAGATGTCCACAAGATAAATGATAAATATCAAAGCAGCAGTAAAAGGGGAACCAGACACCACTCCTTTTAGATGCACTTTTTTGTATGCCAGCAAGTCTGATGAGCAAGTTTTTCACAATTCAGTGGAAATGATCCAGGAAAAGCTTGACAAGAACCTGAGAATTAACATTAATGAGTCACTCATAATCTACTGCGCATATGCTATTAGCGAGTTGCGCGCTCGTAAACCTGTAACCGTTATTGAGAGAAATGCGCAAAAAATTTTGCCCCCTGAAAAGGTTATGATCGGTGTTCCTGAAAGTCTGAGAAAAATTACTTTTGAGACAAGAATAGACAAATTGCCAAAAAGGCGGATAACCCTCAAAGAACCAATTGCTACAAGTAATTACATACTCGCTGCAAAAAATTGTTAGCGGTGAAGAAATAGGGGGGCGAGTGGAGTTTGGTGTTGTAAATATTTGGTCTGTGGCTGTAGCAGTCTGCTTTTCAATTTCCATGTGATGCAACGTAAAGGATCAATAGTACTCTAGCTCCATTCCGGATACTTCTCCTTGGCCTTGTCATTATGTCGCTGGGGTCTTAATGCAGGTTGGTTTCTAGAGACTAGTTCCATTTGGTAGTGCTATCTATCAATTGCCATCTTACAATAGCAGACTCCCAAATTCGTTTTAACGAAAATACATGGCAGCAGTTACTGCAGGGATATTGACGCCGAAATAATGCTTGGACTTCATGCACTCGGATATTTCTTCCATGATTACTAATAGTAGTGATGCATGGGGCGCTGTTGCTTCCCAAGCCTGTCAAAGTAGTCGTGTTCATGCCTCTTGTCTCCATCTGCATGTGAATGATTTGTACCATCGGCATGAGTATGAGTGTACATTGTGGGTTTGGCCATAAGCACATCATCGACTCGGATGAGCATGTTTGTCACTTCTACTGCTGTCTTGATAATTTGCTCTTTGACTACAGAAGGTTCAATTACATACGGAAACATTACCTTTACCGTCCTTTCTATGGCGTCTACTCCATGATTGCTTGCATTGCCATTAGACAGGAAATTTTTCAAGCGGAGCTCTGCAAGAGTATCAATGATATTCATGCCTGCATTTCTTGCTATGGTAAGAGGTATTTCTTCAAGTGCTTCTGCAAACTTTTGAATAACTATTTGCTCCCTGCCGGCTATTTGAGATGCCTTTTCTTTTACTCTTTTTGCAATTGCCATCTCTGTAGATCCACCACCCGAAACGATTGAAGGCTTTGTTATGAAGTCTTTTAGCACGTTAATCGCATCAAGTACAGATCTATGATATTCATCTAGAGCTTCCTTTGAACTGGCCCTCAGCAAAAGCGTTACAGCCTTAGGATTCTTGCATCCCTCGATAAAGACCATTTTATCGTCTCCTACAAATTTCTCATAGACACATTCTGCATAACCAAGTTTGATGTCAATGTCTCCATGATGATAGCGAAGATCCTTCTCATGAGGATCCTGAGCGCTCTCGTGCTTATGACTGTCATAGTGATAATGACTATTGTCACGATGATGATGATTATTATTATTGTGGCTGTGTTCATGACCCTGGCTATCATCACCAATATGAGAAAGTTTTTCAGATATTGAAGCACCCGTAGCCTTTGCAAGCCACAGCAGATCGTTTTCTTTTACTCTCCGGACTGAAATGATGCCTGCTTGTGTCAGCATATGCTGCGCAAGAGTGTTGATTCCTTTCCTAGAAATTATGACATTGGCTCCTGAATCGATTATATGTTGTATTTTGGATTTTATCGTGAGAATTTCCTGATCTTTGTATGACCCGATATGATCAGGTGAATCTATTTGAATCTCTGCTTCAAGTTTTGTCCTCTTACCTTCAAGCTCATCATCAACGAGCATAATCTTCGCATGGTTTATTATCTTTGGCATCCCGGTGCTGTCGATTGTTTTGTCTAGGACCATGCCTCTGATGAGTTTTGTATCTAAAACATTACCAGGTTTTTCCTCAATCTTGATATCATCTAGTTCGATAGTGTTGTTGGAAAAGTCAGCAATAGTACGCACTGCGTCTACTACAAGCTTCGCTATTTGGTCACCAGGAGAATGGGACAGCACCTTGGATTGAAGGCAGGTTATAGCAAGCTTCAGCATGATATCCTTGTCTGTATTATCGCAAGTTTGAGAAAGGTCATGCAATGCTTCAAGGGCCATTTCGGAGCTGTTTGCATAACCCTCGATAATTGTAGCTGGTGAGATTCCCATATCCAATAATTCTTCTGCCTTTTTTGTAAGTGCTCCAGCCAGTATTACAACAGAAGTCGTCCCGTCACCAACTTCATTGTCGACTGCGTTTGATGCCTCTATGAGAACCTTGGCCGCAGGATGGTCAACGTCAATTTTGCGCAATATTGTTGCACCATCTTTTGTTATTGTAAGTTCTCCTAAAATATCTGTGAACATCTTTTCAAGACCTCGAGGCCCAAGGCAGTTACTGACAATTTCTGCAATCAGCCTTGCAGCAAGCAAATTATATCTCCTAGCTTTGCTGCCATTAGTTCTGCTTACGCCTTCCCCAAAGAGTTGTTGTGTGTCCATATTTTGTGTATCACGCTGCACGCAATAAGTGCATTATAGGAGTAAGTTTGGGTCTATTTATGCAATGCATCGCAATTAGTATACTACGGAATCTTATTCTGACAATCGAGAATGGAGCGAGGTAGTTTACAAATTTTGATGCGCGGACATTCTCATATCACAGCTTATGACAATCTTTATATAATTAGTAATTATCAAAAGCAACATGAAACCTGTGACAACAAAGGCCGAAATAGAGAATTCAGCCAAGAAAGCTGTAGAAGCCTTGTACGGAACAGATATTACGGATTTTAAAGTCAGAGTTGTATTTGCATTCCCACATGAACACAAAAGAGATTCTTGGGATGTTCAGGTAACATTCCTTTCAAGTGGTCTACAGTACACAGTCGATCTACTAATTCAAGAGAAGGACGGACAAATAACCAATACAAGGCTCATCGATACTATGGTGCCTCTTGTTTAATTTTTCTACTTCTCAGCTAAATTAAAAAGGATGTATGCAACTTGTCATTTCCTTGAATGAAGAGAGACGTAATAAGGAGGATGAAGATATTGCGGACCTGGCTTGGTTGTCAGATAGAGATCTTGTGCAAATTGGATAAGAACTTATGTTTCTTAGACAGTGATGTCACATGGATCAAAACCACTATGGTTTAGAACTGATGTGCTAACCAGATACAATAATCATGGATACTGTGAGGTCGATATGGCAAATCCATCCATTCAGTTTCGTTGTGATCTTTTTAGACTATGACAAAAAGGACGTGACGACATCTACCTTATCTGAAATTCACCATGGCAATATAATTATGATAAGCTCACAAGATTTCCTTGGACTGCCGCTAAGGTGTAGAAATCATTGGCAAAAATATCAGACAAAGGATAATTTACAACTATATATGTAGACGGTTAGGCAACCTATTTTAGAGCATAGACTTACTCAATGTATAGTTTCAAACGATGTTGATTTCGCGGCATATATGACAATTACTCGGCGATCCGAAGATATGCTAAATCCTTGCAAATTCTCCACAATTTTGTAGCAACGCAGAGCAGGCCGCAAGTATCGATCACCCTTTGACTATGCTAATTTGATAGACAATATCTTCTTCTCTCTAGAGTTCCTAGACCGATAGCAATAGGCTCCGACGCCTGAAAACCTGTCAATTAGCGATCTCTTCCTAGAGGACAAGAACAAGGCAATGAAGGCAAACAGTGGACAGGGTTAAGAGATGAGGTGGAGTTAATAGCCACTGGTTGTACTGATAATGCGGGCAAGAAAGACTCATTAGTATAGATGCTCTGAAAAAGCCTGCATGGCAGATACCGGAAAGAAAGCGAATAGAGACCTTTTGAGCAGTGAAGTAAGGGATTACGACATACAGCAATATGATATTCAATCAATCCTTTGCGAAATGAAAAATTCTGGCGGCTTTGAATCGAGGAATCTTGCCTATGGCGTTGACATCCTGCGAAGTATGATAAGTGAGCAGAACTGTACCAAGTTCCTTTCGTTCGTTGGCTCACTAGTGTCAACAGGTGTAAGGGGCATCATACGCGATATGCTGAAGAATAATATGTTTAATGTAGTCATTACTACATGTGGTGCAATAGACCACGATATCGCAAGAACATATGATAGGTATTACGCTGGTGATTTTCACATGGATGACGGCATGCTTCTTGAGAAGAACATCCACAGACTTGGCAATGTACTTGTACCCATGGAGAACTATGGTCCGCTTATCGAGGAAAAAGTGCAAAAGTGTCTAAACGATATATACAAAGAGGGCAGGCGTGATGTCGCAACTTATGAGATAACAAGCTACATAGGGAGCACCCTTGACGAATCGTCGTTCCTTTATTGGGCACACAAAAACAAAATTCCAGTTATTGTTCCTGGCATAGTAGACGGTGCTGTCGGAAGCCAAGTATGGTTGTTTCACCAACAACACAAAGACCTCAAAATAGACATATTGAAGGATCAAAGCAAGCTATCAGACCTCGTATTTGAGGCCAAAAAGTCGGGTGCATTCATGATTGGAGGGGGAATTTCAAAGCATCATACATTATGGTGGAACCAGTTCAGAGGTGGGCTTGACTATGCTGTTTACATAACGACTGCTGATGAATGGGATGGCAGCCTGAGCGGAGCGCTGGTTGCAGAGGCGATATCATGGGGGAAGGTGACTACTAAGGCATCTCAAACCACCATACACGGCGAAGCTAGTATACTTCTGCCATTCATTTATGCAGCATTGC
>Ga0307416_100000890_pt1 | contig 15771 bp, 14 predicted proteins | sample DK1Cmetagenome_2_FD_203821 | JGI IMG/M metagenome (GOLD analysis project Ga0307416, IMG submission 203821) | Maize rhizosphere microbial communities from greenhouse at UC Davis, California, United States - DK15-C-3 | ecosystem: Host-associated > Plants > Roots > Rhizosphere > Soil | place...
GCGCCGGTATCTCCCAGCTCTCGGGATCCACCATCGCAGCGCAGTCAGCAGGCAATATCCGCACCAGGTTACCGGCGATTCCGCCGCCGGTTATGTGCGCCAAACCATGCAGCCGATCCAAGAGCGGAACGACACTTGAGTAGTAACTCCGGTGCACCGCGAGAAGAGCCTCTGCGACGGTCTGTCCGGTCGTACCCAGCTGGTCCTGCAGTCCCAGCCCCATCTCTTCGAAGACAATCCGGCGGGCCAGAGTATAGCCATTGGTGTGCAATCCAGTGGATGCGTAGCCCAGGAGAACGTCCCCGGCCCGGATCGCGTCGCCGTGAATCGCGCGGTCTTCCTCCACCACGCCGGCGATGGTTCCAGCCAGATCGTATGTCCCATGCTGATACAGCCCCGGCATCTGGGCCGTCTCGCCACCTGCCAGCACCATGTCGTGCGCTCGGCATGCCCGCGCGATGCCTTCGACAATGCCGGCGATCTGGTCAACGCCCAGGCCAGAACCCGCGATGTAGTCCATGAACGCGATCGGCCTGGCCCCGTGGACGAGAATGTCGTTGACCGAGTGGTTGACGAGGTCTTCGCCGACCGTGTCGAATCGTCCGGCTTGTCGGGCGATCAGTACCTTGGTACCTACCCCATCGGTACTGAGGACCAGCGCCGGCTTCCGCATACCGGAGGGGATTCGCACCATCCCTCCGAATGCGCCGACTTTTCCAATCGAGAGCAGAGTGCGGGTGCCCGAGACGAGCTCCCCTATTCTGGCCTTTGCGATTTCAGCAGCTTCGAGATCCACACCCGCAGCGGCATACTCGCGGGACTCACCGGCGTTGCCCTGTGTTCCTGCGGCCTTGTTCATACCAGCGGCTGAGCCAAGGAGACGTGGGTCAGATCCTGAAACGCGCGAACCCGGCCCTCGACATGTGCCAGTGTCACATCCTCGAAGCCACGGATGCCGAACTGCTCCACTGCATAGGAACCCATGGCCGCGCCGTAGACCATGGCACGCCTGAGATTGTCCTCGCTGACAGACTTCGTTCGCGCCAGATAGGCCATGAAGCCACCGGCAAAGGCGTCGCCCGCTCCCGTGGGATCGAACACCGTCTCCAGTGGAAAGGCGGGCACATAAAACGTTCGCTTCGGTTCGATGAGCAGCGCCCCGTGCTCCCCCTGCTTGATGACTACGCGCTTGGGTCCGTGCTGCAGGATCCAGCGACCCGCCCGATGGATGTTCCAGTCTCCACTCAGTTCCCGGGCCTCGCTGTCGTTCACCATCAACACGTCCACCCGACTGAGCAGCCGCATGAGCGAAGACTTCTTGCTCTGGATCCAGTAGTTCATGGTGTCGCATACGACCAGTTCGGGACGCTGCACCTGTTCCAGGACGCTGAGCTGAAGCTCGGGGTCGATGTTACCGAGAAACAGGAAGCGGCTGGTCCGGAAAGCGGGTGGGAGCTTGGGCTGGAAGTCGGCAAAGACGCCAAGGCGGGTCTCCAGCGTTTCACGGCTCTGAAGATCGTAGGAATATTTCCCCTTCCAGCGGAAGCTTTCACCGTCGACCCGCTCGACACCGGACCAGTCGATGCCTCGCTGCCCCAGCCGCTCGAGCTCGGCGTAGGGATAATCCTGGCCCACCACGCCGACGACCTGTACCCGGTGCAGGATCGACCCGGCCACGCTGAAATACACCGCTGATCCGCCCAGGGCATCCGCGGTCTCGCCGAAAGGTGTAAAGATCGAATCGAGGGCAATGCTGCCGACAACAAGCAATGTCATGAGGTCACATCCGGTCGGGAGCGGAAATGCCGAGCACATGAAGGGCGTTAGCGAGAACGATTCGGGCCGAGCGGGCGAGCAGCAGCCGAGCACGCTCGGTCGATTCGCCCTCAGGCGCTCCAACGGCGCGGGTATGGTGATACCAGCCATGGACCACCGTGGCGAGCTCGTGCAGATACGTGGTAACCCGATGTGGCTCGCGTTCTCGCGCAGCGGCTGCAACTATCTCGGGGAACTCGGTCAGCTTCTTGAGGAGCTCGGTGTCCTGCGGAGCGGGCAATGCATCCAGGTCGATCTGCCCAGTGACAGAGTCCGGATCACGATCGGCGGTGCGGAAGATTCCGCTCAACCGCGCGTGGGCCATCTGGACGTAGAACACCGGATTCTTCTCACTCTGCTCCCTCGCCAGATCTACGTCGAACACCAGCTGCGAGTCGCGCTTGCGCATCAAAAAAAAGTACCGGACCGCGTCCGCCCCGACATCATCGATGAGGTCCCGCACCGTGACGTAGCTCCCGGCTCGCTTGGAGATCTTGACCTCCTCGCCACCCCGCATGACTGTCACCATCTGGTGCAGGACAAATTCGGGATAGTCAGCAGGTACACCCATGTCGAGAGCCTGGAGGCCGGCGCGAACACGTGTCACCGTGCTGTGGTGGTCAGCCCCCTGCACGTTGATCGCCTGCCGAAACCCGCGCTCCCACTTATTGACGTGGTACGCCACGTCCGGGACGAAGTAGGTGAACGTTCCATCCGACTTTCGCATGACGCGATCCTTGTCGTCGCCGAAGGCAGTGGTCCGAAGCCAGAGTGCGCCTTCGTTCTCATACGTCTGCCCTCGTCGAGTGAGGGCCCCCACCACTGCGGCGACCTTCCCGTCGTCATACAGGGAGGATTCCAGGTAATAGATGTCGAAGGTGACGCCCAGCGCCTTGAGATCGAGGTCCTGTTCCCGGCGCAGCTCCCTGATGGCGAGCCGGCGCACCTGATCGAGCTGCTCAGCACGAGGATCGTCGGGAAACTCACGACGATAGGTGGCGGCGATCTCCTTGATGTATTCACCGTGGTACCCACCTTCGGGGAGAACGAGGGGCCCTCCCATCGCCTCGCGCACGCGCGCCTGCACACTGGCGGCCAGGTTGGCGATCTGCACTCCGGCATCGTTGTAGTAGAACTCGCGCGTGACACGATGGCCGGTCCATTCCAGGAGTGCGGCGATGGCATCGCCCAGTGCGGCCTGGCGGCCGTGGCCCACGTGCAGCGGACCTGTGGGATTGGCGGACACGAACTCAACGTTGACGGCCAGGCCCAGGCCGGCAGTGCTCCGGCCGTACCGCGCGCCTTCAGTGAGAATTCGCTGGTGGACGGCCGCGAGTTGATCACCGGCCAGCCAGAAGTTGATGAAGCCTGGACCGGCAATCTCGGTCTTTTCGATCAGCTCAGGAGGGAGATGGATCTCCTGCAGGACGCGCTCTGCGGTCTTGCGGGGATTGGTGCGTTCGCGCTTGGCGAGCACCATGGCGAGGTTCGTGGCGAGATCGCCGTGGCCGGCGTCCCGGGGACGCTCGAGCACGAAGTCGATTCCGTCTGCACCCAGCCGGGACGCGACCCTCATCAGCTCGGCCCGGAGTACTTCACTCACTCCGGCGCGGCCTTCCTGGAACTCTTGGCTGGGGCCTGCTTATCCGGCTTTGCCTCTGGTTTATCTCTGGCTTTCGTGTCCGGCTTGGCGGAGGAGTCGGCCTTCGACTCGGCGGCTGGTTTGCTGTCCTTGGCCGCTCCGCTGTCGGCCTTCTCGCTCGGATCCTTGCGCGGGCCCTTGCCGTCCTTGCCATAATCCGTGATGTAGAAGCCGCTACCCTTGAACACCAGGCCGGCACCGCCAGAGATCTTCCGCATGGCAGGCTTGCCGCAGACGGGGCACTTGGCGCGAGGCTTCTCGCTCATTTTTTGAAACAGCTCGAACTCGTGCCCGTCCGGGCACTGATACTCATAAGTCGGCATGGATGCTCGTTAGAGGTAAACGAAACCAGCAGAGAAACTTAGCCCAGAAAGTGGCTTGCTTCAAGCAAAAGCATCACCACGGAGGCGCGGAGGACACAGAGGGCATGTCAGTCATTGATGATGCGGTAAATGCCGGACCGGAGCACCTCAACATTGAAATTGATTAGCAGGCCGAGGCGAAGGCGTGTGAGTTTCAGGTATGTCAAGACTTGTGCGCGATGGATAGGAAGAACTTTCTCGACAGCCTTAACCTCTATCAGTACCGAGTTGTAGGCAACAATGTCGAGCCGGTACCCACAATCCAGCTTCCTCCCCCTATACCTCAGTGGAAGCGGTACCTGCCTCATGATGGGAACTCCCCGAAATCGCAACTCGTGACAGAGGCATTGTTCGTAAGCCGACTCGAGCAATCCCGCACCCAGCCGACGGTGCACTTCGATGGCGGCTCCCAGGATGTCGAAAGAGCGCCGTGTAGAAGGACCCTCTGCGTCCTCCGCGCCTCTGTGGTGAATCATGCAGCAACGTGCAAAACATCACGTGACCTGCACACCCCTATCCACTCGTGCGGGATCGACATTACGCCGGCCGGTAGATACCCCAAACACCCCGCAGCGTGTCGCTGATCTCGCCGAGTGTGGCGCGGGCGCGTACCGCGTCGATTATCGGCGGCATGAGAGGCGCGGCTGTGCCGGCTGCCTGCCGCACATCCCTCAAACTCGCCGCCACCGCAGCGCCGTCTCGTCCCCGTTTCACTTCAGCGAGACGGGAACACTGCTCGGCTTCGAGTGCCGAGTAGTCCGGGGTTTCGATCGGCAAGGCTGGTGAGTCGTCGGTGAATCGATTGACCCCGACAACCACGCGCTCACCCGCCTCTTGCGCCTTCTGTAACTCGTAGGCGCTCCGGGCAATCGCATCCTGGAAGAACCCACGCTCGATCGCTCGGGCCGCGCCGCCGATCGACTCTATCTCGCGCAGGAGCTCCCGCGCGCCTGCTTCGATCGAGTCGGTCAACGCCTCGACGTAGTAGCTCCCGGCCAGCGGATCCACGACCTCCGCCATTCCCGATTCGAAACCGAGTATCTGCTGGGTTCTAAGCGCCAGCGTTGCCGACTCGCTGGTTGGCAGTGAGAGGGCCTCATCGTAGCCGTTGGTGTGCAACGACTGGGTTCCCCCCAGGACGGCAGCGAGCGCCTGGACAGTCACCCGCACGACATTGTTCAAAGGCTGCTGCGCCTGCAGGGTCACTCCACCGGTCTGGGTGTGAAAGCGCATCCGGCCCGTGGCATCACCGGCGTTGAAACGTTCCCGGACGCAGCGCGCCCACAGCCGCCGCGCCGCCCGAAACTTGGCGGCTTCCTCAAACAAATCGTTGTGACTTGCAAAGAAGAATGACAGCCGGGGACCAAAGCTGTCGATATGCAGGCCGGCACGAACCGCAACGTTCACATACTCCAAGGCGTTGGCCAGTGTGAACGCCACCTCCTGCACCGCGGTGGCCCCCGCCTCCCGCATGTGATAGCCGCTGATCGAGATCGGATTGAAGCTCATCCCCTCGTCCGTCACGAACCGGAAGATGTCCGCCACCAGCCGCAACGATGGCTCGGCCGGATAGATGTACGTTCCGCGAGCGATGTACTCCTTCAAGACATCGTTCTGCACCGTACCTGTCAGTTTGTTACGAGGGACGCCCTGCTCTTCCCCTGCCACGACGTACATTGCCAGCAGAATGGCAGCCGTGGCGTTGATTGTCATCGACGTCGAGACGCGGTCCAGCGGAATGTCCTGAAACAGGCGCTTTAGATCTTCGACCGTGTCGATGGCAACACCAACCCGTCCAACTTCGCCCTGGGCCATCGAATGGTCCGAGTCGTACCCCATCTGGGTGGGAAGATCGAACGCCGTGGAGAGTCCCATCTGTCCAGCCGCCAGAAGCTGGCGAAACCGTAGATTAGTCTCCTGCGCGGTTCCGAACCCGGCATACTGGCGCATGGTCCACAGCCGGGTCGTGTACATGTTGGGATAAGGCCCTCTGGTGAACGGGAATTCACCCGGGCGCCCGAGATCCCGGACAGGATCACCGTTCCAGTCCTCGGGGCCGTAGACTGGCTTCGCTTTCACAAGGCAGGCTGGGAGACGGCTCCACTGGTTCTGACTGCGACACGGCGCAACGTATCGGCGACAAACCCCACGTCCTCACGTGACCCGATGACGAGCGGAGTACGCTGGTGGAGTTTTTCGGGCATGATATCGAGGATGCGGTTGACTCCGTCTGTGGCCGAACCCTCCGCCTGCTCCGCAAGGAATGCCATAGGACTGGCCTCGTACATAAGCCGAAGCTTTCCGCGCGGGTTCTTCGTGTCCGCCGGGTAGAGAAAGATTCCGCCGGAAATCAAGTTCCGGTGGAAGTCTCCGACGAGAGAGCCGATGTAGCGGCTGTTCTTCGGAGGTACTCCGTCAGCCGTGTCCTGCGTCAGATCACCCTTGAGCCCGCGTACGGCCGCCTGCATGCCCCTGTCCCAGCGGGGAAAGTTGCTCTCGTTGACGCTGTAGTACTTGCCCACCCGCGGGGTGATGATCCGGGGATGGGACAGGAGAAACTCGCCGATGGTGGGATCGAGCGTGAACCCGTGTGCTCCCTGTCCGGTTGTATAAACCAGCATCGTGCTGGATCCGTACATGACGTACCCTGCCGCCACCTGCTTGCATCCAGGCTGAAGCACATCGGCTGAGGTGCCACGGCCATGCATGCTGACCCGGCGATAGATGCTGAAGATGGTGCCCACCGCCGAGTTCACGTCGATATTCGACGAGCCGTCGAGCGGATCGAAAAGAACCGCGTACTTACCCACCGGATACTCGGGTGGAACGGGTATGATATCGTCGTCTTCTTCCGAGCCCATCACACAGACTCGGCCGGTGTGCTTCAGGCAGTTCTTCAGCGTCTCGTTGGCGAAGATGTCCAGCTTTTGCTGCTCCTCGCCCTGCACGTTCTGAACGCCGGCCGTCCCCAGAATGTTCACCAGGCCGGCACGGCGGATCGACGCGGCGATGATCTTGGCCGCCAGACAGATGTCGTACAAGAGGTTTGACAGCTCGCCCGTTGCCTCAGGGTAGCGGTCTTCCTGGTCGAGGATGAAGCGCTCGATGGTGGTGACGTGTGAATTCAAAGCAATCTCCAGTGGGCTTCAGCGAACTTCATAGGTAGCCGAGCGGCGGTCCGATGTGATGGTCATTCGGCTGCCGTCCGTGGTCACCGCTATCATGCCATCCCGGTCCGTGCGCCACACATCCACCCGGTGGCCCCGGAGGCGCTCCAGCGTAGGTGGGGACGGATGGCCGTACGTGTTTCTTCCCACCGAGATCACTGCCGCCCGGGGCCTGAGTGAGTCCAGCCATTCATCACCGGTACTGCCCCTGCTGCCGTGATGCCCCACCTTCAGCAGGTCGACTGCGGGAGCACGGCTCCGCATCTCGCCTTCAGCTGGGAACCCGGCATCGCCGGCGAAGAGCACCTGGAATGAGCCGTATTCGACCAGCAGCACCAGGGAATCTTCGTTGACGTCTTCTCCCCAACCATGCCACGCCGGGTCGGGATGCAACACTGTAAAGCTGACCCCATCGAGCACGAAACGGTCATGACGACGAGCCGCATGCCAGGGAATTCCCTTCGCCGCCACCGCGTCGAGAAATTCATAATACAGTGGATCCGCAACGCGTTCCCCGGGTTCGAGCACCAGCGTTGCCGGGAATCGCTCGAGTACACTGGACACGCCGCCCAGATGATCGGCGTGGGCATGTGACACGATCAGCGCCGCTATCTCCCGGACGCGGCTGCGAATCAGAAAAGGGACGACTACCCGGCGCCCGGCGTCACTCTGGCGACTGCGAGGACCTGCATCGATAACAACCCACCTGCCGGCGGGCGTTCGCAGGACTGCGCCATCTCCCTGGCCTACGTCGAGAAAATGTAACGTCAGACCTGAGGCTGTGTGAGCGGGCGACGGCGACCACGCATACAGCAGGGTTCCCCATATCAGCACCACAGCAGCCCAGCTCCAGCGCCGAGTGGCTTCAGCCAGGGTGTTTCGCTTTCCCATGCACCAGAGGCCGACCAGGAGAGCCGCGACCCAGGGAACAGCGGACCGCAGTTCCGCGGCTCCGACGGTATGTCCGCCAGGCACGGCTGAGCCGGCGATTGCCAGCAGCTCCAGCAGGTGGAGCGCCAGCCCTGCCCCGCTGGCTAGTGCCTCGGCCAGCCCGTTCCACACCGGATAGATCAAGAGGCTGGCAAGCACGCCGGGCACTGCGATGGCGGCGAGTGGAATCGCCACGAAATTGAGGCCGATTCCCACCACTGCGACCGCGCCAAGGGCAGCCGAGGTGATGGGCGCCGTGGCGAGCGTCGCTCCGACGGACGAGCCGAGCGTTCTCCACCACATCCCCGTGCCAAGCGTCCGGTCGGTCCAGCGGCTGAAGGTGGTGGCGCCCCAGAGCGCCGCCACCGAGAGCCAGCCGCCGAGATCCACAATTGCCCATGGATCGACCAGAAGCACGCAGAGAGACGTGGCTGAGAGCAGCGAGTCCGGCTCGACGTGTCGCTGGCGAATTCGGCTCAGCGCCAGAAGCACGGCGAGGGCAGCTGCGCGGGTTGCCGGGGCGGGCCACCCCAGGAAGGCGACGTAGGCGATGCTTGCACCTGCCCCGACACCCAGCGCGGTGCCTCGCTCGACTCTTAGCGATCGACAGACCAGGAATATCCAGGCCGTGATGATCCCGACATGAAAGCCGGAGATCGATAACAGGTGAACCAGCCCTGACTGTGCGAAGCGATCCTGAAGCGCTCGATCGATGCCGCTGCGGCGACCGAGGATCAGGGCATCCACCATCGGGGCCCGAGCGCCATACAGCCTTTGACTGGTTCGTGCGATCGCGGATCTCAGCCGCGCTGCCGTTGAGGGGGTGCCACCGGTCGATCCGACTCGGGAGATCACCAGCGTGCCCGCCGGGCGTCCAGCGATCCCGGCCCGCGGGATCCAGCGTGCCACTACTGCAGCGTCCCGTCCGGCGTTCGTTGGCTGGTGTGCAGGCCACATCGCGATCACAGCGCCGCTGCAGCCGATCAGCGGGTGGACCGAAATCCGGCCGCCGGACGAATCCACTGGCTCGATCAGCGTGACAGACATGCTCAAGCCACCTGACGGCAACCGGGTGACACATCGCGTTGTTTCCGCAACCCAGGCAATCCTGCCACTGCTATTTCCCAGGAGGACGGCAGCAGCGAGGAGAGTGAGAAGTGGTTTTCGGCTGTACCATCCGGCGAGCAGCATAACCAGACCGCCGCCGATGACAGCCTCAAAATGCAAAAGGCCGGTCGCAAGACCGGCCCCATACGCCAGAGTAAAGAGAATCGGTGCCCGGAGCCTCATCCGGGGCCAGGCATCAGCGCGCTAGCTGGCCTCCACGCCGGCCGCACCGGGGAGCGACGGATATCTTCCGCAGTGCTTCCATGACAACCACTTCGATAGCGGCGCGGCTCTGCTCTTTTTCCAGGCTCACCTCTGTGACCACCGCGCCTTCGCGGCGAGAGACGTAGCGCGGCGGGACTCGATTGAGTGCGAATGTCAGCACATCGTCCCGGCAGAGCTCGCACCCACAATACGCGGGAAACAGCGGCCGAAGTGTGTCGTAAGCCGCGGTTACATGATCTTCGACCAGGTTCTTGATCACAGGACCACCACCAGCTGGGGGCCTGCCCTGAGCTCAGCGAAGCGTTGTACCACAGCGCCTGTGAATGTCGATCCCGTGGTGCCGGTGAGCCGAACGGCGTGGTACTCGCCGAGCGAAGTCGGGGGAAGCTCCAGCAGCACCAGTTGGTTGCCGCGCGTTCGCGCCAGCATGAGGTTGCCGCGACGGGCGGGTCGCTCGACCAGCACTTCGTGGGCCTCCCCAATGCGGGCAAAGTTTTTCCGCCGCACATTGGCACGAACTGCGTTGATGAGCTGGTCCAGGCGGGCCGATGCCACCTCGTCCGCCACGTGGTTGGGCAGGCGTACCGCTGGGGTACCTTCACGGACGGAGTACTTGAAGGTGTACGCTTCGTCGAAATCAGCTTCGTTGACGAGACTGAGCGTTTCAGCAAACTGATCGTCGGTTTCTCCGGGGAAGCCTACGATGATGTCCGTTGAGAAAGTGATCCCTGGAATTGCCTGGCGCAGCTGGGCGACAACGGCAAGGTATTGCTCGCGGGTATAGCGCCGAAGCATCCGCTTGAGCACCGCGTTGGAGCCGCTCTGCACCGGGAGATGCACGTGCTCGCAGACGGCCGGTGTGGTGGCCATAGCCTCGATGACCCGGGGCGTGAAGTCTGTGGGATACGGGCTCGTGAATCGGATGCGCTCCAGCCCGTCGATCGCTCCCACCGCACGCAGCAAGTCGGCAAAGTCATGCTGGCCGTCGTCATAGCTGTTGACTGTCTGGCCGAGCAGGGTGACCTCGGTGGTCCCCTGCTCCACGAGCCCGATGACTTCCCGGACGACATCTTCCTGTTTGCGGCTCCGCTCAGGACCTCGCGTCTTCGGAACGATACAGAACGTGCAGCGGTAATCGCAGCCGCGCTGTACCGTGGCGAACGCGGTTGGTCCCTTTTCGCGCACCGCTGGCACATCCTCGTAGTGTTCCCATGAGCGAAAGTCGGTATCGCTCAGGCGCTGCCCTCCGCAGGCAAATCCGATCAGCTCCGGCAGGTTTCGATACGCGTCGGGACCGACGACCAGGTCTACCCGAGGTACGCGGGCCAGCAGTGCAGGACCCAGCCGCTGGGCCATACAACCGACCACCCCGAGTACATCTCCGGCCCGTTTGTGACGTTGCAGCTCGCCTACTCGTCCGATCACCCGCTGCTCGGCATTGTCCCGCACAGCGCAGGTATTCACCAGCATGACGTCGGCATCTTCGGGAGTTCCCGTGCGAACATAGCCCTCACGAAGGAGCACCCCGAACATCAGCTCGGAGTCCGCCACGTTCATCTGGCAGCCATACGTTTCGATGTAGACTCGCTTCGTCATGATGGGATAATAGCGACGCCGCGGGCCGCTGTCTTTCTCACGGCCGCACCGAGACGCCGAGGGAGATCAGGAACCCATTCTCCGAGTACACGCCTTCGGACCGCCAGACGTGTTCGATCGCGAGGTCCAGACCCGCACGTTGCTGGGCAAAGCGTAGGCCACTGCCGGCTGACACCCCAAACTCGTGCCCTTGTTGACCCATCACCAGCGTGAAGGGGAGGGTAGCATAGTGAGCCCCGAGACGGAGCGGCCGATGGTACGGCCGGCGCAGATCAGTAGTGTATTCGGCCCCCGCAGCCACCTCAATCGTGTTCTGGGCTCCCGTCCCACCCATCGCAAGGAGATCACTGTTCGCCCCCGACCAGGTACGGACCATGGTCTGTCCGGCCAGGTCCAGTGCCGGCACCGGGCGCCACCTCACCCCGAATCCGAAGCTGAAGGGCAGGTCGATCGTCCCTGTTCGAGTGGAATCCAGATCCGCATTAAGGTGCCCATCAGAGCGCGCCAGAGCAGAGAGCGCCAGCTTGGCGCCGAACAGACGCGAGAAGCCGACGGACACACCCACCCCGGTGTACGAGAGCTCGGCTCGCTGCCGACTCGACAGAAATCCAGGGTCATCAAAAACCCGGGTCGATGTGAGCCGGTTCGAGCCACTGATGATGTGGAAGCCGGCCCCGACTGCCCAGCTATCACCTAACCGGTACGAGCCTGCGATCCTGAAGTCGTTCAGCCCTCCGCGCGAGGAGAACGTGTCACTGACATCCACCGGCGTTCCACGTAGATCGATCGTCTGCGATGTGGCCAGCGTGAAATCTCGGCTGGTGTAATTCGAGAAGCTGAACCCGACTGCCACCGGCAGGGTGCGAACCGGGCCCGCGACCGTGAGCTGGGGGAACCGTGTGTTTCTGACCGATGCGCTGCCGGCGGGGTTCTCTACCCGCCTGAACCCCTGGGTGATAGCGAACCCGCTTGCCAGGACCGTGACGCTCGCCAGGGCGGCCGGATTCTGGCTCGATTCGGCATCGAACAACCCGAACGCACCCCCGCTTCCCATCGCTCGCACGGCCAAGCCACGTCCGGGAAAGCCCAGCCCACGCACCCCGAACTGAGACGACTGGGCACTCAGAGCCGCAGGAACGAACAGGGCGAGAAGAATCAGGAAGGGCTGCCGCACTATGGAGTCTCGAAGGGAAAGGACAGCAGATAACTCAGACGAAGCCGAGGACGAAGTGCCGGGTCTGCGGCCCGCGTTGAGTGAAAAACTGGTTTGGTGAAGCTCGCCCCCTCGGGAGCAAGCGACAGGACAAGAGCTGAGGGCCTGTTCGACCCCAGCCAGAGCTCAATCAGTCGAACGGCCTCGATGCTCACCGTGGTGGACCCCAGCTCGAGTGTATCCACCGGGACCCGCAGAGGTTGAGTGTTGACCGGAGACTTACCGCCCACATCCGCCAAGACTGAGCGAGCTTCCAGCTGGACCACGTCGGTTGGCAATCCCACGATTGGAGCGGTCGGTGTGAGCTCGAGTGTTGCCCGCACGATGGTCGCGGAGTCCAGGATGCGCGGTGGCAAGCTGAAGCGCAGCAGCGAGCGGGATGACGGCGCACCTCCGACCGCCAGGAGAGTTGTATCGCTGACCTGCGGCGCCTCGCTGACGTAGGTGTTGAACGCAGTACTGAGTGCGATTGTCCTCAGCTTGGCAGTGCCTGTATCCGGCACGTCGAGAGTCGCGTAGGTTGTGAAAAGCGGTCCTGTACCACCGGCAACGGCTCCCAGGCGCACACCCGTGAAGACCGGCGCAGACAGCCGAATGCCCACAGCGAGTCGGCCGCTGTCGGCTGCAGATATCTGTACTCGGCTGAGATCCGCGCCCTGGAATACCGTTCTGACCACCCCCCCGGTGTTCAGCGTATCCGGGACGGGCACCGCGGCGATGAGACTCTCCGGGACGAACGCCGGTGCCACACCGGCAAACGTGCTGGACGAGTCGAAACCCGGTGCAATTCGATAGATCAATAACTCCAGCCCGTTCACATTCGTGTCGCGGGCCGCAACCGTGAAGCTGAGTGCGACTGAATCGATGGTGTACCCGCGGAGGGTGTCCCGCACGCTTACGCTATCCGCCCGCGTGAGAAACCGTGCCAGGGCGCGTTCCTCAAACCCCTCGAGACCGTTTGACACGAGCAGGGACCGGGCCTGGTGGGGCTGTATATACCCGGAGTAGCTGGAGTCCGCCCCGGGGGTAGCGGTGAAGACTTCATCGAAGATTTGAGGCTGACCACCGGGGCAGAGGGCGGGACAATCGGCCGGAGCCGTGAGCTTCTCCTGGCAGCCGGCGAGAGCCAGAGCTGCCAGCAGCATGGCTGCGTAGCGCTTCACCGAAGCTGCTCCGGTCCGAACGCGACGGGGAGCAGATCGGAGAGACGCCAGCTGACGGTTCCCTTCGATCCCACACCATCGATGGGCAGATCGAGGCCGAACTCGGCGAGGACCTGCCGGCATGCGCCGCAGGGTGCAGCCGGAGGATCGATGTCGGAAACAACCACGGCACGGCGGAAACGCGTGACACCCGCGCTTACCGCGGCGAATACCGCCGACCGCTCAGCGCAGATCGTCAGTCCATATGAGGCGTTCTCGACGTTGCACCCGACGAAGACCTTTCCATCCGAGCTCTCCAGTGCCGCACCCACGCGGAAATGGGAGTAGGGCGCGTAGGCGCGGGCCTGGACGCTGCGAGCGGCGGAGATCAGGGAGTCGGTCAAACCCATACCTCAGGTAGAAACGATGTGCCGGCCGCGAGTGCCGGCACGCCAAGGAATTCGGCCACGGATTGACCGATGTCCGCGAATGTAAGGCGCCGGCCCAGATTGACAGGCCGCACCCTGGGACCGAACACCAGCAGCGGCACTATCTCGCGCGAGTGGTCGGTCGACGGCGTGGTGGGGTCGTTGCCGTGATCGGCGGTAAAGATAATGAGGTCATCCTGCCGCACGCCCTGCAACAGCCGCGGAAGCGCACGGTCCAACTGCTCGAGTCCGCGGTGAAACCCACGGATATCGTTGCGATGGCCCCAGCTCTGATCGAACTCGATGACGTTGGCCAGAAGCAGGCCGCGCTGCATGGCGGCAAGCGCGCCCTCGATCAGCGCGTAGGCCTCAGCGTTGGTGTCCGCATGAATGCTGGCGATTCCGCGACGCGCGAAGAGATCGTCGACCTTGCCGACCCCGACCCGCGGGATCTGGCGTTCTGCCAGACGATCCAGCAGCGTCGGCCCCGGAGGGGCAAGACTGAAGTCGCGACGGTGTGGAGTACGCTTCCAGGCACCGGTCTCGCCCACGAACGGGCGAGCGATGACGCGAGACACTCCATGCCTTCCCTGCAGAAGCTCCCGTGCGATTTGACAGGCACCATACAGGTCCTGGAGCGGAACGGTGTCTTCGTGGGCAGCTATTTGAAAAACGCTGTCGGCGGAGGTGTAGACGATCCAGCTGCCAGTGCGACGATGCTCCGCGGCGAACTCGTCCAGTACGGCAGTGCCGGAAGCGGGCCGGTTCCCGAGGACCGCGCGCCCCGTACGCCGGGCGAACTCATCCACGACTTCGCGGGGAAAGCCATCAGGATAGGTCGGGAACGGGCGCTCGAGCACTACCCCGCAGATTTCCCAGTGTCCTGTCGTGCTGTCCTTGCCGGGGCTCGACGGCTCACAGACGCCGTGTGCCGCGGCCGGCGACACGTGCGCTTCCATGCCCCGAAGTGGCGCACAACGGCCGAGCCCGAACGCCTGTAGCTCGGGGAGCCGCAGGCCGCCGACGGCCCGAGCAACGTTCCCAAGGGTATTGCTGCCTGTGTCGCCATACGCGGCTGCGTCGGGAGCTTCCCCGATGCCGAGGCCGTCGAGCACGATGATAGCGGCACGGCGCATCAGGGTTTCGGCATCGTCTGCACGAAGCGGAAGCGAAGCGAGGTGAGTGCCTGATCCAGGAGCTGCTTCTCGTCCGGCTCCAGCTTGCCGGCAGTCTTGTCGGCCAGCATGCCGAGTGTGTCGATGAGTGCTTGTGCAAGCTGGCGGCTGTCAGCGACACCGGCATCGGCCGACAGCTGACCCCCAAGGGCAGCCTCGGCTTGTTGTGAAAGACCGAGGACCAGAGAGCCGAAGTGCGGGTTCATCTGATCACCCCTGATACCGGCGAACCACCCGGGGACCAAGCCTTGTGAGCAGCTCGTAAGAAATGGTGCCGGCGGCATGGGCCTGCTCGTCCAGTGAGATCAGCCCACCAAATGCGGTAGCCACGTCACCCAGCGCTACGCCTCCGTCCACCGAGAGCATGCACATATCCATCGTAATACGGCCCACCACCGGGGCCAGCTTGCCGTTGAGCTCGACAGCTCGCTGGTGCCGTTCGGCTCCGACTGCGGGTGTTCCGCGCGGCAAGCCATCTGCATACCCGAGGCTTATGGTCGCCACCGTGACTGGCCGGTCGGCTCGCCACGTTGCGCCATATCCAACACTGTCCCCCGTCATTAGCGAGCGCACCGCCACCACGCGGCCTCTGAGTGCGGCGACACCGCGGGGGGCAATCGCGCCAGCACCGCCACCGTAGAGAAAGATTCCTGGACGGACGAGGTCGCCGGCGAACGATTTTCCGTGGAGAGATGCAGCGCTATTCGCCGCGTGGATCATGGCCGGTTTTCTTGGGAGCACCCGAAGAGCCTCTTGAAACCGTTCCCACTGCCGCCGGGTTGCGGGCGTGTCCGATTCGGCAGCAACGAAATGCGTGAAGGCACCTTCCCAGCCTACGGCGCCCTCAAGGAGAGCGCCGAAGCGCGCGAGCGTCGCATGATCGTTCCATCGCACGCCGGCCCGGCTCATGCCGGTATCGATTTCGATATGAAACGGCTTGGACCCATGGGAAACCCAGCGTTCGAGGGC
>Ga0307416_100000893_pt1 | contig 15766 bp, 18 predicted proteins | sample DK1Cmetagenome_2_FD_203821 | JGI IMG/M metagenome (GOLD analysis project Ga0307416, IMG submission 203821) | Maize rhizosphere microbial communities from greenhouse at UC Davis, California, United States - DK15-C-3 | ecosystem: Host-associated > Plants > Roots > Rhizosphere > Soil | place...
CAGTCGAGCTTCGAGGTAACGAGCCAAATAACGGCGGCGATCGGCCAAATCTCAGCTTGGGGTTCAGCTAAGAGATTTCCTCCTGCGCTCGGACATTGCTCCTCCAGACCGCTACTGCGGTCGTGCGCCGCCTTGCGCAAGGCTCACAGCACCTCCAAGCTGAGCGAGGATTGCTGTCTCGCTCATCGGATTGGTCTCCCCGTATCGTGGACGCCTGTCTCTCGTCGATACAGCCTGGAGGCCGGCGATGACCGGGGAGGGCATCTACCTAATTCAGGAGGACGGCGCCCTGCTGGAGCTCACCGAACAGCCCTACGAGTCGGAGGAGCTGCTGCAGCGGCTGCTGGAGCAGTATCCCAGCCTGCTCGCCGGCCGGCAGATGAGCCCGGCCGAACCACGCCGTTGGGCGCTTGTCACCCGCGAGGCGGGCCTGCCAAGCCGACTCGGTGGCGGCGCCCAGTGGAGCGCCGACCACGTCTTCCTGGATCAGGACGCCGTGCCAACCATCGTTGAGGTCAAGCGCTCCAGCGACACCCGCATCCGCCGGGAGGTCGTCGGCCAGATGTTGGACTATGCCGCCAACGCGGTCCTGTACTGGCCGGTGGAGGCGATCCAGGCGGCCTTTGAGCGCACCTGCGGGGAGCGCGGAGACGACCCCATGCAGGCGATCGTTGAGCTGGCCGGCCAGGAGGACAGCGCGGAGGCGTTCTGGGCCAGGGTCAAGACCAACCTGCAGGCGGGCCGGGTGCGGATGGTGTTCGTCGCCGACCGGATCCCGCCGGAGCTGCAGCGGATCGTGGAGTTCTTGAACGAACAGATGGACCCGGCTGAAGTGCTGGCGGTTGAGCTTCGGCAGTTCCTCGGCGGCGGCGTCAAGACCCTGGCCCCGCGCGTACTCGGCCAGACAGCGGCCGCCGAACGCCAGAAGGCGATGGGCTCCCAGGCAAGCGTGCCGTTCGCGGAGCGGATGGAGCAGGCAGCCCCCGAGATCCATGAGGCGGTCCGGCTCCTCGACCAGTGGGCAACCACCGTGAACGTCGAGGCGAAGGATGCCCGGGGCGTCCGCAGCTATTCCGCCGGCAGGATCAATCTACTCACCCTGAACCCGACCTGGGGCCACGTGCAGTTCAACCTCGAAGCCCTGCGACAGACCGGCCGACCAACCGATGCCGACGCCCTCCAATCGCTGCTATCGCAGGTAGCCGGCAAGCCGATGACGCCGCTCTACCCCAATCTGCCGTGCACGGCGCTTGTGGAGAACTGGGAGCAGGTCAATAGCGAGATCCTGCCTGCATACCTTGACGCGCGTATCCAGGCAGCAGGTGGAGAGCCCTTGGGCGCTGACTAGGTCTAGCCGAGCGCCGCTTGTGTCCGCGATCACTTGGCGCCCAGTTGGCTGGTGACGGTCACACCGGGGCGGGTCAGGTCGGCGAGGCAGACGTAGCGTTGGCCCCGCGTCCATGCAATGGGTCGACCCGACTTGCTGACGGTGTCGTTGATGATCGGCCGGTCGAGGCGAGGGGTGTCGGGGTCCTCTGGCCCAGCGAGCAGGAACACCTCGTACTGCTTACCCTCCTCGCGGGGGCCGTCGGCCAGCAGCAGCTCGATAACCTCACCGATCTGGCGGTCGACAGCGGAACCCGACCGGCGGGCGGCGGCCTCTTGGCGGGTGAATGTCACGAGATCCTCTCGATACCGGATGCGCGGCAAGGGGCGCTGGATCGCGCCGTTGGCATAGAAGCCCATGCGGGTGAGCCCGTCGCGGAAGCTCCGGTTGGGCTGGCAGACATAGACGCTGCGCCGGAGGTACTCCGGATAGGCGTTGCGGGCCGCGACGACCACGACCTCGTCGTCGTCGATACACTTACGCATCCAGTCTCCCTTTCTGGTCACCTACAGGGCCGTCTCAACCTCGAGCATCCACTGCTTGCAGGATTGTCCATGTCTCGGTCACCGGCACCTCTCTGCTCACGCGATGCTCACGGACGACTCCGGACGAAGCCGGACGGAGCCTATCGGAGCAGCCGCCGACCCCAACCGAAACCGCTGCTGAGCTGCGTGTTTCCGGATGGGGCCGGACCGGCTCGGACGGTCACGGTGGGCGTTCGAATCCCACCTCCTCCGCCAACACCCGGTCGGCCTGCTGGTGATTGCGACCAGTTCAGCCGGTGTCGTGCTCCAGGGCACGCAGCATCCGGGTGGTCGCATCGCGCACGACCTGCCGCTCCTCGTCAGTCAACTCTGCCGCGCGATACTCCACGATCCAGGCGATCCTCGGCAGGTCATGGATCATCCATGGCGTGAGCCGCTCGTCAGGCACCAGGAGCGAATGCGTCTCGTGCGTGTCACGGGTGAGCAGGCTTCCGCAGGTCGGGCACCTCGGGGCGGGCGTCGTCATGCATGGGAGTATGGTCCGCGCTGAGGTGCCGGTCCACCTGGCCCGTGCTGGGTCCGCATGGCATGAAACCGTTGGCCGCGGTGGCGCGTCGTCTATGGCGGCGGCAGGACAGCGGGGAGCTGGCATGGGGACCGATGAGGACTTCCGGGGGTTCTTCGCCCAACACTACGGGCGGCTGTGCCGGCTCGGCTACCTGCTCACCGGGGACCCGGCCCAGGCCGAGGAACTGGCCCAGGACGCGCTGGTGCGGACCTGGCGGCGTTGGAGGCTGGTGCGCAAGCCCGACGACCCGGCGACCTACGCCCGCAAGGTGCTGGTCAACCGGTACCGGTCGCTGCTGCGCCACGCCCTAGTCGAAGCTCGCTACCTGTACCGCGCCCGCCCGGCCGACGGGTACAGCGACGAGCACCGCGAGGACGCGATCGTGCTGTGGGCGGCGACCCGTCGGCTGCCGCCGCGCCAGCGGGCGGTGCTGGTGCTGCGCTACTACGAGGACCTCAGCGAGGCCGAGATCGCGCGGGTGCTCGGCATCCCGGTCGGCACGGTCAAGTCCTTGGCCCGCCGGGGCCTGGCCACGCTTCGCCGCAGCCTCGACGCCCCCCGGGGCGACACGGTCAGCAGCAAGGAGCGAGCATGACACTGGAAGAGCAGCTCCATGACGCCTACGAGTGTGCGGCGGACCGGGCGCCGGTGCCGCCGGGCGCCTATGACCGGTTCCTGCGTCGCCGGGCCCGGCACGGCCGGGTCGTGGCCGCCAGCGCCGGGCTGGCCCTGGTCGCCGTGCTGGGGGCGGCCGTGCTGGTGGCCCGCCAGCTGCCCCAGAGGCAGGAGCCGGCCACGCCGGCCACCAACGCCGCCGCGCCCACCCCCGGGCCGCGCCAGTGGGTGTACAGCAAGGAGCTGCGGGTGGAGCACGGGGGCCACAAGCCCTTCACCGTCGAGCTGTGGGACCGGGTCGACGGCAGGAAGTTCGCCCGCCCGACCAGCGACCAGCGCACGGCTGGCGCGCCGAAGGTGCGGAGCGAGCGGATGCAGTTCCGCTCCTTCCTCCCGTCCGGGTGCCCGCCTGGCCAGCCGGCACGCATCCGCCCCGCCGTCGGCCTTGGGCATTTCTTCCCAGACCCCTCCGCGGTGCCCACCGACCCCGACGGGCTGCTCGCCGCCATCTACCGGCTGGTCGAGGACCCCGCATGCTCCCCCATTCCCGTCGGCGACACCGTCCAGGACCGGGCGTTCATGCTGATCGACGGCATGCTGCAGACCCTGATGCCGGCGGATGTCCGCGCCGCGCTGTACCAGGCGCTGGCCAAGATCCCCGGGGTCACGGTGGTGCAGGACGCCACCGACGCCGCCGGCCGCCGCGGCGTGGCCTTCGCCCGGGCGGCCGCCATCGAAGGGCCCGGGTCCAGTGACTGGCTGCGGCTGGAGATCATCCTGGACCCCAGCACCTACCGCTACCTGGGCGCGCGGCATGTGGTGACCCGCGACCACTTCACCCCGGACACGCCGTCCGGCAGCAAGGGGACCCGGAACCGCAAGGGACAGGTCCTGGTCTCCAGAGCCCAGCTGGCCCTGGCGATCGTGGACGGCCCCTGCCAGCGGCCAGGCGAGACCACCACCTGCGCCTCCTATGTCGAATACACGTGGGTGACCGGATAGGGTCGCGCGCCGAGCAGGGCAGCCCGGCCTGGCCAGGGCCGAAGGTGGGTCCGGTACAGTCCGCGCATGGGCGTGGAGATCCAAGCTGTCCAGCAGGGTTACCGACGAGCTCGTCGACGCCGCCGGCCGACTCCTCTCACAGCTCTCCAGCTCCGCCGCGCCACTGGACGCCGACGACCTGGTCAGGATCGTCGGTCACCAGGCCACCACCCTGTTCGTCGCCCGGAGCGACGGCACCATCGCTGGCATGTTGACCCTGGTCACCTTCCCCCTTCCGTCCGGAGTGCGGGCCCGGATTGAGGACGTCGTGGTCGACCAGGACGCCCGTGGCCGAGGTGTCGGCAGCGCCTTGACCATGGCGGCACTCGACCTGGCGCAAGCGCAGGGCGCCAGGAGCATCGACCTGACCTCCCGGGCCTCTCGGGTCGAGGCCAATCGCCTCTACCAGCAGCTCGGCTTCCAGCTTCGCGACTCCAACGTCTACCGGTATCTGCCCGAGCCTCGACCGCGCTGAAGCTCCGCCACCACGCTGGACCATGCTGGGTCCGCCCACCTCCTCCGCGGGGACGACCGGGTGGTCCGCTTGACCTTCGCCAGGGGTCGGGTTGCACGATTGGCGGTATGGGCGGACCGACCTTCGACGTGCTCGGGATGCTGCGCGAGCTTGGGCGACGGGGGCGGAGGTGGCGGTGATGGTGGCGACCTTCGATCCGCCGACCGATGTCCGCCAGGTGCGCATGAGGGGGCCGGCTCGGCTCGAGGACCAGGACCATGCGCGGGTCCGGCGCCTGTACGAGCGCTATGTCGACGCCTGGACGCCCCGGTGGGAACGGCAGGCGACATCGGCCGGCTACCGGCTGTGGTCGATGTCGCCGGACCGCGGCATGGCCGTGGCGTACCCCGGGTTGGAGGACGGCCCGGCGTTCCGGTGGTCGGAGCCGACGGGGTTGTTCCGGCCCGGCGGCCGACCGCCGGTGTGACGGCTCCTTGATCGCCGGGCGGTTGCTCTCAGTGGCCGGTGGTCTCCACGGTGATCGGGCTGGAGCGGACGCTGCTCCCGTTGGTGCCGATCAGGACCGCCCGCAGGGTGTGCGTCCCGGCGGGGAGGGTGAACGACGGCCACGCGAACAGGAACGGCGCGCGGTAGTCGGTCTGCTCGCGGGCGCCGTCGACGTACAGGTCTATGCGGCGGATCCCGCTGAGCCCCTCGGCGCTGACCGTGACCAGGACCACATCGTTGACGGTGCTGCCCGGGGCGGGCGCGGTGATCTGGGGCTGGGCGCCCGGCGGTGGGGGCGGTGGCGGCGCCTGGGTGGTGGTGGTCGTCGGTCCCGGCCGGGTCGTCGAGGTAACCGGCGGCCTGGTGGTGGTCGTGACCGACGGCACCGTGGTCGTCGGGACCGTGGAGGGCGGCGGGGCGGGGCCTGGAGCCGGCGACGGGGCGCCGGGCAGGCCGGGCGGCGTGGTCGGGCCGGGGTCGCAGCCGCCCTTGACGGTCACGAACGGGCTGATGCTGCTCTTGCCGCCGGCGGCGTCGAGCTGGAACGCCGAGGCGCCGTTCTGGACCCGGACCCGGGTGCCGGAGAGCAGGTTCTTCATGGAGAACTGGGTCCCCGACAGCTGCGACTCGACGAAGTCGATGATCTCCGGGGCCCGGTGCTCGCTGCCGGTGGACAGGGCGACCGCCGGCCCGGTCTGGCCCTTGAGCACGGTGCAGAAGAACAGAATCGGCAGCCGGACGTCCTCGGCCACGTGGTCGAAGCTGACCAGCCCGCTCGGCGACACACCACCGCCGTCCACGACCAGGTTCTCGAACGACTGCGGTCGCATCGGCTTGGGCTTGGCCTTGCTGTTGATGCCGGCCTTGCCGTTGCCGAACAGGGCGGCGTTGGCGTAGCGGTAGGAGTTGACGTAGGCGCCGTGCTCGATCCCGTAGTTGCCGTTGAAGTAGCTGACGAAGTTGCTCACGTCGTGCAGGGTGTCGGTGTTCTGCCACACGAACAGCCCGTCGTCGTGGTTGTTGTGGGAGACGTTGCCCTGGTTGAAGCTCCAGACGCCGTTGCCGGGGAGGTTCTGGCCGGCGTCCTCGGGCCAGCCGAACCCGGCCGAGCCGGCGGTGCCGCCGACGCCCACGGCGGTCGAGTTGCGGATGGTGTTGCGGTGGCCCATGCCCAGGTTGAAGCCGGCGATCCGGTAGTCGCGGTCGTCGTCGGGGACGCCGCGGGACTTGGCCACGATGGCCCCGTCGATCAGGGTGTCGTCGGTCGGGTCGCCGGGGTCGCGGTTGTTCGGGCTCGGGTCCCACCAGTACGCGTCGCGCACGTTGTTGTAGGAGATGTCGTCGCGGAAGGTGATGCCGTTGCTGGCGTGGGCCACGTAGGAGTGGCTGCCGGCGTCCCGGACCACCACCCCTTCGACCACGGTCCCCCGGCTGGCGTCGCCCATCATGTGGAAGTGGAGGCCGTACCGGCCCGACTTGCCCTCCTCGGTGCCGGTGCCCTTGAGCACGGCCACGTGGCGGATCTGGGCGTAGCGGATCGACTGCGGCTTGCTGGAGCGGATGAACACGTGCGCCGGGCCGGTGGGCGTGCCCTCGATGCGGACGTTGCGGGTGAGGTTCATGACCTCGGCGGTCCACTGCCCGTTGACCTCGGGATGGGCCCGCTTGGTCGGGGTGGCCAGGCGGACCGAGTCGCTGGAGGAGCCGGCGACCGTGGTCTCGTCGAAGCCCTTGTAGAAGTCGTCGCCGCCGTCCGGCTTGGCGGTGGGGGCGATGCTGACGTCGTCGCCGGACTGCCAGCCGGTGGGGGCGGTCTGGAGCGGCACCTCGGTCGCGCCGGCGGCCACCGACCCGGCGGCCCGCGTCCAGCCGGTCTTGGGGGTGCCGGCCAGGTCGAGCTGGCCCGCGCCCATGACCCACAGGCCCACGTCGCTGTCCACCGGGTCCATGCCGCCGCCCACGAACCTGGCCTCGTCGACCCCGCTGAAGCGGATGGTCTGGACGACCGAGGCCGACGCCGGCCGCATGCTGAGTGTCCCCCCGACGATGATGTTCCTGGTGGAGGCGAGGGTGGCCGAGGCGCTGGGGTCGAAGGTCAGCCGTCCGCCGGCCGCGACCGTCACCCCGGCGACCTGGGTCTGGCCGGTGACGGTCACCGTTGTCCCGCCGTCGATCGTCGCCGGGTCGCCGGCCGAGGGCACGCGGCCGCCGCTCCAGGTCGAGGGGTCCGACCAGGCGCCCGAGCCGACGCTGTGGAGGGTCGGGGCCGCGTTCGTGGACGGGACCACCAGGAGCAGCCCGGCGGCCACCAGGGCGAGCGCCACCACCATCGAGACGATCGCCAGTGTCTGCCGAGAGGCCTTGGCGGCATGCTGACCAGCGTGCATGGGACCTTCCTTCCGCCGCGCCGACCGTGATCGGGCATCAGCAAGATCCGTCCACCCGATCGGGGCCTCCCCTGGTTCGCCGGGAGTGACGAAACAGGCCGCTTGATCGGGCGGCGATGTGAAGTTGGGGGTTGGCGCCCGGGGTGAACTGGGGGGATCCGGACACCGCCTGTCTAAGCCCGGCAGCTTAGCACCAGGTGGATCTGTCTCCTAATCCGGACGTCCGGACGCTAGCGACCAGGCTTGATGATGTCGTCGTCCAGGTAGCGCCCGAGGGCCGCCGGGACCCGGACCGAGCCGTCGGGCTGCTGATGGTTCTCGAGCAGGGCGACGATGGTGCGGCCGACGGCCACGGCGGTGCCGTTGAGGGTGTGCAGGGGCCGGTTGCCCTCCGGGGTCCTGATCCGGCAGCCGATGCGGCGGGCCTGGTAGTCGGTGCAGTTCGAGGTCGAGGTCAGCTCCCGGTAGGTCTGCTGGGAGGGGATCCAGGCCTCGCAGTCGAACTTGCGGGCGGCCGAGCCGCCGAGGTCGCCGGCGGCGATGTCGACCACCCGGTAGGGGAGCTCCAGGGCCTGGAGGATCTCCTCCTCGCGGGCCAGCAGCAGCTCGTGCTCGGCCGCCGAGGCCTCGGGGAGCACGAACGACACCATCTCGACCTTGTCGAACTGGTGGACCCGGAAGATGCCCCGGGTGTCCTTGCCGTAGGAGCCGGCCTCGCGCCGGAAGCAGGTCGAGAAGCCGGCGTAGCGCAGCGGCAGGGTGCCGGGGTCGAGCAGCTCGTCGCTGTGGTAGGCGACCAGCGGCACCTCCGAGGTGCCGGTCAGGTACAGGTCGTCGTCGGCCGTGCGGAAGATCTGCTGCTCGTCGGTGGGCAGGAAGCCGGTGCCGAACATCGCCTCCCGGCGGACCAGCACCGGCGGGATCATGGGCACGAACCCGGCGGCGGTGAGGCGGTCCATGACGAAGCGGACGAGGGCGAACTCGAGCAGCGCCCCCGGGCCGGTGAGGTAGCCGAAGCGGGCCCCGGACACCTTGGCCGCCCGCACGGTGTCGATCGCCCCCAGCAGCTCGCCCAGCTCCAGGTGGTCGCGGATCGGGAAGTCGAACTCGCGGGGGGTGCCGACCCGGCGCAGCTCGACCGAGTCCTCCTCGCCTCCGGCCGGGGTGGCCGGGTCGGGGATGTTGGGCACGCGGGCCTGCAGCTCGGCCAGGTCGGCCTCGGCGGCGCGCAGGCGCGCCTCGGCCTCGTCCAGACGGGCGGACAGCTCCTTGAGGCCGGCCAGGACCCGCTCGCGCTCCTCGGGGGCGCCGGCCTTGGCCACGTCCTTGCCGCCGCGCTTCTGCTCGGCCCGGAGGGCGTCGACCTCGGTGACCAGGCGACGGCGGGCCGTGTCGGCCTCCAGCAGCCGGTCGACCAGCCCGGCGGCGCCCGGGCCCCGCTTGGCCAGGGCGGCCTTGACCCCCTCGGGGTCGTCGCGTACCAGCTTGAGGTCCAGCATGGGCCCAGGCTACCGGACCGGCGAGGCCGGCTCGGGGTTGGTGGCGCCCATGGCCATGGCGATGGCCGCCCGCTCCTCGTCCGAGAGGTGGTGCTCGGAGCGGCCGCCCCGGACCGGCTTGGCGTAGGAGCGGGTCTCGGCGCGGCCGTTGAGGGTCGACAGGACCACGCCGTCGCCGGCCTCGTCCAGGAACGCGGCCGAGTAGGAGAGCTGGCCGCCGGCGTCGTCGAAGGCGTCGTAGCGGGTCAGGCCGACGGTGCCGACCAGGCTGGAGACGCGCTGGCGGAGCTGGGCCGTCTCCCGGCCGACCAGGTTGAGCTTGCCGCGGAGGCGCTCGGTGGCCTCGATCTGGCGGGCGACCGCGGCCAGCAGGTCCTCGCCGCCGTGGCCGCCGGCCAGCAGGGCGGCGTAGGTCCGGCGGGCCGCCCGCAGCCGGGTCGCCAGCACAGCCACGGCGACGGCCAGGACCAGGCTGGCCGCCAGGGCGAGGTAGACGAGGAGGGTCAGTCTCTGGGCCGGCAGCGGGGACACGCGGGCAAACCTCCTGCGAGGCCAGCGGGGACCGGGGAACGCGCGGCGGATTGTACAATGCGGGAACTTTGGATGAGGGCCGGCTTCGACAGCTGCTCGGCGCCGTGGCCAGGGGCGAGCTGTCCACCGAGGACGCCGTGACCCGCCTGGCCGCCTGGCCGTTCGAGGACCTCGGGTTCGCCCGTGTCGACCACCACCGGGCGCTGCGCGGCGGTCCCGAGGTCGTCTACGGGGCCGGCAAGACCCCGGCCGAGGCGGCCGGGATCGTCGCCGCCCTGCTCGCCCAGGACACCGCCCCGGTGCTGGTCACCAGGGCCACGGCCGAGCACGCCGAGGCCGTCCGGGAGGTCGCCCCCGATACCCGCTGGCACGAGCGGTCGGGGATGCTGGTCTGCCGGGCCGTGCCCCCGGATGAAGCCCGGGCGGGGGTGGTCGGGGTGGTCTGCGCCGGGACCAGCGACCTGCCGGTGGCCGAGGAGGCCTGGGTCACGGCCGAGGCCTTCGGCTGCCGGGTCGACACCCTGGTCGACGTGGGCGTGGCCGGCGCCCACCGGCTGTTCGCCGAGGCCGGGCGGCTGCAGGCGGCCGACGTGCTGGTGGTGGTGGCCGGGATGGAGGGGGCGCTGCCGTCGCTGGTCGCCGGGCTGGTCGGGGTGCCGGTGATCGCGGTGCCGACCAGCGTCGGCTACGGGGCCGCCTTCGACGGCCTGGCCGCCCTGCTGGCCATGCTGAACGCCTGCGCCGTCGGGGTGAGCGTGGTCAACATCGACAACGGGTTCGGGGCCGGCGCCCTTGCGGCCAGGATCCTGGCCACGCGGGACCGGGCGGCGGCGGGCGGCCCCGAGGCCCCGGGCGGCCCGGGCGGCCCGCGGAACGGGGCCCACCCGTGACCTTCGCCTACTTCGACTGCTTCGCCGGGGTGGCCGGGGACATGGTGCTGGGGGCGCTGCTGGACGCCGGCGGGTCGGCCGAGGCGCTGCGGGCCGGGCTCGAGGGGCTGCCCGTCGACCCGTTCGAGCTGGAGGTGAGCGGGGTCGAGCGGGGCGGGATCGGCGCCACCCTGGTCCGGGTCCGGGCCGAGCGCTCGCACGTGATCCGCACCTGGGCCTACCTGCGCGGCGCCCTCGGCGAGGCCGACCTGCCGGGGCCGGTGCGGAACCGGGCGCTGGCCATCTTCGGCCGCCTGGCCGAGGCCGAGGCCCGGATCCACCGCAAGCCCGTCGAGCAGGTCCATTTCCACGAGGTCGGGGCCGTGGACGCGGTCGTCGACGTGGTCGGGGCCGCCCTGCTCCTGCACGACCTGGGGGTCACCGAGGTGTGGGCGTCGCCGGTGGCCACCGGGACCGGCCTGGTCCGGAGCGAGCACGGGATGCTGCCGGTCCCGGCCCCGGCCGTGCTCGAGCTGCTGCGCGAGGTCCCGATCTACTCCGGCGGGGTGGCGGCCGAGCTGACCACCCCGACCGGGGCGGCCATCCTGGCCGTCACCGCCGCCCGCTTCAGCGACCTGCCGCCGATGCGGGTGGCCGCCACCGGTTACGGGGCCGGCACCCGCCAGCACGACGAGCTGCCCAACCTGCTCCGGGTCCTGCTCGGGCGGCGCAGCGAGGACGAGGCGGCCGGGGACGGCGGGCTGGTGCTGGAGGCCAACCTGGACGACATGACCCCCGAGCTGGCCCCCTGGGTGCTGGAGCGGCTGTTCGAGGCCGGCGCGGCCGACGTCTGGCTCACCCCGATCCACATGAAGAAGGGCCGGCCCGGGATCACCCTGTCGGTGCTGTGCAGCCCGGGCACGGACGGGGCCCTGCGCGAGCTGCTGTGGCGGGAGACCTCGACCCTGGGCGTGCGCGGCCTGCCGGTGCGCAAGTGGATGCTGGAGCGGCGCGTGCTGACGGTCGCCCTGCCCGGCGGCAAGGTCCGGGTCAAGCTCGGCCTGGACGGCGGCCGGGTGGTCAACCTCGCGCCCGAGTACGCCGACTGCGCCCGCCTGGCCTCGGCCACCGGCCGGCCCCTCAAGGACGTCATGGCCAGGGCCCAGGCGGCCGCCCTGGCCGTGCTCGACGCCGAGGGCGAGGGCCCGGGCGACGGCTAGGAGACGACCGGCACGGCCGGGCTGGCCAGCACCGGGCTCCTGAGCTCGACCTCTTCCAGCCCCTCGACGTAGCTGCGGACGGTGCCGAGCTGGACGGCCATCTCGACCGGCATCTGGCGGTCGGCGGCCCGGGTCTCGCGCTCGGAGGTGCAGTAGGTGAGCTCGGTGAAGCCGGTGCCGTCGGCGTGCTCGGCCACGGTCACCCCGAGGACGTGGGGGGCGCGGTCTCGCAGGGTGCGTTCGACCTCGGCCCGCATGGCGGCCAGCCGGACCGGGTCGGCGAGGCGCCCCTGGACCACCCGGACGAACCCGGCGTCGCCGGTGTCGCCGTCCTTCATGGTGTGGACCACCGGGCAGTCGTACCAGTTCGCCCGGCCGGCCAGGTGACGCTCGGCCGCCGACTGCCAGGCGGCCAGCTCGGGGCGGTCGCGGTCGCGCCGGGCCGCCGCCTCGGTGTCGTAGCGCAGGGCCAGGACCAGCTCGCCGCCCTCGCCGACCCCGGCGGTCAGCCGCTGCCAGCCGAGCCCGCCGGCGCCGAGCTCCCGGCCCCAGCGGGCCACCTCGGCCAGGGTGGCCGCGCTGTCGTAGACCTGCCCGCGCAGAATCCGGATGAACACCGCACCAACCCCCCCGGGGTCGACCGAGCGCTCAGCCTACCCGGCGCGCCCGGCCGTCTCAATCTCGGGGGCCCGGCGGGCGCGCTCCTCGCGGCGCATGCGCAGCCCGAGCAGGCCCAGGGCGATCCCGAAGGCGACCGAGACCAGGGCGAGCAGGCTGTGGACGGTCTTGAAGGCGGCGTCGTGGGCGGGGTCGCCGAGGATGTTCCAGATGCGGGTCGCCCACACCCAGATGGTCCAGGCGGCCGCGGCCAGCAGCAGGGTCGAACGGGCACGAAGGGTTCGCATGTCCCGATCCTACGGGGTCGGGGCCGGTCCCGCGGCCGCGGCCGGGGCAGGGGTCGGCTCGTCCAGGCCCAGCGTCTTCGCGATGTTGGTCTTGAGGATCTCGCTGGTTCCCTCGTACAGGCGCATCGCCCGCACGAACCGGGCCCAGCGCTCCACCCCCATCTCGGTCATGTAGCCGTTGCCGCCGAACACCTGGATGGCCCGGTCGGCCACCCGGCCGACCATCTCGGTGGCCACGTACTTGGCCATGGCCGCCTCCTGGCGGCCGTCGGCGCCGGCGTCGAGCCGGGCCGCCAGGTCGTAGACGAGCAGCCGGGCCTGGGTCAGCTCGGCCAGGGTGTCGACGATCATCCCCTGCACGTACTGGTTGGCCCCGATGCGGCGCCCGAACGCCTCCCTGACCTTGGCGTACTCGAGCATCCGCTCGTACAGGTGCTGGGCGACCCCCACGGCCATGGCCGCGATCGACACCCGGCCGCCGTTGATCCAGCGCATGGCCGAGTAGAAGCCGTAGCCCTCCTTGCCCAGCAGGGCGTCGGAGCCGACCCGGCAGTCGGTGAAGACCAGCTCGGCCTGGTGCTCGTCGTACATGGTCCGCTGGCGGCGGCCGACCTCGAAGCCGGGGCTGTCGCGGTCGACCAGGAAGCAGCTGATGCCGCCGCGGGCCCCCTTGCCGGGGTCGGTGACGGCGAACAGGATCACGTAGTCGGCCTCGGCCCCGTGGGTGATGAAGTGCTTGCGGCCGTTGATGACCCAGCCGCCGTCGGCCCGCTCGGCCCGGGTGCGGATCCGGGTCGCGTCCGAGCCGGCGTCGGGCTCGCTCAGGGCGAAGCAGGCCTCGCGCTCGGCCCGCATGGTCGGCTGCAGGTAGCGCTCCTGCTGCTCCGGGGTGCCGTCGAGGAGGATCGGGGTGGGGCCCTCGACGCTGGGCAGGATGCCGCCGGGCATGGCCAGCAGCAGCCCGTGGCGCATGCACTCCTCGACGCACAGCACCAGCCCCAGGTAGCCGACCCCGCCGCCGCCGGCCTCCTCGGGCATGAACAGCGAGTAGTACCCCTCGGCGGCCGAGCGCTTGCGCAGGGCCCGCTTCTCCTCCTCGAGGGCGGTGAAGGTCCCGGTCTCGGTGATCTCCTGGGCGTACTGGGCTTCCTTGGGGGCGATCTCCCGCTGGATGAAGGTCCGGATCGCCTCCCGCAGCGCGGTCAGCTCCTCGGGAAGCTGCACGACGGTCATCTGGGCACCACCTCCGCTGCAGACACCGTGTCCGTCCAGCCTAGACCACGCGGCGGCCGTCCTGGTACACGGCCAGGGGGCGCTGGAGGGCGCCGAGGTCGGCGGCGACGTCGCCGTCGGCGACCAGGACGTCGGCGGCCGCGTCCTGGCGCAGGACGCCCCGGTCGGGCACGCCGAGGAGGTCGGCGGCCTCGCCGGTGGCCGCCTTGACGGCCAGGAGGACGTCCAGGCCGGCCTCGGCCATGAAGGCGACCTCGCGGGCGATCCCGCCGTGGGGGTTGTCGGGGGTCCCGGCGTCGGTGCCGGCCACCGCGTGGACCCCGGCGGAGACGGCGGCCCGGAAGGAGCGGGCCTGGGCCTCGGCGGCCGGGCGGGCCCGGTCCTTGATCCAGCCGGGGACGCTGGGACCGGCGAGGATGCCGTGGGGGGCCAGGAAGGTGGCCGAGAGGCGGGCCCCGGTGTCCAGGAACAGGTCGACGGCCCGCTGGTCCAGGAACATGCCGTGCTCGATCGAGTCGACCCCGGCCCGCAGGGCCGCCACCACCCCGCCCTCGCCGATGGCGTGGGCGGCCACGGTCAGCCCGAGGCGGTGGGCCTCGTCGACCAGGGCGTCCAGCTCGGGCTGGGTGTAGGCGGGCTCGCGGGGGTCGACCCCCGGGGTCAGGACCCCGCCGGTGGCCACCACCTTGATGCAGCGGGCCCCCAGGGCGAGGTTGGCCCGCACGGCCGCCCGCATGGCCTCGACCCCGTCGGTGACCCGGCCCAGGTAGGGGATGTGCCCACCGGTCATGGTCACGGCCGGCCCGGAGGCCACCACCCGCGGCCCGGGGACGGCCCCTGACTCCACCGCCCGCCCGACCAGCACCGCCTCGGCCCCGGGGCTGCCCAGGTCCCGGACCAGGGTGACCCCGGCCTCGAGCTGGCGGCGGGCGTTGACGACCGCGGCCAGCATCCGCTCGGCCTCGGTCCTGGGCACGTCGGCGGCCAGGTCGGGCCCGCCGCTGGCCACCAGATGGACGTGGGCGTCGACCAGCCCGGGCAGGAGGGTCGCCCTCGGGAAGTCGACCGCCTCGATCCGGTCGCTCCCGTCGGGGAGTCCGGCCGCCGGGCCGGCGTAGGCGATGCGGCCGCCGTCGAGCAGCAGGGCGGCGTCGGGGACAGGCCCGGCACCGGTGCCGTCGAGCAGGCGCGGAGCGCGCAGGACGAGTCGGTCGGGGGTCGCGTGCGCGTTGAGCATCGGTAGCCTCGTGCCTCAGTCGTTCTCGTCAAGGAGATCGGCAACGGCCTTGCGCAGGCTTGGCAGGTCGTTCTCGACCACCGACCACACGAGGGCCAGGTCCGCTTGGAAGTAGGCGTGGACGAGCCGGTTACGGAGTCCCACGATCATCCGCCACGGCACCTGGGGAGCCCGCTCGCGCAAGGTGCCCGAGAGCTGGCTGGCGGCCTCGCCGATGACCATGAACTGCTGCACCATCCAGGCCTGGATCAGCTCGTCCTCCTGGAAGGCTGCTTGTCCGCGGGTGGCGTACCGCTGGGCACGGTCGATCGCCTCGAGGATGTCAGTCAGGCGTTCGCGGTCATCCCTCAAAGCGGGACGGCCTCGGCGAGGACGCGCGGGCGGATGCGTTCCTTGAGGCTGGCGACGGTGGCGACGTCCACGTGTGACCCGAGCAGGTCGCGTAGGTCCAACTCAAGGCCGATCAGATCGAGCAGGCTCCGGTCGGGTTCGAACTCGACCAGGAGGTCGAGGTCACTCTCCGGCTGCGCCTCCCCGCGGGCGACGGAGCCGAAGACCCGCACGTTGCTCGCACCGTAGCGTTTGGTGAGGCGGAGGATGTCAGAGCGGCGGCGGCGGATGGAGTCGAGATCGAGCGGCTCGGCCCGTCCCGTGCTCATTCTTCCTCTCCCGTTCCATCACCTGACGGGTGGGTTGTGGGCGAAGGGGGACTTGAACCCCCACGTCCTTGCGGACACAGGAACCTGAATCCTGCGCGTCTGCCAATTCCGCCACTCGCCCAGGGGAATCGAGCGGGGATTGTAGCACGGCTGTGACCGCCCCGGCCCG
>Ga0307416_100000894_pt1 | contig 15752 bp, 18 predicted proteins | sample DK1Cmetagenome_2_FD_203821 | JGI IMG/M metagenome (GOLD analysis project Ga0307416, IMG submission 203821) | Maize rhizosphere microbial communities from greenhouse at UC Davis, California, United States - DK15-C-3 | ecosystem: Host-associated > Plants > Roots > Rhizosphere > Soil | place...
ACCATGTAAGAAGAATTGCCTCAAAATCAAAAATTTGCTATTTCCACTTGGGGAGTTACTGATAAATATACTTGGCTGACAAGCTTTTGGCATTACAAAGAATATCCACTGCTTCTGGATGCTGACTATAATAAGAAACCAGCTTACCAAGGATTTTTAGAAGGATTGAAATAATGCAGAATATAGAATATAGAGAATAGAATATAGAAAGGAAGAGAAGAAATAAGATTTGATGAGAAGTCTTTTCTCTATAATCTCTGTTCTATTTTCTATAAAATAATAACCAAAAAACCGAAATCATGAAAATAAAACTAACCCACATACCCAAATTAAAATATTTCCTTTTAATGCTTTTTGTAGGTTTGCTTTCCTGCGAAGATGATGTACGAGAAGTGTATCTTTATAAAAAAGGAGAATTAAATGCGACTTCAACAAATACCGCTATTAAAGGAGGAGAAACAGTAACTTATACCGATTCGTCAACAAAAGTGCGTGCCATAAAATGGACTTTTCAAGGCGGTTCGCCAGGAGCTTCAATAGAGCCTAATGTTGAAGTAAAATATACCAAAGCGGGAACTTTTACGACTACTTTAGAAATCACTTTTGTAGATAATACCATTCAAAAGAAAACATTTACAGTTGAGGTCGAAGCACCGCCAACTCCGCCAATTGTTATTCCAGCTGATGCACTTAAAATCTACTCTGAAAATCCTGATTTTACTAAAACCGCTCCCGTTCTAAATTGGGTTTCAAGCAATCAGTTTGTGATAAAAGAAGTGGCAACTGATGGATATGAAGGGGCTTATAGAAATTTCTCTCTTCCTGCAACACCGCCTGCAACAGAAGCGAAATGGGCAATGGCAATTTTACAGTTTGTGAATGTTACCGATATTTCATCTTACACTTATATCAATATGGCAGTAAGAACTACAAGTACTGGAAAAATCAGATTCAGAATGAAAGATGCTTCTAATACAGGCTATGTAGAATTTGATGCAACAAGCAATTTGTATGGACTAAAAAGAGATGGAAGCTGGAACATGGTTAAAATCCCGATTGCCGATTACAAAAAACAAAACCCGGCATTAGATTTAACAAAAATCAAAGACATTTTGGTGTTAAGAAGTGTTGATCCCGAAGATGTAAGAGCTTTGAATAATTATACTTTCGATTTCGATCATATTTATTTGTCTAAGTAGTTTTTGTAAACACATAGTCCCGATAGCTATCGGGACTATGTGTTAAAAAATAGTGACAGTATTTACTCTAAAAAAATAATTAAAAAATGAATTTAAAGAAACATTCCATTTGCGTATTATTCTGTTTTACAAGTTTAATATCGTTGAATGCTCAGAATAAAATTGCCTATCAAAAAGTCGAAGCTAGACAAAATGCTTTAGATCCAAAATGGGTAGCTTATGATGCAAAAACTATTGATAAACTGCCTGGATTTAAAATAAAAAAGCAATTGCCAAGTTCGATTTACGGCGGTTCTAAAATGTGGCAGAAAGAAGCAACAGGATTTTTTAGAACAGAAAAAATAGACAACAGATGGTGGATTATCGATCCAGAGGGATATCCTTATATTTTTAAGGGTGTTGCCGTTTTCAATGCGGGGCGTTCTGTAAATCAGCAGAAAGCATTTGATAAAAAGTTTGGAAGCAAGGAAAATTGGGTAAACAAAGAATCAAAATTACTTCGAGATAACGGATTTAATGGTGTAGGAGCGTGGTCAAATGTTGATTTGGTTAAAAATGCCGAAAATCCGTTGGTGTATACCGTGATTATTTCTCCAATGGGAATGTATCATGCTGATCATATTAAAAAATATGGAGGAAAATATAAAGAAGCGAGCTGGCAAAATTACCGCTTTGATTTGGTTATGGTTTTTGATAAAGAATTTGATGCCTACATCGAAAAATCGGTAAAAGAGATTTCTCAATACAAAAATGATAAGTATTTGATGGGTTATTTTACAGATAATGAACTGCCTTGGTATAATGATGCATTAGATAAACATTTAACTTTATTGGCCAAAGATGAGCAGGGTTATATTGCTGCAAAAGAATGGTTGGATAAAAGAAAAGGGTTTAATGCTTCTGCATCTGATATCACTCAGGGAGACCGAATGGCATTTACGGCTTTTTATTTTGAAACGTATATGAAAAAAGTAACTGATGCGCTTCGAAAAGCAGACCCAAACCATATGTATTTAGGATGTCGTTTCAATCAGGATAAAGAACAGGAATTGACCAATCCAGAAATTTTTAAAGTAGCTGGAAAATACATGGATATCATTTCGATCAATCACTACAGAAAATGGGAACCGAGTCAGGAGTTGATGAATAATTGGGGCGAATGGTCAGGGAAACCATTTTTAATTACGGAATGGTACACTAAAGGAGAAGACTCTGGATTGCCAAATAATACAGGTGCAGGATGGCTGGTTAGAACACAAAAAGAAAGAGGACTTTTTTATCAGAATTTCACTTTAGAGTTACTGAAAAATAAAAATTCTGTAGGCTGGCATTGGTTCAAATATATGGACAACGATCCACAGGATTTAAGCACAGATTACTCAAATCGAGATTCAAACAAAGGAATTGTGAATAGCAATTTCGAACCCTATCAGCCATTGTTAAAAGAAATGAAATTGATTAATGATAATGCTTATGAACTGACGCGTTATTTTGATAAAATGTAATTTTTTTTTAAACACATAGAAACATAAATTTTTTAGACTTAATAAGATACTAAAAAAAAACTAGTTTCTAACACATAGCTAAACTTTCTTAGTAAAATCCGGCTATGTGTATTTATAAAAGTGAAACGTCTTTTATGCTCAAAGTAGAACTATGTTTCTATGTGTTTAAAAAATAAAATCTGCTTAATCTGCCAAATCTGCGAGAGAAATATCAGCCCGCAGATTTAACAGATCAGCAGATAAAATATAGCTATGTGCATTTATGAAAGTAAAACGTCTTTTATGCTCAAAGAGAACTATGTTTCTATGTGTTTAAAAAATAAAATCTGCCAAATCTGCGAGAGAAATATCAGCCCGCAGATTTAGCAGATCAGTAGATAAAATCCAGCTATGTGCATTTATGAAAGTGAAACGTCTTTTTCTACACAAAGAAAATCTATGTTTCTATGTGTTTAAATTAATTAGATCCATATAATTAAAAATAAAAACTATGAAAAAAATTGTAATGCTGTGCTGTAGTTTTCTCCTTATGGGAAAAGCCATTGCACAGGAAATTCCGTTAGTTTCCAATATTGCGGCCCGAAACAATATTACTTTAAACGGAAAATGGAGTTATATCGTAGATCCGCTAGAAAATGGTTATTATGATTACCGCTTAATGCCTTTTAAAAACAACGGATTTTTCGAAAATAAAAAATGGAATACCACAGACCTAACCGAATATAATTTCGCAACTTCAGCAGTAATGGATATTCCGTCTGATTGGAATTCGAAAGATCAAAGATTGTTTTTTTATGAAGGAACGGTTTGGTTTCAGAAAGACTTTAATTATAAAAAAGATGCAAAAACTAAAGGGATTCTTCATTTCGGAGCAGTCAATTATGACGCAAAGGTCTACGTAAACGGAAAATTGGCAGGAACGCACATTGGCGGTTACACACCTTTTAATTTTGATGTAACCGATTTATTAGTTGACGGAAATAATTTTGTAGTAGTAAAAGTCGATAATAAACGCCATAAAGACAATGTGCCAACGGTAAATATGGATTGGTGGAATTATGGCGGAATCACAAGAGACGTCACTTTGGCTCAGGTTCCGAATACCTATATCGAAGATTATTTGGTTCAATTGGATAAAAAAGAAAAAGGAAAAATTTCTGGTTGGATAAAATTGAATAGTGAAACAGCAAACCAATCTGTTTCAGTTTCTATTCCTGAATTGAAAATTAAAAAGAACATTACTACAGATGCAAAAGGAATGGCATATTTTGAAATAAAAGCCAATCCAGTTTTATGGACGCCAGAAAAACCAAAATTATATGAGGTAACCATTTCTAAGGCCGATGAAAATATTGCGGATCAAATTGGTTTTAGAACTATTGAAACTAAAGGAAAAGAAATTCTGTTAAACGGGAAAAAAGTCTTTTTACGCGGCATCAGTATTCACGAAGAAGCGCCTTTCAGATCTGGAAGAGCTTGGTCTGAAGATGATGCCATAACGTTGTTGAATTGGGCAAAAGAATTAGGCTGTAATTATGTTCGCTTAGCGCACTATCCGCACAATGAAAACATGGTAAAACAAGCTGAAAAAATGGGGTTAATGATTTGGTCTGAGGTTCCGGTTTACTGGACAATTTCATGGACAAATCCAGATACTTATGCCAACGCAGAACATCAATTGCATGATATGATTTATCGTGATAAAAACCGTTGTGGAATTGTAATTTGGTCAATCGCCAACGAAACACCGCACGGAGATGATAGAGATATTTTCTTAAGCAAACTGGCAAAATATGCGCGTACTCAAGATAATACTCGTTTAATCAGTATGGCAATGGAAGTGACTAAAAGTCCAAACAATATAAATACACTTCATGATAATATGAACGAGTTTGTAGACATTGTAAGTTTTAATCAATATTTGGGCTGGTACAGAGGAACAAACGAATCTTGCAAAGACATGCAATGGGTAATTCCCTACAACAAACCGGTTATTATCAGCGAATTCGGAGGCGAAGCCTTACAAGGTCGTCATGGAGATAAAAAAGAACGATGGAACGAAGAATATCAAGAAGAGTTATACATTCAAAACACACAAATGTTCAATCGCATTGAAGGCTTGGCAGGAGTTTCTCCGTGGATTTTGGTTGACTTCAGATCTCCAAGAAGGCAGTTGCCAAATATTCAGGATTTCTTCAACCGTAAAGGATTAATTTCAGATCAAGGAATTAAAAAGAAAGCTTTTTATGTGATGAAAGATTGGTACAAGCAAAAAGAAGAAGAGTATAAGTAAGTAAAGCAAGTAGAAAACCTCCAAAGTCATTTTGATTTTGGAGTTTTTTTTATGTTTTTTCCTTAATTTTATTTGAAAAAACAGAAGACTTTTAATGGAACTAGAAATTGTCATAAGATTGCTTTTAGCAGCATTTTGGGGAGCTTTAATTGGTGCCGAAAGAGAATATAGCGGAAAAGCGGCAGGTCTTCGCACCACAATAATGATTTCAGTCGGAGCTTGTTTCTTCACTTTTATGTCCGAATGGATTGGCGGAGCAGGAAATCCAGATAGAATAGCTTCTAATATTGTAACCGGTTTAGGATTTCTTTGTGCAGGAGTTATTTTTAGATCCGATAGCCATGTTACCGGTATTACAACAGCAGCAACAATCTGGTCGGTTGCAGCTGTAAGCATGGGAGTAGGAGCAGGATATTATTTTGCATCGGCTTGCGCGGCCTTAATGATTCTTTCTATTCTTACGGTGCTTACATTTCTTCAGGATAAAATTGACCTCATCAACGAACATAAAACGCTTCGAATAACTTTTAAACGTTCAGACAATGGTCTCGAAAAATGCAAAGAACTTTTTTCTGCTAGTGGCGTAAAATCAAAACTGATTACGCAGCGCCGTAATTTGGATCATGTAGTTTTAGAATGGCAGATACACGGACCTAAAAAAAATATAGAATCTTTGTATGCAACACTTTTGCAAGAATCTGTTTTTGAAGAATTAGTATTATAATAGCAAAAAATATGAATTTTAGTTTACAACCCATTTTAGAAAATGATCTTTGCATTTTGTCTCCTTTAGAAGAAAACGATTTTGAAGCACTGTACAAAGTAGCTTCCGATCCTAAAATTTGGGAACAGCATCCAAACAAAGACCGATGGAAAAAAGAAGTTTTCGAAAACTTTTTTGAAGGAGCCATGAAAAGTAAAGGCGCCTTTAAAATTATAAGTAAAGAAACAGGAGAAGTTATCGGAAGTACACGTTTTTATGATTTTAATCAAGAAGATGATAGTATTTTTATTGGATATACTTTTTATGCGGTTTCGTGCTGGGGAAAAGGCGTGAACCAAAGTGTAAAAAAGACCATGCTGGATTATCTTTTTCAATATGTTTCGAAAGTGAAATTTCATATTGGTTCAGAAAATATTCGATCGCAAATTGCAATTTCGAGAGTAGGAGCCAAAAAAGTTGCTGAAGAAGAAGTGGCTTACTTCGGAGAAAAGCCAAAATTGAATTTTGTGTATCAAATAAATAAAGAAGAGTGGAAAAGACAAAAGCCTTAAACATTTCGTTTAAGGCTTTTGTCTTTTATAAAATTGATTTTCTATTTCACCAAATAATCAACCTGATCTGCTTCGCAAAGTCTAAAATAGCCAAATGCGAAATTATTGGTGTCAGAAGTGTTTACAATGTTTCCTCTAATGTTTCCTGGAGGAACAAGAAACGGATTTGCGCTTGAAGCTTCCAAGATTAATTTCCAGTAGTTGTAGAAATTTTTAGAAACGCCTCTGTGCGTTATTTTGACAGTGTTTCCAGATTTCATGTCTTCATGAGAATATCTGGTACTGATTTCGTTTCCATTGAAAAATTCGTCATTGGTAATTTCGTATTCCGGATAAATCAAGAATTCACTTTGGTAATCGGTTACGTAAAAATTAACTTGATCTGCTGGATCATTGTAATAGAATGTCAATTCAATAACATCTTCTCCACCAAAATCAGGAACTATTTTTTGTTCAATTTTATTGATTGGAGTGGCAGAACTCAGTTTTTCAACCGCAGTATAACTTTGTCCCTCGGCAGTAATAAATAACTTGTATTCCATGTCAACTACAGGGAGAAAATTGGTGCATTTATAAACTCCTGCTTCGGTTTCATTAAAGGTAAAAACATCTCCGTTACTGTTTTCAACTCGTACTTGCGCGCCTGAAACTTTTGGAGTTGTACCGCTGTAATAAGGAGCAGTTTTACTAATTTTTATGGTTTGTTCCTTTCCGTCAGTTCCTTTTTTCCAGATAATTTCGGCATCGATAACCAACTTGGTTTCGCCAGCTTCCAGATCCAGATTGACCACATCTTCGCACGACGCAAAAGAAAAAACAAAAAGAAGACTTATTAATGCCAGTGCTCTATTCATTATCGTATATTTTTTCAATTTATTCATAGCATTAAAATTTAAAATTATAAGAAACCCCAGGAACAATTCCGAAAATAGAAAGTCTTCTAGTTTCATTTGCACCTGTATCTTCATTGGTTGTAAAGCTCATTGAAGCCGCATTTTTTCTGTTGTAAATGTTGTAAAGGCTAAATACCCAATAGCTTTGCCATCCTTTCTTTTTGTCTGGTTTTGGCGTGTACGTTGCCGCCACATCTAAGTGGTGGAAAAGTGGTAAACGGTTTTCGTTTCGCAAAGAATAATTTGGCACATGAATGCCTCCCATTTCATAATAGCCATTTGCGTACGTTACCGGCTGACCAGATTGTAAAGTAAAATTACCATTAAAAGACCATTTCGGATTCAGTTCATAACTTCCTACAATGCTTAGATTATGCAGTTTGTCATAACCAGATAAATACCAGTCGCCGTTGGCAATTCCAGGTTCTTCGGGAGTTCTTCCAGGAGTTTTTTGTTCGGCTCTAGATAAAGTATACGAAATCCATCCAGTAAAAACGCCAGTGTTCTTTCTGAATAACAATTCCATTCCGTAAGATCTGGCTTTTCCGTTTAAAATAACCTGCTCAATATTGTTGTTAGCCAAAACATCAGCGCCGTCAATATAGTCAATACGATTTTGAACATTTTTATAAAATAATTCGGTTTCTAAAGAGTAATCTCCATCTCTGAAATTTCTGAAATACCCCATAGCATACTGATCCAAAAGCTGAGGTTTTGTAAAAGGTCCGCTTGGTGTCCAGATGCTCATTGGCAGAGGAGACTGAGTGTTTGATAAAATATGAATGTACTGCGCCATTCTGTTGTAACTCGCTTTTATAGAAGTTTCGTCGTTAAAGGCATAAGACAAGGCAGCTCGAGGTTCAAAATTATTAAACTTGCTGATGGTTTTTCCTTTTCCGTACGAAATGCTTCCGTTGGGCGTCCCTTCTTCATAAATTTTGTATAACGGATTGTATACCACCGCTTGACCATTTTCGTAAGTACTAATAGTTTCGTCTCCTAAACGATAAAACATGCTGTAGCGCAATCCATAACGGAAATTCAGTTTTTCTGTAATCTGATTTTCAAAATCAACAAAAGCAGAAGCTTCTAAAGCATATTTTTTGTCCAGCTCCATATAATTAAACTGCGAATCTGGGGAAGTCGGTTTTACAACTCCTGGGTTGAAATTGTAATACAAACCATCAATTCCGTAATTGATTTTGAACTTTTCAGACTGCTGGAAATTCCAGTTGTATTTCAATCCATAACTCGCAATATTGCTATCCCACTTAAAACTTTCAATCGGGATTTCTAAATTAAATCTATAATCACTGTAGAAAGTAGATAAATTGCTGTTTACGCGGTCAGAGAATTTATGTTTCCAACTTAAAATACCCATTGTGCTTCCGTAAGTGCTGGCAAAACGATCATTTATGTCGAATAAATCATTTCCAAAATAACCAGAAAAAGACAATGAATTCTTGGCATTAAAACGATAATTTAATTTAGCATTCAAATCATAAAACATGGCAGAGTTGTTATTATCTGCCAGTTTCATGAACAAATGCGCGTACGAAGCTCGTCCGGAAAGGATGAACGAACCTTTTTCTTTTTGCAACGGACCTTGAACTAAAAGTCGGCTTGAGATAATTCCGATCCCTCCGTTTACTTTATATTCTTCAAAATCTCCCGTTTGTTGCGTAACATCTAAAACAGAGGAAACACGTCCTCCAAATTTTGACGGGATTCCTCCCTTATACAAATCTAAACCATTAACGATATCGGCATTAAAAATAGAAAAGAACCCAAACATGTGCGAATCGGCATAAACCGGAGCGCCATCCAAAAGAATCAGATTCTGATCGGCAGCACCACCGCGGACATTAAACCCCGAAGAAGCTTCACCTGCATTGGTTACTCCTGGCAAAGTCAAAATTGATTTTAACGGATCAGGTTCTCCCATTGCAACAGGAATCTTTTTGATTTCCTGCATTGAAAGCTTATTCACACTCATTTGAGTGGTTTTAATATCAACCGCTTTATTGTTCATTACGATAACTTCTCCCAATTGCTGGCTGTCTGAATCTATATTGAAGTTCACTTTGGTATCGTCTGAAACAGAAACACGTTTTTCTTCATTTTTAAATCCAACATAGCTTACCTGTACAGTATAAGTTCCGTTTGGGACATCAATGCTGTATTTTCCATTAGCGTCTGTTACAACGCCAGTTTCCAGTTCTTTAATAAAAATATTGGCGCCAATAACAGGCTGTCTTTCGTCATCATAAATGTGGCCGGTCAGCTTGCTTTTTTTTTTGGCTGGTTTTGAAGTCTGAGATTTCTGCTTAACAAAAATATTGCTTCCAACTATAGAAAATTGTACAATCGAAGTTTGGTTCAATTCCGTAATAAGCTTGCTCATTTCGATATTCTTATACGTGTTTTTTTGAGTAAAATACTTTTTATTGGTATCTATCTGATCTGTAAAAGCAAATTTAAAATCGGTTTGACTTTCAATCTGTTTGAAGAATTCTTTTAAAGTTACATTTTGATCTACAGTTACGGTAACGCTTTGGGCAGACATACATAAACTGAATAAAAAAAAGCACGCTGAAATTATATGCTTCATGAAATTTTGTATTTTTGAATATTATTAAATGGAATAACCTCGTGTTATCCTGAAAATTAGGAGGATGTGTAGTTTCGCGGCTTACATCCTTTCTTGTTTTTTATTGAAAAGTGATGTGTTTTAAATCTTCATTTATTTCAAAGTTTAGGTTATACATTTCGGATAGTAATTGTACAATTGTTTTTAAATCTTCTCTTTTATTGATTCGGATAGTGATTTTCTGATCGAGATTCTCTTTCGGAATATTGACTTTATAACCATAGTTTTCTTCAATATAATGACTGATAACAGACAATTTTTCGTTATCAAAATCTATAAAACGGCTAAATTCTGATACTGAAGCAGTTTGGTTTCCGTATGTAAATTTTTCTCCCGGTTTCAAAATCCATTTTTGGTTTTGGCCTTTTACATTCATTTGAACACTTCCTTCAAAAAGCTCAACGGTTACTTGTTTGTTTTCAGATTCTTTAACTGTAAAAGAAGTTCCTAAAACAGTAGTTGTGGTTTCGTCGCAAAAAACTTGAAAAGGATGCTGTTTGTCTTTTTTAACTTTGAAATAAGCTTCGCCGTCAATTTCAATTTTTCTGTTTAAAGCAAAATTGTTCCCAAAAGAAATTTTAGAATTCGGACCCAATTCAACTTTTGAACTGTCTGGCAAGACTACATATTTTATGGCTGAGGTTGTGTTTTCAATTACATTTTCAGCAAGAACTATATTTTCAACAGCAGAATTTTGGTTAAAATAAATTCCAGTTCCAATAAGCGCAAAAAGTAAAACCGAAGCTGCTGCATAAAGATGCCAAGGCTTAAATTTTCTTTTTTTCTCAGAAAATGTTTTAGCATGAAATTGTTCCCATGAAGCTTCTTTCTCGCTGTCGGAATGAGATAGGGGAGATTCTTCCCATAACTTTTTAAACTCCTCGTCAAATTTCTCCTTATCCATTTTTTCTAGATATTAAATAATTTGACAATGAAATCCCTGTTTATTAAAAACACCGTAAACCATTTCTTTAATATCACGGTTGGTTTTAATTTTAAGGATGTTTTCGCGTCCTTGGCGATCAAAATTTATGATACAGTCAGAAATGATAAACTGTAAATGAGCTACAAGTAAACTTGCATCCTTTTTTGATTTTACATTAGTTTTATACGCTTCGATATGCATTTTTAGTTCTTGTTTTTTAGTATAACAAACGAGAACTAAAAAGTTCCTAATGGTTTTCGATTTTTTTTCGAATAAATTTACTGGCGAGATAAATATGATTGGCAATGGTCTTTTCAGAAAGATCCGTTATTTCTGCAATCTCCTTATAGCTAAGGTTTTCCAGTTTGTGTAAAGTGAATATTTTTTGCTGCTGTTCTGGAAGCTGATTAATGAAATTTTGAAGTTTTTCTTGTCGTTCTTCAAAAATTCCAGAGTCAGTTTCTTCATCGAGCATCTCAACTTGAGAAGGATCAAGCTGTACTACTTTGTTTTCTCTGTTCACATGATTGATGATAATGTTTTTGCAGATAACAAATATTTGTTTGTCAAACAACACCTCTTCGTTAAGCAGTTCTCTTTTATTATATAATCTTATGAAAGTTTCCTGAACAAAGTCTTCAGGAGTAAATACAGAAGAATTGAATCGTTTGGCAATATTTATAAGTTTATCGTAATAGCTGAAGTAAACTTCTTTAAAAGCTGCTTCATTACCTTTTTTTAAACTTAAAATAAATTTTTTATTGTCCATAACGAAAATATCGCGACTAGCTTCCTAGTTCTAAACTCTTTGGCTTCAATATTATTGTATTCAGAAATTGAGTAATCTAAATCAGGAATGTAATAAGTTACAAAGAACCGTAATTTAATCCAAGATTTGACGCTTTTGTAGATTAAATGTTACAATTTATTTCAAATAAAAACCCTTAACAGAAATGTCAAGGGTTCTATTTTTTTTGTTTTTTGATTCTATTAATCTAAAAATTAATGTTTAGCATCATTTGAATGTCTACTCTGTCATAAGAAGAAGAGATGCCTGTTATTTCTTTAAAACCTAATTTCTCATAAAGTTTAATGGCAGGTTTTAGTTTAGTGTTACTTTCTAGATAAATTTTAGAAGCTCCTTTGTCTGTAGCCCATTTAATTGCCGATTGAGCCAGTAATAATCCGACACCTTTTCCTTGCGCTTTTGGACTTACAGCCATTTTTGCCAATTCGTAATCATACTCTTTTCCGTCACTTTTAATTAAAGCGCAAACACCTAAAACCTCATCGTTTAAAATGGCAGAAAAAATTTCTCCGCCTTTGTTTATTATATATTCCTCGGCGTGATCTAACGCTTTCACATCATTTGGTTCAACTACAAAATAATTTGAAATCCATTCGATGTTTAAATCCTTAAAGCTTTTTTGATATTTAGGATTATAAGTTACGATTTCTACTTGTTCTTTATTTTTCATAATACATTAAATACTGTTTTATTACGCCCGTCTTAAAAAAAGAAAATCCTTGAACATTTTATTCAAGGACATTTAATTTAAAGACTGTAAAGTTCTATTGTTGATTTTCTTTTTCCAAATCTGCAGCTGAGATCTGATCTAAGATATTGGTCTGATTTGGCGAAATGTAATTTTTGTTTTCAGTAGCCTGTTCTTTCTTAAAAAGAAGGTCTAGTGCATTGTAAAGCTTTAATAAAACATCTTTGTCTTCTTTTTTAATATCTAAAGCAGAATTGAAATTAAAAACATAATTATTTGAATTGCGTACTTCTACTTTAATTGTTTTAGATGTGATTTTAAATTTTACTATGTCCATGTTCTGTGTAAATTACTTGTTGCAAGATACTAATTTAATAAAATCTGTACTTAAAGAAGGGTTAATTTAAATAAAAAACCCTTAAACATTTCTGTTTAAGGGTTTTACCTTTTTGTAGCGAGGACGGGAGTTGAACCCGTGACCTCAGGGTTATGAAATCAACACCCCTATAGTAAAACGTGATTTGTTACAGTATCTCAATGCCTTTCGGTTAAGAAAAGAGCAATAATTATTAATTAATTATTTTTTACTTGTCGTTTTGCATTGTCGGTTATGACTTTGCTAAAAATCAGTAATTTCAACGCTTCCCGGCATATTGAACACTTTTTTTTCAAGTCCAAATATCCAGTTTGCATTAACGTTGAATTTATGGCATATACTGTCAATATGAGAAACTGTAAAGTGTGTTTCGCCTTTCTTGATCTTAGATAAATTTTGTTGTTTCATTTCGATTATCTCGCAAAAATTTCCTTTTGTAGAAATTTTATTCTGAAAAATCAACAGATCAATTAAACGTAAAATTCTACTGTCTACAATATAAGTCACAAGATTCTTTTTTACGGATTATAAACGAATTCTAAAATAGTAGGTTTCAAAATGCCATTTGAATCAGATCCTGCCACAACATTTGTTTCCTTTACCAATTTGCCATCCACATACATTTTAAACGAGTCAATATTGTCTAGTTTGCTTAAATAAGCCCAAGCTGAAATTGTAATACATTTGCAAGATGTTGTTGAAATTTCATCCCCTTTTGTGAAATATGTGTATGAACCTTCAAATGGAAATGTTATGTTTGACCATTCTTTTATTCCAATAGAGTTTACAAATATTGACGTTTTCGGACTTGATCCTGATGCGCCTTTGATTTCTATTTTGACATCAAATTTTTCAGGAATAGTTTTTTTATCATCATTGTTATCAGATGAACATCCAAAAATGGTAGCGATGATAAGTAATAATGTAATTTTTTTCATAATTATTCAATACATTTAATTAATTCTCGAAATTTATTGGCTCTTTTATCCTTTATGTTTTTGTCAAGATAACCGTCATTAGTGTAAACTCTAATCTTTGATATGGTTTCGTTTTTAAATCGTTGATAAACTTCTTCAGTTATATTGATATTTTCAATAATGTAATATGTTGTTACTGGTCCACTACTTCTTTTTGAAATTTCAAATTTTGGAAAATGAACAGTAATTGGCTCTTCCCTCTCTGTTAGAAACATTACTTTGTTCCCTTCTTGTATAGAAATCATTTTTAATGATTCGATTCTAAGCTGCAATGTTCTTGAATCATCAACTTTTTTTAGAACATATCCAGCTTGTTCAGCCAACCATTCAAAATTGGTTTCCAATATTTTACTTTTTGTAAAATCATCGACTTCATTTTTTTTATACTTGCATTCCTGGCATTGCAAAACTGAAGCATAAAAGAGGAAAACTAAAACGGTTACTTTATTCATATTAATTATATTGAGTAAAATTATTTCATTGCTTCCTAGATCAGTTACGGAAATCCGTAACTATCTTCTATATCTCTTTCTTTGGATGTCGACAATGTTGAAAATTTTCGAAACATCTCGTAAGTCAATATCAAAATCTTCATAATAATCATTTAATGAATGACAAGTGATAATTCCTTTTTCAACATCATGTTTTATGATTCTTTTTACACAGATTCCATTATTCTTGTCTACAATCACAAAATCCCATTTATCAATATGCAGTTTACTTTTCCAAAAATCTTTTCTCACATTACGGCATAGAAGAATATCTCTTTCAAGATAACTCTCATGTGTTCCATTATCCATGCTATCACCTTTAACTTCAAAGCATATATATTCTCCTTTGTGTTCTTTTTCTACTAAGAAAGGTATTGTGGGTAGCTCTTCAATAAATTCTGGATCATTAAAACCATTCATGTAACCTGCGTATGCGTATTGATTTACTAATGGTACATTCATTATGTTTTCGTGAATGTACACGTTAGCATTATTTAATTGTTTTTGTGCCTCTTTCGGTTCTGTACCGTTGATGAGCCATTCTAAATTTATATTGTAATGCTCGCATATAGTAGTAAGCGTGCTTCGATTTGGTGCGCCTTCGTCTTTCAAGATTCTACTAATTGTAGACTGTGAAATTCCCGTGGCTTTATTGAGTTTATAGGCTGTTGAGTCGTTTGACTCCATTACTTCTTTTAGCCTTTGTCCTATTGTCATTTATAGCTTAATTATTTAGAATGTGTATAAATTACTATATTGGAGTAAAAAATACTCCAATTAATTTTGTTATTACTCCAATATTGGAGTATATTTGCTCTGTACAATTGACCCGAGCAAATGTACTAAAAAAGTTCTTTGAAATATTGGAGTTTAAATAATAAATATCTGACGAATAACGGTAGGGCAATGCAGAAAATGATTTACGAGTAAATCAAAGTAATAGGTGGAACTCCTTTAATGCATCTTAAAATATGGGCGGTACAAGGATATGTAAGTTTAAACGAATCGCCACGAGGGGCGAAAATACCTGTCACATACCCCTACAGAGAATGGTCAATCGGAGCAGTGCCGGTTAGGGGTGCTAAACAAATAGATAATTAAAATGCGTAAGATATGGCAACAATTGCATCATCGAATAAAAAGAAACCGCTTAAGGATGAAATCTATTCTATCATACGAAACGATATTCCATTACGTGGAAAAATAGCGGATGCCTTAAGTATTGAGAAAGCTTCAGTTTATGATAGCGCAAGACGAAAGTCGACAAAATTCAGTCTTCCTTTTGTCTTAGAGATTATTTCAAACCATACTGGAATAAAAAAAGAAGATTTGACAATTGCATAATATGATTTCAATAGAAGATATCATAATGATTCTTATCGCTCTTGTTATTGTACTGGGTATTGTCAATCTAATTAATTACATCAATAAAAAAATTAATTGGTAATGAATAAAAAAGAGCAAATCCAATTCTACAGAAAACAATTAGAATCATCAAAGGTAATGCAGGAAGTATCTATGCAAAACTACAATATAGCTGCACAACTCGAAAGTGAAGCGACTTCTGCTTTAAAGGTGTTGGGAGCATCTTTAGAGCGGACCCGAAAGGGTGAACACGAACTGGCGGTAGATAAGAAGTTATCACTATTAGCAAGTTTGACGAAATGAAAAA
>Ga0307416_100000895_pt1 | contig 15737 bp, 14 predicted proteins | sample DK1Cmetagenome_2_FD_203821 | JGI IMG/M metagenome (GOLD analysis project Ga0307416, IMG submission 203821) | Maize rhizosphere microbial communities from greenhouse at UC Davis, California, United States - DK15-C-3 | ecosystem: Host-associated > Plants > Roots > Rhizosphere > Soil | place...
CGCTCACCCTGGCGTTTGGTTTGCTCGCTGCGGCAGCGCTAGTCGCCGCGATCGTCGCCGGTGTCGGCGCCTCAGTGCTGGCCCAGGTGCTCGCCTTCGCGATCACGGCTGGAGTTGGGCTACTGATTGTGCGGCCGATCGCAAGACGGCAGATGACCCATCCTCCGGTGGTGCGCGAGGGCAGCTACGCGCTGGTTGGGAAGAAGGCGGTGGTTCTGGAGGAGGTTACCGGTACGCAGGGGCTCATCAAGCTCGCCGGGGAGGTGTGGTCGGCGCGTGCGCTCGATGAGGATCAGGTGATCCCAGCCGGGACGCCGGTGGATGTTATGGAGATCGACGGTGCGACGGCGATCGTTTATCCCCGGGAACTTCTGCCATGAGCCTGCGCAGCTGAGACGTGGAGGAGATATGGATCTGAACCTTTTAGTACCGATCATCGTCGTGGCGGCCTTGGTGGTCTTCGTGGTGATGTCAGCCGTACGCGTGGTGCCGCAGGCGCGTCGCTACAACGTCGAGCGGTTCGGCCGTTACCGTACGACGTTGCAGCCGGGTCTGAACTTCATCATCCCGTTGGCGGATCGGATCAATAACAAGCTTGATGTCCGGGAGCAGGTGTTCTCATCGCAGCCGAAGCCGGTGATCACCGAGGACAACCTGGTGGTCAACATCGACACGGTGTTGTACTACCAGATCACTGACCCTCGTGCCGCCGCGTACGAGATCGCGGACTATTTACAGGCCATCGACCAGCTCACGGTTACTACGCTGCGCAACGTCATCGGCAGCATGGATCTGGAGCAGACGCTCACCTCGCGCGAGGAAATCAACACTCGGCTGCGCATTGTGCTGGACGAGGCGACCGGCAAGTGGGGGATCCGAGTGAACCGGGTCGAGATCAAGGCGATCGACCCGCCGATCACCATCAAGGAGGCCATGGAGAAGCAGATGCGGGCCGAGCGCGACAAGCGGGCAGCCATTCTGCATGCGGAAGGGGAACGGCAGTCCAAGATCCTTACCGCCGAAGGGACTCGTCAGCAGGAAATCCTGGTGGCGCAGGGCGACCAGCAGGCCGCGATCCTTCGGGCTGATGGTGAGGCAAGGGCCGTCGACCTGGTTTTCCAAGCCGTCCATCGCAACAACGCAGATCCCAAGGTGCTGGCGTACAAGTACCTGGAGACGCTGCCTCACCTGGCACGAGGTGGCAACACCTTCTGGGTTATCCCGGGTGAGGTTACCCAGGCGATCCGCACGGTCACGGAGGCGTTCGGCGACCATTCTCGGATGGGCGCGCCGCCCACTGAGAAGGACGGCGCGGCCGGCCCGCCGTCGGAGATCGAAGACAGAGAGGGAAGCCGAGAGCTGACCTCTGGCGGTCTGCCGCCCTTAGATGCGGCTGCAGCCGCTGATCGGGTCGCCGAGTTGGCCGAAGCTGCGGTCAACGATGCCAAAGCCGAGGCCGCCGCTGCCGAGAATGGCATCGAGAAGGCATTGGACCAAGACGCGCGGCGTTAGCGTGATCCGCAAGCGGACATCCGCTCTCAGGAGGTCTGATCATCGGTTGCCCTCTCGACCGCTTCGGCCAGTTCATCGCGGTATAGACGCTCCAGCTTCACATGTTTGGTGCGGTAGGCCGCTCGGCCGATCATGTGTGCAGCAACGGGGAGGGTGAGCACCTGGAAAGCGGCAATCAGGATCAGGGTGCTGATCGTGCCCCACGAGGGAACGCGCAGACCGGCTGCCGCAAGCATCAGCATTGGCCCGAGCACCTGGGGCTTGGTCGCGGCATGAAGCCTGGAGAGCACGTCCGGGAACCGCACAATTCCGAGCGTTCCCGACACGGCTAGCAGGGCGCCAAGCAGCATGCAGACCGCGATGAGCGCGTCGAGAACGTCACGTCCGATCATCACTCCGCCCCTCCGAGAGACGAAGCGGGCCACGCTCACAGCTCCTCCACCCGCACGATTTGCGGAACGATTGCGTGAACGCGGGGTTGCTCCCTTAGAAGAAGGTGCGGTGGTGGTCGCGATTCACGACCCGCACGGCGGAGTGATGCTAGAAGTAATCCGCGAGCTTGGGCTCGAGATCCATGTGATCTTCAATCGCGGCGCAGTCCTGGCGCTACTGCCCGGAATCAACAAAGTGACCGGAGTTGACGTCGCAGTGCGCAGACTTGGAATGTCGCGACACGAAGTCGTTGGAGTCGGTGACGGTGAAAACGACCATTCGCTACTCGAATACTGCGAGTGCGAAGTGGCGGTCGGGAATGCCGTCGACTCGCTCAAGGAGATCGCCGCATTCGTTACGCGCGGAGCCAACGGCACCGGCGTTTCTGAGTTGGTCGATGAGCTCATCGAGAACGATCTCCACGCATGGAAGGGAAGCTGGAGCATCATCTTGTGCTGGTGGGGAAGCGCCCGCACGGCACGGAGCTGCGCATTCCAACGTATGGCCGCAACCTGCTCATTGCCGGCCCGTCAGGGACTGGCAAATCGACCATGACGGCCGGTCTGATAGAGCGGTTGATCGACAAGGCGTACCAGGTGTGCATTATCTATCAGTGAGTCGACATGGATGTTCCACTTGCCGCAGCGACTATTCGCGCTGGTTCCGGGACGCGATCCGAGACAGCTATCTCGCCGACCAGGCCGAGCGCATCGAGCGGCGAATGGATCTCACATCGTCCGAGACACGAGTACTCATCCTTGAGCTCATTCGTGCTCGCTACACCTTGGATCAAGAATGTCTGCACCCTTCTCACCGTGCAGAACGCGTACCGTCGAGATGTCGACGTTGGCCGTTTGCAAATCCTTGATCGCGGCGTCGACGGCTTGCGTGTTCGGCAGGGAGGGCTGCAAGCTCGTCGACAGGTCGATGGCGGAATTGATCAACATTGGTCGGCGGACCCTCGGTCACATCTTCTCCTCCAGCGGCCGTTACTTCCAAGACACTCTAGGTCGACGCAAATCTCATCAGTGCCCGGATTCCACCGGCTAGCACAACCCTTCACACGGTGGAAGTCATGGCGGAGGATTAACTAATAGGCCGTTCACCGGGACGCGAAATGAATCACGACCATAGTCAACCGGACCTCCATAAGCCAGCCCCAGAGTCGCCGTACGGCGACGATGATGACCGGTCGCCGCATTCGCGCCACCATCGCGGTACACATCACAAACCTCAGGCTGTCGAGCACAGCGGCGATCATCAGCAGCAAGCCATTCCGATCAACGCCGACCACGATCATGTAGCGGTCGATCACGGTGGTGGACAGGGCACACATTTGGGACATGGCGGCCATGGTGATCATGCCGCACAGTTTCGGAATAGGTTCTGGCTGAGCTTGGCTTTGACGATTCCGGTGATCATCTTCAGCGGAATGTTCGCCGATCTGGTTGGTTATCCGCTGCCGGGTTTCGTCGGGGCCGACTGGATTCCTCCGGTGCTGGGCACCGTGATCTTCCTCTACGGTGGGGCGCCGTTTCTCACCGGAGCCTGGGCGGAGCTGAGATCGCGTCGCCCAGGAATGATGTTGCTCATCGCGATGGCGATCACGGTGGCGTTTATCGCGTCGTGGGCAACCACCATTGGCCTGTTCAATTTGGACTTCTGGTGGGAGCTGGCTCTGCTGATCGTGATCATGCTGCTTGGGCACTGGCTGGAAATGCGGGCACTGGGAGCCGCGTCCGGAGCGCTCGAGGCGCTTGCGGCGCTGCTACCGGACACCGCGGACAAGATCACGTCGGAGGGCGTCGTCGAAGTTCCTGTTGCCGAACTGGCCGCGGACGACGTTGTGCTCGTTCGGTCCGGCAGCCGGGTTCCCGCTGACGGAGTCGTCGTGTCGGGCTCCGCCGCCATGGACGAATCCATGATCACTGGCGAGTCCCGCCCAGCAACCCGCAACGAAGGAGAGCGGGTCGTGGCTGGGACTGTGGCAACCGACAACTCGATACGCGTACGGATCACCGCGGTGGGCGAGGAGACCACGTTGGCGGGAATTCAGCGCCTGGTCGCGGAGGCGCAAGGATCCCATTCGCGTGCACAAGCCTTGGCCGACCGAGCTGCCGCGTTTTTGTTTTACTTCGCGGCGGCGACCGGCCTGGTCACATTCACCATATGGACTTTGCTCGGCGACACTGATGAGGCGGTGACCCGCGCAGTCACCGTGCTCGTCATCGCCTGCCCACACGCTCTTGGGTTGGCTATCCCGCTGGTGATCGCGATCGCTACCGAACGCGCCGCGGAGGCCGGTGTGCTCGTCAAGGATCGACTGTCGCTGGAACACATGCGTACCGTCGACGTGGTGCTCTTCGACAAGACGGGCACGCTAACCAAGGGTGAGCCCTCGGTTACCGGTGCTGCTACCGACTACGACAAGGATGACTTGCTTGCGCTGGCAGCGGCCGTCGAGGCCGACAGCGAGCATCCACTTGCCCGAGCCATCGTGCGTGCCGCCTCCGCCCGGTTACCCGCAGGGGCGACCCGAACACCCGTCGCGGCTGAGTTCCGTTCGATGACTGGCCGCGGCGTGCAAGCCGAAGTCGATGGGGCCACAGTGTCAATCGGCGGCTCGGCCATGCTGCGCGAGCTCAACGTTGCGGTTCCCCCGGCGCTCGCCGAAGGTACGGCCCCATGGGCTGAGCGTGGTGCAGCCATCTTGCATGTCGTGCGTAATGGCGACGTCCTCGGTGCAATCGCGCTGGAGGACGAGATTCGGCCGGAATCGCGTCAGGTCGTCGACGAACTGCATCGTCGGGGCCTGAGAGTCGCCATGCTCACCGGCGATGCCTGGGAGGTGGCACGGGCCGTCGCCCAGGAGCTCGGCGTCGATGAGCTGTTCGCAGAAGTGCTTCCAGAAGACAAGGACTCCAAGGTCGCGGAGCTGCAGTCCCGTGGACACCGGGTCGCGATGGTAGGCGACGGCGTCAACGACGCACCGGCATTGGCGCGCGCCGACGTTGGCATCGCCATTGGCGCTGGCACCGACGTGGCCATAGAATCCGCCGGAGTTGTGTTGGCCTCCGATGACCCCCGTGCGGTGCTCTCAGTGATCGAGCTGTCCCGGGCGGCGTACCGCAAGATGTGGCAGAACCTCGCTTGGGCCACGGGCTACAACATCATCACGGTGCCGATTGCCGCCGGCGTGCTCGCGTTCGCCGGCATCGCGATCTCCCCCGCAGTGGCGGCAATTCTGATGTCGGCCTCAACCATCGTCGTCGCTTTGAACGCGCAACTACTGCGCCGACTCAAGCTCGACCCTGGATATCTGACGCGCGCAAGCGCCTTGACCTGAAGGATCGGTGACCAATGGCATACCAAGGCGCGGTCTTCGACGTAGACGGAGTGCTGGTCGACTCGCCGCACGAGTTGGCCTGGCGGGAGGCGTTCAAGGAGCTCATGGAGGGCGAGTGGCGCGACATCCGCGACGAGACCAGCTGGTCGCCTGAGCGGTTCACACCGGAGGTGTACCAGCAGGTGATGGCTGGTATGCCGCGGGTCGCTGGTGCGCGGGCTGCGCTGGAGTACTTCGACGTCCCCGACGTTGATCAGCGCGTCGAGCGGTACGGCGAGGCTAAACAAACGCATGTTCTGCAGCTCATTGAGCAAGGCCGCTTCATGGCCTTCCCGGATGCACTCCGGTTCATCCTCGCCGTCAAGGACAGCGGAATTCGAGTGGCTGCGGCGTCGTCGTCGAAGAATGCGAAGCTCTTCCTCGAGCGGATCCGGCTGGACACATTTGCAGCCGAGCAACGTTTGGAGTACAGCTTCATCCACGATGGAATGACGCTGGAGCAGCTGTTCGACGCCGACATCTCCGGCCGAGATTTCCCGCGCGGCAAGCCCGACCCGATGATCTTCCTGACCGCCGCTTCCGAGCTCAGCCTCTCCGCCGAGGCCTGCTTCGTTGTTGAGGACGCCACGAGCGGGGTCCAAGCCGCCAAAGCTGGAGGCATGGCCGCGATCGGGGTGGCCCGCCTCGGCGATCAAGGCCTGTTGGAGGAGGCGAACGCCGATCTGGTCGTGACCACACTTGACGACGTCTCCCTGCGGGCGCTTACAGCAGGCCAGCTAGCGGAACGGCGGGCGGTGGCGGAGAGCCGCCGACGGTACACTGAACGGCCGCCCAGCATCTGGACCCTCGTCTACGACAGTTTCGATCCAGCGCGACAAGGACTACGCGAGGCGCTTTGCGCGTTGGGAAACGGGTACTTCGTCACCCGTGGCGCGCTACCAGAGGCTGTTGCCGACGGCGTCCACTACCCGGGGACTTACGTTGCGGGCCTCTACAACCGGCTCGTCAGCAACGTCGCCGGACGCGACGTGGAGAACGAGGACCTGGTCAACGTCCCGAACTGGTTACCACTGCAGTTCCGGATCTCTGGCAGTGAGTGGTTCGATGTGCAACAGGCCGACGTCGAAGAGCACCGTCTCGAGCTCGATATGCGGGGCGGGATACTAACCCGAAGCTTCACTTGGCAGGACGCCGAGGGCCGCCGGACTCGCGTCGTCCAGCGCCGATTCGTGAGCCGCGAGGACGAACACCTGGCCGGTTTGGAGACAGAGTTCATCGCCGAAAACTGGTCGGACACCATCGAGGTCAGGTCCGGGCTGGACGGCCGAATCAGCAACACGGGCGTCATACGCTACCGGGATCTGAACAGTCAGCACTTGACGCTGCTTGGGCAAGCTCAGGTCGACGAAGAAACCATTGACCTTCAGGTCGAAACGAACCAATCACGAGTACGTGTGGCTCTCGCGGCCCGCACCAGGGTGCTCCGTGACGGCGAGGCTGTCGAGGTGGACCGCACCCTGATCGATGAGCCGGGCTTCATCGCCCACGATCTGAGGTTCCAGCTGCTGCAGGGCCAGCCGGTAACCGTGGAGAAAATTGCCGCGCTTTACACCTCCCGCGACCGCGCTATCTCCGAGAGTCGTCACGATGCCGACATAGTTGTGGCCAGAGCCGACGACATTGCGGCGCTGCTCAGCCGCCACGAGCGCGCCTGGCGCAGTACTTGGGACCGGTTCGACATCGATATGGACAGCGCCAACGAATGGACCGAAACGGTCCTCCACCTGCACATCTTCCACCTGCTGCAAACCGTTTCCCCGCATACCGCCCACCTGGATGTCGGCGTACCGGCTCGAGGCTGGCACGGGGAGGCCTACCGTGGCCACATCTTCTGGGATGAGCTCTTCATCTTCCCGTACTTCAACTTCCAGCGTCCGTCGCTGGCTGCTGCGTTGCTGGAGTACCGGTACGCCCGCCTCGGCATGGCCCGGGCAGCTGCGCGGGCCGAAGGCTTCGCGGGTGCGATGTTCCCGTGGCAAAGCGGCTCCAACGGCAGGGAAGAAACCCAGCAGCTGCATCTCAACCCAAAGTCTGGGCGGTGGCTACCCGATCACACACACCTGCAGCGGCACGTCAACATTGCGATCGCGTACAACGTCTGGCAGCACTATATGGTCACCGGCGACGTGAGGTTCCTCCGCTTCAAAGGTGCCGAGCTAATGATCGAAATCGCCCGGTTCTTCACGAGCATCACTACCTACGATGCCAGCCAGGACCGGTATGAGATCAACGGCGTGATGGGCCCGGACGAGTACCACGAGGGCTATCCCGACTCCGACGAGGTTGGCCTGCGCAACAACACGTACACAAACGTCATGGTGGTCTGGCTGCTGCAGCGCGCGTTGGAGGCGTTAGACGATCTGCCACCGCATTACCGTCAGGAACTGGTCGACGAGCTCATGATCAGCGATGAGGAGCTGGACCAGTGGCGAGACATCACACACAAGATGAAGGTGGTATTCCATACCGATGGTGTGCTGACGCAGTTCGAGGGTTACGAGCAGCTACCTGAGTTCGACTGGGTGGGCTATCGGGAGAAGTACGGCAATATCCAACGCTTGGATCGGGTGCTCGAGGCCGAGGGTGACAGCACCGACCGCTACAAGGTGTCCAAGCAGGCCGACGTGTTGATGCTGTTGTACCTGCTGTCGCGACACGAGTTAGCTGCCTTACTCGCGAGCCTCGGCTACGAGGTAACAGACGAGCAGCTGGAACGTACGGTCGACTACTACCTGGCGCGTACTTCGAACGGCTCCACGCTTAGCGCGGTCGTGAGCGCCTGGGTACTGGCGCGATACGACCCGGACGAGGCCTGGCGCTTCTTGCAGCAGGCGTTGGACAGTGACATCGCCGACGTACAAGGCGGAACCACCTCGGAAGGCATCCACCTGGGGGCAATGGCTGGAACAGTGGACATGGTATTGCGGTGCCTCACCGGCATGCGGGCTCGCGGACAGGTGCTGCGGTTCAATCCCGCCCTGCCGCCGCAGGTCAAGGAGCTTCGCTTCAGCGTCCACTACCGGGGCCACCGCGTGGAGCTTGCCTGCTCGGAAGATCGCGTGGAGATAAGCTCCCGCCCCGGTCCGGCGGCGCCCATTACTGTCTTAGTTGGGTACGAGGCCGTGGAGCTATCGTGCGGCGGCAGTCATACATTTGCGCTGGAGCACCGGTCGTGACCGAAGCGCGTGAGCCTACTGGAACGGTGCTGAGCGCACACGCCACCCATGTTGTGGCGCGTGCGAGCGTCGCGGCATTGTGCCTGGATTTCGACGGCACCCTCTCACCGATCGTTGACGATCCGAACCAAGCTAGACCACTCGCCGGGATAGTCGAGTTGCTCAGTCCGCTGGCCACACGATTCGCTGCCGTCGCAGTGGTGTCCGGCCGCCCGGCCACTTATCTGGCGCAGCATGTGGCAGCGGCTCGAGTGCGGTATCTCGGGTTGTACGGGCTGCAAGAGATCCGCGACGGGCAGATCTGGGTGGACCCACGACTTGAGTCCGCCCGCCCGGCGGTGTTGGCCGCGAAAGACGACCTGCGCGAGTCCGCCGCGGTGCGTGACAGCGGCGCGTACCTGGAGGACAAGGAATACTCGATCGCAGTGCACACTAGGCGAGTTCCCGACCCTCAGCGCTGGGCCGCACCGATCGATCAAGCAGCTCGGAAGATCGCCGACCGGCATGGACTGGAGATAATCCCCGGCAAGATGGTGTGGGAGCTGCGACCGGCGGTACCCAGCGACAAGGGGGATGCGGTCCGGCGCGTTGTGGCCGAATCCGGAGCCCGAGTGGTGGTTGTGGCCGGTGACGACCTCGGCGACTTGCCCGCATTTAGCGCGGCAGCTGACCTGACAACTGAGGGCACCGAGGCGTTGAAGGTGGCTGTGCGATCGGCAGAGGCGCCGGCGGAGTTGCTCGCTCATGCGGACTTGATCGTCGAAGGGCCCCCAGGGTTACGTGAATTTCTGCAGCGGTTGCTCGCCTGACATAGCAGTTGGCGGGACGACCGGAGCGGCCCTGCCCGGCGTTGGTTACTGCAATCGTGCCGGTGAGCGGCGGAGTGAGAACGCGCTTGTGGTTTCGGAGCGGGCGTTGAAGCAGTTGAACAGCTGGCAGAAGACCAGCACCGTGAAGCCGGCGGTGCGGGTTTGGGTCAGGTCCTGGGTCCCGTCGATCAGTCCGCGATCTCGGCCGACTGCCGGGCCGCTTACCGGGCGGCGATGACAGCGGAGACCATCGCCGCGATGTGTGCGGACTACCGCGCCAGCCTGTACATCGACCGCCAGCACGACTTCGACGCTCGGCAAGCCGGACATCGGATCACCGTCCCAGTCCTGCTCGGCATTAGCGAGGACGAAGCACAGCTAGCGGATGCTTCTAACATCTGGCGCGACTGGACTCTCAACCTTCGGGCCGTCTGCGTTCCCGGCGGGCACTTCATCCCCGAGGAAGCGCCCGAGGAGTTGACTGATGTACTCCTCCGCTTCCTCGAGTGTCGTGGACCGGCTTAGTCCTCACGTGCCTCTTTGACTTGCGCGACCAGCTGGGTGGGATTGATGAAACGCAGCGCGATGATCAGGATGAGGAGCATCAAGGCCGTGTACAGCACGCCCATTGCGGAGATCAGCTGTCGTGATTCGCCCCCACCGGCAGCGGTCATGGCGCGGTAAATCGCCACCACGAGAGTGTCGGAGTTGGGACCCGATACCAGGAATGTCAGGTCGAACATCCCGACAGTGCGCACCAGGACGAGGATGCTCGCGGCCAGGATGCCCGGTATGAGCAACGGAGCCAGAATCTTGGTAAACACTCGCCGCGTGTTCGCGCCGCACATCCGGGCCGCGTTCTCGATCGCTGGGTTGATCTGCTCGATGAACGGCGTCATGGTGATGATCACGAACGGAACAGATGGCACCAGGTTGACCAGGATAACGGCGAGGATGGTTCTGCCCAGCCCGAAGTTGTACATGACAGTGGCCAACGGAATGCCGTACGTGATGGGAGGGATAAGGATCGGCAGCAGGAACAAAAGCGTGACGATGTTCTTGCCGGGGAAGCTGCTGCGAGCCAGCACGTAGGAGGCGGGGACACCGATTACCACCGAGATGATGATCACTGAGAAGGCCACGAGGAGTGTCACTCCCATGATGTGGGTCAGATTGAATCGGGTCCATGCCTGCTGATACCAGGCGGTGGTGAAGTTCTCCGGCAGCCAGGTGTTGAACCACGGTCTGCCGAGAGAGTCGACCAGAACGCTGAGAACGATCCCGAAGAGGAAAATGAAGAATGCCGCGATTCCCGCCCAGACGAACCACGTCCCGGGTGAGGCAACCAGCGATTTTTCACCTGGCGGCAACCGGCTGCCAGGCTTGGCGGTTTTGGATGGGCCTGTGACCACAGTAGGTCGTGTCAGTGTTGCGTTGGACATCAGCCCTTGCCCCCCGTGGAGCCCTTGTAAAGGAATGAGCGGCCCAGGAAGACGACCGCGATGACGATCAGCTCCACCACTCCCATCATGATCGCGATGGTGGACGCCATGGCGTAGTCCAGTTGCTCGGCAAATGATCGATATGCCATCAGTGCTAACACCCTGGTCTCGCCGGATGCGTCGCCGACGAGCCTGGCCGAAGGAAACACGCTGAAGGCGAGCACGAAGGTGAGGATGAAGGTAGTGGCAAGACCTGGGGCGAGCAGCGGCAAGGTGACTCTGAGAAAGCGTTGCTTCCAGTTGGCCCCGAGCGTTCTGGCTGCTGCCTCTAGGGACGGGTCGATCCCGGAAAGGTACGACGAGATCAGCAGGTAGGCGAAGGGGAAGCCCGAGATTATCAGCGAAAACATCACACCCAAGTAGTTGTTCACCAGCTGCAGTGGTTGATCGATGATCCCGGTTTCGATCAGAAAACGGTTCAACCAGCCCTGACGGCCGGCGAAGATCAATAGGCCCTGTGCCGTCAGCACGGTGCCGAGTGTGATGGGCAGCACAAGGAGTGCCTGCAGAGTTCGCTTCCCCCGGAACCTATTGCGCAGCTTGAACGCGATTGGAACGGAGATCAACACATTGAATAGCGCCACCGGAAGTGCCAGCCGCATCGTGATCCAGACCGAGTCGAAAGTGAATGCGTCCTTGAAGAAGGCGACATAGTTGGCGAACAGGCCACCCCCCCATTGGGCCTGGGTGGCTGGGAGCGGCTGGAACGTCAACCCCAGTCCATAGAGGAACGGGTAGACGAACAAGCCGAGCGCGAACACTACAGCCGGCACCAGTAGAAGCAGCCTAGTGCTTATGCCACGCTCGGCCAGCCGGTGGCTGAGGCTGGCCGAACTCTTGGCCCGGGACGAGGTAACGGTTGCCACTGTCATCCCCGCACCTCCGCCAGTTCACGCTGCTCGCTCGACATCGCGTCGAGATCGCTGTGGTAGAGGAGCGCCCGAGCCGGGTCCACGGAGAGGGTCACTTTCTCGCCAGGCAAGGGCGCAACCTCGGCCTGCACGAAGAGGTTGTGACCCATCGTTGTTGTGACGCCGAGGGCGAATTCACGTCCGTGATACTCGACGACGTTGACGAGAGCATCGAAGGTGTTGTGCCCGTCGGTCGAGGTCGCGGTCGAAGCGACGAGGAGGTCCGACGGCCGAATCGCGAGTCGTACGGTGTCGCCTGGAACGGCGGGCTGCGCCAATGTGGCGTCGAGGGACAGGCCTCCCCCTGTGACGCGCGCCAACTTTCCAGAGACCGACTCGACCTCGACGTCGATCAGATTGCGGTACCCCATGAAGTCGGCGACGTGCCAGTTGACCGGGTTTTTGTGCAGCTCTTCTGGTGTGCCTATTTGCTGGACGCGGCCCTCACGGAGCACTACCAGGCGGTCGGCGAGTGAGAGTGCCTCCTCCTGGTCGTGCGTTACGTAGACGGTTGTCAGCCCAAGCGACTGGTGGAGGCGGCGGATCTCGGCCCGCATTTCCAGCCGGAGCTTCGCGTCGAGGTTCGACAGTGGCTCGTCCATCAGGACCAGCCGTGGTTCGAGTACCACGGCGCGCGCTATGGCAACTCGCTGCTGCTGGCCACCGGACAGCTGGCCTGGAAGCTTCTTGGCGTGCTCCTCCAGCTTGACCAGCGCCAGCCCTTCAGCCACCCGGCGAACGATCTCAGCCTTAGGCAGGTTGCGCATCTGGAGGCCGAAAGCAATGTTCCTCTCGACCGTAAGGTGCGGGAAAAGGGCGTAATTCTGGAAAACCATGCCGAAGTCTCGCTTTTCGGAGGGCAAGAGGTCGATCCGCTTTCCATCGATCAGGATTTCCCCGTGCGTGAGAGGAATCAGACCGGCAAGGCAGTTCAGCGCCGTGGACTTCCCGCAACCAGACGGTCCGAGCAATGCGATGAATTCGCCCGCCCGGATCGTCAGGTTTAGGTCCACCAACGCGTCGCGACCGCCGAACCTCCGGCCGACGTCCTTCATCTCAAGGGATTCAAACGCGCTAGCCGACAAGGACATAGGTCTACTCCTTGAACTTTCCGGTCCCAACTTCGCGGTCCCAGATGTCGAAGGCCATTACCAGTTCGGCAGGCTTGAGCGGTGCTGCCTTCGGCATCTTCTCGATCAGCTCGTCGTACCAGTCCCGGCCGTACTTCTTGATCACGTCTTGGCTCGCCTGCGGTGCCTTGTCTAGGGTGGCTCCCTGAACCGCCGGGCCGGGATAGAAATATCCGTTGTCGTAGGCCATGGCGTTGAGTTCTGGGGTCAGCATGGCTTGCAGGAGCAGCAAGATTGCCGATAACTTGTCCGCGGACTGACCCTTGGGAACAACCGCATAGTGTGCATCGGTCACCCAGGTGAACTTTGTGAAGGGAGCGGCTTCGATGGTGGCCGGTTCTTTGGCGGTAGCGCGGGGCTCGATATCCCAGCCGGTGGTGGTTGGAATCATGGACCAGCTTCCGTCGGCCATGTTGGAAATGACTTGACCGGTGCCCGTCGGATAGGTGTCGATGGTCTCGCCCAGCTTCTTCAGGTAGGCCCAAGTTTTGTCCCAGCCCTTCTCGGGGTCACTCGGGTCCTTGTCGCCCAGCATGTACGGCAAGCCTTGCAGGAAGGTTCGACCGGGTCCGGAGTTCGCAGGACGCGCGTATCCGAACTTGCCCGGATGCGCTTGTGCCCAGGCGAGCAATTCCTGAGGAGTCTTGGGCACCTCGGTAACGACCTTGGGGTCGTACTGGATGAGCGGACCAGAAGGGTAGTACGTCGTTACCGGACCGAACCCTTCGGCGAGCTCCTGCATTTTCGCTGCGGGTTCAAGGTAGTTCTTCTGGTTGGACAGCCGATCGCCATAATCCTTGATCAGAGGAATCCACAAGTTCTGACTGATTCCGGCCGACAAGCCGTCTGTTCCGGTCATCACGAGGTCGACCGAAAGTCTGCCGCTGTCCACCTGAGGCTTGATCGTTCCCACCAGATCCGGTGCACCAGCGCTCTCCCAGGTGACCGCGGAGATGACGTCTGGGTTGTCTTTAATAAAGGCGTCCACCATGGGTCCGGTGAGCTTCTGATTTCCAGCAACATCGAGAATGTGCAACGTCACTGGCGCCGATGGCTTGGCGGGGACGTCAGCGGGGTTCGTCGCCGGAGCGTTACCTGTGGTTGAACCGGTGTTCGGCGCGGTGCAGCCACTGACTGCCAGGGCGGCCACCGCCAGGACGGAGGCAAGGCATGTCAATCTTTTTCGATTGCCCAGCATCAATGTTCCTTCCTTCTTTGTTCCAGACGTCGTGCCTGGAAGCTAGAGATCAAAGAGGGCTCCACCGACTGGGATTCCCGCCGGCGCTCTTTTAGTCCGGCAAGTCGTATGGGCTCTCCCATGACCAGCTCTATTGGCATCTCGCGGACGGATTGGACGTCGGCCCATCCGCCGCGCGCTACTGAGGAGAAGGTCGACGCGTGCCCGGCCCATTTGGACGCGGGAATTCACCGTTGAGAGCTTGGGTGAGGCGAGCCGGGAGACGGAGACGTTATCGCATCCGGTGACGCTGATGTCATGCGGCACCGGCACTCCCCACTGGCCCAGCCGGTCGAGGAGGCCGACCGCGCCAAGATCAGATGATTGCAACTCTTCCATTCATTTTTTCATCGAGAGATGGCTCAAATATGCCACTCCTGGGTGACCAAGTGATCACCGCTGCTCGATGAACCGCAACGCATCTCCGAGGGCGGCCCGATGGGCCCGTTCAATCGTTGCAGCCGTCGCCCGATCGGCGACCGCCCACAACGCCGACACACTCTTCACCGGCGAGAACGTGAGGTCAGACCCGGCGACCGCCTGGGTCTGCGGTCGGGAATACTTGGCGATTGCAGCCGCCAGCTCCCGAGCATCTGCTGGTGGCCTGCCGTGCTCGGCGGCGAAAGAACTCCCGCCCCACCTCGGTGCGGATCCGAGCCCGATCTCCTACCGGTACCGCCCAGTCCGCGGGCACCCCGGCCTGGTCCAGCGCGGGGATTCGCTTCGCCACCTCGATCCGGAACGGTGACACGTCTGGCTGGTAATCTTGAACGCTGATTCTTCGCGAGTACCAGGCGAACGAGGGGTGGAGCTGGGGGAATTGGTACTCGAATCCCACCGATATGGAACGGCTCATGATCCAGAGATCAGCGCTGCAGTGGCCGAGGGTTGGGCGCCGCTGATGAACCCACGACCCCGTGGCATGGAGGCGGGGCGGATTACCCTTTCCGGCCCCCCTCCGGCTGTCAATCAAGATGCTGCCGAATGCCAGCTACTTCGCCTTCACAGCGACCCCGAATTCACCGTTACTACTCTTTGCAAATCAGTGCCAGGATCTTGTCGCTGTGGCTTAACATGAGTTCGTCTGTTTCGGCCTTCTATTCTGGGGCGCGCCAGCAATATACTTTACGATCCGCTCAAGCATCGGATTTTGGCGGATCTTACTCTTTTCAATATCAATCGCCGCCAGATCAACCAGGCTGCCGCTGAGGCCGAATCCGGTGCCGCGCTCAAGTCGATCATTCGTGTCGGCTTGAGGTGCGGGCCGGACCTCGTCGTTCTGACGGCGTGGTCAGATGTTGGATTCGTCCGGCGGAGTATCTGGCGGGGGCAGCGGGACTCCGGCGTCGGCGGCGGTGGCGGAGCATGACAGGCCGAGGGTGTAGGCGGTCATGGACAGCGACCCGTAGGCGTAGCCGTCGACGAGCACCTCCGTGGAGTCGCCCTCCGCGGTGCCGGCGAGACCGGCCAGATACAGGGCCGGGATGAAGTGGTCGGGGGTGGGGACGGCGCTGCGGTAGTCGGCGTGCGCGTCGAGCGTCGTGAACTCGGTGGGCTCGGTGAGCATGCGCTCCTTCGCGTCCTGGTCGAACCGTTGCGCCCAGTCGTAGCCGTGATCGGTA
>Ga0307416_100000897_pt1 | contig 15724 bp, 15 predicted proteins | sample DK1Cmetagenome_2_FD_203821 | JGI IMG/M metagenome (GOLD analysis project Ga0307416, IMG submission 203821) | Maize rhizosphere microbial communities from greenhouse at UC Davis, California, United States - DK15-C-3 | ecosystem: Host-associated > Plants > Roots > Rhizosphere > Soil | place...
CTCGAAACAATTGCTCCCCGTCTACGACAAGCCGCTCGTCTATTACCCGCTGTCGACCCTGATGCTCGCGGGGATCCGCGACGTGCTGGTGATCACCACCCCGCACGATTCCGCGGCGTTCCAGACACTTCTCGGCAATGGTGCCCAATGGGGCATGAACATCGGCTACGCGGTCCAGCCAGAACCCAAAGGCCTCGCTCAGGCCTTCACCATCGGCGCGGACTTCGTCGCGGGCGGGCCATCGTGCCTCGTCCTCGGCGACAACATCTTCTTTGGCCATGGTTTGCCCGAAGTGCTTACACGAGCGCGTGGCCGCGCCTCCGGAGCGACGGTCTTTGCCTATCATGTGGCCGATCCGGAGCGTTATGGTGTCGTCGACTTCGATGACGAGATGCGCGCCCTGAGCATCGAGGAGAAGCCTGCAAATCCGAAGTCGAACTGGGCGGTAACGGGGCTCTATTTCTACGACGAGCAGGTCGTCGACATCGCCGCCAATATCGAACCATCGGCGCGCGGCGAGCTCGAGATCACTGACGTCAACCAGGCCTATCTCGACCGCGGCCAGCTCCAGGTGGAAGTGATGGGCCGGGGTTACGCATGGCTCGACACGGGCACGCCCGAGAGCCTGCTCGAGGCCGCGGCTTTCGTCGGCACGCTCGAGCGCCGGCAAGGAACAAAGATAGCCTGCCCGGAGGAGATCGCGTTCCGGATGGGGTTCATCGACGAGCAGCGGCTCGGGGTCGCCATCGACCGGCTCGGCAAGTCGGACTATGCATCCTACCTTCGGGCTATGATGAAAGAGCCGGGTTGAGCAAGCCCGTTCGGCCGCGTTCAAGACCCGAGCTACCCGACGTCACGCTGGTCGCGGTGACGAGCGTCGCTGTCGAAGCCACGGTCGCCGCGCTTCACCGGTCGATGGCGCAGGTTCAATTCGGCGAAGTGCTTCTGCTCTGCGATCGGAGTCCCGCGGCCGCGGCGGACCCAACCATTCAATGGCGTCACATCGGGCGGCTGACATCGCGCCGCGATTATTCGCGGTTCATGCTCAGTGACCTGGCTGGACATATCTCGACCGGTCACGCCCTTTGCGTCCAGTGGGACGGTTTCGTCCTCGACGGCAATGCCTGGGATCCCCAGTTCCTCGACTATGACTATATCGGCGCGGTCTGGCCGCATTTCAGCGATGGTCACAACGTCGGCAACGGCGGATTTTCGCTGCGCTCCCGGCGTCTGCTCGAGGAATGCCGAGCGCTGGATTACCAGGGGCCAGAGCTGGAGGATGTCGTCATTTCCAGGCTCTGCCGGTCACGCCTCGAAGCCCGGGGAATTCGGTTCGCACCGGCCGCCGTTGCCCAGCGGTTCGCGTTCGAGCGGGAGCCCCCGACGGGCTGCGAATTCGGTTTTCACGGTTCCTACAATCTGGTTCGCTACCTCCCGCCGGGGGAGGTGCTTCATCTGTTCCGATCGCTGGAGCCGCGGATGCTAGCCCGAAATGAGCGGTTCGAGCTGTTTCGCTGGGCGTTGGCGCGTGGCCGCCTGCGCCTCGCACTTGCCATGCTCGCGCGGCTAATATGATCAACCTGGAGGCTTCCGCGTGAATACTGTTGCCGCGCTGCAACAATTTGGATTTACTTTCCAGTAATTGGCGACCGCTTCGACGATGACTGGCCGATGAGTGCGGCCCAACCTTGACTGGAAGCCTGCGAAGGATAGGGAGAAATACTGCTCGGCTGGGGAAATCTGTGATTTCGAGCGCTGTGCCTATCATGCTGGCGAACAAGGATAAATCGCTCGAGCTTCACGCGCCGGACGGCCGTCAGGCGGGTTTCGGTTCGGGGCCGCGCCTACTTCGCATTCCGCCGTTTCCGGGCGCCAGAATTCGGGAATTCACAGCTCTCGGCGGCGGGTCGGCTGACGTTGCCGAGCTAGTCGAAGAAATCCGCGGCCTGAAGGTCGGGGGAACGTACTGGGCCGCTCAGCCCGAGGTGCCGTCGGGCTGCGTCCTGGTGCGGCGCGCGGCGGCCCTCGAAGCCGCGCAGCAGGTCGCGCTCGGCAAGCCGGTCGTGCTTTGGGCCGTGGACGGCGCCCCTGCAAAGCGCGCCGACGGGGTCAAAGTCATCAGTGGCGATTGCGATCCGTGGCACATGCTTTCCGCGGCGGCGGCGGTCGTGCTGGAGCCGGACGATGAAATTCGGCCGATCGCTGCGCTCCTCGACGTGCCCGCCTACCTCCATTCGATCGACGGTGCGCTGACTGCCGAATCCCACAGCCCCGAGCAGTTGCTCTCCGAGGAGCTGACTTTCGCAAGCTTCGAAAATCCGTTCACCGGCGATCCGATGAGCGCACGCGAGATGATCGAGTTGTGCGCCTTCTGGCGGCAGCTGATCGACTCCAACCGCGACCTGGCCGGTGGGATCGGCTTTGCGTTCTGGAAGCAGGACCATGTGGCGCCATTGCTTTGGAACGGCTCGGCTCCCTTCCGCTTCTTCCGGAACGCCGGGGAGATTGGCGCCGGCGCTCCCGTGGCGATCTGGCGCACCAAGGCCGCGCCGGAAGCACTCGCCGAACTGGAGCGCGGAGGCGCGCCGCTGATCGAGGTCGAGGACGGGTTCCTCCGGTCGCGTGGATTGGGCGCGGACTGCATCCCGCCCTTGTCTATCACGGTCGACCGGCTTGGCGCTTATTTCGATCCCTCAGAGGCGAGCGAGCTAGAGCAGATCCTTCAGCGCCGCGAATTCGACGCGAACCTCATCGAACGCGCGCGCGATCTCCGCCGCCTCATCGTTGACGCAGGAATCGGCAAGTATGAACAGGGCGGCCTTGTCTTCGAGCGTCCGGCCGGCCCGCGCCGGCACATCCTGGTGCCGGGCCAGGTCGAGGACGACCGCGCCGTCCAGGCTGGCGGTTGCGGCCTCGTTTCCAACCTGGAGCTGTTGAAGAAGGTCCGCGAGCAGGCGCCCGGCGACTATATTCTCTACAAGCCGCATCCCGACGTGCTCGCCGGCCATCGCCGCGGCACGATCGCAGAGCGCATCTGCCTGGAATATGCCGACGAGATTTGCGGCGAAGTCCCGATCGCCTCGCTGCTGGCGATGGCGGACGAGGTTCACGTCAACACCTCGCTCGCCGGCTTCGAAGCGCTGCTGAGGGGCAAGGCGGTCACGACCTATGGCGTCCCCTTTTACGCAGGTTGGGGCCTGACGCGCGACCTCGGGCCGGTTCCGTCTCGCCGAACGGCTCGCCGGACCCTCGATGAGCTCGTCGCTGCGACACTATTAATTTACCCTCGTTATCTCGATCCTGTAACGGGTCTGCCTTGTCCTGCTGAAATCGTCGTGGGGCGCCTGAGCACCGGCGTTGAGAGTGAGTTGGGCCTGTTGGTCGGTGTGCGCAGGCTACAGGGGAAAGTCATGCGTCGATTGAGGAGCCTGGTCCAGTGAATCGTCCGGCCGGAAATCTCAGCGTCTTATTGCGTCCGACCTTGCCGTTGCCGGCCAAGGCACCGCAGCGCCCGCGGGTTCCCATCCACAAGCCCGAGCGCCGCGCGTTCGTCTTTCTGCAGGGCCCGCCGGGGCCGCTGCTCCATGAGCTTGCGACGGCGATGCGCGAGCGCGGCATGAAGGTCGAGCGGATCAACATCTGCTCGGGCGACCGGGTCGACTGGCCCGAGCCGGCGACCAATTTCCGGGGCAGCTTCGGCGACTGGCCGGTGTTCTTCGACAACTTCCTGCGCGAACATCAGATCACCGACATCCTGCTGTTCGGCGATTGCCGGCCCTATCACGTCTCGGCGCGAGGAGTCGCGGCGCTTCGGGGGGTTCGCACCTATGTTCTCGAGGAAGGCTATCTGCGTCCGCACTGGATGACTCTCGAGCTCGACGGCGTGAACGGCCATTCGCGCCTCGCTCGGAACAAGGAGTGGCTGATCGAGCAGGCGCGGGCGCTCCCGCCCGAGCCGTTCCTGCCGCCCGTCACCGCGACGTTCCGCCGCCGGGTGCGCGATACTGCGCGTCATTACATCGCCGTTCACGCGGGGCGGCTCGCCTTTCCGTTCTACCGCACCCACCGGCCTGGCTCGGCGTTGATGGAGGCCGCCGGCTGGGGCTGGAAATATCTCGTCCGGGGGTTGCGGCAACGGCAAACCAACGAAGTCCTCAATCGGCTGGAAGGGAAGTCATTCTTCCTGTTCCCGCTGCAATTGTCCGGCGACTACCAAATCCGCAGCCATTCGCCGTTTCCGGACATGCGGGCCGCGGCCTCCTACGTGATGGAGAGCTTCGCGCGTCACGCCGCCGACGAAGCCCATTTGCTGATCAAGGCCCATCCGTTCGATACGTCGCTCTCCAACTGGCGGTCTTATGTCTGGCGCCGCGCGCGGCGGCTGGGGATCGAGGAGCGCGTGCACTTCATCGACGGGGGGAATCTCGAGCAACTGGCGGCGGACGCGGCCGGGATGGTTTGCGTCAACAGCACCTCGGCGACCCTGGCGCTCGCCGCCGGCCGGCCGGTGTGCACGCTCGGCGAGGCCATCTACAAGGTCCCGGGGCTCACATTCCCACGCCATCTGGACGAATTCTGGACCGACCCCGTTCCGCCAGAGCCCGGCCTTTACGGCGCCTTTCGCCGCGTGCTGGTGGACCGCTGCCTTGTCCGCGGCGGAATCGCCAGCGAATCGGCGGTCCAGACACTGATCAAGTCGATGCTCGAGCGGCTGGGCTGCTAGCCGAGCGAAGCCAGCCAGTGTTCGACTTCGGCGAAGTGCTTTTCCCACGTGGGTGCGCGATAGCCTCTCATTCGCTCCATCTGCGCTGAGCGCGTACTGCTGTCCGGCTTTGAATAGTCGAGGATTGCGGTTTCCCAGGCCGCTTCGTCGAGCGGGTCGAGATAAGTCGGGATTTCGGCGGCGATCTCGCGAAACACCGGCAAGTCGCTCGCAATGACCGGATTCTCGGCTTTGAGCGCTTCGATGATGGGCAGGCCGTAGCCTTCGGCCAGGCTCGGAAAAAGCAACGCTCGCGACGACGCAAGATGTTCGGCCAATTCCTCGTCGGGGCAGCGGTTCAGCTCGATGACATGCCCACGGAGCTTTTCGCTGTGGTCGAGGATCTCGAAGACCGGTTCTGCCTCCCAACCGCGCTGCCCGATAATCAGCAACCGCGGCGCCGCGCTGCCGAAGCGATCGACCAGCCGCGACCAGATCCGGAGGAGCATCAGGTGATTCTTGCGCGCCTCGATCGTGCCGACGACGACAAAGGTCGGGCGACTTGGCGTGATAATTTGCTGGGGCCGGGGAAGCGAATCGACGCCGAGCCATGCGGCCTGCGCTGGTGGCACTGGCAGGGCTTCGTCCTCAGCGAAGGCGGTCAGTTCGTCCAGCGTTGCCTGGCTGTTGCCAATCACGCCCGCGGCGGTGTCCAACACCGTGCGAATCCGCTCCCGGTGCCGGTCGGCCTCGCCGGCGCGGCAGAATTGCGGGTGAGTGACCGGGATCAGGTCGTGGATGAGGTAGATGGGTCTGACCGCCGTTCGCTTTGCCCACGCGCGGAATCCGGGCGAATCGAGGCCGGTATGCCCGATGTTGAGATAGAGCCGGCCATTTCCGCCGGCATTCAGGCCGGACAGGTGCCGCAATGAACCCAGAGGCAGCTTCGCCCGGAATTGCGCTGACGGTCCTTCGAGAAGCGCGAACAATTCGCGCGACGCATCACGGCCAAGAACGCGCCGAAGATAGCGATGCTGGACGACCGCCTGCGCGCGGCTCCCAAAGTGCCGCAGGTAGGCAAGGCACACGCGGTCGATCCCCGTCGGGAGGCGGCCTTTCCAGCGACGCCAGATGAGCCGCGTCACGTCGAGCAAATAGGGAGCGTCGTCAGTCACTAAGGGAAAAATGGCTCGCGAAAGGAAGAGGATTCGCGCCCTTCCCAAGAACTTCAGCAACCGTCAACGCGGTCGCCGGAAGCACGTTCGGCCTCAGTCCGGATGCACGCGCTCCAGATAAGCAGCAAGCTCATCGCTGCCCCCGATGCGACGGCCGTCGATGAATGTCTGTGGCGTTGCGGCGACGCCATGCTCGTCCTTGAAGCTGTCGACCTGCTCGCGGCTCGAGAGCAGATGTTCTTCAACCTCGAAGCCGGCATCGTCGAGCATTCGCCGAGCGAGCAGGCCGTAGGGGCATTCGTGGGTCGGCAACTTCATTCGATAGAGAATGGCGGTACGCTTGGGCATTGCATCATCCTACGCGGTTACTCCCCTGCCAATGCCCGATGCGGAAGAAGGTTGCCGCTCTCGCAGCGCGGCGCGGCTCGCGCTATGCGCGCCGCGATGAACCCGCTTTACGAGCAGATGCAGACCAGCGTCTTTGAACGCATGTCGCTTGCCGCCAGCCGGCACGGGGCGGTGAACCTCGGCCAGGGCTTTCCCGATTTCGGCTGGTCGGACGAAATCCTGGAAGCCGCCGCGCAAGCTTTGAAGGATGGGTCGAACCAATATGCGCCGTCGCGCGGGACCATTGCGCTGCGCGAGGCGGTCGCGGCCCATTACAATCGCCAGTTCGGAGAGGATCTGGTTGCGGGCAATGTCTGCGTTACCAGTGGGGCGACGGAAGCGCTGGGCGCGGCCATCCTTGCGACCGTCGAGCCTGGCGACGAAGTCATCATCTTCACGCCCGCCTACGACAGCTATGCGCCAATGATCCGCAGGGCAGGCGGGACACCAGTCGAGGTCGCGCTGCGGCCGCCGAGTTGGGGGATCGAGGCCGATGGCTTGCAGGCGGCTGTCACCGAGCGGACCCGGGCGATCCTGTTCAACAATCCGCACAACCCTGCGGGCCGGCTGTTCGAGCGCGACGAGCTCGACGCAATCGCGACGCTCGCGCGCGATCGCGACCTCATCGTGATCAGCGACGAAGTGTGGGAGCATGTCCTGCTCGACAGGCGGCGCTTCACGCCGATCGCGACCTTGTCGGGCATGGCGGAGCGGACGATCAAGATCGGGTCGGCGGGCAAGATCTTCTCTCTGACCGGGTGGAAAGTCGGGTGGTTGGTGGCGGCGCCGGAGCTCGCGAACCTGGTCGCCCGCGCGCACCAGTTCCTGACCTTCTCGACGGCGCCGAACCTTCAGGCCGCGGTCGCCTTTGGGCTCGACGAAGGGGATTCCTGGCTCCAGCCGATGCGCGACCGCTTCGAGCGGGCGCGCGACCGCATGGCCGACGGTCTTCGAGCAGCCGGCTATGCCGTGCTGCCCGCGGCCTCGACCTATTTCCTCGTCGTCGACCTCGCGGCTTCCGGGATCGGTCTCGATGATGAAGCTTTCGCGAGTGCCGCGGTCGAACAAGCGGGAGTCGCGGTCGTTCCGCTGTCGCCGTTCGCCGAGCGGGAGGCGCCGAGGCATCTCGTGCGGCTATGCTTCGGCAAAAAGGACGAGACGATCGATGCCGGCGTCGCCGCAATGGCCCGGGCAAAGGAGATGCTGGCATGAGCCCCGCGGACGAAACAGCTGAGCTGCTGCGTCACTTCGGAATCGAGAGCTCGGGCGAACTGGCCAGCCGGTCGCCCATCGATGGCGCCGAGGTTGGCCGGGTTGTGATCGGCGAACCACGCAATGCGGCGGCCAACGCCGAACGGGCTTTCCTGGAATGGCGAACAGTCCCGTCGCCGAGACGTGGGGAGCTGGTCCGCCTGCTCGGCGAGGAACTGCGCCAGGCAAAGTCGGACCTCGCCACACTGATCACGCTCGAAGCCGGCAAGATCGTCCAGGAAAGCTTCGGCGAAGTGCAGGAGATGATCGACATCTGCGACTTCGCGGTCGGCCTGTCGCGCCAGCTCTACGGGCTGACGATCGCGAGCGAGCGGCCAAGCCACCGAATGATGGAGCAATGGCACCCCCTCGGGCCGGTGCTGGTGATCAGCGCGTTCAATTTTCCAGTCGCGGTCTGGGCGTGGAACGCTGCGCTGGCGCTGGTGTGCGGTAACCCGGTCATCTGGAAGCCGAGCGAGAAGACGCCGCTTTGCGCCGAAGCAGTGATGGAGCTTGTCCGCCGCGCCCTCGAGCGCTTCGGTGACGCACCCGATGGGCTGGTCCAACTGGTGCAGGGCGAGCGCGACATCGGGGAAGCGCTGGTCGATGATCGCCGGATCGCGCTGGTCTCGGCGACCGGCTCGACGGCGATGGGCCGCGCGGTGGGTCCACGGGTCGCACAGCGCTTCGGCCGCGTTCTGCTCGAGCTCGGCGGCAACAATGCGATGATCGTGTGCCCTTCGGGCGACCTCGAGCTGGCCGCTCGCGCGATCCTGTTCTCCGCGGCGGGGACGGCGGGACAGCGCTGCACCACCTTGCGCCGCCTGATTGTCCACGAAAGCGTCGCCGATCGACTTATCGACCGTGTTCGGAGCTTATTCGATGCGGTGAAAATCGGCGATCCCCGCGAGGGCAGCACGTTGATCGGGCCGCTGATCGACGAGGCGGCGTTCAACGCCATGCGGGAGGTGCTGGGCGAGAAGATCGAGCGTGTCGATGCAGTCCCCGGTGGATTTTACGTGCGGCCCGCGCTGGTCGAGGCTCTCGCGCAGCAAGGCACGGTCCTCAAGGAGACGTTCGCGCCGATCCTTTACGTGCTCCGCTGCCGCGAATTCGACGAGGCCATCGCGCTCAACAATTCGGTGCCGCAAGGATTGTCGTCGTCAATCTTCACCAACGACCTTCGCGAGGCGGAGCGGTTCATGTCGGCCGCGGGTTCCGACTGCGGTATCGCCAACGTCAACATCGGGCCATCCGGCGCGGAAATCGGCGGTGCGTTCGGCGGCGAGAAGGAAACTGGCGGCGGGCGCGAGAGCGGATCGGACAGCTGGCGCGCCTACATGCGGCGGCAGACCAACACCATCAATTACGGATCAGATCTGCCACTCGCCCAGGGCATCCGCTTCGACGTCGCCCCATAGCGCCAGCTTCTCCTCGGCGATCATTGCCGGCCAGGCGCGGCGGAACTTGCAGATCCAGTCCTTGAGCGCGCTCGGTTCGAGCGGCGCCGACACCAGATAACCCTGCACGCAGTCGCAGCCCAGCTCACGGACCACGCGCAACTGGTCGATCGTCTCGACCCCCTCGGCGGTTGCGGTGAGCCCCAACCCATGGGCGAGTTCAGTCACCGCCCCGATGATCAGCCGCGAATCCCGCGAGTAGGCGACATCGGCAACGAAGGCCTGGTCGATCTTGACCTCGGTGAACGGCAATTGGCGAAGCTGCATCAGCGAGGAATACCCCGTGCCGAAATCGTCGATCGCTAGGCCGATGCCCTTGATCCGGAACCGGGTGAGGGCGTCGATCAATTTGACCAGCGGCTGGGTCGCACCCTCGGTCAGCTCGAGCACCAGCCGGTCGGTCGGAACGCCGAGGGCGCGGCACATGCGCTCGACCAGGTCCGGAAAATCGAGGTGCTGGACGCTCAGCGCCGAAATGTTGAAGGCGATGCAGGCATCGAGGCCCTGGTCGCGCCAGTCGAGCCATTGTTTGAGGATGGTGCGCAGGCCCCATTGCGTCAGCTCGTGGATGAGGCCGTGCTCTTCGGCCAAGGGCACGAATTGCGATGGCTTCACGGGGCCGAGCTCCGGATCTTCCCAGCGCACCAGCGCTTCGACCTGGCGCAGCCCGCCGTCACGCAGCGAGACCTTGGGCTGGTAGACCATGCGCAGACGCTGGGCGTCGAGCGCCCGCTGAAGGCCGTTGATCAGCTCGAGCTCGGCCTGCGGGCTCATTGCACTAGGGTCGCCTTGAGCTTGTTCAGAAGGTCTTCCAGCTGTTCGAAGCGGACCGGCTTCTCCACCGGGCCGACCATGTTGAGTCCCAGCACCTCGCCGAGGCGAAAGGCGGATTCGAGGACGCGGCGGTCGAACCCGCTGACGATCAGGACCGGCCCGCGATACTCCTGATCGGCGAGGAAGCGCGTAAGCTCGACCCCGTCCATGCCGGGCATCCCGAGGTCGAGCGCGACCATCTCCGGCCGGTTAGCGATGAAGGCTTGCTGGAATTCGTCGTCGCGGGCGGTGACGATGGGGTCGAACCCGCTGGCCGTAGCCGCGTTCGCGAGGAATTCGGCCAGGGCGGGCTCATCGTCGATCAGCAGCAGGCGAGGCTGCGGCATGAACTCATTTCTCCCCTGATGGGGCGTAGGCAGCAACAACGCGCGAGACAAGCTTTCTCAACGCCTTTTTAACCGCGTTCCCGATAAAGTCCCAATTTGGCGCGGATTGCGCGCCTTGGAGGCTGGATTCGAAATGTTCGCTGACCTCATCCGCAGGAAATTTTCGGCCCAGCCCTTCAGCAGCAGCGATGCCGCGTTCGAGTCGACCACCGTGTCGCTGTCGACGGCGGTGCCGCGACCGGCGGAGGGCCGGTTTGACGAGCGCCTTTCACCGATGCTTCGCGTCGGCAAGCTCACCGACGGCAAGGGCAACGACCAGCTGGTCAAGGTCAAGAACCTGTCCGCCGGTGGAGTCATGGTGATCGTCAGCCGGGCGCCCGTCGTCGCCGAGCAGGTCAATCTGGAGCTGTCCTCGCAGCGGATCCCGGGATCGGTGATCTGGACCCGCGACGACATGGCCGGAATCAAGTTCGACCAGGATGTCGATCTCGGTGAGCTGCTGGCCGGGCGCAAGCCGCGTCACGGCTTTCGGCCGCGGCCGCCGCGGCTGCAGATTCCGTGCAAGGCATCGGTCCGGGTCGGCAAGACCTATTACACGGTCGACGTCCACGACATTTCGCTCGGCGGGATCAAGGTTCAGCCGATCGAGGAATATTGCGTCGGCAAGAAGGTCGTCGTGGTGGTCGAAAGCCTGAAACCGGTGAAGGGCGAAGTGCGCTGGTACAGTGATCGGAAGGCCGGCATCGTCTTCGACAAGCCGCTCGACTTCGACGAGCTAGCGGAATGGGTCGGCAAGCGGCTCGAGCTGGCCAGCCTGAAGGCATCTTACAAAGGCGAATGATGGCCCCTATTTCGGCTCCTGCAATCAGCAGGAGCGGAAGAATGGCCGAACAAGTCGCAGTCCTCGCCGGCGGGTGCTTCTGGTGCACCGAGGCGGTCTTCCTCGACGTCATCGGGGTGAAGTCGGTGGAAAGCGGCTATACCGGCGGCACCGTCGCCAATCCCACCTACAAGCAAGTTTGCGGCGGCGACACCGGCCATGCCGAGGCGATCCGCATCGCCTTCGATCCCGAGCAGCTGAGCTACGACGATCTGCTCGATATCTTCTTCGCAACGCACGACCCGACCCAGCTCAACCGCCAGGGCAACGACGTCGGCACGCAGTACCGTTCGGCGATCTTCCCGCAGGATGCGGAGCAGGAGCGCAAGGCGCGCGAGGCGATCGAGCGCAACAACGCGGGCCATGACGGCCGGATCGTCACGACCATTGAGCCCAAGGGCGAGTGGTATCCGGCCGAGGATTACCACCAGGACTATTGGGCGGGCGAGGGACAGCGCAACCCCTATTGCATCGCATCGATCCCGCCCAAGCTTCAGAAGCTCAGGAAGAGCTTCCAGGCGCGAGCCAAGAGCGCCGCGGCGACCGCCTAGGCTGCCGCTCGCCGGAGCCGGTCGTTGATCGCGATTCCGAGCCCCTGATCGGGCACCGGGGCGACGGCGATGCGCGGCTTTGCCGAGGCGTCGGCGGCGTGCAGCAGGTCGAACAGCCGGGCGGCAGCTTCGACCAGATCGCCCGACGGGCTGAGACTGACATCGCCGGCAACCGCGCCGAAGCCAATCAGGAATTCACCGGCCTCAGCGTCTGAGGCGCCGAGCCGTACGGGTTTCGACGGCGCATAATGGCTGGGGAGCTGGCCGGGCGACTCGATCCTGGCGCCTGATGCGCGTTGGGCCGCGACTTCGATCGGGCCGGGGCGGAGCAGCCGCAGCGCGCCGTTGTCCGCAGCGACGATGGTCGATTCCAGGCCGCGCTCGGTCGCTCCGCCATCGATGATCAGCGGTATCCGGCCGCCGAGCGTCTTCAGCACATGCTCGGCCCGCGTCGGGCTGATCGATCCGCTGGCATTGGCCGAAGGCGCCGCGAGCGGACGCCGGACCGCGCGCAGCAGCGCCTGCATCGCCGGATGCGAAGGCGCGCGCAGCCCGATCGTCGGCAGCCCCGCAGCGACGATCGAGGCAATCCCAGCCTCCGGGCGGAGCGGGACGACGAGCGTCAGCGGTCCCGGCCAATATCGCTCGCCGAGTTCGCTCGCCTGGTCATCGAACGTCCCAATGCGTTCGGCCGATTTGAGGTCGGGAACATGCACGATCAGCGGGTTGAAGCCCGGTCTTCCCTTGGCTTGGTAGATGCGGGCCACGGCGTCGGGATTGGTGGCGTCCGCTGCCAGGCCGTAGACCGTCTCGGTCGGCACCGCCACCGGCTCGCCGGCAAGAATCAGCCGCGCGGCCTCGGCGATGGCTTCGTCGCTGTAGGCAAGAACCCGCGTTTCCATGGTGCGCGGGTTAGGGGATTCCGCTGTTCGCCGGAATACTAGGCGCGTTCGCGCTCCACCAACTCGGCCGCATCGATTCCGAGCCGGCGCATTCGAGCGCGGATTTCCGGCCATTCCTCCTTGAGGAAGCGGTTGCGCTCGGACTCGCTGAGCCGAGCCCTCGCCCCCGGTGCGACGAACATGCCGACGCCGCGCTTGACGACAATCAACCCATCATCCTGGAAGCCCTGATAGGCCTTGGCGACCGTCAACGGGTTCGCCTGCTCCTCAGCGGCCAGGGCGCGCACCGAGGGAAGCGGGTCGCCGTCGCCATATTTGCCGGCGAGGATCGCATCGGCGATCGTCTCGCGAAGGCGGACATAGACGGGTTTGTCGTGCTGCGTGCGAAGCGTCATGCTGTAGTAATACACCGCCGCGCAAGAAATTTCAACGTCTTACTGAACTCACAAGGCCGGGAGATGCCAGGGCTTCCACACCGTCGCCAGCGGGGCGCGAGGACGCTCTTCGAGCTCGCGGCTCGGATGACCGATGAAGATGAACGCCGCGATCCGTTCGCCCGGGCCGCAAAAGGCTTGCCGGACATGGTCCGAATAAGCGTACCAGCCGGTTACCCAGCCTGCGACATAGCCGAGCGCATGGGCGGCGAGCAGCAGGTTCATGCCCGCTGCGCCGCACGACAGCTCCTGCTCCCAGACCGGGATTTTGTGATCGGCGATCGGCGCCGAGATCAGCACCACCAGCTGACCCTCGTAGTGCGCGAACTCGTCGGCTTTCTCATGCTTCGCCGGCGGGGCGCACTCGTCTTCCCTGGCAAGCGCCTGCCGGAACAGGATCGCGAGATCGCCGCGCTGGTCGTCGGCGACCGTCACGAAGCGCCAGGGGAAGAGCTTGCCGTGGTCGGGCACCCGCGCGGCGATGGAGAGGATGCGCTCCATTTCCTGCGTCGTCGGGCCGGGGCCGACCAGCTCGCGCGGTTTTCCCGAACGCCGCGTTTCCAGCAGCGAGAGGATGGATGAACGGTCGTTGAGCATAGATGCGGGCGGATAGACGGGCGCTGCCGTCGCAACAATCCGCTTCACAAGCCGGATTTGCCCGTTACGGTCGCGCGCCATTGTGATGGGGAGAGAGCCGGATGGTCGACACGCCAGCCGTTGAAGAACCTTTTTCGCCCGCCTCCGGGCGCACCAATCCCGCCGACAAGCGAACCTGGTTCGGCCACCCGCGGCAGCTCGCGCGGCTGTTCACCACCGAAATGTGGGAGCGGTTCGGCTATTACGGCATGCGGGCGCTGCTGACGCTCTACCTCACCAAGCATTTCCTCTTTTCGGACCAGCAGGCGACCGGCCTCTACGGCGGCTTCACCGCGCTGGTGTACCTGACTCCGCTCGTCGGCGGCTTCATTGCAGACCATTATCTCGGCTCCAAGCGCTCGGTGAAGTTCGGCGCGATCGTCATGAGCCTCGGTTATTTCATTCTCTGCTTCGGCGGCGAAACCGCCAGGCCTCACGCGACGATCGACGGGCAGCGCTACGAGGTGCAGGTCGAGAATTTCGTCGACCGGCCGACGTCCTCAGGCGAGGAGGTTCGCTACGTCGTAACTCCCGGCGAGCGGCTCAAAATCAAGGGTAACGAAGACGGCTCGGTCGATCTCCTTCGCGCCGACAACAGCGTCGCGAAGAATCTGCCGAAGGGCTCGTTCGACCCCGGGGCCGACCGCAACGGGCTGTTCGTCGCACTGATGCTCATCGGACTGTCGATGGTCACCGTCGGAAATGGCTTCTTCAAGCCGAACATCTCCACGATGGTCGGATCATTGTACGACCAGGGGGACCGCCGGCGAGACGCGGGCTTCACCATCTTCTACATGGGCATCAACCTCGGCTCGCTCTTTTCCCAGCTCCTCTGTCCGTTTCTCGCCGATGCGGTCGGCTGGTGGGCCGGGTTCGGCCTCGCCGCGGTCGGCATGATGTTCAGCTGGAGCCTCATCCAGTTCGACGGCGGGCGCCTTGCCGGCTACGGCGAGCGTCCGGAGCATGGTGACCCGAGGAAGGACTGGATCGTCTACGGAGCGGCGCTCCTCGCCGTCCCGGTCATTTGGTTCCTGTTCACCAACCTGATGAACTACCAGGAACCCGAGCCCGGCTCGGGCATCGTGGGCTACGTCCTTTCGCTGCCAATCATGGGCAAACTGCTGTTCGGAACCTTCCTCGTCGGGGTCCCAGCGATCCTCGCCTGGTCCTATTTCCGGGGCACTCGGGTCGAGTTCCAGATGATGTGCGCGGCGATGGTCCTGATCATCTTCAACGTGGTTTTCTGGACGCTGTTCGAACAGGCCGGATCGTCGCTCACGCTGTTCGCGGACCGCAACACCGACCTGACGGTGGCCGGCAACTGGTCGATATCGGCGGGCCAGACCCAGTTCTTCAACGCCTTCTTCATCGTTGTCCTGGCGCCGCTCTTCTCGCTGTTGTGGAACGGCCTCGCAAAACGCGGGCTGGAACCGTCCATCCCGGTTAAGTTCGCCTTGGCGCTGATGGGCGTGGGCGCCGGATTCCTGTTCCTGGTCTGGGGCTCGGCCTTTGCCGGGTCCGACTTCAAGGTCGCTCTGTGGTGGCTTGCTGGTCTCTATCTCATCCACTCGATCGCAGAGCTGATGATCTCTCCAGTCGGGCTCTCAATGATCACCAAATTATCGATCGCGCGCATTGTCGGCATGATGATGGGCGTGTGGTTCCTGTCGATCTCGGTCGCGCAATATGTGGCCGGCGTCGTCGCCCAGGTCGCGTCGGTCGAAACCGTCGGCGGACAGGTCACGAACCTGCAGGTCAGCCTGCAAACCTATGTCGGCGTCTTCACTACCATCGGCTGGATCTCGATCGTGCTCGGCGCCATTCTCTTCCTGCTGAGCTGGCCGCTCAAATATCTGATGCACGGTGTGAAATGACGAGAAGGGCGTGCGCGGCGCTTGCCGCGGCGCTGACCCTCGCCGGCTGCGCCGGGCTGGGAGGCAAGCCCAAGGGTCCGCCGCCGGTTGCGTTCAACGAAGATCCGTACCCGTCGACCTACGCCCGTTATCCGAGCGTGCCGACGGTTATCCGCCACGCGACAGTCTTCGACGGTGACGGCCGGCAGATCAGCGACGGGACGGTGGTGCTGGCCGGCGGAGTCGTCCAGGCAGTGGGCGGGCCGGAACTTCCAAGCCCCGCCGGAGCTCAGGAGATCGACGGCACCGGCAAGTGGGTGACTCCGGGGATCA
>Ga0307416_100000900_pt1 | contig 15712 bp, 12 predicted proteins | sample DK1Cmetagenome_2_FD_203821 | JGI IMG/M metagenome (GOLD analysis project Ga0307416, IMG submission 203821) | Maize rhizosphere microbial communities from greenhouse at UC Davis, California, United States - DK15-C-3 | ecosystem: Host-associated > Plants > Roots > Rhizosphere > Soil | place...
GGCCGTCGGCGTCATGGCCCTGATTGTGGTCCTCGGCGTCATGAACGGGCTCAGGAACGACCTCCGCGAGCGGATCCTGGTGGCCAACCCGCACCTCAGGGTGCTCACCTTCGGCGCGGGGCTCCGGATGGATGACTGGCGCACGGCGCTCAAGATCATCCGGCAGCAGCCGGGCGTCGTGGCGGCCGCGCCGGAGGTAATCAGCCAGGCCGGCATCACCGCGGGACAGGACTACGGCGAGGGCGTGAACCTGGTTGGCTTCGACCCCGATACGGGTGCCCACTCGGTCACCTCGCTGCCGCAGGCGATCCGGCAGGGCGACCTGTCCTTCCGGACCACCAAGCCCAACATCGACGGCGGCATCCTGCTGGGCGCGCGACTCGCCAGCCGGCTGTCGGTGTATCCGGGTGACGTAGTGACACTGGTGCCCGTGACCCAGGCCAAGGTCAATCCGGCTCTCGGCGTGGCGGTTCCGCGCTTCTGGCGGTTCGAGGTGACCGGCCTCTTCGACACCGGGATGTTCCAGTACGACAACCAGTTCGTGGTAGTAAAGCGGGAGGTGGCCCAGAAGTTCACCGGGCTGGGCGACGCCGTCTCCGGGATCGCGGTCCGGGTGGACGATCCCGACCGCGCCCCTCTGATCGGCGAGCAGATCGAGCACCGGCTGGGCTACCCCTACCGCTCGCTCGACTGGCAGACCCAGAACGCGAGCCTGTTCAGCGCCCTCCAGCTCGAGAAGCTGGCCATGGGACTGATTATCTTCTTCATCATGGTGGTCGCGGCGTTCAACATCGTGGGTACCCTCACGATGGTGGTGGCCGACAAGACCCGCGAGATCGGGATCCTGCGGGCGATGGGCCTCACTTCGCCCGCGGTGGCGCGGGTGTTTCTGCTGCAGGGCGCGGTCATCGGCGGTGTGGGCACGGCGGTCGGCCTGGCGACCGGGCTGACGGTGGCATACGTGGTGGACAAGTCGGGCTGGATCCGGATCAACCCGGCGGTCTACTTCATCGATCACCTGCCGGTGCACATCGAGGCCTCGGACGTGATGGTGGTCGTCCTCGCCAGCCTGGCCATCGCGGTGCTGGCCACGGTCTATCCCTCCCGCGCGGCCGCCGGCCTCACGCCCGTCGACGCGATCCGCCACGAATGAGCGCTATCCTCGAGGCGCAGGCCCTGCGCAAGCTGTATCGGGGGGGCGACGGCGCGCCGATCGAGGTGCTGTCGGGGGTGGATCTGGCCGTGGCCCGGGGCGAGTTCGTGGCCATCGTCGGCGCGAGCGGGTCGGGGAAGAGCACGCTGCTGCACCTGCTCGGCGCGCTCGATACGCCCACCTCGGGGCAGGTGCGGCTCGACGGGCTTGTCTATGGCGAGCAGACCGCCGCCGCCCTGGCCGCGGTGCGGAACCGGAAGATCGGGTTCGTCTTCCAGTTTCACCACCTGCTGCGGGAGTTCAGTGCGCTGGAGAACGTGATGATGCCGTTGCTGATTGCCGGGGAAGAGGAGGATCGAGCCCGCTCGCGCGCGGAGGAGCTGCTGGCCGCGGTGGGGCTGGCGGGCCGGATGACGCACCGCCCCTCGCAGCTCTCGGGCGGGGAGCAGCAGCGCGCCGCCGTGGCCCGGGCCCTGGCGGCCGACCCGCGCGTGGTCCTGGCCGACGAGCCCAGTGGCAACCTCGATCACGCCAACAGCGAGCGGCTGCACGAGCTGTTCGCCCGGCTGGCCCGGGAGTTCGAGACCGCGCTGGTGGTGGTGACCCATAATCGCCTGCTGGCCGGCCGGGCCGACCGGGTGCTCTCCCTCGACGGGGGGCGCCTCGTGCCGCTGTCCGGCGTGGAGTCGATGCCCTGATGTCGTGCGACCACTGCCGTGAGCGGGACGCGGTCATCCACCTCACCCAGATCGTGGACGATCAGGTGACCACCGTGCATCTCTGCGAGAAATGCGCGGCGGAGAAAGGGGTGGACAGCCCGGCGGCCCACGCCAAGACGCCGCTCGGCACCCTGATCGGCGCCATGGGCAAGGGCCCGGAGCAGCCGCCCACGCCGCGCTCGACCGACGTCTGCCTGCGCTGCGGGGCCACCTTCCAGGACTTCCGGGAGAGCGGCCGGCTGGGCTGCCCCGACTGCTACCGCTCGTTCGAGACCCCGCTGCGCGACCTGCTCCGCCGGCTGCACGGCTCGACCCACCACCTGGGCGAGCGCTACGCCGAGCGCGAGTCGGCCCCCGCCGTGGACCATGAGGCGGCCGCCGACCTCCGGGAGCAGCTCCGGCTGGCGGTCGAAACCGAGAACTTCGAGCTGGCCGCCGAGCTGCGCGACCGACTGCGGGTGCTGGAATGATCGATCTGAGTCTGCTCACCGATGGGGGCGTCGGCTGGCTGGACGCGAGCGGCCCGGCCAGTCACCTGGTGCTCTCCACCCGCATCCGGCTGGCCCGGAACCTCACCGGCCATGTCTTCCAGGGCCGGAACTCCGAGACCGAGCGCGAGGAGATCCTGGGCGCGGTGGAGAGCGTGGCCCGGGAGTCGGTGCTGCTCCGCCGGGCCACCCGGTTCCGGCTCGACCGGCTGGACCGGCTGGACCGCCAACTGCTCCACGAGCGGCACCTGGTGAGCAAGGAGCTGGCGGGGCTCGACCCCGACGGCCGGGTGCGCTCCGGGGCCTCGGTGCTGGTCCAGGAGCTGATCGGGGTGATGCTCAACGAGGAGGACCACCTGCGGATCCAGGGGCTCCACTCCGGCTTCGCGCTGGACGAGACCTACGCCGCGGTGGACCGGCTGGACGCCGAACTGGGACAACGACTTGCTTTCGCATTTCACCCGGAATTCGGTTATCTTACCTCCTGTCCGACGAACGTCGGGACCGGGCTCCGGGCATCGGTGTTGATCCACCTGCCCGGGCTCGTGCTCACCAAGGAAATCAACAAGGTCCTGCACGGGTTGGCCCAGGTCGGACTGACGCACCGCGGCCTGTACGGCGAGGGCAGCGAGGTCGTCGGCCAATTCTTCCAGCTGTCGAATCAGACCACGCTGGGCAGCTCCGAGCGAGAGCTGCTGGATCACCTCGGCAAGATGGTCCGCCAGGTGATGGACTACGAGGAGCAGGCGCGCCAGGTGCTGCTGCGCGACGCCGCCACGGTCATCGAGGACAAGGTCTGGCGCGCGTACGGCCTGCTGCGCTACGCTCGGTCGCTCTCCTTCGAGGAGGCGATGAACCTGCTGAGCCCGGTGCGGCTGGGTGTGGGGGTGGGACTCATCCCCGACGTCGCCATGTACACGCTCAACAAGCTGCTGATCTACACCCAGCCGGCGCACCTGGCGGTGGCGGAAGGCGTCGCTCCCGACGAGGCCGACCTGCCGCTTCGGCGGGCACGGTTCGTGCGAAAAGTGTTGGAATCCGAAGTAGGACGCCGTGGATGAGCCGCGACGACGGCCTTCGGAGCAACGTAGGGTACCGCGATGAACGGCTACAACTTTACTGATCGCGTCCGCAAGGTCCTCCAGATGGCCCGCGAAGAGGCGGCCCGTCTCCACCACGAGTACGTCGGTACCGAGCACATTCTCCTCGGCCTCATCCGTGAGGGCGAAGGGGTGGCGGCCGCGGTGCTCACCAACTTGAACGTCGACCTCGAGGACATCCAGCAGAAGATCGAGGAGACCGTCAAGAAGGGCAAAGCCGCCGCGGCGGCCGGCCCCGACCTGCCGTACACCTCGCGCGCCAAGAAGGTGCTCGAGCTCGCCATGACCGAAGCGCGCGAGCTCAATCACTCCTACGTGGGCACCGAGCACCTGCTGCTCGGTCTGCTGCGCGAGGAGAAGGGCATCGCGGCCCAGGTCCTGACCGACGCCGGCGTGAACCTCGAGCAGAGCCGGGCGGAGACGCTGCGGCTGCTCGGCAGCGACATGCCGCAGGCCTCCGCCGGCGCCAGCAGCGGCAGCCAGCCGAGCTCGGCGCCCAAGTCCGAGAAGAAGTCCAAGACCCCGGCCCTCGACCACTTCTGCCGCGACCTGACCCAGCTCGCCGCCGAGGGCCAGCTCGACCCGACCATCGGCCGGGCCAAGGAGATCGAGCGGGTCATGGAGATCCTGGCCCGCCGGAAGAAGAACAATCCGGTCCTGATCGGCGAGCCGGGCGTCGGCAAGACGGCCATCGTCGAGGGCCTGGCGCTGCTGATCGCCAACGGGCTCTGCCCCGACGTGCTGCGCGATCACCGGGTGCTCTCGCTCGACATGGCGGCCGTCATCGCGGGCACCAAGTATCGCGGCCAGTTCGAGGAGCGGCTCAAGGCGGTGATGAACGAGATCGCGCAGAACAAGCAGATCATCCTGTTCATCGACGAGCTGCACACGCTGGTCGGCGCCGGCGCGGCCGAAGGCGCCATCGACGCCTCCAACATGCTCAAGCCCGCGCTCGCGCGGGGCGAGCTGCAGTGCGTCGGCGCGTCCACGCTGAACGAGTACCGGAAGTACATCGAGAAGGACGGCGCCCTCGAGCGCCGCTTCCAGACCGTGGTCGTCGAGCCGCCCACCGTCGAGGAGACGGTCGAGATCCTCAAGGGGCTGCGCAAGAAGTACGAGGACCACCACCGGATCAGCATTCCCGACGCCACGCTGGCGGCGGCGGCGGAGCTGTCGGAGCGCTACATCACCGACCGGTTCCTGCCGGACAAGGCCATCGACGTGATCGACGAGGCCGGCGCCCGCGCCCGGCTCGCGTCCCAGGTCCCGCCGGCCGAAGTGGCCGAGCTCAAGGTCGCGCTGGAGAAGGTGAACCTGCAGAAGGAGGACGCGGTCCGCGACCAGAACTTCGAGCGCGCCGCCTCGCTCCGCGACCAGGAGCGCGACCTCCAGAACCAGATCCGGCTCAAGAACGAGGAGTGGGAAAAGGAGCGCCAGACCCGCCGGCCGGTGATCGACGAGGAGCACATCGCGTTCATCGTGTCGCGCTGGACCGGCATTCCCGTGACCCGGCTGCAGGAGGCGGAGGCCTCCCGGCTCATGCGGATGGAGGATGAGCTGCACTTCTCGGTCGTCGGCCAGGACGAGGCCATCAAGGCCGTGTCCCGGGCCATCCGCCGCTCGCGCGCCGGGCTCAAGGACCCCAACCGCCCGATCGGGTCGTTCATCTTCTCGGGCCCCACGGGCGTCGGGAAGACGGAGCTGGCCCGGTCGCTGGCCCGGTTCCTGTTCGCCGACGCCTCGGCCCTCATCCGGGTCGACATGTCGGAGTACATGGAGAAGTTCTCGGTTTCCCGCCTGATCGGCGCGCCGCCGGGCTACGTGGGCTACGAGGACTCGGGCACCCTGACCAAGGCTGTGCGCCGCAAGCCGTACTCGGTCGTCCTACTGGACGAAATCGAGAAGGCGCACCCGGACGTGTTCAACATCCTGCTCCAGGTGCTCGACGAGGGGCACCTGACCGACAACTACGGGCGGGTCATCGACTTCAAGAACACGGTCGTGATCATGACGTCGAACGTCGGCGCCCGCGACATCATGCAGGGCAAGACGCTCGGCTTCCATGGGGGCGACACGAAGGGCAACTTCGAGAAGATGCAGGAAACGGTGAAGGAGGAGATGAACAAGGTGTTCAACCCGGAGTTCCTGAACCGGCTCGACGATGTCATCGTGTTCCACCCGCTGGGGAAGGACCACATCGCGCAGATCGTCGGGATCCTGCTCAAGGAAGTGCAGCGGCGCCTGGGCGACGAGGTCAAGCTCACCCCGGCGGCCACTGAATTCCTGGTCGAGAAGGGCTACGACCAGAGCTACGGGGCCCGGCCGCTCAAGCGGTCGATCCAGCGCTACATCGAGGATCCGCTCAGCGAGAAGATCCTGATGGGTGACTTCGGCCGCGGCGACGAGATCGAAGTGGACGTCGCGCCCGACGGCGAGCGGCTGGCCTTCCGGGCGTTGACCGGCACCCAGGCCTAGGCCGCGCCGCGCCGGCTCCCCCGGGAGCCGGCGCGCCCTCCTCCGACCGAGTGCGGATGCAGCGCTTCCTCCCCCTCCTCGCCGCCGTGGCCCTCTTCCGGGGGGGACCGGCGGCGCTGCTCGCCCAGGACGACCAGCCCCCCATCGTCGACAGCATCGCCGTCGTGGGCCAGGCGCGGCTCACGGCGTCCCAGATCGTCGGGACGTCCGGCCTCATCGTGAAGCAGCCGGTCAACTACCGCGACATCCAGCGCGCCATCACGGCCCTGTTCCGGACCGGCCAGTTCGACGACGTCGTCGTCGAGCAGCAGCCGCTCGGCGAGGGCCTGATGCTCACGGTCCGCGTCAAGGAACGGCCGGTGCTGGAGAAGTGGGCCGTGCGGGGCGTGACCAAGGTCTCCGAGAGCGAGGTCAAGGGCCGGGTGAAGCTGTCCGAAGGGCGGCCGCTGGACCGGAACGCGGTGGAGCAGTCCCGGGCCTCGATCGACTCGCTCTACAAGCACGACGGCTACTACAGCGCCCAGATCAAGACGCTCGAGCTGCCGCAGGACAACGGCAAGGTCCGGATCGTCTACGACGTGAACGAGGGCCAGCGGGTCGCCATCAGCCAGGTGATCGTCGAGGGGAACTCGAAGTTCAGCGACAAGCAGGTGGTCAAGCACATGGCGACCCGCCCCGAGGGGTTCTGGTGGTTCCAGAAGGGCGAGTACGACGAGCGGAAGGTGGACCAGGACGTCCGCGAGCGGCTTCCGCGCTGGTACGCCGACAACGGCTTCGTCGATTTCCAGGTGACCCACGACTCGCTGGTGGCCGACTCGGCGGGCGGCAAGGCGGTGCTCCACCTATCGGTGGAGGAAGGCCAGCCGTACCAGGTGGGGGCGTTCGATATCGAGGGTGCGCGCCGGTTCTCGACCGAGGAGCTGCAGGCCTTCTATCCGTTCGGGCCGGTCGGCCCCACCGGCACGCCCCAGGGCGGCGCCCGGCCGTTCAACCGGTCCGAGTGGGACGCCTCGACCGAGAAGGTCCAGAACCTCTACGCCAACAACGGCTACATCTACGCCCAGGTCGAGCCGAGCGAGACCCGCCGCACCGGCGCGGACGGCAAGCCGGTCGTCGATCTCAAGTGGGCCATCCGCGAGGGATCGCCGGCCACGATCAACAAGGTCGAGATCGTGGGCAACGACGTCACCCACGAGCGGGTGATTCGCGAGGCGATCGTCATGCTCCCCGGCGACCTCTTCAGCCGTGAGCGGCTCATCCGCTCGTACCAGAACGTGTCCAACCTCGGCTTCTTCCAGCAGCCGCTGCCCAGTCCCGACGTGAAGCCCTCGGCCAACGGCGTGGACGTCGACATCATCTTTCGGGTCGAGGAGCGGCGGACCGGCAACATCAATTTCGGCGCCTCGCTGGGTCAGGGCACGGGGGTAGGCGGCTTTCTGGGGCTCGAGGAGCCCAACCTGTTCGGCCGGGGCAAGCGCGGCAAGCTCCAGTGGCAGTTCGGCAAGAACATCAACGACTTCACGCTGAGCTACACCGATCCGGCCATCCGCGAGAGCCGGATCTCGGGCACCGTCTCGCTGTTCGACTCGCGCGCCCGCTACACCATCGGCGACCTGGGGCGGCGGAAGCAGACCGGCGGCAGCGTGCAGCTGGGCTTCCCCTTCCTGGGCTCCCGCTACACCCGCTTCTTCACCTCCTATTCCTACCAGCGGGTCCGCTACTCCGAGGGCTCGGTGGACCTCCGGGCCCGCTTCAGCTGCAGCGCCTGCAGCCGCTCGACCCTGGGGACCAGCGTCCTCCGGGACACCCGGGTGGGCCTCCCGTTCGCGGTCGGCGGCTCGTTCACCAACCTGAGCGCCGAGCTCAATGGCGGGTTCCTGGGTGGGACGGGCAACTACCGGAAAGTGGACATGGAGGGGCGCTGGTACGCCCCCCTGGGCACCCTGGGCGGCGCCGGGCAGCTGGGCGCGGGGGTACAGTTCGTGCTAGGTCTGACCGCCAAGTCGGGATTCATCTTCGGGGACGCCGGCCCGTTCTTCACCGAGCTCTACTCGCTCGGCGGGGTCCAATATGGCGTGCCGCTGCGCGGCTACGACGAGTTCTCGATCACGCCGAACGGCTTCGATCCCTCGGCGAGCGGCAACCAGGCCAGCCCGGACGCGTTCGGGAAGTCCTTCGCCGCCTTCACGGTCGAGGCGGGCGCGCGGATCAGCCAGTCGCTGTATCTGAGCAGCTTCTTCGACGCGGGCAACGTGTATCGGAGCTCGCGGCAGTGGGATCCGACCCGGCTGTTCCGCGGGGCGGGGTTCGGGGCGGCCGTGATCTCGCCGCTGGGGCCGATCGGCATCGATCTGGGCTACGGCTTAGACCGCGTCGATGGCGACGGCCGCCCCGATCCCGGCTGGCAGCTGCACTTCAAGCTCGGCAATTTCTTTTAGCAGGTCACCGCACCTTTCATCGGGAGCCACGCATGAAGCTGTCCGTTCCGGCAACCTGGGTCGCCATTCTCACCCTCGTCTGCGCCGCGTCACCGCTCGCGGCCCAGCAGAGCGGAGGAGGGAAGGTCGCCTACGTGAACACCCAGGCGATCCTCAAGGCGACGCCGGGTTACGCGTCGGCCGAGTCGACCTTCACGAAGGAACTCGAGACCTACCGGGGCGAAGTCCAGAAGCTCCAGGCCACGCTCGATTCGGCGGCCTCGGACTTCGAGCAGCAGTCGGTGCTCCTGAGCCCCACCCAGCGCGCGGCCAAGCGCAAGGACCTCGAGGGCCAGCAGAAGAAGCTGGAAACGCGCACCCAGGAGCTGCAGCAGCGCGCCGCCACCCGCGAGCGCGAGCTGCTCGATCCGATCCAGTCCAAGGTCAACAGCGTGATCGAGGGCATGCGCGCCTCGGGCAACTACGCGATCATCTTCGACGTGAGCGCGCCCAACAGCGGCATCGTGACCGCGGACAAGTCGCTCGACCTCACGCAGAAGGTCATCCAGCAGCTCAAGACGGGCACCTGAGCCCGTGAGCCAGGCAGGCCTCACCGCGCAGGCGGTCGCCGATCTCGTCGGTGGCCGCCTGCTTGGCGATGGGACGGTAGTGGTGCGCTCGGTCCGCGCCCTCGCCACCGCCGGGCCCGAGGCCGTGTCGCTCGCGGTCTCCCCCCGCTATGCCGAAGAGCTGCGGGTCTCGCGCGCGGGGCTCGTGCTGGTGCCCGAGGCGCTGGCGGAGCCCCCGGAGGGACCCCGGGCCCGGGTGGTGGTGCGGGATCCCTACGCCGCCCTGGTGCGGGTGATCGGCGAGCTGTTCCCGCCCGCGGCGCCCGCCCCGGGCATCGACCCGACGGCCCGGCTCGGCCCCGGCTGCGTGCTGGGGCAGGGGGTCAGCGTCGGGCCCTTCGTGGTCCTGGGCCGCGACGTGCGCCTCGGCGACCGCTGCCGGCTGGGGGAGGGCGTGTCGCTCGGCGACGGCGTGACCGTGGGAGAGGACACCCTGATCGGCCCGCGGGCGGTCTGCTATGCCGACGCGACGATCGGATCCCGGGTGGTAATCAAGGCGGGCGCGGTGGTGGGCGGGCCGGGCTTCGGCTACCTGTCGGGGGCCGGCGGCCACACCCGGATCCCGCACGTGGGCGGCTGCATCGTGGAGGACGAGGTGGAGATCGGCTCCAACTCGTGCATCGACCGCGGCAGCGTGGACGACACCGTGATCGGCCGCGGCACCAAGCTGGACAACCTGGTACACGTGGGGCACAACGTGCGGATCGGGCGCCGCTGCCTGCTCATGGCCGGCGTCGGCATCGCGGGCAGCACCCGCATCGGCGACGACGTCATTCTCGCGGGCCACGTCGGCGTCACCGACCACCTGGTGATCGGCGACGGCGCCCGCATCGCGGCCAAGAGCGCCGTCTTCGGCGACATTCCCGCCGGCGCGGCATTCAGCGGGCATCCGGCCCGGCCCCACCGCCAGTTCCTGCGAGCCCAGGCGGCCCTCTACCGGCTGGCCCCGATCATCAACGGCCTCGAGCGGCTCCTCCCGGCCGGGAGCCGCGCGGAGGCCCGCGATGGCTAGGCGCACGCTGGCGGGCACCGCGACCGTCACGGGCACCGGGCTCCACACCGGCCGGGCGGCCACGGCCCGCTGCTCCGGCGCGCCGTCGGGGCAGGGCATCGTCTTTCGCCGGACCGACCTCGACGGCGCGCCCTCGATCCCGGCGCGCATCGCCGCCGTGCAGTCCACCGAGCGCCGGACCGCCCTCGCCGAGGGCGAGGCGTCGGTCCAGACGGTGGAGCACCTGCTGGCCGCGGCGGCCGCCCTGGCGCTGGACGACATGACCGTCGAGCTCGACGGCCCCGAGCCGCCGATCGGCGACGGGTCGTTCACGCCCTTTCTCTCCGCGCTCACCGCGGCGGGCATCGCGGAAACGGCGGGCCAGCCGGTGGTCTACCGGGTGACCAGCCCGTTCCAGCTGGCCGACGGGGACTCCAGCTACGTGGTGGCGCCCGCGCCGGCGCTCCGGCTCACCACCACGATCGAGTGGGCCCACCCGCTGATCGGCCGGCAGAGCGGCGCCTACGACATCACGCCCGCCGAGTTCGCGCGGGAGCTGGCGGGGGCCCGCACCTTCGGTTTCCTTCGTGAGGCCGACGCGCTCCGGGCCCGCGGGCTGGCCCTGGGCGCGGGACTCGATTCGACCCTGGTGCTGAACGATGTCGGCCTGGTCGGCGGCGCGACGCTCCGCTGGCCCGACGAGTTCGTGCGCCACAAGGCGGCCGATCTGCTGGGCGACCTCGCCCTGGTCGGCGGGCGGGTGCAGGCCCACGTGATCGCAACCCGGCCCAGCCACCAGGGCAACATCGCGCTGGCCCGCTGGCTCACCCGTACCGCGCAGCGCGACGGAGGTGTGGCGATGGACATCGGCAGGATCCTGGACGTCATCCCCCACCGGTATCCCTTCCTCCTCGTGGACCGCATCCTCGAGGTGGAGGGCACCAAGCGGATCGTCGGGATCAAGAACGTGACCATCAACGAGCCATTCTTCCAGGGTCACTTTCCGGGGCACCCGATCATGCCCGGCGTCCTCATCATCGAGGCGATGGCGCAGGTGGGCGGCATGCTGCTGCTCGGCACCATCGAGGACCCGGACCAGAAGGTGGTCTATTTCATGTCGCTCGACAACGTGAAGTTCCGCCGCCCGGTGCTGCCCGGCGACCAGCTGCGCTGCGAGCTCGAGATGCTGCAGAACCGCGGGCGCACCTGCCGGATGAAGGGCATCGCGTACGTGGACGGCAACGTCGTGGCCGAGGCGGAGATGATGGCGCGCGTGGTGGATCGGTGACCACGGTGGTCCATCCCACGGCGATCGTCGACGCCTCGGCCCGGCTGGGGCAGGACGTCGAGATCGGGCCGTGGGCCATGGTCGGCCCCCAGGTGACGGTCGGCGATCGCTGCCGGCTGGGCCCGCGCTCGCGCCTCGTGCGCAATGTCCAGCTCGCCGAGGACGTGAGCGTGGGCGACGGGTCCATCGTGGGCGGCGATCCGCAGGACCTCAAGTACCGCGGCGAGGAGACCTGGGTCGAGATCGGGGCGGGCACCATCGTCCGGGAATACAGCACCATCAACCGGGCGACTTCGCAGAGCTACCGCACGGTCGTCGGGGCCCGCTGCTTCATCATGAGCTACGTCCACCTGGCCCACGACTGCCACGTGGGCGACGACGTCGTCATCGCCAACGGCACCCAATGCGCGGGCCACGTGACCATCCACGACCGCGCCGTGCTGAGCGGGCTCAACGCCGTGCACCAGTTCGTCACCATCGGGACGTACGCCTTCGTCGGGGGCGGCTCGCGCGTCAACCAGGACATCCCGCCCTACGTGAAAGCGGTGGGCAACCCGATGGAGCTCTACGGGCTCAACTCCATCGGGCTGCAGCGCGCCGGGTTCTCGGGTGACACGATCGCGGCGCTCAAGCGCGCCTACCGGCTGTTCTTCAACTCCGAGCTCAATCTCTCCCAGGCGATCGAGCGCGCCCGAAGCGACCTGCCGGCCTCGCCCGAGGTCGAGCGGTTCCTGGCCTTCGTCGAGTCGTCCGAGCGGGGCGTGCCCGCGTGAGCCGCCGCCTGCCGATCGGGGTGGTGGGCGTGGGCGCGCTGGGCCGGCACCACGCCCGCCACCTCGCGCTGCTCGACGAGGCGGAGCTGGTCGGCGTGTGCGATACCGATCCCGCGCGCGCGGCGGCGGTCGCGATCGAGTGCGGAACCACCGCCTTCCAGGACCTCGACGCGCTCCTGGCGCGGGTCGAGGCCGTCACCATCGCGGTGCCCACGCCGGCGCACGCCACGGTCGGACTCCGGGCGCTCGAGCGCGGGGTGCCGGCCCTGATGGAGAAGCCGCTCGCCGCCACCGTCGCCGAGGCCGACGCGCTCATCGCCGCGGCGCGACGGGGCGGGCTGCAGCTCCAGGTGGGACACATCGAGCGCTACAACCGGGCGCTCCGCGCGGCCGAGCCGTACCTCGACGGGCCACGCTACATCGAGAGCCAGCGGCTGGCGCCGTTCCAGCCGCGGGGCACCGACGTCGCGGTCGTGCTCGACCTGATGATCCACGACCTCGATCTCGTGCTCCGCCTCACCGGTGGCGCGGAGGCCACCGAGGTCAGGGCCTCGGGCCTCGCCCTCCTGAGCGCGCACCTGGACATCGCCAACGCGCGGGTGGAGTTCAACAACGGCGCCGTGGCCCTGGCCACCGCCAGCCGGGTCTCGCGCGAGCGGGTGCGCCGGCTCCGCCTGTTCCAGCCGAACGGCTACCTGTCGCTGGACCTGGCGAGCGGCGGCGGCGAGTTCATGCGGGTCCGGGGCGACTGGCGCCCCGGCACCGGCAACGCGCTGACCGATGTGGTGGAGCGGGTGCTGCTCGAGGCGCCCGAGGCCGACGCGCTCCAGCTGGAGCTTCGGAGCTTCGTGAACGCGGTGCGGGGGGAGCGCGAAGTGGTGGTGAGCGGCGAGGAGGGACGCAGCGCCCTCGCCCTCGCGCTCCGGGTGGCCGACGCCGTCCGGACGTCGCCACTCGCCGTTCCCGCGGCAGGATGATCGCCCGTCCCGCCCCCCGCATCCTGGTCTCCGCCGGCGAGCCCTCGGGCGACCTCCACGGCGCCGGCGTGGTCCTGGCGCTCCGGGACCGCCATCCCGACGCCGTCATCGAGGCCGTGGGCGGCCCCCGGATGGCGGCGGCCGGCGCGATCATCCGCTATCCCATCGAGGGACTGGCGGCGTTCGGCCTGGTGGAGGTGGTCACCAAGCTGCGTGCCCATGTCCGGCTGCTCCGCGCGCTCCGGGCCGACTTCCGGGCCCGCCGCTACGATCTCGTCATCCTCATCGACTATCCCGGCTTTCACGTCCGCGTCGCCGAAGCGGCGCGGCAGGCGGGGACCAAAGTCCTCTACTACATTGCGCCCCAGCTCTGGGCCTGGCGCCCGGGCCGGGCGCGGCGATTCGCGTCGGCCGTGGACCGCCTGGCGGTGGTGCTGCCGTTCGAGCAGCGCTTCTTCGGCGGGCTGGGGCTCCGGAGCGACTACGTCGGCCATCCGCTGGTGGATCGCGGCGCCTGGCCCACCCGGCGCGAAGCCCGCGCCCGGCTGGGCATCCCGGCCGACAGCCGGGTCCTCGGCATCTTTCCGGGCAGCCGGCAGCAGGAGGTCGGGCGGCTCTGGCGGCCGTTCCGCGACGCCGCCCGCCGCCTGCTCGACGCGGGGCATTGCGACCGCGTGCTGGTGGCCGGCACGCCGGGCGGCGAGTACCCCGATCCCGGCCCGCTCACGATCCTCCGCGGCGATCCGATCCCGGTCTTCGCCGCGGCCGACGCCGCACTGGCCAAGTCCGGCACCACGACGCTCGAGGCCGCGCTGGCCGATGTCCCGATGGTGGTCGCCTACAAGGTGCACCCGCTCACGTGGCACATGTTCCAGCGGCTCCGCACGGTCCGATGGGTGAGCCTGGTCAACCTGGTGGCGGAGCGCGAGGTCGTGCCGGAGCTGCTGCAGGACCGGGCGGCGGCGGGCCCGCTCGCCGAGGCGCTCCGGCCGCTGCTCGATCCCAGGGACCCGGTCACCATCGCCCAGCGGGAAGGGCTCGCCCTGGTGCGGCAGCGGCTCGGCGCGCCCGGCGCCACCACCCGCGTGGTGGCGCTGGCCGACGAGCTGCTCGGCGTCTGATTTGCGGATCTCGCCGTCCACCGCGCGCCTGTTGGCGGCCCCGGCGTTCCGCGTGCTGGCGGCGACCTGGCGGATCCGGACGATCGACGAGGAACGGTGGCGCCCGCTGTACCAGGCCCGGCGGCCCCACGTCTTCCTCCTGTGGCACGAGGCCCTGCTGCCGCTGCTCTGGCACCACCGGCGGCAGTCGATCGCGATCGTGGTGAGCGAGGCGAGGGACGGGCAGTACCTGGCAGACTTCGCCGTCTCGCTGGGCTACCGGACGGTTCGCGGCTCGAGCCGCCGGGGTGCCGCCCGGGCGCTGCTCGGGGCCGTGCGCGAGCTCCAGGCCGGCTACGCGGTGGCGTTCACGCCCGACGGACCCACCGGCCCGCGGCGGCGGATGAAGCCGGGCGTGGTGGCGGCGGCCCAGCGCGGCGGCGGGGTGGTCGTGCCGCTCCACGCCGAGGCGCGGCGGGCCTGGCGGTTAGATTCGTGGGACCGATTCATGATCCCGAAACCCGGCGCCGAGGTGCGCATCCGGTACGGCCGCCCGTTCGAGGTGGCCGCCGGGGATGCCGGGCTGGCGGCGGGACTGGCCGAGGCGGAGGAGCGACTGCGGGAGATCGCGGGGAACGAGCCATGAGCCGCCGGGGTGACACTCACCGGGTCATGCGCTGGCTGTGGACCAGCCGGCGCCCGGATGCGCGGCTCGCCCGGCTGGCGCTGCTGCCGGTCTCGGGCCTCTGGCGCCTGGCCATGGGCACCCGCGGCCTCGCCTACCGCCGCGGGTGGATCCCCGTACGCGACCTGCCGTTGCCCTCGGTGGCGGTCGGCAACCTCACGGTGGGCGGGTCGGGCAAGACGCCGATCGCCATCTGGATCGCCCGGCACTACGTGGCCCGCGGGGTCCGGCCCGGCATCCTGCTCCGCGGCTACGGCAACGACGAGACGCTGGTGCACCAGCACTCGGTGCCCGAGGCCGTGGTCGTGGCCGACCCAGACCGGGCCGCCGGCGCCGAGCGAGCGCTCGCCAACGGCGCCGAGGTCCTGGTGCTCGACGACGCCTATCAGCGGCTCGACGTGCGCCGCGACCTCAACGTGCTGGTGATGAGCGCCGAGACGACGCGCGCCGTACGCTGGCCCCTCCCGGCGGGCCCGTGGCGCGAGGGCTGGTCCGCGCTCGACCGCGCCGACGCGGTCATCGTCACCCGGAAACGGGCCACGCGGGAGGCAGCCGCCGCGCTGGCGCAGGAGCTCGCCGGCCGGGTGCGCGGGCCGATCGCGGTGGCCCATCTGGGGCTCGGCACGCTCGAGGGCCTGGTCAGCGGAACCCGCCGCTCGGCCGACACGCTGGCCGGAAAGCGGGTGGTCGTCGCCTCCGGCATCGCCGACCCCGATGCCTTCGTGGCCCAGACCAAGGCGACCGGCGCCGCGGTGCAGGTGGCCACCTGGAAGGACCACCACGACTACCGCGACGAGGACGTGGCCTGGCTGGCCCACGCCGCCCGGAGGGCCGATCACGTGGTCATCACCCAGAAGGACGCCGTGAAGCTGCGGGACCGGTGGCCGGCCGCCGTCCCCGAGCCGCTCGTGGCCCTG
>Ga0307416_100000902_pt1 | contig 15696 bp, 16 predicted proteins | sample DK1Cmetagenome_2_FD_203821 | JGI IMG/M metagenome (GOLD analysis project Ga0307416, IMG submission 203821) | Maize rhizosphere microbial communities from greenhouse at UC Davis, California, United States - DK15-C-3 | ecosystem: Host-associated > Plants > Roots > Rhizosphere > Soil | place...
CTGCCGACGGACTCCGCCCGGCTGCTGCCGCCCTGCACCACCGCTACCGGGGTCTTCCCGCCGGCGCGCGCGCAAATGCCGCGGAGCCTTGTATCACCCGGAGGAACCGCGACGCAGACGCGGGCGGCCACGCCGGATGCAAGGACCGAGTCGAGCGCATGTTCCAGCAGGGTGCGCCCGGCCAATTCGACCTCGGCCTTGGGGATGCCGTAGCCGAGCCGCTGGCCGGAACCCGCGGCGACGATGACAACGCCGATGCGCAGCGTGGGAGGTGTAGACACGCGTCAAGCCTACCGGCACGAAAAAGGCGGCCGGTCCGCTGGGGACCGACCGCCGGGGCCTTTAGGGGCAGTCTAGGCTGCTAGGACGCAAGCACCTCGTCCAGCACTGCCGCCGCCTTGTCTTCGTCTGTCTTTTCCGCAAGGGCCAGCTCCGAAACCAGGATCTGCCGGGCCTTGGCCAGCATGCGCTTTTCGCCTGCCGACAGGCCGCGGTCCTGTTCGCGCCGCCACAGATCGCGCACTACCTCGGCAACTTTGATAACGTCGCCGGATGCGAGCTTCTCCAAGTTGGCCTTGTAACGGCGCGACCAGTTCGTGGGTTCCTCGGTGAACTCGGCACGGAGTACGTCAAACACGTGCTCCAGGCCTTCCTTGCCCACCACATCACGAACGCCGACCAGATCTACGTTCTCTGCCGGAACCTCAATGGTCAGGTCACCCTGAGCCACTCGGAGCTTGAGATACATCTTCTCTTCGCCCTTGATGGTGCGCATCTTGATCTCTTCGATCTTCGCAGCACCGTGGTGAGGGTAAACAACCGTCTCGCCGACCTCAAATACCATGTGGACTTTCCCCTTTCCCACAGACAAGTTTATCATGCCGCTTACGGTCTCCCCGGGCCGCCCGGACGGCGCCGATCCCCTCCATTGCAGCGATTCGGCGACGGTCACCCCTTGACGAAGAGCGACTTTGATGCATGCGGGCAGGTTGGTTACGCCGGAGGAATCCAACTTTTGCCGGGACTGCCGGTAGGCTATGGCTGAGCTGTGTACAGCTCCCGCTCGATGTAAAGCCTTTGAATGAGGAGTCCCTGCTGTGAAGATTGCGCCGAAGAACCGTGTGCAGCGTGCCCTAGCTATCGGCACCGCCGCGCTAGCCCTCCTGGGGTCCGCTGGGTGCAGCAGCATCAACGACCAGGCGACTACCTTCTCGTACGCCGCAAGCGACGGCATCGTGGCCAACGTCGACCCGATCCTGCTGCGCAACCTGATGCTGGTCGCCGCCGACGGCGACTCGCAGGCACGGGTGCTGGGCACCGCCAGCAACACCTCCGACTCCCCCGTGCAGCTGACCCTGACCGGTCCGGGCAGCACGGCGAGCGTCACGGTTCCGGCGAACGGCCAGATCCGCTTCGAGCAGGCTGAGAACGAAACCGTCGTCGATACCCCGGGCGCCGACCCGGGAGCACTGGTGAACCTCGAGGTGAAGGTCAACTCGGAGTCCACCGAGCTCGGTGTCCCCGTCCTGGACGGCTCGCTGGCCGAGTACAAGCCCTTCGTTCCGAGCTCCGCCGCGACCCCGGCTCCGTCCGGTTCGGCCGCCCCGGCGCCCTCCAGTTCCGCCACCCCGGCACCGGCCCATACCGCTCCGTAATCGGCAGACCCCCAACGGACTGACGAAGGAGGGCCGCATCCCTGAACGGATGCGGCCCTCCTTTGTGTTTGCTTCGCCGGCTGAGCTTCCATGTTCGCTCCGCGGCGGTGGCGCCGAGGCGGCTGCCCTAAGGCTCGAACTTGTAGCCCAGCCCGCGGACCGTCACCAGGAAGCGGGGTGCCGACGGATCCGGTTCGATCTTGCCGCGCAGGCGCTTGACGTGGACGTCGAGGGTCTTGGTGTCCCCGACGTAGTCGGAACCCCAGACCCGGTCGATGAGCTGCCCGCGGGTGAGGACGCGGCCCGCGTTGCGGAGCAGCATTTCGAGCAGTTCGAACTCCTTCAGGGGCAGCGAGACCGGCTCCCCCGAAACGCTGACCACGTGCCGTTCCACGTCCATCCGCACGGGGCCTGACTGCACCGTAGTGGAAATCAGCTCTTCCGGCTCGCCCTGCCGGCGCAGCACCGCCCGCACCCGCGCCACGAGCTCGCGGGAGGAGTAGGGCTTGGTGACGTAGTCATCCGCGCCGAGCTCCAGGCCCACCACCTTGTCGATTTCGGCGTCCTTGGCGGTCAGCATGATGACGGGCACGTTCGAGCGCTGGCGCAGCTGGCGGCACACTTCCGTACCGGACTGGCCCGGGAGCATGAGGTCCAGCAGGACGAGGTCGGCACCCGAGCGGTCGAACTCCACAACGGCATCCAGCCCGTTGTCGACAACCTGTACTTCAAAGCCCTCTTTGCCCAGAAGGTAGCTGAGCGGATCGCTCAACGACTCTTCGTCTTCGACAACCAAAATGCGGGTCAAGCACTAACTCCTTGCTCACGGGCACCGTTGGAGCCCTTTTTTGTCGGCTCAGCCGGCCCTCCGCCGGCCTCCGTTTCCTCTTCGGTCTGGTCCATCTCAGGCAGGCGGACGGTGAAGGTTGATCCCTGGCCCGGCTGCGACCAGACCGAGACCTCTCCACCGTGCTGGGAAATGATGTGTTTGACGATGCTCAGGCCTAGCCCGGTCCCCCCGGTCTGGCGGGACCGCGCGGCATCCACCCGGTAGAACCGTTCAAAGATGCGGTCCTGCTCTTCGGCCGTGATGCCCGGGCCCTGATCCGTTACGGAGATCGTTGCCAGGCCTTCGCGGAACCGCAGGCCCACGCCCACCTTGGAGTGCTCCGGTGCATACCGGATGGCGTTCTCGATCAGGTTGCGCAGGGCTGTCATCAGCAGGTCGGGGTCCCCGTAGACCTTTTCCTCGACCTTTCCTCCCACGATGATCTGGATGTCCTTGCTGTCCGCAGTCAGCCGGTTGCGGTCCACGGCCTCTGCGACGACCGGGTTCAGGTCCACTGCCGTGCCGGTCTGGACGACGTCGGCACCCTGCAGCCTGGAGAGCTCGATAATGTCCTGCACCAGCGCGCCCAGCCGCGTGGCTTCCTTCTGCATCCGAAGTGCGAACCGGCGGACAGCCTGCTCGTCGTCAGCCGCGCCTTCGACGGCCTCGGCGAGCAGCGACAGTGCACCTACGGGCGTCTTCAGTTCGTGTGACACGTTCGCCACGAAGTCGTTACGCATGGCCTCGGTGCGGGTGATCTCCGTGCGGTCATCGGCCAGCAGCAGGATGTAGTCGTCGCCAATGGGGGCAACCCGCACCTGCACGATGATGCTGCCCTGCCCGAACGGGCCCCTCGGCAGTTCCAGCTGGCGCTCCTCGATCACGCCGTCGCGGCGGACCCTCGCGGTCAGCTCCAGCAGTTCCTTGTGGACCACGGTATGGCCGCGCACCAGGCCGTAGGCGTAGGCGCCGGGACTCGCCCTGACTACGCCGTCGATCACGTCCACGATCACATAGGCGCGTCCGACGACGGCGAGGACTTCCGCCGCACCTTCGCGGATAGTGGGCTCGGCAACCTCCACCTGGCGGCGCTGGCGTTCGCTGAGCCGGAAGGCCAGCACGCCGAAGGCGCCCAGCAGCAGGCCGACCAGCCCGGCCAGCAGGGCGATCATGAGAGGTTCCACGCCTATAGCTTATGCCGGTCCAGGCGACACCCTCCGCGGATTTGGTGGCATTCAGTCAGGGGTTCAACTAACGTTCATTTAGAGAAGCACCGGAAGTTAACGGCGCGGTGGCAGTCTCCACAGTGACTGTGACTACTGCGCGGTCGACTGAGTGTGGCTAATGACAATGAAAGGACGGCCTGTGCGAAAGGTATTTCAAGCGGAGCTCCATCAGGTAGGCGAACAGCTGGTCGAGATCTCCCGGCTCGTGACCGAGGCCATTGAGAAGGCGAACACGGCCTTCACCACGGCGGATACCGAACTCGCGCAGGACGTCATCGCGTCAGATGCCCGCATCGATTTCCTGCAGAACAACCTGGACGAACGTGCCATCGAGATCCTGGCCTTGCAGGGCCCGGTGGCCTCGGACCTGCGGGTCATCGTCGCCTCGCTGCGGATGAGCGCCTCACTCGAGCGCATGGGCGACTTGGCGCGCCACATCGCCCAGCTGGCCCGGATGCGTTACCCGGAGCCGGTGGTCCCGGAGCACCTTCGCGCGACCTTCGACGACTTCGCCGAGCAGGACATCGCCATCTCCCGGCTGCTGACCCAGCTGCTGGACACCCGCGACCTGGACCTGGCCCGCGACATCTCCCGCCGCAACGACCGGGTCAACGAGCTCCACGCCGGAATTTTCAAGGCCATCGCCGCCCCGGACTTCTCCGCCTCGCCGGCGACCGCCGTCGATGTTGCCCTCGCCAGCCGCTACTTCGAGCGCTTCGCCGACCACGGCATCTCGGTGAGCCGCAAGGTGACCTATCTTGTCACGGGCGAGTGGACGCCAAACGGCGACGCCGTCTAGCCAGCACTCGAGCAGACAGAAGGCCGGTTCCGCGCAGGGAACCGGCCTTCTGTGTGTGCTGGGCTGCTACTTCTTGCCCTGGTTGGCTACCGCCTCGATCGCTGCGGCTGCTGCGTCCGCGTCAAGGTAGGTGCCGCCGGCCTTGACCGGCCTCAGGTTCTCGTCGAGCTCGTAGACGAGCGGAATGCCGGTGGGGATGTTCAGCGCGGCGATGTCGTCGTCGCTGATGCCGTCGAGGTGCTTGACCAACGCACGCAGGGAGTTGCCGTGGGCGGTCACCATAACGGTGCGGCCGCTGAGCACATCCTTGGAGATGTCCGATTCCCAGTAAGGCAGGAAGCGCTCCAGCACGTCCTTGAGGCACTCCGTACGCGGAACCGAGGCCAGGTCCGCGTAGCGCGGGTCCTTAGCCTGCGACCACTCGCTCGAGTCATCCAGCTCGGGCGGCGGGGTGTCGTAGGAGCGGCGCCACAGCATGAACTGGTCGTCGCCGAACTCCTCGCGGATCTGCGTCTTGTCCTTGCCCTGCAGGGCGCCGTAGTGGCGCTCGTTCAAGCGCCAGCTGCGCTTGACGTCGATCCAGTCGCGGTCAGCGGCCTCGAGGGCGAGGTTCGCGGTGACGATGGCACGCTTGAGCCGGGAGGTGTAGAGCACGTCGGGGAGGATGCCTGCCTCGACCAGCAGCTCGCCGCCGCGCTTGGCCTCGGCCCGGCCCTGGTCGGTCAGGGGAACATCCACCCAGCCGGTGAAGAGGTTCTTCTCGTTCCAGTCGCTTTGGCCGTGCCGCAGCAGAATCAACTTGTAGTTCGTCGAGGCAGTCATGGCGTTCATCCTATCCGCCAGCCCCTTCCCGGTTCTCTCCCGTGCCGTGACGTTACGCACTCCGGGGGACTGAATGGAAAAACCGGGCCGCCCGCCCGTCTATTCTGTTTTTTCGTGCCCAGCCCCCGTCCCGCAGCTGCCGTCCGCCCGAAACCCGCCAAGCCGATCGGCGCGGTCACGCGGGGCACCACGAATCCGAACCGGCTGCGCCGGATGGACCGCTGGCTGTGCGGTCCGCGCGGAGCGCTCCTGCGCAGTGCCGCGGACCCTCTCGTGATCGACCTGGGCTACGGCGCGTCGCCTACCACCGCCGTCGAACTTCACCACCGGGTCTCGAGGCTGCGCGCGGACGTGGAGGTGATCGGTGTCGAGATCGAGCCGGAGCGCGTCCTGCGGGCGAAGCCCTTGGAACGCCCGGGGCTCAGCTTCCGGCAGGGCGGCTTCGAGATCCCGGTGCCGGGACGGCGGCCAGCCGTGGTGCGGGCCTTCAATGTGCTGCGGCAGTACGCCGAGTCCGAGTACGGGGCGCATTGGGACATGGTGCGGGACCGGCTGGCCCCCGGCGGGCTGTTCATCGACGGCACCTGCGACGAGATCGGCCGCCGGGCCACTTGGGTCGCGGTAGAGCCGGAGGGCCCCGTCTCGCTGAGCATCTCGCTGCGCTTCGGAGCGTTCGACCGGCCTTCCGATGTTGCCGAGCGGCTGCCCAAGGCGCTGATCCACCACAACGTCGCCGGCGAACGCGTCCACGACTATCTGCAGGCGCTGGACCGGTGCTGGGCGGAGTCCGCCGCCGTGGCGCCGTTCGGGAACCGCCAGCGGTGGCTGTCCATGTGCCGGATGATGCGGAAGGCCGGCTGGCCGGTGCAGGACGGCCCGGCGCGGTGGCGGCTCGGGGAAATCACCGTCGGCTGGGCCGCGGTCCGCCCGGACTAGGAAGTCCCCGGCCTACCAGGGGCCGTAGGGTCCGTAGGCGCTGCCGCCGGAGCCCTTGAGTTCGTTCAGCGCCGGCTTGACGTCCGCCAGGTAGACGGAGGCGGCGATCACGGCGGCCAGCTGGAACAGCATCCAGGTGCCGAATCCTCCACCGAAGAGGGACAGGCCGCCGACCGCGGCCGCAGCGACCGTCATGCCGATCCAGAACCCCTTGGTGCGCTTGAAAGCGGCCTGGAAATGCTCGCCCTTGCGGCCCACGCAGTCGATGAGCGCCCACAGCTCGATGCCGAGGGCCACGTAGCCCAGGCCCCGGTATAGCCATTCCTGAATCTCATACGCAATCAGCACGTTTCCAGCCTAACGGTTCGAAGTCCTGTTAGTCCTGCACTTTCTGCAGCGCCCGGTCGAGGTCAGCCCACAGGTCCGCTGCGTTCTCGATTCCGACGGAGAGCCGCAGCAGGTGTTCCGGCACGGAGGCGGGCTCGTTGGCATGGCGCCGGCGGCGCTCGATCAGCGACTCGACTCCGCCGAGCGACGTCGCGGGAGTCCACAACTGCAGGGCGTCCACGACGGCGTCCGCGGCCTCGGCGCCGCCCCTGACCGTGATGGCGATGATGGAGCCGAAGCCGTCCATCTGCGCCGCGGCCCGCGCATGTCCGGGGTCGCCGGGCAGCCCCGGGTAGCGCACGGCCTCCACGCGCGGGTGTTCCTGCAGCTTACGGGCCAGCTCCATGGCGGTAGCCTGCGAGCGATCGATCCGCAGCGCGAGGGTGCGCAGTCCGCGCAGGGCCAGCCAGACTTCGAACGGCCCGGCGATGGCGCCGCGCAGCGAGCGGTAGGACAGCAGGCGGGTGCGGAGGGCGGGATCCGAGGTCACCACAGCACCGAGTACGACGTCGGAGTGGCCGGCCAGGTACTTGGTGACGGAATGTACGACGACGTCGACTCCGCTTTTCAGGGGGCGCTGGCCCAGTGGGGTGGAGAAGGTGTTGTCGGCGATCACCAGGGCGCCGACATCGTGCGCTGCCGCGGCGAGGACGCGGATCTCGGCGATCTCCAGCATCGGGTTGGTGGGGCTTTCCAGCCACAGGGCGTCGGCGCCCTCCAGCGCGGCCTTGACCGCTTCCGTGTCGGCGATGTCCACCGGGCGGACCGTGAGGGCACCGCGGTCGGCCAGGTCCTGCGTCAGGGCCAGACTGCCCTGGTAGCTGTGCCGCGGCATTACGACGATGCCGCCGGAGGGCACCAGCGACAGCGCGGCGGAGACGGCGGCGAGGCCCGAGGCGAAGACGAGGGCCGGAAGCTCCGAACCCTCCAGCTGGCCGAGGGTGTCCTCGAACGGATCCCAGCTCGGGTTGGCGTACCGGCCGTAGGCGCGGTCCCCTTCATAGACCTCGCCCTGGCCGACGAACGTCGACGACAGCACCACCGGCGGATTGACGGGGGCGTCGTGCGTGCGCTCGGGACGGCCGCCGGCCACCACAACGGTGTCCGGCGCCAGGGATTCGGGATGCTGGGACGCGTGCTGGGTCATGAAAGAAGGGTAGACCCGGCGGCTCTCCACAGGATAACTGTGACTTCTTCGGCTCCCCGCCGGACCGGATAGGCTGGTCTGGTGACTTCCGAGAGCCTTCCCCTGCCTGTCCCTGCGGAGGCCGCCGCACCGGCGAGGAACGGCGGCTTGTTCATCGCTTTCGAGGGCGGCGACGGGGCCGGAAAGTCCACCCAGGCCGGCGCGGTCCAGGCCCGCCTTGAAGCACTCGGCCGCACCGTGATCCGCACCCGGGAGCCGGGCGGCACACCCGTGGGCGAGAAGCTGCGCGCGCTGGTCCTCGAGCACGGCCATGGGGACATCGACGCGCGTACCGAAGCCCTGATCTTTGCCGCGTCGCGTGCGGCACACGTCCGGCAGGTCATCGTTCCGGCGCTGGAACGCGGCGAGATAGTCCTGTGCGACCGCTTCATCGACTCTTCCGTTGCGTACCAGGGCGCCGGCCGCGGGCTCGGGCTCGACGCCGTCCGCGACCTCAATCTGTGGGCCACCGGCGGAGTCCTTCCGGACCTCACCGTCCTCCTGGACGTCGATCCGGAACGCGGCCGCGACCGCCGCGCCGCGGAGGGCGCCGAGGACCGGATGGAATCGGAACCGGATGATTTCCACTCCCGCATCCGCGCGGCCTTTTTGGAGCTCGCGGCCGGGCGTCCCGAGCACTACCTGGTGCTGGATGCCGGCCAGGACCGGGCAGGGCTGACCGAAGCCATTATGGAACGGATCAGCGGGAGGCCGGCGTGAGCGTCTGGGCCGACCTTCCCGGGCAGGCTGCCGTAGTGGAGCAGCTCAGCCGCGCTGCGGCCGCAGAGCACCCGCACCACGCCTGGCTGTTCACCGGGCCTCCCGGTTCCGGCCGCTCCAATGCGGCCCGCTCCTTTGCCGCCGCGCTGGTCTGCGAGCAGCCCCGGGCCGAGGACCGCGGCTGCGGGGAGTGCCATTCCTGCCGGACGGCGCTGGCCGGCTCCCACGCCGACGTGTCCGTCATGGCCACCGAGAACGTCACCTTCCGGATCGAGGACGTACGCGAGTGGGTGACCAAGGCGCAGGACAAGCCCTCCTCGGGACGCTGGCGCGTGATCATCATCGAAGACGCGGATCGCATGACCGAACGCACCACCAACGTGCTCCTCAAGGCCATCGAAGAGCCCCCGCCGCGCACCGTCTGGTTGCTCTGCGCGCCGAGCCCGGCCGATGTCCTGGTCACGATCCGCTCGCGCTGCCGCCCGGTTGGACTGCGGATCCCGTCCGTCGGCGACGTGGCCGAACTGCTGGTCCGCAGGGACGGGGCCACCCCCGAGCTGGCCGAGTTTGCTGCCCGCGTCTCGCAGAGCCACATCGGGGTGGCCCGCCGCCTGGCCCGGAACGAGGACGCCCGGACCCGTCGGGACACCACCGTCCGGCTGCCCCTCCGCCTCCGCGGCGTCTCCGACGCCGTGATGGCCGCGGGCGAACTGGTGGAACTTTCCAACGCGGAAGCAGCGGCCGCTGCCGAGGAACGCAATGCAGCCGAGCGGGAGTCGCTGCTGCACACCTTGGGAGCGCCGGAAACCGGAACGCTGCCGCCGGCCATCCGCAGCCAACTCAGGGCCCTGGAGGAAGAGCAAAAGCGCCGGGCCAAACGCAGCCTGAGCGACTCGCTGGACCGGGTGATGATCGACCTGACCACGTTCTTCCGCGACGTACTGACCCTGCAGTTGGGAACCCGGACGGAGCTCGTCAACGAGTACCTGAGGCCGGAGCTGGCGGCCTTCGCGGAACAATCTTCCCCCGAACAAACGTTGGGCAGATTGGACGCCATAGCCCAGGCCCGCAAGCGCCTGCAAACCAACGTGGCGCCCGTGCTTGCCATGGAAGCCATGGTGGTCAGCCTGCTGTGAAGCAGCGTCCGGTCCCCGACTCCCCTTGCCGCCGACCCAGGAGTGGAATCCTTTAATGCGCCTATCACCGCGCCGAAGCCGCCGTGCCCTCACGACCGGAGCGGCCGCCGTCGTACTCCTGATGCTCACGGGGTGCGGGCTGCTCCCCCAGCCGCAGGAGCCGCCCGGCTCCGGGAACGCAGCGGATCCCGGCACGGTTGATCCGGCACTCAAGTCCTACTACACGCAGGACGTTGTGTGGGAGGACTGCGAGCAGCAGTTCCAGTGCGCCAGGGTCGAGGTGCCGGTGGACTACGCCGAGCCGGACGGCGAACGGATCGAGATCGCGGCCATCCGCAGCTCGGCCGGCAACGGCTCCAGGGGCTCCATCCTGCTGAACCCGGGTGGCCCCGGCGGCTCCGGCTATGACACGGTGAAGGACTCGCTGGCGTACATGACCACCGAGGAGCTGCGCCGGAACTACGACATCGTCGGTTTCGACCCGCGCGGCGTGAAGCGCTCGGCCCCGGTGAAGTGCATGTCGGACAAGGAGAAGGACGAGGCACGGCAGGTTCAGTACGACCTGGACACGGACGCAGGGCTGGCCGAGGCGGCGCGGGACTCCAAGGAACTGGCCCAGCAGTGCGCCGAGAACACCGGCGAGGTGCTCGGCCATGTGGACACGGTCAGCGCCGCCAAGGACATGGACATCCTGCGGGCCGCGGTGGGCGACGCGAAGCTGAACTACCTGGGCTTCTCCTACGGCACCTTCCTTGGCGCCACCTACGCTGACCTGTTCCCCGAACGCGTGGGCCGCCTGGTGCTGGACGGAGCCCTGGATCCGTCGCTGAGCAACGCCGACGTCACCCTGGGGCAGGCCAAGGCGTTCGAGGCCGCCATCCGCAGCTACGCGGAGAGCTGCCTGCAGTCGTCCGACTGCCCCATGGATGGGACCGCGGATGACGCGGTGGGCCAGATCCGGGACCTGATCGCCGCGGTGGAGGACAACCCGATGACGGCCTCGGACGGCCGGCTCGTCACCGTCGGCATGTTCGTTTCCGGCCTCATCGTCCCGCTCTACAACGACCAGAACTGGCCCGCCCTGACCGCGGCGCTCAAAGGCGCCTTCGGCGGGGACCCGACGGAGATGCTGAGGCTGTCGGACCTCGGCGCCGAGCGGCAGCCTGACGGCAGCTACACCGGCAACAGCACCGAGGCCTTCACCGCGATCAACTGCCTCGACTACCCGATGGAGTCGGGCCTCGATGCCATGCGCGAGGAAGCCAAGGCACTGGAAGACGCCTCCCCCACCCTCGGCCGCTACCTGGCCTACGGCGGGACAACCTGCGAGAACTGGTCCTACGATGCGGTGCGGACGCCGGCGCCGGTGAAGGCCGAGGGCGCGGACCCCATCCTGGTGGTCGGCACCACCGGAGATCCGGCGACGCCGTACGAGTGGGCCGAATCCATGGCCGCAAACTTCGAGTCCGCCTCGCTGCTGACCTTCGAAGCCGAAGGCCACACCGCCTACAGCCGCGGCAACAAGTGCGTGCAGGACGCGGTGGACGGCTACTTCATCGACGGCACCATTCCGAAGGACGGGGCGGTTTGCTAAGCCTGTTTTGACCCGCGCGCGGATGCTCTCTTATAGTTATTCCTTGTGGATTCCGCTTGGCACCGCCGAGTGAATCCTCCGCCTCCTTAGCTCAGTCGGTAGAGCGTTTCACTCGTAATGAAAAGGTCGCCAGTTCGATTCTGGCAGGGGGCTCAACAGAAACGCCCTTGGATCTATCGGATTCCAAGGGCGTTTTTCGTGCCCGCCCGGCCATTGTCATCGTTCCGCAGGGAAGAGCACTATGGAACTAGGATTCCTGGGCAGACCTGTCGAATCCGCGCTATTTCGGATGACCGGGGCGAGTGGACGCCTGCCAGCCGAAATAACCGGACGCAGTCCAGCGCCCGTTCAGCAACATGGCCGAGAAAGGAACGTCGTCATGCCTGAGTTCATGGATGTTCACCACAACATGGTCGGAATCACCGCGGAGGCTTTGAAGGAAGCGCACAACGCGGACCTCGCCATTCAGGACGACGAGAAGGTCGTCTTCAAGCAGGCCTGGGCCGATCCGGAGAACGGCGTCGTCTACTGCCTGTCCGAGGCGCCGTCCGCAGACGCCGTACAGCGGATCCACGAGCGCGCCGGCCACCGGGCGGACGAGGTGCACGCGGTACCGCTCGTGGTCTGACCTCGCCGGAGCAGTGCGCTCCCCTGCCCTCAGAGCCGAATCCCTGCTTCCGCGCGAAGCGGGGATTCGCCGTTTCGCGCAACGCTAGCGGCCGCCGGACTCCTCGAGCAGCCGGAGCGCGTCGCTGACGTCCTCGACGACGATGGCCGCCCGCCGTCGTACGCTTTCCGCCGCATGGGCCGAGCCTGCCGCATCGGTGGCCAACCGCGCCATGGCGGCTGCCTCGGCGGCAGCCGCGAGGGAATTGCCGGCCTTGGACAGGCAGCGGTGGACGCCCGCGAGGCTGCCGCCGGGGATGTCCAGGCCGTCGCTCGGGTGCAGCTTCTGGGCCCGGGCGCAGCAGCCGCGGACCTGGGGCAGCTGGGCGGAGAGTTCGTTGGCGATCACGACCAGTTCGCCGTAGAGGGCGTCGTCCGCGATTCCTTCCAGGACCTGGTGGTAACGGTCCAGGCCGCGTTGGAAGCGGTCGTGCGTGCGCCGCCAGATGCCCTTGCCCAGCTCCTTGTCGTCCCGGCGGGCCTGCCGGGCAGCGCCGAAGAACTCCATCCGCTACAGGTACTGGCCGGGACGGGGGTGGACCGGCGCGTTTTCCGATTCGGATCCTTCGGCTCGGCGGGGTTCGCCGTCCTCGCCGATGACGACGCCGGGCGCGATGAGGGTTCCCGGCGGCAGCTGGCGCAGCTGGAGTCGTGCGGCCATCTGCTGGGTGGCCGCCTGCTGGGCGGCGATGGCGGTCTGGATCCCGTGGAAGAGGCCTTCCAGCCAGCCGACGAGCTGGGCCTGGGCGATCCGTAGCTCGGCGTCCGAGGGGATGGCGTCGTCGCCGAAGGGCAGGTTGATGCGCTCGAGTTCGTCGATCAGCTCGGGCGCCAGGCCGTCCTCGAGTTCCCTGACGGACCGCTCGTGGATTTCCGCGAGGCGGGTGCGCGCGGCGTCATCGAGCGGGGCACTGCGCACTTCTTCGAGCAGTTGGCGGACCATGGTGCCGATGCGCATGACCTTGGCCGGCTCATCGACCAGGTCGTGGAGCGAGGTGCCCTTTTTCGTACCGTTTTCCTTGGCCGTTTTCCGGTCGGCTTCCGCTTCGCCGGCCAGCGCTCCCTCGAGCACCGGATCGTCCGCCTGAGGTATCTGCTCGTCAGTCATGGTTTCATCTTGCCAGAGGATCCGGGCATTCCGGCGGGACCTCCGGCAGGTACCGCCGACGTCGTCCGCGACAGACGAAGGCACCGCCCGTTTGCTGCGCGCAAGCGGGCGGTGCCTTCGGGTGCCGGCACTTCAGCAGCAGCGGCCCTGGGGGTTACGGTCCTGGCGGTCCGTCTTGTCCCGCCAGAACTCCCGCTCGGTCATCGGCGCTACGCCGGGGTGCGTGCTGCGGTGGTAGTCCAGGTAATCCCGGTAGGCGTTCTCGCCCATCACGCCCTTGAAGAACCAGACGAATCCGTGCCAGCCCCCGCGGGCGCGTGCCAGTGCGTGGTTCATGACCGCTGCCCGTGATGGTGCGCGCGCTCCAGCCGGAGCTCGTCCGGCAGCTGGTTCCATTGCTTTTCCAGCTCGCGCTCGGCTGGCGTGGCGATCAGGCCGGCCGGTGCGTACGTGGCCGAGACGGTGGCAGGCTCCTCGTTGGAGATGCCGCCGCCGCGCTGCCAGGCCCTGATCGTGGTGGCGATCGCCGTCGCAATCACAATGATGGTCAGGACCACGAACACGATGGACAGCGTGCCCTGCACCGTGGTGTTGCGGACAACCGCCTCCATCTCCGCGACCGACTTGGCGTTGCCGAAGCTGGTCTCACCGGAGGCCAGCGCGTCCCGGTAGGCGGCGTTGTTGGCCCAGTAACCCACGCGCACATCCGGGGAGAAAATCTTCAGGATGGACGCCCAGATGGTGATCACCGAGGCAAACGCCAGCGGCAGTGCAACGATCCAGAGGTACTTGAAGGCGCCGCGTTTGGCGACGATGGCCAGGCAGACGGCGAGCGCGATGGCGGCCAGCAACTGGTTGGCGATGCCGAACAGCGGGAAGAACGTGTTGATGCCGCCGAGCGGATCCGTGACGCCGAGGATCAGGATGTACCCCCACCCGGCGACCATGATGGCCGTGCAGATCCATACGCCCGGCCGCCAGGAGACGTTCTTGAACTGCGGAATGAAGTTGCCGATGGTGTCCTGCAGCATGAACCGCGCCACCCGGGTTCCGGCATCGACCGCGGTCAGGATGAACAGCGCCTCGAACATGATGGCGAAGTGGTACCAGAAGCCCATCATGCCGACGCCGCCAATCAGTCCGTGCATGATCTGCGACAGGCCCACGGCCAGCGTCGGCGCGCCGCCGGTGCGCGAGACCACCGATTCCTCGCCGACGTTCTGGGCCAGCTGGGTCAGCATGTCCGGCGTGAGGTTCACGCCGGACAGGCCGAGGCTGTTCACGAACGCCACGGCGCCTTCCACCGTGCCGCCGGTGGCCGCCGCGGAGGAGTTCATGGCGAAGTAGATCCCGCGGTCGATGGAGAGCGCCGCGACCAGCGCCATGATGGCCACGAACGACTCCATCAGCATGCCACCGTAGCCGATGAAGCGGCTCTGCTTTTCTTTGTGCAGCATCTTCGGCGTCGTGCCGGAGGCGATCAGCGCGTGGAATCCGGACAGGGCGCCGCAGGCAATGGTGACGAAGAGGAAAGGCCACAGCGCACCGGGAACCACAGGGCCGTCGACCCGGCCTGCGAATTCGCTGAAGGCCGGGACGTGGATCTCGGGCCGGACCAGCACGATGGCCACGGCCAGCATGAGGATGGTGCCGATCTTCATGAACGTGGACAGGTAGTCGCGCGGGGCCAGCAGCAGCCACACCGGCAGCACCGCGGCGATAAAGCCGTAGACGATGATGCCCCAGGCGATTGTGGTGCGGTCCAGCGTGAACAGGGCCGAGCCCCAGTCCGTTTCGGCGATCCAGCCGCCGCCCACGATGGCGGCGATCAGCAGCACGAACCCGATGATGGAGACCTCGCTGACCTTGCCCGGACGCAGGAAGCGCAGGTAGATGCCCATGAACAGCGCAATCGGGATGGTCATCGACACGGAGAAGACGCCCCACGGGGACTCGCCCAGCGCGTTGACCACCACGAGAGCCAGGATCGCCACGATGATGATCATGATGGCCAGCGTGGCGATCAGCGCCGCCGTGCCGCCGATGGGGCCTAGCTCCTCGCGCGCCATCTGGCCCAGCGAGCGGCCGCCGCGGCGCATCGAGAAGAACAGCACCAGATAGTCCTGCACCGCGCCGGCCAGGATCACGCCGATGATGATCCAGATGGTTCCGGGCAGGTAGCCCATCTGGGCGGCCAGCACCGGTCCGACGAGGGGTCCGGCGCCGGCGATCGCGGCGAAGTGGTGGCCGTACAGCACCCGCCGGTCCGTGGCGACGTAGTCCTTGCCGTCCGCCTTGTACTCGGCCGGCGTCGCCCGCATGTCATTCGGCTTGGTCAGCTTGTTCTCGATGAACTTGGAGTAGAAGCGGTACGCAATGAAATAGGTGCAGACCGCGGCGAAGACGAACCAGATGGCATTGATCGGCTCGCCGCGGACAATGGCAATCATGCTCCAGCTCACGCCTCCGAGCAGGGCGATGCCGATCCAGACCGCGATCTTCGCGGGCGTCCATTTCCGGTCTTCGGCCGCGGTAACCGCGGGGTCGAGGGCGACGGGCGGAAGGTTCGGGTCCTGGACCAACACTGTGGATTCCGGATCCGGGTCCCGTCCAGGCAGTGGTGCTGATGTCT
>Ga0307416_100000904_pt1 | contig 15682 bp, 17 predicted proteins | sample DK1Cmetagenome_2_FD_203821 | JGI IMG/M metagenome (GOLD analysis project Ga0307416, IMG submission 203821) | Maize rhizosphere microbial communities from greenhouse at UC Davis, California, United States - DK15-C-3 | ecosystem: Host-associated > Plants > Roots > Rhizosphere > Soil | place...
GATGCTGCGCCCGACCGGCAGCGTCAGGCCCCCGTCCGGCCCCTCCGGCGTCGTGATCGAGAGGAGCGGCTTGGCGTCCTTGTTCGTGACCGGGTCGTAGTCGTCGGGAAGGTAGTCGAAGGACCATAGGAACTGGGCGGCTACCGCGCGAACCTTCATCCCCGGCTGCGGTGACGTCGCCTCGACGGTGTTCAGCGTCGCCCAGGAGGCCACGAACAGGATCGCCACGATCAGCGTCGGCACGACTGTCCAGACGACCTCGGCGACGGCATTGCCGTGGGTCTGCGGCGGCAGCTCGTCGTCACCCGGTCGGCGCCGGTAGCGGATGACGGTCCACACGATCAGCCCCTCGACGACGAAGAAGATGACGGCGGCGAGGCCGAACACCAGGTCGTAGAGCTTGCGGATCTCGGCGCCGCGGTCGGTGATCGCGGGGGGCGGGAAGAAGCTCGAGAGGATGCCCTGGCCGGTCTTCATCGGATCGGACCCGGTGATGACGACGGCGGCAACGGCGAGGACGATGAGGACGGCACCGACCAGGATGGCGCGGAACGCGACGGGAGAGCGGCCGGTCCTGGGGGAACTCGCCATGCAGCTCCTCGGTGCGGGTGGGAGACGAAAACGTCCGGACCCGCTCCGGGTCGGACCGGCGCCATGATACCGCGGAGCATCGGCGCATCGCGCGGCGCCGGCATCGCCCCGAGGCACCCGCGGACCGGGCATGGGACGATGCCGCGGATGCGCATCCGGAGGTTCGCGGGCTCCCTCCCGCGATGGCTGGTCGTCGTCGCCGTGGCCCTTGCCGGCGCCGCAGTGGCTGCCCCCGTCGCTGCGCACGGGCCGACGCCGTCGACGCCGCCGACCGCGGCCTTACTCCTCCTCGGCTGGACGTTCGAGCCGCTCCCGACCCTCGGCATCCTGGCGGCCCTCGCGTGGTGGGTATGGGCGATCGGCCGGGTACGTGCCAGCCACCCCGCGAAGCCCGTCCCGCGCCGGCGGACGGTGGCATTCGTCGCCGGTATGGCGGCCATCGCGCTGGCGCTGCTATCGGGTATCGACGCCTACGACACCACGCTCTTCTCCGTCCACATGGTCCAGCACGTGCTGCTGACGCTGGTGGCGGCACCGCTCATCGCGGTCGCCGGACCGGTCACGCTCCTGCTGCGGGTCGCCTCGCCACAGACCCGCCGCCGGTGGATCCTGCCGCTGCTCCACGCCCGGATCACTCGCGTGCTCGCCTTCCCGGTCGTCGCCTGGCTCCTGTTCGCCGGGGTGATGTGGGTCAGCCATTTCTCGGCGCTGTTCGATGCGGCGCTCGAAGACCCGCTCATCCACGACCTCGAGCACGGCCTGTTCCTGGCCTCGGCGCTGCTGTTCTGGTGGCCGGCCGCGGCCGTCGACCCGGCGCCGTGGCGGATGACCCACCCGGTGCGCGCCCTGTACACGTTCCTCCAGATGACCCAGAACACGTTCCTGTCGGTCGTGATCCTCAACGCGCAGACCGTGCTCTACCCGCACTACGCCACGCTCCAGCGAGGATGGGGACCGCCGCCGCTCGAGGACCAGCAGATGGCGGCCGCGTTCATGTGGGTCGCCGGCGACCTGCTGTTCCTCGGAGCGATCTTCGCGATCCTCGTCGACTGGTCGCGGGCCGAGGGGCGCGCCGCCGCGCGGGTCGATCGGCGGGCCGCCGAGGAGCTGGTCGAGATCCGCATCCGGGAGCGGCGCCTCGCCGAGCGCCTCCGGCGGGAATCGGGCGAGGCCGCCCCCGATGCTCAGCCTGGGAGTGGCGCCTCGAGATAACGGCGGTAGGCCTCCGGGTCGACATTCCCGCCGCTGGCGACGGCCACGGTGTCGGCGTCACCCGGCAGGCCGACCTCGTCGGCGTGGAAGGCCGCGGCGGCGATCCCGAGCGCCCCGGACGGTTCGACGACGAGGCGCGCTCGTTCGGCGGCGAGCCGGACCGCGGCGGCGATCTCCGCCTCGCTGACGGTCACGATGCCATCGAGGTACGCGACGAGGTGGGCGAACGTCCGTTGGCCGAGCGCCTGCGTCCGGGTCCCGTCGGCGATCGTTCGGGACACCTCGGAGGCCTCCCACCGGACGAGCTCGCCACGCGCCAGCGACTCGCTCGCATCGGCGGCGAGCTCCGGCTCGACCCCGAGCACGCGGACGTCCGGGCGCACGGCCTTCACCGCCGTGACTAGGCCGCTGGCCAGCCCGCCGCCACCGATCGGCACGAGGATCAGCCCGGTCGTCGGCAGGGTTTCGACGATCTCGAGACCGATGGTGCCCTGGCCGGCGATGATCCGGTCGTCGTCGAATGGCGGGATGATCGCGAGCCCACGTTCCGCGGCGATGGCCTCGGCGCGTGCCTGGCGTTCGTCCGAGGCCGGGCCCACCACGACGACCTCTGCGCCGTCAGCCTCGATCCGTTCGCGCTTGATCGATGGCGCGTCGTCCGGCATGACGATGACCGCGGTCGTGCCAAGGAGCCGTGCCGCCCGGGCGACGCCCTGCCCGTGGTTGCCGGATGAGTACGTGATGACGCCGTTCGCTCGCTCCTCCGGCGAGAGCGATGCGATCGCGTTGTACGCACCACGGAGCTTGAAGGCGCCGACGGGCTGGAGGTTCTCGGCCTTGACGAAGAGCCGATCCGGCGGGGCCGTGAACGGCACCAGCGGGGTGCCGGACGCGACGCCGCGCAGCCGGTCGGCGGCGGCGCGGATGGCATCGACGCCGACGAGGTCGGCCGTCGTGGTCGTCGTCATCGGCGGCCTTTGTCGATCTCGCTCTGGCAGTCGATGCAGTGGGCGGCCCACGGCAGTGCTTCGAGGCGCGCGTCAGCGATCGGCTTGCCGCAGCGCAGGCAGGTCCCGAAGGATCCGACGTCGAGCCGCTCCAGCGCGGCATCGACCAGCTCCAGCTGCTGGGTCGCGCGGTCGCGCAGGGCGAGGTCGCGTTGCTGCTCGAAGACCTGACTGGCCGCCGCGGCCTGCGAGCCGTAGGTCATCTGCCCGGGTGCCTGGATGGCTTCCCCGAGCTCGGCGAGCAGACGGGCCTGTTCAGCCTCAAGAGTCGCGCGGACGGCGGCGCGGTCAAGCTCGGTCATGGTCGGACTGTACGCTCGGCCGCGGCTCTCCGCGACGCGGCGTATACTCCCGGGGAGTACCACCGAAGGAGGCGATACATGGCCGTCGAGAATGACCCCGTGTGCGGGATGGAGGTCGACACGACGACGTCGCTGCTCTCGTACGAGCACGACGGCACCACGTATTGGTTCTGCGGGAAGGGCTGCCTGCTCGAATTCAAGGACGATCCCGACAGGTACCTCGATCCCGAGTACGTGCCGTCGATGTGATGCGCGCCGGGGGCAGGACTGCCCAGATAAGTCGCAGCTAAGCGGCTATCGGGATACTGGCCGTCACGGCATCGACCGGGCACTGCTCGATGGGGTCGGCCGTGGAGTGCCGGTACCGGGACCCGGCGGAGGTCAAGCCGCCATGTCTGAGCGCATCCATCAGTCGATCGTCGCGGTCCTGCCAGTCTTCATCGTGTTCGCTGTCGCTCTCGCTCGCCGCTGGTGGTGAGACGCCTCAGGTCCGTGCGCCGACGGCCGTCGAGCTGAGACGGGTCGCGATGTAGACCGGGACCACGGAGAAGACGATCAGCACGAGCGCGACCACGTTCACGACCGGCAGCTCGTTCGGACGCTGGATGGCGGCAAGGATCCACAGCGGGACCGTCTGGGTGCCGGCTCCGGCCGTGAAGTTCGTGACGATGATCTCGTCGAAGCTCAGCGCGAAGGCCAGGAGACCGCCCGACAGCAGTGCCGTGCCCATGCCGGGCAGGGTCACGCGGCGGAAGGTGGTGAAGACATCGGCACCGAGATCCGCGGACGCCTCTTCGGGTGTCCGTGGTAGCCGTCGGAGTCGGGCGATGACGTTGTTGTAGGCGATCACGACACAGAACGTGGCGTGCCCGATGACGATGGTCAGTAGGCCGAAGTCGATGCCCAGCGTCACGAACGAGGTTCGCAACGCGATGCCTGTCACCACGCCGGGCAGGGCGATCGGCAGGACCAGGAAGAACGAGATCGTCTGTCGGCCGAAGAAATCGTAGCGCTGCACGGCGATGGCGGCGAGCGTGCCGAGTACCAGGGCGATCGCCGTCGCCGCAGAGGCGACCACGAGCGTGTTCACGAGGGCCTGGCGAACGGCGGGGTTGGACGCCGCCTCGCCGAACCAGTGCAGCGTGAAGCCTGTCGGTGGCCACGCCTGGATGCGGCTCGGGTTGAACGCGTAGATGGCCAGGATCAGGAGCGGCAGATAGAGGAACACGAGCACGCCGCCCGTCGCCAGGCGTAGCAAGATCCGGGCGGTCGGTGATTCCCTCATCGCGCGCTCACAGCGACTCGAAGGCGCCCAGGCGCCGGGCCACGAGCAGGTAGACGGTCATGATCGCGATCGGCAGCAGCGAGTACGCGGCGGCGAGCGGCAGGTTGCCGAGACTCGAGTTGTCGTAGATGACGTTCCCGATGAACTTCGCATCGGACACGAGGTCGGGCGTGATGTAGTCGCCGAGCGTCAGTGAGAACGTGAAGATCGAGCCGGCCACCAGGGCAGGGAAGACGAGCGGCAGGATCACCCGTCGGAAGGTGGTGCCGGGCCGCCCGCCCAGGTCCGCGGAGGCCTCGAGGAGCGATCCGGGGATGCGCTCCAGACCGGCGTAGATCGGCAGGATCATGTACGGCAGCCACAGGTAGCTGAGCACGAGCCAGGCGTTGCCGATCTCCGCGAGTCCGGGCCCGGGGATCCCGAACGGCGTGAGGATCCATTCGAGGAAGCCGTTGCCCTGGAGGATCGTCCGCCATGCGTAGACCTTGACCAGGTATGCCGCCCACAGCGGCATCAGCACGGCGATGACCAGTGTCGCGCGGACCCGTGGTGAGGCGACCCGGGCCATGTAGTAGGCGATCGGGAATGCGAGGAGAGCGTCGGTGACCGTGACGAGGATCGCCATGCCGACCGTCCGGCCGGCGATCGTCCGGTAGACGTCCGAGTTCGTGAGCTCCCGGAAGGCGTTGAGCGTCCAGGAGAATGGCGCCACACGCCCGGTGAACGAGTCGGTCGTCCAGAAGGCGTTGAGCAGCAGGATCAACAGCGCGCCCAGGTAGGCGATCGTCAGCCAGCCCAGCGGGCCGGCCAGCAACGCCCCGAGCTGGACGCGCCGCCTGGAGTACAGCCATGTGGCGAGACGCCGGGCGAGGCCCGGCGTCTCGGTTGCCGCAGTGGCGCTCCCCGGCTGGGCCGGAGGAGCGGCCGTCATGCCCGTGGTCGCTCCCCGGGCTCAGGCGCCGCGGAGGGCGGTCCAGGCTGCCACCCAGGCCGCCTGGTCCTTGCAGGTCGTGGCGCCGTCGGTGTCGGCGCAATCGGCCTGCGGGGTCGTCCAGTACCAGATCCTCTCGTAATACGCCTCGTCGGTCGCGTGGGTCAGCTCGCAATGCCCCGGCGCGAGGGTCTCGGCGTAGTCACATGCCGCCTGGCTGGTCGGCGCCTCGCCGAACCAGACCGTTGCCTGCCCATTGGCCTCGGCCGACGCCATGTGGTCCATCCACATGTACATGCAGTTGGGGTGCTTCGCCTTCGAGGCGACCATCCATGTGTCGGACCAGCCGGTCGATCCCTCGGTCGGGAGGACGCCCTCGATGGGCTGGTTCTCGCCCTTCAGGAGGTTGACCTGGAACTGCCAGGACGTGCCGACGACCACGTCGCCGGACGTGTACGACGCGACCTGATCGGAGTACGTGGCCCAATAGAGGGCACCGGCATCGCGCTGCTTCTCGAGCAGGTCGACGGCGGCGTTGAACTGGGCTTCGTTGAGCTGGTACGGGTTCTTGATCCCGAGATCGGGCTGCGTGGTCATCAGGTGGAGCGCCGCGTCGGCGATGTAGTCGGACGAGTCGTAGATGCTGACCTTGCCGCCGTGCTCGCCGCTCCACACGGGGTCCCAGGTGGTCGGCGCGGTCGTGATCACTTCGGTGTTGTACGTGAGCAGATTCGGTCCGCGCCCGTGCGGCACACCGTATGGCTGGCCGTTGAGCGAGTTGTGGCCCTTGTTCTTCAGACCTTCGAAGACATTCTTGTAGTTCGGGATCAACTCGACGTTGACGGGGGCGACATCGCCCGACGCCATCAGTCGGACCGTGGCGTTGCCCGAGAACGAGCCGCCGTCGTAGTCGCCCGACTGCAGGAGCGACACGCCGTTGGCCGAGTCGGTCATGTCGGTCGTGCTGACCTTGCAGCCGGTCTTCGTCTCGAACGGGGTGACCCAGTCGTAGTTCGGATCGACGGCGCCGCGCTCGGCGTAGCCGGCCCAGATGACGAGCTTGAGCTCCCCTTCACCCGCGCCAAGCGACGCCTGCGGCGTGCGCTGCGCTGTGCCACCGCCACCCGAACACGCCGCGAGCGCCAGCGCCGCGACGCCTGCGAGCGCGACGAACCTCCGATGCCTCATCCCTCGTCCTCCTCCAACGGTTGACTGCCGTCTGCGACGGGCAGTTCGTGCTGTCGCTTCCAGATCAGGCGGACAGCCTTGCCTTGCTGCTCGAGCACCTCGGTCGAGGTGGTCGTCAGGTTCTGCTCGGTCACGACGAGTCGTGCGCCTGCATCGAGCTCGACGATGTAGCGGGTGTCGGGACCCAGGTAGACGACGCTCTGGATGGTCCCTGTCGCGGACGACTCACCCTCACGGGACGTCGCGTCGAGCGGCGCCAACCGGATCTTCTCGGGCCGGATCGTGAACGTGCCGGCTCGGCCGAGGATCCCGCGAGCGACGTCGCCGGTCAGCAGGTTCGACGTCCCGACGAACCCCGCCACGAAGCGCGTCGCGGGTCGCTCGTACACCTCTGCCGGCGTGCCCAGCTGCTCGATGCGGCCGGCGTTGAAGACGGCCATCCGGTCGCTCATCGTGAGCGCCTCCTCCTGGTCGTGCGTCACGTAGATGAACGTGATGCCGACCTGCTGCTGGATCGCCTTGAGTTCGATCTGCATCTCCTCCCGGAGCTTCAGGTCGAGGGCGCCGAGCGGCTCGTCGAGGAGCAGGACGCGCGGTCGATTGATGAGCGCCCGGGCGAGTGCGACGCGTTGACGCTGGCCGCCGGACAGCTGGCTGGGCTTGCGCTTCTCGTAGCCCTCCAGGCGGACCATCCGGAGCGCGTCGGTAACGCGAGCGGCCCGCTCCCGGCGCGGCACCTTCCGGACCATCAGCCCGTACGCGACGTTGTCGCCGACCGACAGGTGCGGGAACAGCGCGTAGTCCTGGAAGACGGTGTTCACGTCGCGGTCGAATGGGGGGACGTCGGTCACGTCATGGCCGTGAAGCAGGATCCTTCCCGCGCTCGGGACCTCGAAGCCGGCGATCATCCGCAGGGTCGTGGTCTTGCCCGAGCCCGACGGGCCGAGCATCGAGAAGAACTCGCCGTCACGGACATCGAGATCGATGCCGTCGACCGCCACGACGTCGCCGTACTGCTTGGCGATGCCCTCGAGGCGAACGGCCGGCACGGGATCGCCCGGCGCCGTGGTCGGAGGCGTGGCCGGACCCGCGTCCGCACTCGCGTCACGGATGTCGGTCGGGATGGCCAAGCGCCCTCACTGCTGCGCGCGCGTTCAGCCCGGGGGTGACGGGTGCGCGAACGATGCGACGCGACCCATGGCGTGTCAAGGTCGGCGCGAGGGACGGCACAGCCCGCGCAAACGGAGCGCTCGAACGCTCGGTGGTACGCTCTGGCGACACGAGATCGGTACGCCCGATGATCGAACGACGCCAAGCCTCGAGGAGGACCGGATGACCTACGTGATCGCCGAGCCGTGCATCGACGTGCTCGACATCTCGTGCGTGTCCGTCTGCCCTGTGGACTGCATCCACTACGAGGAGGGCGTCGACCGGAAGCTGTTCATCGACCCGAACGAGTGCATCGACTGCGGGGCTTGCGAGCCGGAATGCCCCGTGAACGCGATCTTCCCCGAGGAGTCGCTGCCACCCGAGTGGGCGAACTACACCGTCATCGACGCCACCTGGTACACGGACAAGGCGGCCGCCCGCGCCTCCGTTGACGAGCTCAAGCCCTCGGGCTGATGGCGTCGCGGAGCTCCGCCTCAGACCTCGGGGCGCGAGTGCCAGTCGGCCGTCGAGGTAGCCAGTAGACCGGCGACGACCATGCGGATCGCATCCCTTCTTCCCTCGGCCACCGAGATCGTCTGTGCCATCGGCCTCCAGGACGAGCTCGTCGCTGTCACCCATGAATGCGACTGGCCGCCGGCGGTCATCGGCAAACCGGTCGTCACGCGCAGCGTCCATGACCTGAGCGAGGTCTCGTCGCGCGACATCCACGCGCGCGTGACCGCCTCGATGCACGGCGGGTCGTCGCTGTACGAGCTCGACGAGGAAGCGCTCGCGGCCACCCAGCCGGACCTGATCCTGACCCAGGAGCTGTGCCACGTCTGCGCGGTCAGCTACCGCGAGGTCAACGAGGTCGCCCGGCGGATCGACGCCGACATCACGGTCGTGTCGCTCGAGCCGACGTCGATCGAGGGCATCTTCCACACGATCACCACGGTCGGGGCGATGGCCGAGGTGGAGGACGCCGCCATCGACCTCGTCGAAGCGCTGCGCGAGCGCCTCGGCGCCGTCGAGCAGCGCGTCACCCGCCGTCGCGACGAGGGTCGATCGCCGGCGCGGGTGGTGGCCGTGGAGTGGCTCGATCCGCCGTTCGCCGTCGGCCACTGGGTGCCCGAGCAGATCCGCCGGGCCGGTGGCTGGGACCTCCTCGGATCGGACGGGGAGAAGGCGCAGCCGACGACATGGGACGCCGTCGCCGAGGTCGACCCCGAGATGCTCTTCCTCATGCCGTGCGGGTTCCACCTCGCCGAGACGATCGACGAATGGTCGAGGACGCCGGTCCCGCCAGGCATCGGGGAGCTGGCAGCAGCCCGTTCCGGCGCCGTCTTCGCGCTCGACGGGTCCGCCTACTTCTCTCGCCCCGGGCCGCGCGTCATCGACGGCGTCGAGATGCTCGCCGAGATCATGGATCCCGAGGCGTTCGTCGACATCGCGCCAGCGGGCGGCTGGGCGCCGGTCGAGGCCGGCTGAGTTGCCGTTCCGCGCGACCTTCACGTGCCTGTGGTGCGGCACGGACCACGAGACCCGCTCTGCCGACGATCTCGAGGGCTGGGCCCAGCTCTGCCCGGCCTGCATCGGCAACGCCGGCGACAACGGGTTCCTCCGCTTCCGGCTTCACCAGGCGCTCCGAGAGCGGGCGGCCGCAATGCGCGGAGACGATGACGCTCCCCAGCCCCTGCCTGCGCCGGTCGCCGTCGCAGCACCGCCGCTTGCTGGGGAGCTGGCAGCCCCGGCGGATCTCGACCGTCAGATGGTCGACTACTACGAAGCGCGCGCCCCGGAGTACGACGACTGGTATCTGCGGCGCGGTCGATACGAGCGTGGCGCGATCCATGACGCGGCCTGGAACGCCGAGCTCGATGCAGCCGGGCGCTGGCTCGACGGGCTGCCCTGGAACGGCGAGCTCGTCGAGCTGGCCGCCGGGACGGGGTGGTGGTCGCCGCTGCTCGCATCGCGCGGCGAGCTGTCCCTCTACGACGCATCGCCGGCGGCCCTCGACCGGGCGAGGGAGCGGCTCGTCGCGCACGGCCTGCGTGCCCACCTCCACGTGCGCGATGCATGGGCCGAGCCCGATCGGCAGGTCGATGGCCTGTTCCTGGGCTTCTGGCTGAGCCACGTCCCGCGCGAGCGGCTCGCCGAGTTCCTCGCCCTGTGTCGCCGCTGGCTGAAGCCCGCTGGCCGCCTCGCGTTCATCGACTCGCTCGCCGATCCGGCGTCGGGCGCGGCGGATCATCCGTCGCCGGCCGACGACCACGCCGTCCGCAGGCTCGAGGACGGCCGCGAGTTCACGATCGTGAAGGTGTTCTACAGCCCCGACGAGCTCCACCGCGCGCTCACCGCCGCCGGCTTCGCCGACGTCGACCTTGGGGCGACCGGCCGCTTCTTCCTCCACGGGACGGCGCGCGCCGGCTGAGCCATCGCGGTCGTGCCGAATCGCGTGGCTATACTCCCGCCGTGTCGCCCCTCTCGAACTCCACGATCGCGACCGTCGGCTCCGGGGTGATGGCCGAGGCGATGATCGCGGGCCTCCTCCGCGACGGCCTCGTCGCACCGGACCGCGTGGTCGCCAGTCACCCGCGCGCCGAGCGGCGCGAGGCGCTCGAACGCGAGTACGGGATCCGCACCGTCACCGCGAACGCCGATGCCGTCCGGGACGCGGATGTGGTCCTGCTCGGCATCAAGCCGCAGATGCTCGAGCGCGTCGGGCGCGAGATCGGCCCACACCTCAGCCGCGGCCAGCTGGTCATCAGCGTGCTGGCCGGTGCGACGACGGCTGCCCTCACCGGCATCCTCGGCCACGATCAGGTGGTCCGGAGCATGCCCAACACCCCGGCCCGCCTCGGCAAGGGCGTGACGGTCTGGTACGCGACCCCCGCCACGACCCAGGAGCAGCGCACCCAGGCCGCCGCCCTGCTCGGCGCGTTGGGCCACCAGCTCGAGGTCGATGACGAGCTGATGGTCGCCATGGCCACGGCGGTGAGCGGCACCGGCCCGACATACGTGTTCCTGGTGATGGAGGCGCTGATCGACGCAGCCGTGCACCTGGGCTTCCCGCGCCACATCGCGCACGACCTGGTCATCGAGACGCTGGAGGGCTCGACCCTGTTCGCGCGGCAGTCGGGCTTGCACCCCGCGGAGCTCCGGAACATGGTGACCTCGCCCGGCGGCACCTCCGCGGCCGCGCTCCATGAGCTCGAGGGCGGTCGCCTGCGGACCGTGCTGTCCGAGGCGGTCTGGGCCGCCTTCCGCCGGACCGTCGAGCTCGGCGATCAGCTCGAGACCCGCCTCGAGGCCGGCGCCGACGGCAAGCCGCCGTCCGAACGCCGGACGGGGGGTTGACGCCCGGAGCCGGGAGCACGGCGACGGCGACACCGGTCGTCGACCTGCGACGATCGAGCCTGGCCGACATCCGAGCCCTCGATCTCCGATCACCCGGGCGCGACCCGTGGGCCGACGAGGCGGCGTTGTGGGATCGCCTCTGGTCGACGTGGGCCGGCCTCGACGGCGCTGCCTGGCATCTCCCGGGCGCCGCGCCGTCGGATGCCGGTGGTCCCGACTGGTCGCTCGCGGAGCACGTCGGCCATCTCGCCGACTGGCAGGAACTGGCGATCGACTACGTGGGCACCGCGCTCCAGTCCGGACGCTGGCCGTCGGACGACGACTACGACGGCGGTGATTTCGACCGGTTCAACGAACGCCGGCGGGCGCCCTGGACGACGATGTCGAGCGCCGCGATCCTCGCCCGGCTGCAGGCATCACGTCCGCGGCTGCTCGAGGCGGCGGCCCGGCTGTCGCTGGACGAGCTGCGCGGCGACGACGCCTGGGGCTGGGTCTACATGACGCTTCACGGGCACTACCTCGATCACCTCGGGCTCATCGAGCCGTGGACGGACCTGTTGCGTGCCCGCCAGACGGACGGCGACCCGTTCATCGCCGACCCGCGCGCGGCCGACCACGCCGGGCTGGAGGCGGACATCGCGGCGGTCGATGCGCTGTTCGATGACCTGATCCGGCGACTGCCTGCCGACCGCTGGACAGCCGGGGAGGTGACACCCGGCTGGACGCTGCGCGACCACGTCGCCCACATCGCCGATTGGATGGACGAGGGTGCGCGGGCCATCGCCGTGTATCGCGACTCGGGTGTCTGGCTGTCGGACCCGGAGGAGGGTGTCGACGCCTGGAACGAGCGGCATGTCGCGGAGCGGCGCGGCGAGTCCGCCCACGCCACGCTGGCCCGCTACGACGCTGCGCATGCCCGGCTCCTCGACGCCGCGCGCGCGATGTCGGTCGAGGAGCTGCGCTCGCCGGACGGCTGGAGCTGGGTCTACGACTGCCACCATGGGCATGTCCGCAAGCACTTGGCGATGGTCGGCCGCTGGTGCGTGATGGACGGCTGGCCGGTCGACTGATGGCCGACGACGGCAGCGCGGCGCCGGCGACTGGCGGGTCCGGCCTGACGATCGAGGCGATCGTCGCCGTCGACTCGCCGCGCGAGTTCCGGATCCACCCTCGCGATCGCGTGGTCGCCTTCACCGCCGAGGCCGCCGGTGCGCGCCAGGTCTTCACGCTGTCGTTGCGCGGGACGGGCACGCCGACGACGCAGATCACGGCGTCCGAGAAGCCGGCGAGTGACCCGCAATGGTCGCCGGACGGGCGCCGCCTCGCCTTCGTCCGCGACGACGAGATCTGGATCGTCGAGGCCGACGGATCGCGACTCACGCGCGTCGTCGGCAAGCCCGGCGGCGGGCGCGACCCGCGCTGGTCGCCCGATGGCCGGCGGCTGGCGTTCATCTCCCGACGTCGGGGCTGGAGCCAGGTCTGGCTGATCGACGCCCCCGTCCCGCGTCGCGGCCGGCCGCAGCGCGATCCGCGCCCCCCGCTGCCGACGCCGCTGACCCGCGGCGGGTTCGATGCCGACGGGCTCGCCTGGTCTCCGGATGGCACGCAGCTCGCCGTCACCGGCCAGCAGGCGCCGGATGATCTGACGACCTCGCAGATCGCCCTGGTCGATGTCGGCACCGGCGCGAGCTCGATCGTCGCCGGCGCGCGCAGTCACGACACCGGTGCGTACTGGACGGCCGACGGCTCGCTCATCTACGTCACCGACGAGAGCGGCTGGTTCCAGGTCGTGCGCCGGTCGCCGGACGGCAAAGACCCCGTCGCGCTCACGGACGGCGATCGGGAGCATGGTGAGCCATCGGGCGGGTACGGCTTCGCGCCGCTGCCATCACCGGACGGTCGGCGGCTGGTCCATATCGAGGTGCACGACGGGCTCATCGACCTCGTCGTACGCGAGCTCGGCGAAGGAACGACGCCAAAACGCGGTCGCGGCCGGCCACCAAAGACGCCGCGGACGCTGACCGCCACGACCAAGGCCACCCGCGTGGCGCCATGGGAGGGCGTCTGGCGCGCCGTCGGCTGGCTACCGGATTCCGCGTGGGTCGCAGCGATAGGCGAGGGCGAGCGACGTGCCCAGGACCTGTGGCTGCTGCCCGTCCCGGGTGTCGCGCCCGACGGCTCGCGACCACGCCAGGTGACGAACTCGATGCCGGCCGTCCTGGCCGCCGCGATCGCCGGGAACCGGGTGCCATCCGGGGAGCGCGTCGTGATCGAGGCGCGCGATGGACTCCGAGTCGAGGGAACGCTGTGGCGTCCGGCGAGCGCGACCGGGAAGCGCGGCGGCCGGCGAGTGCCGACGATCGTCTACCCGCATGGCGGCCCGACCTGGCAATCGTATCGCTCGTTCCAGCCGTTCAAGCTACTGCTCGCGACCACCGGCTACGCATTCCTCGATGTCGATTTTCGAGGGTCCACCGGCTACGGCCGCGCGTTCCGGCACGCGAACCACGGGGAGTGGGGCCACGCCGACGCGCACGACCTGATCGACGCCGCCCGGTGGGCCGACGAGCAACCGTGGTCCGACGGCCGGTTCGCGATCTTCGGCGGCTCGTATGGCGGGTACATGGTGCTGTCGGCGCTGGTCGAGGAGCCGACGTTGTGGACGGCCGGCGTCGACCTGTACGGCGACTCCGAGATCGCCGAGAGCTACCGGCACGGCGACCGGGTGGGCCGGCTCGACCTGCACAAGATGATGGGCGCGCCCGACGACCCGACGCGCGACGACGCGTACCGGCGCGGATCGCCGGTCTACCGCGCGGAATCGATCGAGGCGCCGCTGCTGATCCTCCACGGCCGCAAGGACAAGCGCGTCGTCCCGCTCATGACGGAGCGGATGGTCGAGGCCCTCGAGATCGAGGACAAGGCCTACGAGGTCCACTGGTACGACGACGAGGCCCATGGCTGGGAGCGTCGGGAGAACCGGCGTGACGCGTTCGAGCGGATCCTGCGGTTCCTCACCACCCACATACCACCCGAGGGGTCCTAGCGAGGTCCCAGGAATCGAAACGGCCGTCCTCAGCGGACGGCCGTCGCGGATCTTCGGTCTGGGCCGGCAGGCCGGCCAGAGCGTCCCGGAGTTCGACTACCAGCGGCGCGCCGCCTCCAGCACGAGGCCGGAGCTGGCGAGCGCAGACAGGAGCATGAGCGTCCGGAAGGCCCCCGACTTGACGAGGTTCTTCATCGCGGTCCCTTCTTTCGATCATCTGGCGGGAACGGACGGTGTTCCCGGATAGCACCGTACGAGGGGGCGGCGTGGCAGGGCCATGGGCCATCGGTACCGGTCCGCGATGACTCCATCGGTTCGGGGTGCCTGCGCGCACCGCGCCGCGCTCAGGCGGCGGCGGTCTCCGGGTCGCCCCGGCGCATGCCGATCGCGATCGTCAGCACGATCCCGACCGCGATCAGGACGTCACCGATGCTGAAGACATTGGCGAACGGCAGCCCGGCGGGGATCGCGAAGATGTCCGTCAACGGGGCAAGGGCGGGATCCTCGAGGACGGCGCTGTTGGAGAACGCCTCGTCCGGGCTCAGGCCGGCCGTCGCGAGCGCTTCGGCCGTCGTCGGCATGACCCCGACATTGGCCACGATGGCCGCCAGGTTCGAGATCGCGCCGACGGCGACCAGGGCGAGGCCCGGCACCGCCAGGTTCCGCCAGACGGCGAGGAGCACCGCGCCCGTCGACGCGACGTAGATCGCCTCGCCGACGCCCGCGCTGAACGATCCTGCGACGGGAGTCGAGAACAGGAGGATCTGCACAGCCAGCCCGACGAGCGCCAGCCAGCCCCACTCGAAGCGGATCTGCGATAGCCGGTCGAGGCTGCCACCGATGAGGAACCCAAGAGCGACGCCGATCGGGACGGCGAGCAGAACGAACACGGACCGGGGTCAGGCCCGAGTTGCGAGGATGGCGTCCAGCTGGGCGATGTGCTCCTCGGCGTGGCCCGCCACGAAGCGCTCGAGTATCGCGGGCGCCGGCATCTCGCCGAGGCGCGGGTGGACGCCGACCCGCGAGATCTCCTGGTCGGTCAGCGTCGGGATCCGCTCCTCCCAGGCTCGCAGCCCGTCATCGACGCGCCGGAAGAGGACCCGGATCGGCAGGCGTCGATCGCGCTCGATGATCGCGATGCGGAGAGGGTCGTCGGCGGTCCGCCCGAACGGCATCGGCGCGGACCCGTCCCCGTCGATGACGCGCTCCATCTCGCCAAGCCAGAAGGGCAGCATCTCCTCGACGTGGGCGAGGACCTCGCGCGGACCCCACGATGCCTCCGGGCCCGTGCCGTAATCCTCGGCCAGCGCCCAGGGTTCACCGGCGATGACCCGCGGCGCGAGCTCGGCGTAGGCCCGTCGCGCCGCCGCGATGCGATCGATATCCGTCATGGCCGTCAGTGTGGCACGCCGGGCGTACGATGGACGCACTGTCGGATGCCTCGGCCGGGCGGTGCCCGCCGGGGCCGGACCCGCATGCAGCGGAGTACGCGCGATGACCGAGACGCTCCCCCGTGGCGCGGCGAATCAGGCCGGCGCCCGGGTCGACGCGGACGCCTACGCCAAGGCCGCCGATTTCCTGCCGCTCGACGGTATCGACCATGTCGAGTTCTGG
>Ga0307416_100000905_pt1 | contig 15664 bp, 11 predicted proteins | sample DK1Cmetagenome_2_FD_203821 | JGI IMG/M metagenome (GOLD analysis project Ga0307416, IMG submission 203821) | Maize rhizosphere microbial communities from greenhouse at UC Davis, California, United States - DK15-C-3 | ecosystem: Host-associated > Plants > Roots > Rhizosphere > Soil | place...
TCTGACCGGCCGAACCCCGCCCTCGACCGTCGGCGGGACACATGCAAGTGCGGCGCCTCTGGCACGAATGGAAACGTAGTCGATTGCACGCGGACGGCATGACCACCCAGGCCTTCCGCGGGCGGCTGAATTCTATGGAAGAGGGCGCTTGGCGCAATGCCCCGCCCCGAAGTTCAGCCAGGAGTCGAGTCGGTGCATCGAGTGGGGGCGTCGCCGCTACACCAGCCCCGTGCCGATCGCAGCTGGTGGAGGGGTGAACGCCGCCATCGGGGGCGAAGTGCACGCGATGTGCGCCCGCCCCATGCTACGATGACTCGTGCCCGGAAGGACACGCCGACGCCGCTGCGCGAGCTGCTGGGATGGGACACCGCCGGCGGTGACGCCGGCGCCGGCGCACCACGCCCGGACGCGTCCACTCCTCCGGCTCATGCGCGACCGGCTCGCCGCCGAGGGCTTCGAGCCCATCATCGTCGTGGACGCCGCGCTCCGCCACCAGATCGACGACGTCGAGCGCGACGAGCGGTTGGTCGGCGAGGGCAGTTAAAGCAGGCGCCGGCCGGCACGCACGCCGACCACTTCATCCTGGCGTTCGCGAGGGAGCTCCGCGCCACCATCGTCTCGAACGACACGTTCCGCGATCGGAGCCGCCAGTTCGCCGGCGTCCGCCGGCGCGTCATCCGCTACATGATCGTCGCCGGCGAGATCGTCCTGGAGCGGCGGACGTCGAGACGTAACGAGAGAACTGCCGGGAGTGGGGAGTGGAACGGCCGGGAGTCGGGAGTCGGGAGTCGGGAACGGTCCCGGAAGCGCGGCGAGAGTTCCGGTAGTTGCCTTCGCTTGGCCTCCCGGTGGGCGCGGACCGCGGCGCGAGGGAACTCGGGTTGAAGCCCGACTCCCGACTCCCGGCTTCCGGCCCTTTCTCACATCCGCTTCGTCACGAGCGGCAGGTCGATCTCGAAATAGAAGCGGGTGCCCTTTTCGAGCGCTGTCTCGACTTTGAGCTCGCCCTTCATGGCCGAGATCAGCTTCTGGCAGATGGAGAGCCCGAGGCCGGCGCTGGAAAAGACGTACTCGCCCGGCTTGACGCGGCGGCGGAAAGCGTCGAACAGCGTCCCCATCACCTGCTCGGGGATCCCGCGTCCGGTGTCGCGTACTGAGAACTCGACGCGCGTGCGCGACCGCGGCGTCGCCGTCACGTCGACGCCGCCTTCGGCCGTGAACTTGAGCGCGTTCGTCGTGAGGTTGAGGAGCACGCGGTTGAGCGCGGCCGGGTACCCGGTGCGGACGTCCCCTTCGGGGGGAGTGAACTGCAACGCCAGCCCCTTCTCCTCGGCGATCGGGAGCACGATGTCGCGCACCGAGCGCATGATGTCGGAGACGGCGAACGGGATGGGGTGCAGGTCCACGAGCCGGTCGCCGCCCTTGGCCAGCTCGATCACGTCGCTGGCCAGGGAGCTCAGCCCGAACGCGGCGCTGTAGACGAGACCGAGCTGCCGCTCCTGGATCGCGTTCACTGCACCGCTCTGCCCCTTGCGCAGCCGCTCGGCGAGGAAGAGGATCGAGCCGAGCGGCGAGCGCATGTCGTGCGCCACGTCGACGACGAGCTCTAATGCGTCAAAGCCGGCGAGGCGACTGGCGAAGCGGTGCGCGCGGTCCTCTTCGAGGGCTTCCTGGACCTGCTCGAGGGCGTCGAGGACGCGGATCGCCGGCAGGGCGTCGGCGGCACGGCCCTCCGCGAGCGTGCGGGCGAGGAAGTCGCGGCGCAGGGCGTCGAGCAGCCGGCGCACCGGGATCCCGGGCGACAGGTCGCCGACCGCCGCCCGTTCGCCCACCGCCACCTGCTGGACCACGGCGCAGAGCAGCGCGGCGTGCGCGCGGAGCTCGGCCACGGGCCATCCCCCGTCAGGGGCGGCTTCGAGCACGTCGCACGCGGCCCCCGCAGCCTCGTGCAGGGTGCGCCAGAGGTGGTGGGGAACGTCCTCGGCCGGCACCCGAGCCGCTGTCGCGCTCTCGCCACCACCGGCCTCCCGTTCGCTCGCGCCCCGCTCGCCCGTGCCCCGCTCGCCCGTGCCCCGCTCGCCCGCGCTGATCGAGGTCGTGCCCTGTCGCTCGGCCCTCGTGCGCGGCTTCGGCGCAGAGCCGGAGGTCATTCAATCGTTCCCGAGAACTCGTCGCGGCGGAATCCGTGCTTCTCCATGAGCCGGTAGAGCGTCGTCCGATCGATGCTGGCGAGGCGGGCGGCCTTCGACATGTTCCCGCCGGCGCGGGCGACCAGGCGCGTCAGGTACTCCTTCTCGAAGTGCGCGACCAGCTTGTCCTTGGCGATGTGATAGGCGTCGTTCATGATCCCGAGCGGGAGCCCGCCTTCGGAGGCCGGCGCCGCCGCCGTGTCGTCGTAGAGTGGGACGTCCTCGGGGCGGATGGGCTGCCCGGGATCCGCCATCACGGCCACGTGCTCGATGACGTTCTGCAACTCGCGCACGTTCCCGCGCCACGGACGCGACCGGAGAAACTCCACCGTCTGCTCGGTGAGCTTGGGCGCGGCGTCGCTCGGCTGCCGGTGCCGCTCCCAGTAGTGCGCCAGGAAGTGGTTGGCGAGCAGCGAGATGTCGTCTACCCGCTGGCGGAGGGGGGGCAGCTTGATCGGGACCACGCGCAACCGGTAGAACAAGTCCTCGCGCAGCACTCCCTGGTTCACCGCCTCCTGGGGCTCGCGGTTGGTGGCCGAGATGAAGCGCACATCGACGACCGCGTCGTGCGTCTCACTGCCGACGCGCCGCACCACCCCGTCCTGGAGCACGCGCAGGAGCTTGGCCTGAAGCGGGAGCGACATCTCGGTGAGCTCGTCGAGAAAGAGCGTCCCGCCGTTGGCGGTCTCGAGGAGCCCCGGCTTGTCGCGATCGGCCCCGGTGAAGGCGCCCTTGCGGTGGCCGAACAGCTCGCTCTCGAGCAGACCCTCGGGGAGCGCCGCGCAGTTGATCGGCACGAGCTTGCGGCTCGCCCGCCGGCTGTGGCTGTGAATGAACTGCGCGATCAGCTCCTTTCCCGTTCCGCTCTCGCCGCTGATGAGCACCGACGCGTCGGTGCTCGCCACCTTGCGGGCCAGATCCACCGCCTTGCGGAAGGAGGGCGAGACGCCGAGGAGGGTGAGCTTGTCGCTGTTCCCACTCTGCTGGAGGAGCTGGAGCCGCAGGTCGCGCGTCTCGCGGGCCACAAGGACGGCGTGCGCCGCCCGCCCGACGAGGATCTGGAGGTGCGAGGCGGAGAACGGCTTCGGCAGGTAGTCCCACGCCCCGGACCGGAGCGCTTCGATGCTCGAGGTGACGCTCGGGTTCCCGGTCATCACGACGAAGATCGTATCCTTGTGCGCCTCGATCGCCGCCTTGAGGATGTCCATCCCCGAGACGGGCGTCATGTAGAGGTCGCAGAGGATGATGTCGAACTTGCGCCGCCGGACCGTCTCTTGGGCCTCGTCCCCGCGCCCCATTACCGTGACGCTGTACCCGTCCGCCTGGAGCACGCTGGCGCAACCTTCGCGGAGGGTGCGGTCGTCGTCCACGATCAGAAGGCGGAGGCTCGCCTTGACCTCGGGCGCGATCGACAGGGGATCGCGGATCGCGGTCTCGGTGGCCGGGGTATAGCCTGCGTGTTGAGTGGAGCCGGATGCCATCTCACCCCTTGCCTTCTGTAGAGAACCGCGCCAGACGTCTCGTGCCGTGCGCCGGCCGGTCGCATTGACCGGGCCACTCGCGCCGAGAAGATCCCGCCCTCTGGACGAGCGGGAAGCCAAGTAGTTACGCAAGGTTCGTCGGCACTGTCAAGCGATTTCGTCGGATGCAGGCAACACTCTCTGTATCGGTGGAGCAACAGCCGTGTTGCTGGTAGTCAACGCCTCCGAGCCCTGGGGCATCTTTGAATGCGCCGGGCAGGCACTCGAGCCGGGGTGTAGCGGCCTCCACCGCGGGCTCAATATTGCGTTGGTTCTTGCGTCGGTCGAAGTTGCCCAGCGCGTAGACCCGGCGCGCCAGACCGCCGCCGCCCGCACGCGTCATCCACCCGCTGTTCCCTGGTGCACAGGTCTCCATGTCCGGTAATCTGACTCCGTACTCCCCTTCCCCCGCAGGTGGGCTCACGTCGCCCGACCCCTACGGAGTGGACAGCTGGGGCCCCGCGGCCCCGCCGGCTGCGCCGCCCACGTCAGGATCGCCACAGTTTCTCCGGTACGCGTCGGCGCTGAACCGGTACAAGTGGCTGATGCTGTTCGTGATCGCCATCGGCACGGCGTTCGGGCTGGTGGCCACGCGCTTCATCCAGCCACAGTACGCGGTCTACTCCCGGATCTGGATCAACTCCGAGACGCCCATCGGCAGCGGCCGCGACGGTCCGATTCAGGGACGTGAGCTGGTCGTCTCCTCGGCGTGGGCCGAGCTGCTGCGCAGCTTCCGGGTCTCCGACGCCGTCGTGAGCCAGATGGCCCTCTACCTGACTCCCAGGAACGAGGCCGATTCGGCCGTGTTCGAGGGCTTCAGCGTCACGCCCCAGCTTCGCCCCGGGGAGTACGAGCTCGAGGTCGACGGGGTCGGTCGGAATTACGAGCTGCGCGTCGGCGGCGGCGACATCGTGGAGCGCGGGATCGTCGGGAATCCGATCGGCCGCCGGGTGGGCTTCGTCTGGCAGCCCTCGCGCGAGACGCTCGGCCGGAACCGCACGGTCAAGTTCAGCGTCGTCACGCCCCGCGAGGCGGCGGTGCGGCTGGTCTCGCAGCTCGAAGCCAACATCCCCAAAAACACGAACTTCCTCGTCCTCACCCTGCGTGGGGAGCAGCCGCACCGCACCGCGGCCACGCTCAACGCCTGGACGGACGAGTTCGTGAACGCCGCCGGAGAGCTCAAGCGTCGGCAGCTCACCGAGTTCGCCAATATGCTCGAAGGGCAGTTGACCTACGCCCAGCGGGCGCTCCAGGAGTCGGAGGTCGCGCTCCAGCAGTTCAAGGTCAACACCATCACCCTCCCGAACGAGAACACCGTCGTCACCCCCGGCGTCGACCAGACGACCGGCTTCGTCGTTCAGGACTACTTCAAGCAGAAGGTCGAGTACGACAACCTGCGCCGCGACCGCGAGACGCTGCAGCAGTTCGTCGTCGCCGCCCGCCGCGGAACGATTTCGCCGGACGCGGTGATGTCGATCCCGAGCGTGCAGAGCGCCGGCGCGCAGAATTTCCGGTCGGCCGTCGAGGAGCTGTGGAAGATCGAGGCCCAGCTCCGCACCGCCCGGCAGTTCTACACGGACGACCACAAATCGGTGACGGAACTCGAGCAGCAGGCGGCCACGCTGCGGACGAAGCTCATCCCCCAGACGGCCGAGCAGTTGCTCGCCCAGCTCCGGGTGCGGGAGAACGACCTGGCCTCCCGGATCAAGGCCGCCGGCGGTGAGCTCCAGGACATCCCGCAGCGCACCATCGAGGAGGCGCGGCTGACTCGTCAAGTGAGCCAGGCGGAAAACCTCTTCCGGACGCTCAAGAACCGCTACGAGGACGCGAAGCTCGCCGAAGAGAGCGCGATGCCGGACATCAGCGTGCTCGACTCGGCGGTCGCCCCGCTCCGTCCGACGAACAACACCGCCCCGCGCATCGTGCTCATGGCGCTCGGCGCCAGCGTCGGCGTGGCGGTTCTGCTCGCGCTCCTGCTGGACCAGCTCGACCGGCGCTTCCGCTACCCCGACCAGGTGTCGCGCGAGCTCGGGCTCGACATCATCGGCGCCGTGCCGGCGCTGCGCCGCACGCGCAACGGGGCGATGAAGCCCGAGGAGGCTTCGCAGGTGGTCGAGTCGTTCCGCTCGATGCGCCTGAATCTGCGGCATGCCTTCCCGGGGCGCGGACCGGTGATCTTCACGGTCTCGAGCCCGGGCGCCGGGGACGGCAAGTCACTCGTCGCCTCAAACCTGGCGATGTCGTTCGCCGAGGCCGGCTACCGGACACTGCTGGTCGACGGCGACATCCGCCGCGGGACGCTGCACACGGCCTTCGACGTCGAACAGCGCCCCGGCCTCCTGGACGTGCTCGCCGGCGAGGTGCCACGGTCGGAGGTGTTCAAGCCGTCAGCGTACGAGAACCTGACCGTCCTGCCTTGCGGGACGCGGCGCCGCCGCGGGCCCGAGCTGCTCACGTCGCCGGCGATGACGGCGCTGCTCAACGACGCCCGCTCGAGCTTCGACGCGATCATCGTCGACAGCGCGCCGCTCGGCGCGGGGGTGGACGCCTACGCGCTCGGCGCGGCCACGGGCAACATGGTGCTCGTCTTCCGCACCGGGGCCACCGACCGGAAGCTCGCGCAGGCCAAGCTCAGCGTGCTCGACCGACTGCCGGTGCGCTTGATCGGCGCCGTCCTGAACAGCGTCGAGACGTCGGGTGCGGCGTACCAGTACTACTCGTATCTGTACGGGTACGAAGCCGGCGACGAGGAGCAGCCGCAGCTCACGTCGCAGGTCGGTCAGATCAGCGGACGAACCTGACCGGCGAGGTGTCGGCCGGCGCCGCGATCGGGCCGGGGGCGGTACCGCCCCCGGCCCGATGGTGCTTCAGGGCCGCGGCGGCGCGCAGCAACATCTCCACCGCATCCACCGCCGCCTCGGCGTAATCCGGCACCGCGCAGTATCCCGCGCGGATCTTGAGCGTCCGCTCGACGCCGTTGAGGGTCACCGGGGCAGTCTCGAGGGTCGCTTGCAGTCGCTCGACGAGCCGCACGGCGCCCCGTCCTTCGGTGGACGGCGCGATGATCGCGAACTCGGTCTGGCCGAGCCGGCCCATCACGTCGGAGGTGCGCCCCGTTCGCCGGAAGACCGCGCTGAGGTGGGTGGCGACCTGCGTCGCCTCGTACGGACTCGGCTGCTCCTCGTCGCCGAGCACGCCCTCCATCGCGAACGCCACGCACGCCAGTGGGTTGTGCTGACGGAGCGCCTCGGCGGCAATTTCCCGAGCGCGGCGGGCGAGCCCGCGCATATTATAGAGGCCCGTGAGCTGATCGAGGAGGCTCTCGTCGTGCACACGATCCGCGGCCCGCTTTGCTCGCACGTACGTCGCGAGCTTCTGGAGCAACACCTCGCCGTCGAGCGGCTCGCTGAAAAACTCCCAAGCCCCCGCCTCGTAGGCGTCGAGCGTCTGGGCGCGGTCGAGCGTTCCGGCGGTCGTGATCAGGATGGGCGTGTACGCGCTGAACGTCAGGTCTTCACGCAGCACGCGGCAGACGTCCACTCCGTCCAAGTCGGACATCCGGGCGTCGAGAATGACGACGTCCGGATGGGCGGAGCGTGCGTAGTCGATCGCCTGGCGCCCGGTGTAAGCGCGGAGCACGGCGTAGCCGTTCGGCCCGAGCAAGCTCTCCAGCGACCGAGCGGCCCACTCCTGATCGTTGGCGATCAGCACCAAAGGCGGACGCGACGGCTGGATACTAGGATCCATACGAGAGGTTGCTATCAGGCTTGGGCAGAGAGCGTCGACGCTCGGCAGGGAGACGGGCCGCATCCGCCTGGCCATCTGCAGGAGTCGTGCGGAGCAATCCCAAAAGTCTAAGCCGGAGACTAAGAATAACTTAGCGGATCGAGCTCACCGTGACTCGCACCCGCCTGCCGCGCGGGTGCCACACGTTCGCTGTGAAAGTGTGACGGATCGCACAGACCGATAGGGTCAAATTTTGACCGGATGTGGAGTCGGCAATTTGGGCTTGCAGCGCCGACCTCCCCCAAGTTGCCCATCCGGCTGCCCCTCACCGACCACACTATTCGCGATTGTAGTATCGACGCGGGCTTTTGTTGCAGAACCGCGACACCCCGGCGGGTACCCTCGGGCGGGCGGTAAGATACTGTTGCCTTATACAGTTACGCCATACGCACTTGCGCCCGAGCGAGTTCGGCCGGTGCACGAGCACGATGAGTGCAAAGGACGGATGCGATGACATCTTCCACTCTTTATCGCCGCCGCTGGCCGGCGGCCATGGGCCGAGTTGCCCTCGTTATTGTTGCGCTCGGTTGCCGCGGATCTGCGCAGACGCAGCCGATACCTCGTCCCGCTGACGATTTGCGGACGCCAACGGCACAACGCGCCGAGCTCGAGGCAATGGCGGCTCAGGCGGAGCAGACCGTCGCCAGCGCGTCGGACGCGGGGCTGCGGACGCGCAAGCAGGCCGAAGCCGAGATGCTGCGCACCCGACTCCGGGACGGGGACTTCAACGTCGGCGACCGCATCTACGTGGAGATGCGCGGCGGCCAGCAGCCATTCGCCGACACGGTGACGGTTCGGCCCGGGCGCGTCCTCAGCCTTCCCGACATGCCTGACATCCCGCTGCAGGGCGTGCTGCGCTCGGAGCTGCAGGACCACCTGACCCGCGAAGTCGCCCGCTACATCCGGAACCCGGACGTGCGGGCTCGGACGTTCATCCGCGTGGCGGTGCTCGGCGCGATCGGCAAGCAGGGGTTCTACACCTTCCCGGCGGACATGCTGTTCACCGACGCGATCATGCAGGCGGGTGGGCCGCGTGAGGACACGAACCTCGAGGACGTTGAAATTCGCCGCACGACCCGAGTGGTGCTCGCGAAGGAAGAGTCGCAGCGAGCGATTCGGGAAGGGTGGACACTGGACCAAATGAGTCTGCGCGCGGGGGATGAGGTCGTCGTGGGCGAGAAGCGCGACGTCAACTGGTGGCGGCTGCTCCGCATCGCCTCCATCGCTATATCGACCACGTTCGCCGTGATCAGGCTGATCGATCTCTTCAAGGATTGACCAAGGATTGACCATGGATGTCGCACTGCCACAGGGCACCGCTGCCCGAGAACCGGCCGACTCACCCCGAGCCCGCGGCACGCCCGCGGACGTCCGCGGGCGTGCCGCGGGCTCGCACTCCGGCACCCACGCGGGCCTGAGCGTGGCCACCGAGGTCGTCACCCCCATCGAGACCGTGCGCGACGCGGACCGCCCCCTCGCCCACGCGACCACGATCGTGGAGGTGGTGCCCCGCGAGCGCTCCGAGATCGCGAACCGGATCGTGAACGTGGTCCTCGCCGCCGCCGCGCTGATCGTCTTGTCGCCCGTGCTCCTGCTCGTGGCGATCGCCATCAAGCTCACGTCGCGCGGCCCGATCTTCTACCTGCAGACCCGGATCGGCCTCAACCGGCGTTGGAACCGGACGCACGCGATGTACGACCGGCGGACGCAGGACCTCGGCGGTACGGTGTTCACGATCTACAAGTTCCGCTCGATGTACGTGAACGCCGAGCGCGACGGGGCGGCCGTGTGGGCGACCAAGCAGGACGCCCGCGTGACGCCGGTCGGCCGGTTCCTTCGGCAGTCCCGGCTGGACGAGGTCCCCCAGCTCTTCAACGTGCTGAGGGGGGACATGAACATCGTCGGGCCGCGCCCCGAGCGGCCGAGCATCTTCGTGCGGCTGCGCAGCGACATCGCCGAGTACCCGATGCGGCAGCGGGCCAAGCCCGGGATCACGGGGTGGGCCCAGATCAACCAGTCGTACGACTCCTGCGTCGAGGACGTCCGCCGCAAGGTGAGCTACGATCTCGAATACATCCGCCGGCAGTCGCTGGCAGAGGACGTGAAGATCATGCTCAAGACCGTCCCCGTCATGCTGTTCAAGCGGGGCGGCTGGTAGAGTCGCACCGCCGCGGCTCCCACGCGACGACGAGGCGCACGACGAGGCGCCTCGTTGTTTATCGGGGCGCGACGGCGCAACTTACGGCTCACCACATCCGCCGCCTCCGCGAATGACCTCGACCGCACTCCCCGCCACGCCTCGTGCGCACCCGCGGGCGCCCGCGCCTCGGGCCGCCCGCCGGATCCGCGTGGCGTTCTGCATCGACCACATGGGCCCGGGCGGGACGGAGTTCAACGCCGTGCGAACGGCCGAGCGCCTGGACCGCGAGCGGTTCGACGTGACGGTCGTGACGTTCCGCCCCGACGGGATGCTGGCCCCCCGCTACGCGGCGGCGGGCATCGCGGTCGTGTCGTTCCCGCTGACGAGCTTCTTCGGACTGGGGGCGCTCCGTCAGGCGGCGCGCCTCGCCCGCTTCCTCGCCGCGGGCGGCTTCGACGTCGCGCACTGCCACGACCGCTACACGAACGTCTTCGTCACCCTCGCCGCGCGCGCGGCGCGGACGCCCGCGATCATCGCGAGCAAGCGGTGGTGGCGGCTGCCCCGCGGCCACGAGGTGGCGAACGCCGTCGCCTACCGCCTGGCCCACCGGGTACTGGCCAACAGCCACGCCGTGGCCGCGTCCGCCGGGCGCGTCGAGCGGGTACGGCTGGAGCGCGTGGCGGTGATCCCGAATTTCGTCGACGAGGAAGCCTTCGTCCCCATGGCCCCCGAGGAGCGGCGCCGGATGCTCGCCGACATGGGGGTCCCCGACGGTGCGCTCGTGGCGGGGATCGTCGCGCGCCTGCGGCCGGTGAAAGACCACGAGTCGCTGATCCGCGCGGCCGCACTCCTACGCCCGCGCTGGCCCGCGCTGCATCTCGTGCTCGTGGGCGAGGGACCGAGCCAGCCTGAGCTCGAGGCGCTGGCGCGCGCGCTCGGGGTGCACGACGTGGTGCACTTCGCCGGACACCGCGAGCAGCAGCCCAACCCGAACGACCTGTTCGACGTGGCAGTCCTCTGTTCGCTCCAGGAGGGCTTCCCGAACGCGGTCGTCGAGGCGATGGCGGCGGCGCGCCCCGTGGTCGCGACGAGCGTCGGGGGCGCCTCCGACGCCGTCGAGCACGGCGAGACGGGGCTGCTCGTCCCCCCGCGCCAGCCCGCGCAGCTCGCGGCGGCCCTGGAGACGCTGCTCGACGACCCGGCTCTCCGCGCCCGGATGGGGGCGGCCGGCCAACGGCGCGCCCGCGAGCGGTATCATGCCTCGTCCGTCATTCCGCGGCTCGAGGCGCTTTACGAAGAACTGCTGGGGCGGAGGTAGGACTCGCGTGGCGTTCCCTCGAGACGGCTGGCGCAGCGCCCGCAGCCGCCGCTACTACCCGGGCGGCGAGCCGGCGCCCGGGCAGCCGCGCCTCCCGGGCCGGCCGGCGACGGAGCCCGCGGCGCACCCGGCCGCGGCGCACCCGGCCGCGCGGGCGACGCCCGTGCCTCCGTCGCCGGCCGTGCCGCCGCGGGGCCGGCGCTTCGGCGCGCCGGCGGCTCAGACCGCGGGGACACCGGAGCCGCCGGCGCAGTCGCTCTGGCGACTGATCGTCAGCGGCGTCGAGTGGACGCCACTGTTCGTCGGCTTCCTCGTGTACGTCCTCAGTGTCACGACGCGCGTGGTGGCGGCCGGCGACGTCGCCATGGTGTTCTGCCTCGTCGCGCTGGGACTGCAGAAGGACGCGCTGCGCTTTCCGCCCTTTCTCGTCGTCTTCGCGGTGTTCGTCACGTGGTGCTGGGTCGGGTACGCCAGCACGGACTACCCGAATACGGTGTGGCAGGCTGCGTACGACACGGTCAAGCTCTGGGCGATCACGCTCGTGGCTGCGAATGCCCTCCGCACGCGCGCCCAGCTTCGCTTCTTCATGATCTTCTTTCTCGCGTGCTTCGCGTTCTACCCCACGCGCGGCGCGTACTTCAACTACTACATCTACCACCACCGGCCCTTCGGGCGCGCGGTGTGGAAGTACATCTACTCGAACCCGAACGACCTGGCGACGCTCACGATCCTCCAGCTCTCGATGGCGGCGAGTCTCCTCATGAGTGAGGGGAAGAACCTCGTGCGGACCGCGGCGTTCGTCGGCCTCGGCGTCCTGACCTTGCTGGTCTTCATGACGCAGTCGCGCGGCGCGATCCTCGCGCTCGGCGTCTTCGGCTTCGCCGCCCTCTTCTACTCGAAGCACCAGCGACTCCGCACGGTGTTCGTGGTCGGCGGGGTGCTCGCGGTGCTGGTGATGTTCGCGCCGAGCAGCGTGTGGCAGCGGCTCAGGGCGATGCGGAGCGTCGCGAGCAACGTCGACCTGCGGACCGTCGACAAGAGCGACCGGGGGTCGGCGGAGCAGCGCTTCGAGATCTGGCGAGTCGCGCGGAAGATCATCGCCGACCACCCGGCGTTCGGCGTCGGCATCGGCGCGTATCCGCTGGCCCACTACGTCTACGCGCAGAACCCCGAGTTCAAGGGCACCGCGCACGGCTACCGCGACACGCACAGTACGTTTCTCAACGTCGCCGCGGAGGCGGGGTTCCCCGGGCTGTTGCTCTACCTGGGGATCTTCGGCACCGTGGCACTGCACGCCGAGAAGACGCGGCGGCGGGCCCGGGACGCCGTCCCGAGGACCGCGCGCCAGCTTCTCTTCCTGGAGCTGGGGCTCCTCGCCTTCTTCATTGCCGGCGTCTTCGGGTCGTACTCGCACCTCAGCTTCGCGTACGTGCACGCCGTGCTGGTGTGGGCCTTCGCCGAGATGGTGGACGGGGAGTTGGTGGCCCGCGCCCCCCGGCGCGGTGGCACGGTACCGGCACTGTCGCGAGGCACGCGGGGTGCGCCGGCAAGCAAGGCCCCGCGCCGGGGTGCGCGGGCTTAGTTTCAAGGCTCGGCAAGTCAGCACGCAGGACCCGCGGGCGCCGACGTCGGCCACCGCGGGTACGCAGAACGGTCTGTCCAAGGGTCGGTATGCCGGTTGAGTCGAGTGGGGGAGCAGGCACGTCGCCAGAGCTTCGCGAGGCGCATGCGGAAGAAGTCGCGCGCGGTGAGCGGTTCGCGTTCGGGCACAACTGGGCGAAGTACGTGCGCCTGATCGACGCCGAGCGGATCGCGGAGGCCGAGCGGTCGTTGACGCAGATGCTCGGCGCGCCGAGCCTCGCCGGCCTTCGCTTCCTCGACATCGGTTGCGGGAGTGGCCTCTTCAGCCTGGCCGCGCGCCGCCTCGGTGCGCAGGTACACTCGCTCGATTACGACCCCACGTCGGTCGCCTGCGCCCAGGAGCTGAAGCGGCGCTTCGCGCCCGGGGACGCGGCGTGGACGATCGAGCAGGGCTCCGTCCTGGACCGGGCGTACGTGGAGTCGCTCGGCCGGTTCGACGTCGTGTACTCGTGGGGGGTGCTGCACCACACGGGCGAGATGTGGCAGGCCTGCGAGAACGCCACGATCCCGGTGGCACCGGGCGGCCAGCTCTTCGTCTCGATCTACAACGACCAGGGCGCGTGGTCGGAGCGGTGGAAGAAGATCAAGCGGGTCTACTGCTCCGGCCCCGTCGGCAGGGCGGCCGTCTGCGCGGTCTTCGTTCCCGCGACGGTCGTGCGGAACTTCGCAGCCGACATCGTGTGGCGGCGCAATCCGTTGAAGCGCTACGTGGAGTACAAGCGATCGCGGGGCATGTCCCTGTTCCGCGACATGATCGACTGGCTCGGCGGGTACCCGTTCGAGGTCGCCAAGCCGGAGGCCGTGTTCGAGTTCTTCACGGCGCGCGGGTTCCGGATGCGGAAGCTCAAGACGGCCGGCGGCAGCGTGGGGTGCAACGAGTTCGTGTTCGAGTACCTACCGTCCGAGGCCGCGACCGAGGGCGCGCGGCACCGCGCCGCCCTGGAGGGGTGGACGCGCGCGCCCGCGCGCGGGGCCCCGCGGACGGGCGCGCGGGCGACCACTACTAATCACGCGACGGGGTAAGGCATCGTGTGCGGCATTGCCGGCTTCGCCGGCTGGACTGGCAGTCCCGACGCGCATGCGCGCGAGCTGCGCGCGATGTGCGGGGCGATCCGGCACCGCGGGCCCGACGACGAGGGGCACCTCGTCGCACCCGGCGTCGCCCTCGGCATGCGGCGGCTCAGCATCATCGACGTTGCGGGGGGCATGCAGCCGATCGCCAACGAGGACGGCGCGGTGCAGGTGGTCTTCAACGGCGAGATCTACAACCACCGCCTGCTGCAGGCCGACCTCGAGCGCCGCGGCCACCGCTTCGCGACGCGCTCCGACACGGAGACGCTCGTCCACCTGTACGAAGACCACGGCGACGCGCTCGTCCAGCACCTGCGCGGCATGTTCGGCTTCGCGATCTGGGACGCGCGGCGCGAGCGGCTCCTCCTCGCCCGCGACCGCGTGGGCATCAAGCCGCTCTACTACTGGGAGACCCGCGACGGCATCGCCTTCGCGTCGGAGGTGCGCTCGCTGCTCGCGCTCGACCGCTTCCCGCGCCACCTCGATCGCCGCGCGGTCGCGTACTACCTCTCGCTCGGCTACGTGCCCGAGCCGCTCAGCGTCTTTGCCGGCGTGAAGAAACTCCCGCCCGGCCACACGCTGGCCTGGGAGCGCGGGCGCGGCGCCGTGGTCACGCGCTATTGGACGCCGGTGCGGCCCGAAGCACGGCTCGGGGAGCGCGAGGCGGTGGAAGAGCTGCGGCGCCTGCTCGCCGACTCGGTGGGGTGCCACCTAGAGTCGGAGGTCCCCCTCGGCGCGTTCCTCTCCGGCGGGATCGACTCGTCCACGGTCGTGGCGGAGATGGCGCGACAGATGGACCGGCCCGTGAAGACCTTCTCGATCGGCTTCGAGGAGCCCGAATTCAACGAGGCCCCCCACGCCGCGGCCGTAGCGGCGGCGATCGGCACCGACCACACGGAGCTCATCGTCCGGCCCGATGCCGAGGCGCTCATCGACGAGGTCGTCCGCGCGTTCGACGAGCCGTTCGCCGACTCGTCGGCGCTCCCGACGTTCCTCGTCTCGCAGCTCGCCCGGCGCGAGGTGACGGTCGCCCTCTCCGGTGACGGCGGGGACGAGCTGTTTGGTGGCTACACGCGCTACCTGGAGCTGCTGCGCCGCCGCGAGCTGGCCGGCCCGGTACGCCAGCTCGTGGGCCGTGCGGCCCGACGCCTGCCCCATGGCGCCCCCGGGCGGAACCGGCTGGTCGACCTGTCGCGTACGCTCCGCGGCCGGTACGCGGCCACCGTGGCGGCTCCGCTCGCCGTCGACGAGGGCGGGCTGGCGCTTCCCGAGGTGGCGGCCGCTGGTGCGCGCTCACTCGACGCGCTGGTGGCGCCCTGGTTCGACGAGGCGCGCGACCGGGACTTCGCCGCGCAAATGACGATCGTGGACCTGCAGAGCTACCTGCCGGGAGACATCCTCACGAAGGTGGACCGGATGAGCATGGCAGTGTCGCTCGAGGCGCGCGTGCCGCTGCTCGACCACCACGTGGTGGAATTCGCGGTGTCGCTGCCGAGTGCGCTCAAGGTGCGCGACGGCACCGGCAAGTGGATTCTTCGCGAGGCGATCAGGGACCTCGTGCCGCCCGCGGTGCTGAGCAAGCGGAAGCAGGGTTTCGGCGTGCCGCTGCGCATGTGGTTCCGCGGCGAGCTACGGCACCGGGTCGAGGCGTTGCTGCGTCCCGACTCGCCGATCTACGAGTACGTGGATCGGGCGGCGGTCGCGCGCGTGGCGGCGGAGCATCGATCGGGGCGCCGCGATCACAGCCCCACGCTCTGGCGGTTGCTCGTGCTCGACGGGTGGATGGACGGGCTGCAAGCCGGCGCGATCGCGCAGCCGTCGAAGCTCGCCGCGGCGGTGTAGCGCCAGAGCGCTCTCCCGCCCGGAGCGACGCCGAACTGAATCACTGAACTGAATCACTGAACTGACTCAAAACTGAAGGGATGATCTGGCGGGCCCTGCAGCGTGATCGTCTGCGCTGCAGGGCCCGCCTTTTTTGGCGTCCACCGCACGCGGGTTC
>Ga0307416_100000906_pt1 | contig 15660 bp, 16 predicted proteins | sample DK1Cmetagenome_2_FD_203821 | JGI IMG/M metagenome (GOLD analysis project Ga0307416, IMG submission 203821) | Maize rhizosphere microbial communities from greenhouse at UC Davis, California, United States - DK15-C-3 | ecosystem: Host-associated > Plants > Roots > Rhizosphere > Soil | place...
CGACCGCGCTGTCGGTGCCGAGCGCGATCTTGACCCCGTTGCGGTAGGCGAGGTTGAGGCCCTTGCCCCACACCGCGAAGGTCATCTTCGCCTTGGCCTCGGATTCGGGGGCGAGCTTGCCGCTCCCGATCAGGCCCTGGACTCCGCTGAACGCCATCAAGGTCGCCGAATAATAGGTCCCGCGCGCCTTCATCGCATTGGCGCCGGCCTGGTCCAGGAACGTGCCGTGCTCGATCGAATCGACCCCGGCGATGGTGGCGCCGAGGATCCCGCGCGCGCCGTGCGCGTGGGCCGCGACCTTGAGGCCCAGCGAATGTGCCATGTCGCAAATGGCCTTCATCTCGGCGTCGGTGAAATGCTGCTCGAGGCCGCGTGCGCCGGGATCGAGGACTCCGCCGGTGGCCATGATCTTGATGACGTCGACCCCCGCCGCGGCGAGCTCGCGGACGACCTTCTGACATTCCTCTGCGCCGGTGCACACGGCGGGACTTAGATGCGCGTCGTTGACCGCCGCGGCGAGCTCGGGCGGGAGGCCGGTGGCGGCGTCGGCATGGCCGCCGACGATCGACAAGGGCGAGCCCGAAACCTTGATCCGAGGCCCAGGAAAGCGGCCCTCGGCAACGGCGTCGCGGACGGCAATGACCGCCCCGGTATTGCCGCCGAGATCGCGAACGGTGGTGAACCCCGCGCGCGCCATGTCGAGCGCGTGGGTCAGTCCGACCGTAGTCTTGTAAGGAACCGAATATTTCTTGGTGAACTCAGCGTACCAGGGCTCGCCGCTGGTGCCGGTGAGGTGGACATGGACGTCGGTCATGCCCGGCATCACGGTGCGTGTGCGCTCATCGACCACGGTCGCTCCAGCCGGCGCGGTGAAGCCGGGTTCGACGCGCGCGATCCGCCCATTCTCGACGATGACCGTCGAATTGCCGCGCGCCGGCTGGGCGGCATCGACGATCAGACGTCCGGCCTGGATCGCGTAGGTTTCGGTGTGCGCGACGGTCGCGATGGACAGCGCGGCCGCACCGGCGAGCAAGGCTTTCAGCATTGGGTTCCCCTTTTGAGCGGGGCGTAGGCTTAACGGCTGAAGCGGGCGCTTCAAGTTACCATTGATTTAAGTGTCGCGATGCGGTCGGCCTCGTGCGCCGGCTTGTCGGTGCGGATGCGGCTGATCCGGGGGAAGCGCATGGCGAGCCCCGATTTGTGCCGCGTGCTCAAGTGGATCGAATCGAACGCGACCTCGAGCACCAGGCTCTTCTCGACCTCGCGGACCGGGCCGAAGCGCTCGACCGTATGGCCGCGGACCCAGCGGTCGATCCATTTCAATTCGTCGTCGGTGAAGCCGAAATAGGCCTTTCCGACCGGCAGCAGCTCGTCGCCTTCCGTCCAGCAACCGAAGGTATAGTCGCTGTAATAGCTCGACCGCTTCCCCGATCCGCGCTGCGCGTACATCAGCACGCAGTCGGCCACCAGCGGATCGCGCTTCCATTTGTACCACAGGCCGGTGCGCCGCCCCGCGACATAGGGGCTGTCGCGGCGCTTCAGCATGATGCCCTCGATGCTCGTGTCGCGCGCGTTTGCGCGGAGATTCTCGAGCTCCTCGAAGCTGCCCGCATCGATCAACTGGGAGACGTCGAAGCGTTCGAGGTCGAGCGCGCTCGCAAAGGCCTCGAGCCGCCTGCGTCGCTGCTCCCAGCGAAGCTCACGCAAATCCTCATCGCGGTCGAACAGGACATCGTAGAGCCGGACGAATGCCGGATAGGCGCCGAGCATCTTCTGGCTGACATTCTTGCGTCCGAGCCGCTGTTGCAGCGCGTTGAAGCTCGCCGCGGCCCCGCCGTGGACGTCGGCGACGCCCTGGTCCGAACCGCGCACGAGCAATTCCCCATCGAGCACGCCGGGCGTTTGAAAGGCATCCGCGATATCGGGGAAGCTGCCCGAAATGTCGTCGCCGGTGCGGCTGTAGAGCCGGGTCTGGCCGCCGGCGTGGACCAGCTGAACGCGGATTCCGTCCCACTTCCACTCGGCGGCATAATCGTCGAGCGAGACCTTGGTCTCTTCGAGCGGATGGGCGAGCATGAACGGCCGGAACACCGGCACGTCATGCACCGTCGGCTGCTGCGCGCGACCCTCGGCCCAGTCGAACAATTCGGCGAACGGCGGCCGCAGCCCGTGCCACACCTCCTCGACCGCATCGACATCCAGGCCAAAGGCATTGGCAAGCCCCTGCTTGGCCAGCCGCGCATTGATCCCGACGCGCAATTCACCCAGCGCGAGCTTGAGCATCGCGTAGCGCCCCGAGGCATCGAGATGATCGAGCATTGCGGCCAGCACCTGGGGCGCGTCGGCCTTCGACGCGAGGCGCAATCGCTCGATCGCGTCGGAAATACGGATGGTGGCGTCGTCGATCTCCGCCGGCTCGCCGGTGCGCTTGGGCCATAGCAAGGCGACCGTCTCGGCGGTATCCCCAACATAATCCCGGCTCATGTAGAACAAGACGGGGTCGATCCGCTCTTCGACCAGGCCGCGCACCGCGGCCGGTTTCACGTGCGGAATGTCGAGCGTGCCGGTCAGCGCGGCGAGGCCGTAGCCGCGATCCGGGTCGGGGGTTTCCCTGAGATAATCGCCGATCAGCTGCAGCTTGGTGTTGCGCGAGCGCGTGTAGACGAGATCGTCGAGCAGCTGCGAAAAGGCGCGCATCGCGCCTTTAATGCACCAATGGCCTCATGGTGTCAGTGCAGGCGGACGGCGAGGGCGGCTAGGATGGTCGTGCGATCGTTCTCGCTGTGGCTGTCGAGCGCTTCGTCGACATGTTCGAAGCAGGACAGCATCGTCACCCGATGGCCGGGCAGCAGCGCCCGCTGGGCGGTGTTGCGGGCCAGGCCCTCGAGCGCGGCGAGACCGTGGGCCGCGGCAAGCTGGCGGATCGCGTCCATCCGGGCATAAAGGTCGAGTGGCGAGAGCCGGGCGCCGCGCTGGCGGATTTCGGCAAGGCGCAGACCGACCTCGTTGCGGATGGTCTTGAGCGGGTCTACGGCCATCAGGAGCCTCCTCGAATGAACGCAGGTTCTGCCAAATCGGTTAACGGGCCGTTACGGCAGCGAGACAAATCCCGCGGTTCGGTTGACAGAATCACGTCCGTTCGTCATTGGACCCCGCGACTTGAGCGGCCGCGGCCGCTTTCTTTTTTCCAATTGGGATCGATGCAATGGCCAAGCCGGCAACCGTCAAGATCAAGCTCGTCAGCAGCGCCGACACCGGCTTCTTCTATGTGACCAAGAAGAACCCGCGGACCCAGACCGAGAAGCTGAGCTTCAAGAAGTACGACCCCAAGGTGCGCAAGCACGTCGAGTTCAAGGAAGCCAAGATCAAGTGACCCCGGCGGCCTAGCCACCGCGGAGTCATCCCGGACTTGATCCGGGATCCCGCAACGAATCAGTCGCCTTCGCCGCCCGCTTCGCCCGGGCCGGGGCCATCATCGGACTGGTTGGCACGGCTCTCTGGATCGTCGATTTCCGGTTGGTCGTCGAGCACCGCCGCCGCCGCCCGGTCGTGGCCGTCCTTCAACAGCTCGTCCACGGTCTCCGCGAAGCGCACCACCGAAATCGGCTTGGAGACATAGGCCTGAGCGCCCGCGGCACGGATGCGCTCCTCGTCACCTTGCGCCGAATAAGCGGTCACGGCCATGATCGGCACCGCTCCGAGGTTGTCGTCGTTGCGGATCATCCGGATGAGGTCGAGCCCGCTGACGTGCGGAAGCTGGATGTCGGTGATCACCAGGTCGGGCTCGAACGCGCGCGCGGCATCGAGCGCGTTGCGGCTGTCGGTCACCGCCTCGGGCTTGTGGCCATGCGCCGCGAGCAAATCGCAGAACAGCTTGATGTTGAGGGCGTTGTCCTCGACGATCAGGATCTTGGCCAAGTCGCTTCCTTTGAACCCCCGACGGCAGTTGTAGGCGTTGCCGCGCACAAGCGACAGTGATCCCGCACGGGACCCGATCACAATTGCCCTCGCCGCGTTGGCGGCAACGCTTGGGTGCGAACGTCGGGCGCAGCGGTTCATCGACCTGACCGGAATCGGGACGGACGAGCTGCGGGCGCGAGCGGCGGATCCGGTGCTGCTCGCGGCGCTGCTCCGCTTCCTCGAGGCGCACGAGCCCGATCTCCTCGATGTGGCCAAGGCGGTTGGCGTGAAGCCGGACGAACTCGTAGAGGCCAGGGCCCAGTTCGAACAAGGACGCACATGAAGACCATCCTGATCACCGGCGCAACCGCGGGCTTCGGCGAAGCAGCCGCGCGCAAGTTCGTTGCCGGCGGGTGGCGGGCGGTCGGGACCGGGCGAAGAGGCGACCGGCTGAAGAAGCTACAGGATGAGCTCGGCGGCAATTTCCTGCCGCTCGAGATCGACATGCAGGATCGGCCGGCGGTCGAAAGCCTGGCGCGGCTCGAAGCGCCGTGGGGCGACATCGACTTGCTCTTGAACAACGCCGGCCTTGCGCCGCCGACCGATCCGCTGCCCGAGACGGATTGGCAGCGCGTCGAGACCGTGATCGATACCAACATCACGGGCCTCGTCGCGCTCACCCGCGCCCTCCTGCCCAGGCTGATCGAGCGCAAGGGCCAGATCATCAACCTGTCGTCGGTGGCGGCCACCTATCCCTACAAGGGCGGCGCGGTTTACGCGGGGACCAAGGCATTCGTCCGGCAATTCTCGCTCGACCTTCGCTGCGACCTTGCCGGCACCGGCGTCCGCGTCACGTCGGTCGAGCCGGGAATGGCCGAGACCGAGTTCACGCTCGTCCGCACGGGCGGCGACAAGCGGGCCTCGGACAAGCTTTATGCCGGCATGAACCCGATGACTCCGCAGGATCACGCCGACCTTTTCTGGTGGCTTGCCAACCTGCCGCCACACCTCAACATCAACAGCATCGAATTGATGCCGGTCAGCCAGAGCTGGGCGGGCTTCAGCATCAACCGCGAATAACCGTCATTGCGAGGCTTCGCAGGAGCCGCGGCAATCCAGCCCGAGCTCTGGATTGCTTCGCTGCGCTCGCAATGACGGGTTGACGTTGATGAGAGCCCGGTGTTGAGGCCGGCCCATGAGCATCGACCAGCGCCTATCCGAACTCGGAATCACCCTGCCCCAGCCAGCCGCCCCGGTGGCCGCCTACGTTCCCGCCGTCGAGCAGGACCGGCTGCTTCACATCTCGGGCCAGATCAGCTTCGCCGAGGATGGCAGCCTGATCAAAGGCCGCCTCGGCGATGACACCGACCTCGACGGCGGAATCGCCGCGGCCCGCCGCTGCGGGGTGATGCTGCTCGCGCAGATGAAGGCCGCGCTCGGGTCGCTCGAGCGCGTCGAAAAGGTCGTGAAGCTTGGCGTGTTCGTGAACAGCGCTCCATCGTTCACCGATCAGCCCAAGGTCGCCAACGGCGCGTCCGAGCTGATGCAGGACGTGTTCGGCGAGGCCGGCCGCCACGCGCGCAGCGCCGTCGGAGTGGCCGTGCTGCCGCTCGGAGTCGCGGTCGAGGTGGACGCGATCGTTGCGGTGAAGGCCTAGTTCATCCTGCGGCCGCTACCCACGTAGCTGGAATGGCCGACCGCGAATCCGAGATCATCGCCATGATCGCGTCCGGGGTTTCGGGTCTCAACGCCCGAGCGTGGGACCGGCTCGCGGGGGACGACCCGTTCGTCACCCATGCCTTCCTGTCCGCGCTGGAAGATTCACATAGCGTTGGACCGGGCACCGGCTGGACGCCGGCCCCGATCCTGGTCGAGGACGGCGAAGACCGGCTGATCGCGGCGGCCCCGGCCTATCTCAAGACCCACAGCCAGGGCGAATATGTGTTCGACCACGGCTGGGCCGATGCCTGGAGCCGAGCCGGCGGGGAATATTATCCCAAGCTGCAGGTGTCCGTGCCGTTCACGCCAGTGCCGGGACCGCGGCTGCTGGGCCATCGGCGGCAACAGCTGTTGACCGCGATCGAGGCGGTGACCGTCGAGCACGACATGTCGTCGGCGCACATCACCTTCCTCGACGATGCGGGCGCGGCCGAGTGCGACCGGCGCGGCTGGCTGATCCGCCACGGCGTGCAGTATCACTGGTTCAACCGCGGCTATCGAAGCTTCGATGGATTCCTGGGCGAGTTGCGGCACTCGAAGCGAAAGACCATCCGCAAGGAGCGCGCGGAGGCGTGCCGAGGGCTCGATATCTTGGCGCTTCGCGGCCCTGAGATCGGCCCGGCCGAATGGGACGCGATGTGGGGATTTTATCAGGACACGGGATCTCGCAAGTGGGGTCGGCCTTACCTGACGCGGGAATTCTTCGACCTGGTCGGCGAGCGGATGGGGGATGCGGTCCTGCTGTTCCTCGCCTGCCGCGACGACCATCCCATCGCGGGCGCCCTCAACTTCATCGGGCCGGACACGCTCTACGGCCGCTACTGGGGTTGCACGGAGGAAGTGCCCTTCCTTCACTTCGAGCTCTGCTATTACCGCGCGGTCGAGTGGGCGATCGAGCACGGCCTCGCATCCGTCCAGGCCGGCGCGCAGGGCGAACACAAGGTCGCCCGCGGCTATGAGCCGGTCATCACCACGAGCGCGCACTTCATTCCCAACCGCAGCTTCAGGAACGCGATCGCCGAATTCCTCCAGGCTGAACGGGAGGGTGTCGCCGCGGAGGTCGAATGGCTGCGGCGCGAGCTCCCCTATCGGGCGTCGTCGCCCGAATAGATGGCGACCGTCCGTCCGGCTGCGTCGGCCATGCCGCGATACATCGCCGGCGTGGTGAAGCCCCAGGCGGCATCGCCGGTCGGAGCGACCGCGATCAGCCCGCCCCTGCCGCCGATCGACTCGATGTCAGCGAGCACATTGTCGATCGCCTGCTGCAGCGTCTCGCCGCCGAGCCGCATGCGCTCGGCAAGCTGGTGCGCGGCCACGGCCCGGATGAAATATTCGCCCGAACCAGTCGCGGAAATCGCGGCCGCGCGGTTGTCGGCGTAAGTCCCGGCGCCGATCAGCGGTGAGTCGCCGACCCGGCCCCAGCGCTTGGCGGTGATCCCGCCGGTCGAGGTCGCGGCGGCGACGTTACCCTGAACGTCGACGGCGACCGCGCCCACCGTGCCGTACTTGATCGGGTCCGCTTCCTGCCCCGCGGCGAGGGCTTCTTCGAGCTGTCGGCGCCGTTCGGGGAGGATGAAGAAGTCGTTCGGCACCTGCTCGATCCCGGCGCCCGCAGCAAAGCGGTCGGCGGCCGTTCCAGCGAGGAAGACGTGCGGTCCATGCTCCATCAGACGGCGGGCGAGGCTGATCGGCGCGCGGGTCGTCTTGATTCCCGAGACCGCCCCAGCGCTGCGGTCCCGCCCGTCCATGATCGCGGCGTCGAGCTCCACTTTGCCTTGCTCGGTCAGCACGCTCCCGCGCCCTGCGTTGAAGCAGGGGTTCTCTTCCAGCGTTCGGGCTGCCGCCTCGACCGCATCGACTGCCGTGCCGCCGTTCGCGAGGATCGTCGACCCGGCATCGAGCGCTTCGCCGAGGCCCGCTCGGGCCGACGCTTCATGGTCGGCATTGTCGTGCGCGATTCGCTCCGATCCCGCGCCGCCGTGAATCACCAACCGCCACTTTGTCTCCGTCATGGACGCGGCCTTAGCGAGGGCGACCCCGGCGCGCCAGTTGACGAGACCCGCGTCATCATATTATTATGATATCACTTTACAGGGAGGCAAAAGTGGCCAACGACAAAGTCATTGCATTGACCGCGACCAGCGAGCGGCCGGCGTCGACATCGAGCGGCTACGCGATACTGATCGTGCTGCTGCTCGCGGTTCTGGCAGACGCTTACGGAATTCAGCAATTGGGTACCTACGGCGGCCGCGTGCTTGGGCTGACGATCGTCGTCGCCGCGACAATCGTCTTCATCCTCGTCATGCCCGGCTTTTTCATGCTGCAGCCGAACCAGGCCGCGGCGATCACCTTGTTCGGCGAATATCGCGGCACCGACCGGTCGACCGGGCTTCGCTGGACGTGGCCGTGGCTCGCCAAGAAGAAGCTTTCGGTCCGCGCCAACAACTTCATTTCCGACAAGATCAAGGTCAACGACCTGCGCGGCAACCCGATCGAGATGGCGGCGCAGATCGTGTGGCGCGTGGTCGACACCGCCCAGGCATTGTTCGACGTCGACGATTACAAGCAGTTCGTCCGGGTCCAGGTCGAGGCTGCGATCCGGACCATCGGCTCGCGCTACCCCTATGACGATTTCGAGCACCAGGAAGTCACCCTGCGCGGCAACCACGACCAGGTCGGCGCCGAGCTCCGGACCGAGCTCCAGCTGCGGCTCGCGGTTGCCGGGATCACCGTCGACGAATGCGGGTTCACGCATTTGGCCTATGCCCAGGAAATCGCCGGCGCGATGCTCCGGCGCCAGCAGGCGCAGGCCGTGGTCGCGGCGCGCAAGACGCTGGTGGAAGGCGCGGTCGGAATGGTCGAGATGGCGCTCGACGCACTGTCGGAGAAGAATGTCGTCGAGCTCGATGACGAGCGCCGCGCGGCGATGGTTTCGAACCTGATGGTCGTGCTGTGCGGCGAGCGCGACACGCAGCCCGTCGTCAACACCGGCACCCTCTATCAATAGGCGGGGCGAGTGCCCGACGGCGAGCGCAAGGCCTATCCGCTACGCGTCGATCCCGCGCTGTGGGCGGCGGTCGAGCGTTGCGCTGCGGCCGAGCTGCGCAGCGTCAACGCCCAGGTCGAATGCCTGCTTCGCGAAGCGCTCGCGGAGCGGGGGGTCAAGCTGAAGCAGCCCGCGCCGCGCAAGCGCGGCCGGCCGCCGAAGGAGAAATGAGATGAGCGACGGTCCGCAATGGTTCGCGCCCAAGCGCTATGGCTTTGGCGCCGGCCTCCCGATCAGCTGGCAGGGATGGGCGGTGACGCTCGGCTTCGTCGCCGTCGTGCTTTGTCTGTCCCTGTTGTTTCGCGACCAGCCGCTGAGATTGCTCGGCTCGCTCGCGCCCTTCATTGTCGGTTTCATCGTGATCGCCGCGCGAACCACCCGTGGCGGCTGGCGGTGGCGGTGGGGCGATGAGGACTAGCCGACCGAAAGATCGCGCTGCTGGTTGACGAGCCGCCACTCGTCGAGATCGGCCAGCATGATCCGCGCCGCCTGCTCGGCGAGGTCGGCGGCGCGCGACAGGGCGACGTCCTTGCGCAGCTCCTGCTCGATCTGCCGCAGCGTGTTCGCAGTCGCCATCGAGCGCAGGGCATCGCCGCCGAAATCGGCCTGAAAGCGGATTCCGAAGACTGCGGTGCCGAGCGCCGGGAAGCCCGCCGACACCAGGGTGAACCAATTGCCGTAAACGCTCACGAAATCAGCGCCGATACCGAGGCCGACCAGCGTCGCCACCGAGACCAGCAGGGTCGCCGCGAACAGCACCATGCCGATCTGTCCCAGGCGATGGTCGAGCAGGTCGATCTGCTTCGCGTTGCGCTGGTGATAGCTCATTTGCGGTTCGACCTCGTGCTCGGCGATGGCTTTGCCGAGGCGCGCCGCGCAGGCCCGGTCGATGACGCCTGCCGGGCAGCCCATCGCTCGCCAGATCCCGCTCGCATACCAGTCGATCCAGCGCTTGGGCACCGGATTGGTCTGGGTGCCCGGCGGGTCGGGCGCCGCGATCCCCAACAGCTTGAGGCTGCGCATCGGCCGCAGCCGCTCGGCGAGCTGGCGATAGTCGAGCCAACGGCGATGCCATTCCTGGCGGGCGCCGATGAACGCGTTGAGGATGATCGCAAGCGTGATCAGCAACTCGACCGCCGCGAATTCGAATTTGAGGTGGGGCGCCATGAACGCGCTGAGTCCCAGGCAAACCGCAAGTCCGCCGAGCAGGAAGTTGAAAATATGCCCGCTGCGGTAGGTCTGGGCAAAATGGGTCGCGAGCCGGTCGGCCCAGCTGTAGGATTCCTCGAGCAAGTCGATCCCGGTCGCGATGTTTTGCACTTCGCCGCAGCCGGCGCGGTAACGCTGCCATTCGTCGCGGATCTGCGCTTCGGCATGCTTCATCGTGAGATCGCGGGCGCGGAACGGCCGTACTCCTGCGGCGGTCAGCAAGAGCGGATATTCGATCCGCGCCCGGATGCGCCGCAGCCGCTCGCCGAGGAACCGCTTGAGGAAATTCTGCTCCGACTCGTCGGGCGGCGGCATCAGCAGCCCGCGCAACAATGCATCGACGTCTTCGCGAGCGAGGGGACGAGCCACCCCCGGGTCGTCCGCGACAGTGACCACGGTCGGGTCGAAGGCGCTCCACAGCACCCGCGTATCGCCGCCGGGGGACAGCGGGACGTGGACAATCGCAGTTCCCCGGGTCAGCGCCAGCTGGACGACTTCCCCGGTGCCGCCGCGGCCGCGCGGCGGGAGCCCGTCCCAGACCGCGATCAGCACATCGCAATGGGCGACGGTGGCGCGGCCGGTCATCACATAAGCGTCGAGCCCATGTTCGGGGTCGCCCGGAAGCTCCAGCAGGCAATCGGCGCGGGCGATCAGCGCATCGAAGCGTTCGCGCGCCCCGTGGTTCGCCAGGCTTGCGCGATAGGCCGAGCGCTCGAACGGAAGGATTGCCTGCAGGTCCCAGCCGAGCTCGAGCGCGACCTCGGCGGCGATCTGGTCGGCGCCGTCGGCGACCGGCGAGACGAACCGCAGCTTTGGTGCGAAGCCGGCAAAGCAGTCGCGCTCGGCATCGAGCAAAGCGCGGCCGGACTCCTCGATCTGCTGCAACACGTCGCGCACCCGCTCGCGAAGGACCGGCACGCTGGCCTCGGGAAGCACGTCGGCGCGATGGCCGGTCACTCCGACGCAGAGGACGAACGGGACGGGCGGCGGACCCGACTGGCGGACCCGACTCCCTGCTTCAGTTGCGCTCAGTGCCCGCATTCACACGCGTTTGAACACGCGGGTCGCAAAGCCGAAAACGACCGCCAGCTTTGGTCACTGCCAGTTGCCGCCGCCATTATCGACGATCGGGTCGACCGACGGTCCGCTATCGAAGTTAAGCCGATAATTGACCGTCACGGGCGCACCATAGTTCAAGTCCCAGAAGATTAGCTGCTTCCCGCCGTTGGAGACGGTCGGGCCAAGGATTTGGGTTGAATTGATCCCCGTCTGCGGTTGCGACTTTGCGTTTACGCCCTCCCACACATCAAGGCCCCCGGGATCCTTGAACGAGGCAGTTGTCGGGCCCTGAATGTCCACCACGAACATCGTGGGCCCGGCGTTCTGGGCAAGCGTTGTTTTCGCGGTGCTTGGGTTCTGGGGGTTGCCGCCGTTGAATGACACCTTCCAGGCACCAGCCTGCCAAACGACGTGAACTTTCTGGGTTGCCCCGGCCGCGGGCGGCTTACCAGTACCAGCGCCGCCGCCACCGCCGCCGCCTTTGGAACCGTTGCAGCCCGCGAGGATCAACGTCGCGGCGGAAACTGCGAGAATTGCCTTCATGCGTCCTGTCATCTGCTTTCCCCCTTTGATTCTCTTGTGACAGATTAGGCCGCGTTACCGCCGCCGTTGTCGAAAATCGGATCGCATTCCGCTGCCGATCCGTCTGCGGCCACGAAGTTGAGCTGATACCGAACCTCGCGCGGCTCACCGCTATTCGCGTTGACCAAGGTCAAAGTCTTCGCATCGCAAGCGCCAACGCTCAGCTGTGTAGAGTTCTGGCCGGGTGCCGGTGGACAAGGTACATTGTCGCCTGCCCATACCGGATCGGCGGTCTTGAACTGGAGATTCTTGCCGGTCTGATCGTGCAAATCGAAGTCGATCGAATGCGCGCCGCTGTCCTTGTCGAGCTTCAGCCGTGCATGCTTGGCTTTGACGCCGTCCACCTCGAAATCGATCGCGCCGGAATCATCCAATGCCGCACGAACCTTGACCTTCTTCTGTTTCATTCGGGCCCTTCCTTATCCGATGCGTAAGGTGGGATATTTGTAGCCTGCGCGTTCAAGCTGCTGACGCAGGGGTCGCGCTTCAGCACTGCGGCCCAAACGATCCAGTAGCTCGATATGGATTTGCGCTTCGGCGGGCCGCTCAGCGATGCCTGGTGGGATGAGAGATAAGCCCGCTTGCCATGCCACCTTGGCGCCGTTTGAATTCCCGTTGGCGCGCTGAATATCGCCGACAACGCGATAGGCCTTGGCGAGGTTGAATCGATCGAGCGTCGGGTCGGTGTTCTTGATTGTCTTTGCCACATCGATCGCCCGATCGCCCGAAGTCAGTGCGGATGCCGAGTTACCTCGCACTGCCGCGATCTGGGCGCGGTTGAGCCAGCAATCCCGAAGGATGCCGCGCCAATCTTGCACCGTTGAATCCTTACGAAGGACCCCAGCGATCGTGTTGCAAGCCCATTCGTTGAACTGCGCCGCTTCATTTGCAGCGCCGGTAAGCAGCAGCAATTCAGCAAGGTTGGTCTTGGCCTTTGCAGCAAAGGCCAACCACTTGCTGTTGTCGGGCTCAACGCTCGTCAGCTGATCGCCGGTTGCGACCGCGGCGCGCATATGTGTCAGCGCCTCGGGCATCCTCGATTGGAATGCGTAAAGGTTCGCCAGCCCGCGCTCGGCCGGGATCAGTTTTTGCCGCCAACTGACGTCGCCGTGTCGATCTGACATGAGTCTGGTGAGCAGCGCGACATCCTGCTCGCGAAGCTCTGTTGCCCGCTTCAAATTGCCAGCATCTTTTTCGGCGTCGGCATACCAGGCGAGGGATTCCGCCAGGGATTGCTGATAGTCACGGTTTGTTGGGTCGGCAGTTGTGAGCGCTTCGATCATCCGAAATGCCTGCGCCCACTGCGCAGCCGCTTCCGGGAAGCGACGTTGCGCGGTGAGAACGACGGCGAGGTTTGCGTCGGCGTTCTGCACCTCCATCCGCCATTTCATATTGTCGGGCTCGATCGCGACCATTTTGTCCGCCAGGCGTTTGTATTCGCGGAACGCGCCTTCTGCATTGGTTGTCTGGCCGCGCCGCAGGGCAATATCGGCGAACGCAAATGCGTTCTGCGCCTGGTCGTAGAGCCGCTGTGGATCGTCCGGATTCCGACGCACGGCTTCGGCAGTCCCGAGAGCGGCTTCGCGATATAGGGCATAGGCGGTACTCAAATCTCCCCGATTTGCCGCCACCTCGGCCATTAGGCTGAGCGCGCGCGATCTCTGCAACAAGGCTGCGTCGGTCAGTTCGGCCGCATCCTGGTTCTTGTAATAAGCCAGGACTCGCGAGCCGACTCCGTCGAGCGCGTCCAATCGGCCGATTGGCTCCAGCTTGTCCTTGAGATCGCCAAGCATGAACGCGACCAGCCCTTCAGCCTCCTTGCGTTGATCACGCGCTTCGTCGCGCGCCTGGATCGCGGTCACGGCCAGCGTGCTCGTCACGGCCATCCCGCCGAGTGAGGCCGCGGCGAGCCAGGCCATCTGCCGGTGCCGGCGCGTAGTGTCGCGCTGGACCAGCTCGTCCAGCCCGACGCCGAGCATGCCCGCGACCAGCTTGAGGAAGGCCAGGCGTTTGCCCTCGCCGCTGTCGCGGAAATCGGCGGCCAGCGGCTCCGCCCGCTTCGTCGTCTGGTGGCCGCGCCGATCATATTTGTAGCGGAGCGCCGGCGGGAAACATTCCTCGGCCTCGCGGCCGGGGATGTCGCTGGCGAATGGTTCACCGGCCGCAACGGCCGCGAGGACGCAGCCTTCAGGACGCGTCCGCTTGAAATTCTCGATCTCGGCGTTGGTCCAGCGCGAGTTTGCGGCCTCCGGCGAACACAGCACGACCAGGAATTGCGACGCGGCGAGCGCCGCCTTGATCTCCTCGCCAAGGTCGGCGCCCGCGGACAAATCCTGCTGGTCGCGGAAGATCGGACTCAGGCGCCGCGGAACCACGCCGTTCGCGGTCAGCTTGCCGGCGAGCGAGTGTGGCACGCGGAACTTCTCGAGCTCCCGGTGCAGCCAGTCGGCGAGTTGCTTGTCCTTGTGGCTGTAACTGAGAAACGCATAGTAGCGGGTGCGCAGGCGCGGCACACGCGGCGCGTCCACCGCGTCCGCGGAGCGGTCGAATGCCGGCAATCGGGCAAGCCTCACCATGCGCCGCCCCCGAGCGAGTCCCGTTAACCCTGTTAACACAACGGGATAAGGTCGGCGAATCTCGGCAAGTGGTTTTCCCCAACGGGGGAACGCCTTATATGCCGGTCCATGTCCATCCGTCCCTGGCGCGATATCGAGCGGCGCAAGTCGCGGCAGATCATGGTCGGCTCCGTCCCCGTCGGCGGGGACGCGCCGATCAGCGTCCAGACCATGACCAACACCCCGACCGAGGACGCCCGCGCGACGATCGATCAAATCCGCCGCTGCGAGGAGGCCGGCGCCGACATCATCCGCGTGTCCTGCCCGACCGCCGATGCAACCGCCGCGCTGAAAGAGATCGTCCGCGCCGCGAGCGTCCCGATCGTCGCCGACATCCACTTCCACTACAAACGCGCGCTGGAGGCGGCGGACGCCGGCGCCGCGTGCCTGCGCATCAACCCCGGCAACATTGGCTCCGAAGAGCGGGTGCGCGAGGTGATTGCGGCCGCGCGCGCCAACGGGTGCGCGATGCGCATCGGGGTCAACGCCGGCAGCCTCGAAAAGGATTTGCTCGAGAAATACGGCGAACCCTGCCCTGAGGCGCTGGTCGAAAGCGCGCTCGACCATATCCGGATCCTCGAGGACCACGGCTTTCGCGACTACAAGGTCGCGGTCAAAGCCAGCGACGTGTTCCTCGCCGTCGCGGCCTACCAGCAGCTGGCGGGCGTGGTGGACTGCCCGCTGCACCTCGGCATCACCGAGGCTGGCGGCCTGATCGGCGGCACGGTCAAGTCGTCGATCGGCATCGGCAATCTGCTGTGGGCTGGAATCGGCGATACCATCCGCGTGTCATTATCGGCCGAGCCCGAGGAAGAGGTCCGCGTCGGCTACGAGATTTTGAAGGCGCTGGGCATCCGCAGCCGCGGAGTCCGCGTCGTCTCCTGCCCGAGCTGCGCGCGCCAGGGATTCGACGTGATCCGCACGGTCGAAGCGCTCGAGGAGCGGCTGCAGCATATCAAGACGCCGATGTCGCTGTCGGTCCTCGGCTGCGTGGTCAACGGCCCGGGCGAAGCGCGCGAGACCGACATCGGGATCACCGGCGGCGGTCAGGGCAGGCACATGGTCTATCTGTCGGGTGTCACCGACCACCACGTCCAGGACGCCGACATGATCGACCATATCGTGAAGCTGGTCGAGGCGAAGGCGGCAGAGATCGAAGCCGCAGAGGCGCAAACGCAGACGCTCGACGCCGCCGAGTAGCGTTATTCTTCCTTAACCAAATCGGCGCAGCTTGGCGCGGTGACCAAGCTGCTGCTCATCCTGTTGTTCAGTGGAGCCCTCGCCAACGCGCTTGCGTCCAATGCCGAGCCGCCATTGCTGATCGACTCGGCTCCCACCGCACTCGACGCGAACAACTGATCGCCGCTAATCGCGCGGCGTGAACCGCGTCGTCCAGCATCCGGTCCAGGGCTTCCTCGCAGCGCTCGGCGCGGTCGCGGTCCTGTCGGTGATGGATGCGGTGATGAAGCATCTCGTCCTCGCCATCGGCATCATCGCGGTCAGCATGTGGCGCGCGGTCGCCAACATGGC
>Ga0307416_100000907_pt1 | contig 15650 bp, 17 predicted proteins | sample DK1Cmetagenome_2_FD_203821 | JGI IMG/M metagenome (GOLD analysis project Ga0307416, IMG submission 203821) | Maize rhizosphere microbial communities from greenhouse at UC Davis, California, United States - DK15-C-3 | ecosystem: Host-associated > Plants > Roots > Rhizosphere > Soil | place...
TAACGCACCGGTACGGCCCAAGGATTATCCGCCACCAGCTCCAAGGCATTCAAATCACCTTACAACTTGCGCGGCGGCCGCAGCCGCTGGACGATCCAGGCCGCGTAAGGCAAAGGCTTCCAGAGGGCCGGATTAGCTCAGTTGGTAGAGCAGCGGTTTTGTAAACCGAAGGTCGCGGGTTCGAATCCTGCATCCGGCACCAGTGCATAGAAATGATCTGGATCATCGCGGGCCAGAACTCGTGCCTTTAGCTCGATCTAGATCCGGTGCAGCCCAACCCACTCCACCCCTCTCCGGATCCTCTCCGACGCCCGCCCAGCGGGCGACTGACGGAAAGAGCTCTGGCGAAAGCGCCTCTCCTTGCTTGGCCGGAGCTCTCGCCGCGTCTATCGCACAGCGGGACGTTGACCTCAGCGGATGGAGTGCGGAAAGTCGCCCGACCATTGAACGATGGGACGTGAAGTTGAAAGTTCGGTTTTACGGCAAGCTGGCTGATGTGTTCGGGACCGAACGTGAGATCGCAATCGACGCTCCCTGCAGTGTGACCCAGCTGCGGTCGCGGCTCGCCGCCGACCATCCACAAGCTGCTGAAACCCTGCAGAACAGTCGTGTAAGAGCGTGCGTGGACGATACGTTCGTCTCCGATGAGCAAATCGTCTCCGACGATCAGGTGCTGGAGCTCTTGGCACCAGTTTCAGGCGGCTAATGACTATCGCCGCGCGGCTCGAGCAAAAGGGATTTGAACCTTCCGAAGAGCTCGTTGAGCTCACCCGCTGCGCTGCTGGCGATGGCGCAGTCGTCAGCTTCGTCGGCCTCGCCAGGCACGTCGGCAAAGCGGGTGAAAGGGTCGATAGACTTGTACTGGAGCATCACCCCCGCCTGACAGAGAAATCATTGCAGGACATCGCATTCGACGCCGAATCCCGCTTCCAAGTCAGCCATGTCCGCGTCGTGCACCGCTGTGGGGAAATCCAACCCGGCGAGCCGATCGTCTTCGCCGGGGTCGCCGCCCTGCACCGGCGCGCGGCGTTCGAAGCAGCCGACTATCTGATGGATCGCCTGAAGACGGAGGCCGTTTTCTGGAAACGCGAAGAAGGCCCGGTCGGAACGGTGTGGATCGAGCCAACCGGGGACGATTATGCCAATCGTGACAGGTGGGAGTGAAGCTTGGCTGGAATCGACGAGAACCTGACCTTCTATCCCTTGCGCATTGCTGTTCTCACCGTTTCGGACACGCGCGACGAGGAGACGGACAAGTCGGGCGCGCTGCTTGTTGATCGGCTTGGACAAGCCGGCCACGAGCTCGCGGGCAAAGCCATCGTCAAGGACGACGTCGAAGCCATACGTGCGCAGGTGAGGAGCTGGGTCCAAGCCGAAGACGTCGACCTCATCATTTCGACAGGCGGCACCGGATTCGCTCCGCGCGACGTCACGCCGGAAGCTGTAAAGCCGCTTTTCCGGCGCGAAATGGACGGCTTCTCGACCATCTTCCACCAAGCGAGTTTTGGAACCGTCGGACTATCGACCCTTCAGTCGCGGGCCTTTGCAGGGCAAGTCGAAGACACCTTCGTCTTCTGCCTGCCAGGATCAACCGGCGCCTGCCGCGATGGCTGGGACCTCGTTCTGTCGCTCGAGCTCGACAGTCGGTACCGGCCCTGCTCCCTTGCCGGGCAGATCCCGCGACTAAGGCATCTTTGCGCATGAGCCGCCTGACGCATCTGGATGACAGCGGCAAAGTCCGCATGGTCGACGTCTCGGACAAGAAAGGATCCGCGCGGACGGCCGTGGCTGCCGGTTCGCTGACATGCCTTGTTGCGACGCTGGAGCAGGTCCGCTCAGGCAACTCTCCGAAGGGAGCGGTCATTGCGACCGCCGAGCTCGCCGGCATCATGGCGGCAAAACGCACTGCCGACTTGATCCCCCTGTGCCATCCGCTTCCGCTGACGAAGGCCGCCGTGCGGATCGAGCCGGACGATGCGCTTCCCGGCTTCCGCGTGGAGGCCGAGGTGCGCACGAACGGAGTCACGGGCGTGGAAATGGAAGCGCTGACCGCCGTGTCGGTCGCCTGCCTCGCATTGTTCGACATGCTGAAAGCAATCGACCGGTCGATGGTCATCGGCGGCATCGAGGTTCGGTCGAAGACCGGTGGCAAGTCAGGCGACTGGCACCGGTCCGGCACGTCATGATCAGCTTCGACGAGGCAGTCGAACTCGTCCGGGAGACGGCACTGCCACTAGGGACGGAGAGCGTGCCGATCGACGCAGCAGCGGGGCGTGTGCTTGCCTCTCCCGTCGTCGCCCGGATCGAATTGCCGCGTTCCGACGTGTCGGCGATGGACGGCTATGCCGTGAGGGACAGCGACCTGAACGACCTGCCAGCGCGGCTTCGTATTGCCGGTGAGTCTTTCGCGGGCGGGGGATGGGATGGGATTCTCGGAGCAAGCGAATGCGCGCGCATCTTCACAGGCGCGCCCGTGCCCGCTGAAGCCGACCGGGTCATCATCCAGGAGAACGTCCGCCGCGAGGCCGATCTCGCAATCATCGAAGAGCCTCCAGGGAAAGCACGCCATATCCGGAACCGTGGAAGCGATTTCGAGAAAGGCGAAGAACTTGTCAGCCGCGGACGGCTCCTAGACCCGCGGGCGATCATCGCGGCGGCGGCAGCGGACCTGCCGTAAGTCGAGGTCTACATTCGCCCGACCATGTGCATTCTGAGCACGGGCGACGAGCTTGCAGAACCAGGAGCGGCGGCAGGGTCGAACGATGCTGTGCCGGAAAGCGTCTCGTTCGGAGTAGCCGCCCTCGCATCGCGGTGGGGCGCCGAGTTCCTCGGCCGCACTCGTCTACGCGACGATCTTGACGCGATGCGGGAAGTCGCCGCGAAGGCGGTCTATGATGCGCATCTGGTGGTCGTGACCGGGGGCGCATCGGTTGGCGAGAAGGACTTTGCCAAGGCGATGTTCGATTCGACGGGTCTCGAACTGATATTTTCGAAGGTTTCCATCAAGCCGGGCAAGCCGGTCTGGCTCGGTCGAGCGGGCGATGCGCTGGTGATGGGCCTCCCAGGAAATCCGACCTCGGCTTTCGTCACCGCGCGTCTTCTCTTGGCACCGCTCATTGCAGGACTGACAGGCCGAGACATCGATGAGGCGCTGCGCTGGAGGCCGGCGCGGCTCGTGACATCGTTGAACGAATGCGGCCCACGCGAAACCTTTCATCGCGCGCGCTGGAGCGGAAGTGACGTCGAGGTTCTCGAATTCCAGGATTCCAGTGCTCAGAAGGCTCTCGCCGAGGCCGACGTAATTATCCGCCAGCGTGCCAATTCGCCCACACTTCTCTCAGGCAGCGAGGTGAAGGTTCTCGGCCTTTAAGGCGACTGATCGTTCCGTTCGAAGAGATGATTCAAATCAATGGCTTGCCCTCGCCCCGGCGTAGAATGGGAGTATGAGCCTTGTTTCGAACGTCGGCCGCGACGGCCCGCCGCAGCTCAACCAGCGAGCGGAACAACTCGAACAGATAGCCGCCTTCATGAGCCGGCCTGACGGGCGAATTCATATCTTTGAGCGCGCAGCAGAATTCCGCGCGAGGGCGGCGCTGATCCAGGCAGCGACCGGCCCCGCGAATTGACATCCGAAGGAAGAGCCAAAGGATGGACTTGAACTACCTTCTTCATCGGCAGCAAGTTGAGCGAAGCAGGGCAGACTCTGGATCGTGCGACGAAGCCCGCAAAGCTCACGCGCAACTGGCGGCGCTGTATGAGGAAGCGATCGGGCAGGTGACGAGAGGAAGGATAACCTTTCTCAGCACACGCGAGCAGCGAGCTCGCAACTGGTCGAACGAGCTTCGCCGGCTCGTTCGGGTTTACGACGGTAGGATGAACGTTCTCAGCTGTTGAGAGCCCTCAGCTGTTCCGCGCGGGCGAGATCCTGCGCCGAGTTGATATTGAAGAATGGGTCGACGGGCTTGATCGGCCAATCGACGGCAACGCAGCCGACTTTTTCCGCGAACCCCTTCAAAGAGCGTTTTCCACACGCAAGATAGGCGGGGATAAGGTAGAGCGCGCCAACCGACCATGCCCCGCATACGGGGTGCAGGTGACCGCCGCTGGAAGCAATCGCAGCACCGGTTCGGACGAGTCCCCCCGATAGCCGCTCGGCTAGATCCAGAGGCAGGAACGGCATGTCCGCCGGGATGGTCAGCACGGCGTCGGCGCCCTCGTCGCGAGCGAAGCGGAGGGCGGTAACGAGACCGGCAAGGGGTCCTTCGATTTCTGCATCATCTCGAAGCAGCGGAATCTCGACGTTGCCGGCTTGTCCCTCGCGGCGAACTGCGATGGCGGACAAGCTTGTCAGCCTGTTCGCATATGCAATCGCCCTATCGAGCAGACTGACTCCACCCAGCATTCGTAGCGGTTTGTTGCCGCCCATTCGTCTACCCTCGCCTCCCGCGAGAATGACGACTGCAATCTTCATGTGAAGAACAGCTTGAGGGCAGCAATTACCAGGACGATCGCGAGCCCCTGCAACAGCCGATGGCGCGGCAGGCGCGAAACGCCGAGCCAAGTCCCCAGAAGAGCCCCGCCGAAAACCGACGCGACGAGAATCGGCAGCTCAACTGGCAGTCGCTGCACACTCGCCAGATTGCCGAGCAGGCCGGCCGCGGAGTTCAGCACTATGAAGGCCGCGGCGATGCCGGACGTCTTTCGCGCATCCCCCCAGCCGAAAAGGATGATCAATGGGCTGAGGAAGATTCCGCCGCCCGTTCCCGACAGCCCGGCAAGCAAGCCGAGAACAGCGCCAACGGGCAGTGTAACGAGCAATGGGGGTACGTGCACCGGCCGCGCGGCGAGGCGTTCTGGTTGCCAAAAGAGGCGAACGGCGGCGAGCAGAAGAACCGCTCCGACAAGAGGACGGTAGAATTCAGGCGCCAGCTTGATGCTTCCGCCGATGTAGGCAGCTGGCATCGCCGTTATCGCGAACGCCAAGAGCAACCGCCAGTTCGTCTGGCCTTTGAGGGCGAAGCGCGCAGCCGCAAAAGTCGCAACCACCAGATTGAGGGCTAGCGCAGTCGGACGCATCGTCTCCGGCGCAACCGAGAACAGAGCCATGATGGCGAGATAAGCCGACGCGCCACCGTGGCCGACGCTCGAATAGAGTGCGGCGGCTACGGCCATCAGCCCCGCAATCCATATGATCGTCGTCCCGTCCATCGCTCCAAGCTTTGCTCTAGATCACTGCGGCAGCGCTCGCCGATGCCTAGTGACACCGTGAGAAACAACAAGTGAGCAAGGCCGATGCGAAAGTGGAACCCCTGGGTCGGAACGACGGTAGCTTTCTTCGCCTTGCTCACGGTCGCGACCCCCGTCGCAGCGGCCGACGCCGACAAGCTGCAGATCAAGCCTGTCCTGGATGCGCGGCTGCGATATGAGGCGGTTGACCAAGGCGCGCTCGACGCGAAAGCCGTGACCCTGCGTTTGCGTGCCGGCGCCGAAGCGAAGCTCGGTCCGTTCTCGCTGCTTGCGGAGGGTGAAGGGATGGTCGCGCCGGTCGACGCCTATAATGCGCTCCCATTCCCTATCGCCGACGATCAGCGGCGGCCACGATATGCGGTCGTCTCGGATCCCCGGAACGTCGAACTCAACCGGCTTCAGCTGCAGTACAAATCCAGTCGCGCGACTGTCACGCTCGGTCGTCAACGGATCAACCTCGATGACCAGCGCTGGGTCGGCTCGGTTGGCTGGCGGCAGAACGAGCAGACGTTCGACGCCGCTCGCGCGGAGGCCAAACTTGGCCCGATCGATGTCGATCTGACCTATGCCCTCAGCCAGCGGACGATCTTCGGCGAGGATGCAGGGCCCCGGACGGCCATTCACGGGCATTTCGTCTTTGCCGGTGTCGGCTCCAAGCTCGGTCCGATTCAGGGCAAGCTGTTCAGCTATCTGATCGACTATGACGAAACCTTCGCGCTGCCGAACAGTAGCCAGACCTACGGAGGATATCTCGCAGGTGCGGTTCCCTTGAGAAAGGCTACGAAGCTCTCTCTCCGCGCGAGTTATGCGCGCCAATCGGATTACGGTCGGAATCCTTTCGACTATGCCGCAGACTACTGGTCCTTCGAAGCAGGCACGAAGCTCGCCGGCCTTAACGTCACGGGCGGATGGGAGCAGCTTGGGAGCGACAATGGCCGTGCGGTGCAGACGCCGCTCGCCACGCTCCACAAGTTCAACGGCTGGGCAGACTTGTTCCTGAGCAGCCCACCCAACGGCCTTGAAGACGCCTATCTCTCGGTCGGACGTTCATTCGACGGCGTGAAAATGTTTCCGGGCCTCAATGCGAACATCGCCTTCCACCAATTCGACAGCGCAAAGGGCGATATCGAGTACGGGACGGAATGGGATGCATCGGCGGGATTCAAGATCGGCAAGGTCGGCCTGATGCTGAAGTACGCTAACTATGACGCGGAAGACTTCGGCGTCGACACGCGCAAGCTGTGGCTGCAAGCAGAATGGGGTTTGTAGGCCGTCACCCCACCGAGCTATCGACCGCCGCTATCCCCTGAAGACAGTGCGGGGTATAAGTTGGCTCCACGGAGGCGGTTATGGACGATGCGTCCGTCGATCAAGAGCTCGCCGAAGCCGACACGCCTCCCGCCGCATCAGCGACGATCGCCTACCGCCACCGGCTGCCGACGCGCATCTGGCATTGGGTGAATGCGGTAACCGTGTTCGTGATGCTCATGTCCGGGCTCATGATCCTGAACGCACACCCGCGACTTTACTGGGGGGAGTTCGGCGCGAACTTCGACCGCGCCTGGCTAAATTTCGGGCCGCGCCCCTTTCCCGGCTGGGCAACGATTCCCTCCGGCTACAATCTTGCCGCGGCGCGAATTTGGCATCTAGCTTTCGCCTGGGTGCTGGTCGTCGGCTTCGTGGCCTTTCTTCTGACGAGCCTCTGGAACCGGCACGTGCAGCGTGATCTCGTCCCGCGCAGGAACGAGCTAGCACCGAGCCATGTCTGGTACGACATCAAACAGCATGCACGCCTACACTTCCCCACCGGGGAGGCCGCGCTCCGCTACAACATCCTGCAGAAGATCAGCTACGTCGCAGTGATCTTCCTGTTCCTTCCGCTGATGATCCTGACGGGGCTGGCGATGTCTCCCTCGATGGACGCGGCCTGGCCGTGGCTTGTCGACGTGTTCGGAGGGCGACAGTCAGCCCGCTCGATCCATTTCATCGTCGCAGCCGCAATCCTGGCCTTCATCATCGTGCACCTGGTGATGGTCGTCCTTGCCGGCCCCGTGAACGAAATCTGGTCGATGATCAGCGGACGCTTCCGCATCGAGCCGGAAAGGGCCGACGCATGATCTCGCGCCGGAGGTTTATCGCGACTGGAGCTTCGGGACTGCTGCTCGCCAGCTGCGACAAGCTCGACCAGAACCAGGCGTTCAAGGGCGTTCTTCGATCGGCCGAAAAGCTGACGATGCGCAGCCAGCGGCTGATCGGAGGCCGTGAGGCTCTCGCCCGCGAATATGGCGACGCCGACATGTCTCCAGTCTTCCGATCCAACGGCACCCGGAAGCCGGACACGCCGGACTATGAGCGCCATCTCGCGGAGAATTTCGCCAACTGGCGAATTGCCGTCGACGGCCTGGTGGCGCATCCACTGTCCATACCGATGCAAACCCTACGCACGCTTCCGCACCGCACTCAGATCACGCGCCACGACTGCGTCGAAGGCTGGAGCGCGATCGGAAAATGGCATGGCCCGCCACTGTCGCGAGTCCTTGAAGCGGCGCGGCTGAGTACGCGCGCGAACTACATCGTCTTCCACTGCGCGGACCGGTTCGGCAATTGGCCCTACTACGAGAGCATCGATTTGGTTGACGCCTTTCATCCGCAGACGATCCTCGCCTGGGGCATGAATGGTCACCTGCTGCCAGTGCCGAACGGAGCGCCATTGCGGCTCCGCGTGGAACGTCAGCTTGGGTACAAGCACGCCAAATATATCCAGCGCATCGAGGCGGTTGAGAGCCTGTCGGACGTGTACCGCGGAAAGGGTGGATACTGGGAGGATAGCACGGACTATCAGTGGTACGCTGGCATTTGACCCGCCGGCGATGGGGTCACCTGTCACCCACTAGGCGTACTCCGCACTCTCTCCCTCGGCCAGTGAATGTAGCGCGTCACGGTTGAGCACCTCGACCCGGTTCTGGGTCTGCAGGCGGATAAGCCCACGGCTGCGTAGGTGCGCGAGCATCCGGCTGACCGTCTCCTTCGTCAGGCCGAGATAATCAGCAATATCGATGCGCGTCATCGGCAGGTCGAAGCTCGTCTCCGGCACCCCGCTGGCGCGCTCGGCGCGTCCAAGAAGAGACAGGAAGAAGCTGGCAAGCCGCTCGGCGGCGGCCTTTCGTCCGAGAAGCACCATTTGGCGCTGGGCCTCGGCAAGCTCGTGCGCAGCCATGCGATATAGTTCGCGCTCGACCTGCGGATGCTCGCTTACAAATCGGTCGAACGCATCGCGCGAAAACCACCAGACGTCGGTGTCCTCTAGCGCTTCGACGGTGAAGGCATATTCCTCGTCGACGCTGACGCCAAGGAAGTCGCCGGGGAACATGAACCCGGTGACCTGCCGCCGGCCATCGGCAAGCAAGGTGTAGAGCTTGAGCGCTCCGCGGGTGACCATGAACACCCTGCGAGCGGGGTCGCCTTCATGAAAGACGGAGTCTTCCGGGCGGAGGCGCTGCTTGGTGCCCAGGCCTCGCATTCCGGCGAGGGTGTCGGCCTCGAGCCCGCGGCAGATGGTGATCGGCCGCACGGGACAGGTCTCGCAGGGATGGCCTTCCGGCAGATCGGTCAGCTTCCCGCGCGGTGCGTAAGGCAATTGAGGCTTCCCCGGAACGTCGACAGCTGCGGCCGGAATGATCCAGCGCAATGACACATAGTCGTTGTACCCTACCGTTCAATCTGGGTTTTGTCGTGAAAAGCGAGCGATGCAGGATTTGACGGTCGAAACACTGGGCGCCGGTCGGTTGGCGCAGGTCTATCCTCTTATCCGCTCCGCGACCCGGGTCAGCCTCGAGAGATGGGAGGAGTTCGGCCGGCAGCGTCTCGCGAGCGGAGGGGGCGTTCTGGCCGTCATCGCTCCCGATGAGTGCATCCATGGCGTCGCGGCCTATCGGCGGGGACGCAACCTGCGCCACGAACAATGCCTCGATGTCGAAGTCATCGTTGCTTTCGATCTTAGCGGAGACGACCGGGTTCGCGCGGCATTGTGCCGTGAGCTGGAGCGAATTGCCGCCAAGCTCGAATGCACTGCCCTGAACTTCACGGTGGCGGCGAAGAGCGCCGAAACGTCCTCAAGCGCGCGCTCCGGCCTCGAACGGCTCGGGTTGAGGCTCGACACGGCAGGCTTTGTGCGGGAGCTTCCCGGAGACCCGCCCTAGATCAGGAAGTAGATCGCAAGCGCGATACAGACGACCGTGACCACCAGCCAGACCACCGGCCAGCCTTCGCCTTCGTTCTCCTTGGCCGAGGTCGTGTCGACCGGCGCGGCCGAGGATTCCGTAGTCGGATAGACCGTCTCGGTCTCGCTTTTCAGGGCCGGGTTGAGCGGCACGTCGCTCGGCTGGTCTCTCGTCTGTTCGTTCATCCTCGTCACTCCGCCTGTGCAGGATCCGGCACAGAGTGCTCGCTGCAGCCGCGCACGGTCAAGCGCCAGTGGACCATTGCGAGGAGGCAAGTCGTGCCCGGATCGTCCGTGTCCCTAAGGCTCGACGTCAGGGTGGCCCAATCCTCCTCCGGCGCGAGCCGGCTGAAATCGGCCATCGCCATGCGGACGTAGGATGTGGGAGTCATGCCTTGCGTCTCCGCAGCAACCTCCACCTTGCCCGCAAGCGCCGGATCGGAGCGCTCGAGCCACGCCTGAAAGCGCCCGGACGACCGCCGCGCTTCTGCGAGCATGTCGCCGAGCATCGGCATCAGACGGAACCCTCGATCCGGATTCCTTCGATCTCGTTCTGCTCTGCTAGGCAGGCGACGTAGCGAGCGGCCTCGATCGACCAACTCCGCGCCTCAAGCATGTCCGCGATGCGCTCGCGGACCATATCGAACGTCATCGTGCGCCCCTCGATGCGCCGGTGAAGGCGGAGAATGTGCCAGCCGAACCGGGATTTCACCGGCTCGCGCGCCGTCGTGCCCTCGGCCAAGGCCTCGATCCCGGCCTGCACTTCGGGAACCAGCTCGCCGCGCCGGATTTGGCCGAGCGACCCGTCCTGCTGCGCCGACGCGCAAGCGGAGTGCTCCCGGGCCGCCGCGCCGAACGTGGCCGCATCGTCGCCGATCTCTGCTATGATGTTCCGCGCGCGCTCGTGCCCGAGAGTCCAGGCTCGGTCGTCGGTCCCTTCCGGCTCGATCAAGATATGGGCCGCCTCGAACAGCTCGGGTGTCTTGAAGCGATGGACGTTCGCCTCATAATAGCGGCGGCATTCGGCTTCGCCCGGCTCCGCGGGAACGACGCGCTCGTCGAGAAGAGCGCGAACGATCGCATCCTCCTCGATCTCGCTCCGCCCGGCCTCATCGGTCAGACTTTCGGCGGCAATGCCGGTCCGAGCGGCTTCCTGGAGCAACAGCTCGCGAACCGCCAAAGCGCGCGCGGCTTCGACCCATGCCGTCTCGGCGTCCGGCGCAGGATGGTGCTGGATCTCCTCCGCTATGGCCTCCGGCGGAATCTCGACGCCGTTGACCCGCACTTCTCCGAACGTTGGAGGCGGTGGAAGCAGCGGCTCGGGCCCGCCACCGCACCCGCCCGATTCGCACGAGCTCATCATCTTCGGAGCCGGGCGCTGCGCCGGATCCTCGAGATTGATGACGTCCAGACGCCTGCTCATGCCCCCTCCTGCCCGCTCTCCGCGAGCTGACGAAGCACCGTCGGCCCGCCATAGCTCGGAGCGATCCCTGCCGGACCATGCGTCGGCGAGCGTCGCGCGTTCTTCGAGCGACGGGTGCGCACGATCTGGAAGCCCGGCCGCAGCAGGTACCAGACCGGCGCGCTCCAGATGTGGACGAGCCTCGTGAAAGGCGTAATCAGGAAAAGCGTCAGGCCCAGGACAATGTGCAGCTTGTAGACCAGCGCCACGTCCTTGATCATCTCCGGCGCGCCCGGATTGAAAGTCAGCATGCCATTCGCCCAACTCATGAACTTCACCATCTCGCTCCCGTCGAGATATCTCAAAGTCCAATAGGTCGTCGCGACTCCCAGGATCAGCTGCAGCCAGATCAGCAGCAGGACGAGGATATCGCCGATCGACGAGCTCTTTCGAATGCGCGAGTCGAACAGCCGTCGGTGGAGAAGGAGCGAGCAGCCTACGAAGGCAAGCACACCGGCGATCCCACCGACGACCAGGGCTGCCGTCTGCTTGAATCCGTGGCTGATGTGCAGGGCATCAAAGACATTGATCGGCGTCAGCAGCCCGACGAAATGGCCAGCGAGAAGTACCAGGATGCCCATGTGAAACAGGTTGGAGCCGAGGACCATCTGCCGCCGTCTGAGGAACTGGCTCGACTGGGAACGCCAGCTGTACTGGTTGGCATCGAAGCGCAGGATGCTTCCGACGATCAGGACCGTGACAGCAAGGTATGGGTACCAACCGAACGCGAGCTGGTTGATGAAATCAGTCATCGAGCGGCCTCCTGATTAACGGGGCGGTTCGACGCCCTGATCTTCGCAACGACACCGGTGGGCCCGCCCATCTCGTACGCGGCACCCGCGCTGAATGAGACGGGCGCCTCTTCCCACTCGGCATCAATGTCCGCGGCGTCCTCCGGGGGCGTGTTCTGGTCGACCGCCGCCCGTGCCTCTCTGTTCACGCGAACCTTCGTGAGTGCGACGAGGCTATGGAAGATTCCTGCGTAGGCCGCTTCGCGCTTGTCGAGGCGCTCGGCGAGCGCGGCAAAGACATGCGCCGGCTGCCCGAGCATCTCGCGCGCCTCCGCGGGCGAAAGACACGAGGCGTACTCGAGGAAGACGGGCACGAAGTCGGGGAGTTCGCCGCCTTCGAGAAAGAAACCGCTTTCTACATATTGCTGGCCAAGGTCGATCATCGCCTGTCCGCGCTCTCGGCTATCGCCGTGGACATGCTCGAAGAGATGCAACGACAGCGATCGCGAGCGATCGAACAGCTCGCTGTAAGCGGCCTGCAGGTCGAGCAGCTCCTTTTCGTCGAATTGTCGAAGCAGAGGCTCCAGGCGAGAATGATCGACTACGCTCAGCAAGCCATCGGAGATTATCGCTCGACGAACCTCTGCGATGTTCGCCTTGAGCTCCGTCGAGGGATAGCCAAGCAGCGCTGCGAGAGCTCTCAGAGTCAGTTTCATGTCGGGATATCCATACGGGGTTCGCGTTTGGCCTTGTCGGAGCCGCCTCCAAAGAGGTTTATCTTGGTCTTGCCGAGCGTTCCTTCCCGGAAACCAAAGCCGGAAGAGCCGCGCAGCACGTACGCATCCTCGTCGAGCTCGCGCCGCGCGGTCGGAATGACGTACCGATCCTCGTACGCGGCCAGCGCCATGATCCGGTACATTTCCTCTATGCGGGTGCGCGTAAGGCCCACCCGTTCGGGAATGCTCTCGTCGATCCGGCCTTCGACGCTCTTCGCGCGCATGTAGGCGCGCATCGCGAGCATCCGTTCAAGCGCGGCCGCGATCGGCTCCTCGTCGCCCGCTGTCAGCAGGTTCGCGAGATAGCGCATCGGAATGCGCAGCGACCGCACGTCCGGCATTCCGTCCTGCACGGACATCTTGCCGGCTTCGGCGGCAGACTGGATCGGCGAGAGAGGAGGCACGTACCAGACCATCGGCAGGGTCCGGTATTCGGGGTGGAGTGGGAAGGCGATCTTCCACTCAACCGCCATCTTGTAGACCGGCGACCGCATGGCCGCTTCCAGCCACTGGTCGGTGATTCCCTCCGCGCGCGCAGCCTCCTGAACGGCGACATCGTTCGGATCGAGGAACACACCCAACTGCGCCGGGTATAGATCCTTCGGGTTCTCGACGGACGCCGCCTCTTCAATTCGGTCCGCGTCGTAGAGCACGACGCCAAGATAGCGAATTCGGCCGACGCAGGTTTCGGAGCAGACCGTCGGCTGACCCGTCTCGATGCGCGGATAGCAGAAGATGCACTTCTCGGACTTCCCACTCGACCAGTTATAATAGATCTTCTTGTACGGGCAGCCCGACACGCACATCCGCCAGCCCCGGCACTTCTCCTGGTCGATGAGTACGATGCCGTCCTCGGCTCTCTTGTAGATCGCTCCCGAAGGGCAGGAGGCCAGGCAGGATGGGTTGAGGCAATGCTCGCAAAGCCTCGGCAGATACATCATGAACGTCTTTTCGAACTGGCCGTAGATTTCCTTCTGGACACCTTCGAAATTGTAGTCGGCCCCGCGCTTCTCGAACTCGCCGCCGAGCATGTCTTCCCAGTTGCCGCTCCATTCGATCTTGTTGAGCTTTTCGCCGGTGACCAGCGACCGCGGTCGAGCTGTCGGCTGCGCCTGCAGCTCCGGAGCATTTTGCAGCCATTCGTATTCGAACGTGTACGGTTCGTAGAAGTCGTCGATCTCGGGCAAGTGTGGGTTGGCGAAGATCTTCGACAGGATGCGCCACTTCGCGCCCTGCCGAGGAACGATCTTGCCGTTCTTCTTGCGGACCCAGCCGCCCTTCCACCGCTCCTGGTTTTCCCAGTCCTTGGGATAACCGATGCCGGGCTTCGTCTCGACGTTGTTGAACCAGACGTATTCGACGCCTTCGCGATTGGTCCAGACGTTCTTGCAGGTGATCGAGCAGGTGTGACAGCCGATGCACTTGTCGAGGTTCAGGACCATGGCGATCTGAGCGCGGACCTTCATCGCGCCGCCTCCTTGTCGGCCGCTCGGCCTGGTTTGACGCCGGTTCCCCAGTCGGCGGTGCCGCCCTCGACGTTCATTGCATCGTCTGCGGCCTTATCGAACCAGTTGATCTGGCTCATCTTCCGGACGATCACGAACTCGTCGCGATTGGCTCCGACGGTTCCGTAATAATTGAAGCCGTAGGCGAGCTGGACGTAGCCCCCGATCATGTGCGTCGGCTTCATGTTGATGCGCGTCACGCTGTTATGAATGCCGCCGCGCTGCCCGGTGATCTCCGAGCCGACCGTGTTCGTCAGCTTTTCCTGCGCATGGTACATGATGGCAGAGCCGGGCATGATCCGCTGCGACACGATTGCCCGGGCGGTTAGCGCCCCGTTGACGTTGAAGACCTCGATCCAGTCGTTGTCGACGATGCCCGCGGCCTTCGCGTCATCCTCGCTGATCCAGACGGTCGGACCACCGCGGTTGAGGCTGAGCATGATGAGGTTCTCGGTATAGGTCGAATGGATGCCCCACTTCTGGTGCGGCGTAAGGATGTTGAGCAGGATTTCCTTGTTGCCGTTAGGCAGCTTGCCGAGAACCTGCCGCACCGTCTTGGTGTCGATCGGCGGTCGCCACGTGACGAAGCCTTCGCCGAACGCGCGCATCCAGTGATGGTCCTGGTAGAGCTGCTGCCTGCCCGTCAGCGTTCGCCACGGGATCAGTTCATGCACGTTGGTATAGCCGGCGTTGTAGCAGACGTGCTCGCTTTCCAGGCCTGACCAGATCGGGGACGAGATGATCTTGCGCGGCTGCGCGGCGACATCCCGGAAGCGGATCTTCTCCTCTTCCTTGCCTTCCGCGAGATGATGGTGGTCGCGGCCGGTCGCCTTGCCTAAGGCGGCCCACGCCTTGACGGCGACTTCGCCGTTGGTCTCGGGCGCAAGCATGAGGATGGTTTCGCACGCATCGATATCCGTATCGATTTTCGGCCGTCCTGCGGTCGTTCCCTCGATCACGCGTCCGTTCAAGTCGCCAAGCAGTTCGATTTCATGCTTGGTGTCCCAGTTGAGTCCCTTGGCGCCGTTGCCGAGCTTTTCGAGCAAAGGCCCCATCGACGTGAACCGCGCATAGGTTTCCGGATAGTTTCGCTCGACCAGCGTCACGTTCGGCATGGTCTTGCCGGGAATTGGCTCGCACTCGCCTTTCAGCCAGTCCTTGGGTTCGTAAGCCTGAGCGAGTTCGCCGGGCGTATCGTGGAGGATCGGCGTCATCACCAGATCGTGCTCCACGCCGAGCACCTCCGGCGCGACGTCGGAGAACTTCTTCGCGATTGCGCGAAAGATGTTCCAGTCGCTCTTCGTCTCCCACGCCGGGTCCACGGCCGCCGACAGCGGGTGAATGAACGGGTGCATGTCCGACGTGTTGAGATCGTGCTTTTCGTACCACGTCGCGGTCGGCAGCACGACGTCGGAGTACATGCTCGTGGTCGACATGCGAAAGTCGATATTGACCATGAGGTCGAGCTTCCCGACCGGCGCATCCTCACGCCAGACGACGTCCTTCGGCCGGTCGTGACCGGCGGCTTCCTCGTCCGTTCCGATCACTCCGTGAAGCGAGCCGACGAGGTGCTTGAGGAAATATTCGTGGCCCTTGCCGCTGGCGCCGAGCACGTTCGATCGCCAGAAGAACATGTTGCGCGGCCAGTTGACGGGATTGTCCGGGTCGAGGCCCGCGGGTTTCAGCTCGCCCGATTTGAAGGCGTCGGCG
>Ga0307416_100000908_pt1 | contig 15607 bp, 16 predicted proteins | sample DK1Cmetagenome_2_FD_203821 | JGI IMG/M metagenome (GOLD analysis project Ga0307416, IMG submission 203821) | Maize rhizosphere microbial communities from greenhouse at UC Davis, California, United States - DK15-C-3 | ecosystem: Host-associated > Plants > Roots > Rhizosphere > Soil | place...
ATTCCCTACTTGCATGCTGTTAATGCAATTGGACAGGTTGAGCGAATCAAATTCGCCTATCTTTGCAGTCAATCCTGTGATTGTTACTATGCCCGACATGGATATGTGTTTGTCAAAGCTAATTATACTATTGTTTTCATTACTCTCATTACTATCCTTGCATTTTCTTCAGCAAATCTTGCTTCAATTGGGTAAACTCTCCCTCAGAAACGATGCCTTGTTCTTTGAGTGTAGCTAGCTTCGCTAATTCATCGGCTATTGATATCTGCTGGTTAACGATGGTGGTAGCAGACTGTGCTGCTGCTTTCTTGGCTCCCTCTATCCCTTCCCTGATAATTGTAAAAAGCTCTTCTCCCTTACCTTTTGGCAAAGCGTCAATTTGCCCATCTTCTCCTCGTCCCCAAGCAACCAGCCCACTATACCTGCTAACTCGGCTCATTTCACTCAGACCTGGAGCCCTGATTAGAATTGTAGAGGAGAAAACACCTTTTTCTAGTTTGACACTGGTCATCTTGTCGTACGGGATATCCTCGATATTTTCGCGCATTCCCAGCATCGTCGGGTTTCTGATTATTATACGCTTGTCAGTTGCAAAAACTATGTTAGGTGTAGCCAATGCAGAGCCGCCTGGTTTCATCCTAGATTGTTTGGCAACAAACCTGACTTTTTCATCTTGATCAAGCCGGTTGGCAATTTTACGAATTTCCTCTAGTTCCTCTTTGTCAGTTATATCCGTGATAAAATGCACTATGGATTCGTCTTTTTTTCCAAAGTGAAAAGGCATGTAACTTAGGAACCAAGGTGGTATATAACCTAATTTTCTTGAATCATAGATCTTGGAACCAAAACTCGTCGACCACTTCTTTTGCTTCCACATCTTCTACTGATAGTTTTGGGGGAATGTGGTCTATATTCGTGCTTTCGTAGTAGAGCAGTAGCCTGCACAACAGTTAATGGTCTTCTCATCTAGCATGTCTTACTATTTTTATTTGCAAGAGATTTCCAATCCGCCTTAATAGCAGGTTTTCCCTTTAGTCTTTGAATGTAATTATATGCAGATAGTGCTGCAATAGCTCCCTGACCTGCAGAAATTATAGCTTGTTTGTAGGGTACGTCTGTAACGTCACCTGCTGCAAATATCCCTTTAGCAGAAGTACCGCAATATTTGTCAACAACTATTTCTTTGTTGTCATTTAATTTAACTAGATCTTTGACAATATCTGTCCTTGCAACATATCCCATTTCCACAAATATTCCGTCGACATCCAATTTTGATTCAGATTTGGTTTTGGAATTATAGAGAGTTAGAGATTCAACTTTTGAATTACCATTAATCGATTTCACAATAGAATTGGAAATGAAAGAAATCTTATGGTTATTATCTTTATTTTGTAATAAGTCAATCGACTCTTCTGAACCTACTGGTTTATCCGTACTATGTATTATGTAGAGTTGTGATGCTAGCTCCTTTAGATACAACGCTGCTTCCAAAGCTGGGTCACCAGCACCAACAATTGCAACTTTTTTGTTTTTGAAAAAAGGACCGTCACAAACAGCACAATATGAAACTCCTCTGCCATTTAACTCCTTTTCACCTTTCACATTCAAGTCTCTTGGAGTTTTGCCAAATGCAAGAATCAGAACATAGCCAGAATATTCCTTGTCTTTGTTATTCGTTTTTATTACAAAGCCACCACCCTCATGATGTGTTATACAGAGTACCTCCTCATATGCAAATTCAGCTCCAAAATTTCTTGCTTGCTGTTCAAACTTTTGCATAAGTTCAAAACCGCCTATGTGCTCAAAAGGAGGATAGTTTTCTATGGCGTTTGTAAGAAGTGCTTGTCCTCCAATATCTTTTGTAATTACTAAAGTCTTGAGACTTTGACGGCTAGCATACATTGCAGCAGTCAGTCCTGCTGATGCTCCACCAACAACTAGTACATCATATGACAATTGTAATCAATTATTCATTACCGAATCCTGCATTAAATCTTCTTCTCTCTTAATACGGCGTGACTTTGTCACTGTGAGAATTTTTTGCAATATACACCCTGCTGCAAATAATTAATCAAGATATATAGTCGCTAGTGTCTGAAAAAGGAAGAGAAGGAGGAATAAAATATATTTAAAAATTAACCCATAAAAAGATAGAAAAAGAGTGAAACTACAAAGAGGGAAAAAGGGTGGGGCTAGTCCTTTCTATTCTGTGCTGAACGAGTGGCCACATGAGCAGCTCTTTGTCACATTGGGATTGTTGATCTTAAAACCTGAGCCCATCAGGCTCTCAATGTAGTCAATGTTTGCGTCTCTAAGGTACCTCTGGCTGTAGCTGTCAAGCAACAGCTTTACTCCGTTCTGATCAATGATCCTATCATCCTCGTCAGGCTTTTCTTCAAACCCCATTCCATATGACAGGCCTGCGCATCCTCCACCTGAGACGTAGACTCTTAGGTAAAGGTTCGAGTTTCCTTCCTGCTTCATGAATTCGGCAACTTTCTCAGCTGCCTTTGGGGTTATCGTTACTACTTGACTTTGCTGAGCACTTTCCATAACCTATTCCGGGCTATTTTAGTATAATAAGTTTTTCCTTCCTCATTGCTTAGCTTCTGCAGTTGCTTCTACTTTCGGCTGCTGCTGCTGCTGCTCATCTTTCTTTTGCTCGGCAGGAGCCTGGTAACTCTCTATGAACTTAACATTCTTGATTGTAGGAACAAACTTGAAGATATCATTTGCAACCGCTCGTTTTACTATTTGCAAGCCTTCGGCGAGGTATGTATCTTCTGGAAGCTGGATCTCCAAATTAGGAACCGCCAAAGTGACCTGGAGTTTAGTTTCGTCAACGCCCATCCTTCTCTTAACTAGAGCACTTACCTTTTCGTCGTCAGAATCGAGCTTTTTCAATACATTTGCATCATACAACAGCGTCTTGCCTGCAAATCTGTGGTTAAAATCGACTTGTATCCTGCCTGAGCCAACATACCTCACTATGCCCCGCCTGTTCTCGATTTCAATTTCGTCGCCAACTCCAACCTCGTCTGCCTTGTCGCCAAGCTTACGCTGAGGAATCATCCTGATCTTGCTATCATCTCTTTTTCCAAAGCCTTTTTCTGGCTGCACTTCGATGTTAAGCTTGTCGCCAACATTGGCATTAGATAGAGCTTCATCTAATCCTTTCAGGACCCAGCTTTCGCCAATGGACACAATCCTTGGCTCATACTTGTGGGTTGGATCATAAAAGTTGGTTTTCTTAGCTTCTTCCTCTCGGGTTGTATCGAAAACGTCGTTAGTATCTTTAACCCTAGCAGTATAATCCACCAATATTAGAGAACCCTTTTCTAAAGGCATAGAAATGCGCTTCTGTTTTACCTTATATTAATCTTGATAGATTATAAAAAATGTGAGAATGTCGTTCAACCAAGTGCCTTTAGTCTATCCATTGTCACAGATGCAGCTTCAGCATTTGTCTTGATACCAAGCATGTTCATCGCAGAGGCAATAGACGATATGGTCCTCATAACATGGTAGCGACCGACCTCACCTATCGAGCCAATCCGGAACACCTTGCCCTTCAGGTCACCAAAGCCGCCTGCCACCAATACCTTGAACTCATTTGACAATAGGCCACGGAATTTCTTATCGTCCATCCCCTGCAGGTAGTTGACTGCAATTATCATGTTGCTCCTTGCATCTGACTTGGCAAAGGGCGTTAAGCCAAGAGAGCCCAAGCCGGCGTAGAAAGCATCTGCACATATCTTGTGGCGCCTTATTCTATTCTCTAGACCCTCTTCGATTACAATGTCAAGCGCTTCTCTGAAGGCGTAATAAAGCGGCAGCGCAGGTGTAAAGGGGGTTTCGTAATGCTCTTCATAGTACTTGAAGTAGCGCTTCAAATTCAGATACTGTGTAGGAGGCGGATTCTCTTGCATGTATTTTTTTGCGCGCTTGTTTATCGAAATTGGAGCGACACCTGGCGGCGCCGCCAGAGCTTTTTGCGAGGCAGTCACACAAATGTCAATATTCCATTTATCTACTGGTAACTCGTCACCTCCGAGTATTGAAACAGCGTCAGCAATAAAGTACGCACCCTTTCTTGCCGCAAGTTCACCCAGCTTGTCCATGTATCTTATTGTAGTTCCAGTAGATGTTTCGTTATAAACTGCATAAATGGCCTTAATGTCTTTGTGTTTTTCAAATGCTTCCTCGAACTTGTCGTAAGGCGGGTTCTCTCCAGGCGGCGAGCTTATCCTAATCGCTTCGCCGCCCCAGCTGTCAATAAGGTCAGCAAGCCTCGTGCTGAACTCACCATTGACTGGAATTACTGCCTTGTCGCCTTTCCTAATAAGGTTAACAACAGACGCTTCGACAGCACCGGTGCCTGAAGTACTAAGAAGCACAATGTCACTTGAAGTCTGGAATACCTTCTGGGTTTTTTCAACTATCGCTTTGTATAATAGGCGAAAGTCATCGCTCCTGTGGTTTATCATAGGCGCAAGCATTGCGTTCATGACTCTATTCGGTACATTCGTTGGCCCGGGGAGCATCACTAGGTATTCCATATAGTCTCAGAGAGCGGGAGAGCCAGCCATATTTAAATCAAATTACAATGATTTCTGCCTCATAACGCTTTATAAAACTAGGAGACTGTAAATCTTCGAGTTGTCAGTGAAGGAGCGCCGTTATATCATTTTGCAGCATGCCCTGAAAGCAGAGGGCTGCCATGTAGTTGCAGCATTTGAGCCAGAAAACGTATTCTATCTCACAGGGTTTTGGGGTGAAGCCATTGCAGTATGCATGGACAATGGCACAACAAAGTTGATCACACCAAAATTAGAATATTCAAGGGCCGAAAAGACTTCAATAGATTGTGAAGTATTTGCCACTGAAAGGGGAGGTGAACTTATTTCCACATTTGTTTCACAAGTAAAAGGTAGTAGAGTATGCATCGACTGCAGCGATTACTCTACTATCGAGTCGATCCGCAAACACGGCGGCGACATTTTGGTCAATACAGATCCATTCTTCCTGACACGCAGGATAAAGGACGAAGCAGAGATCAAAATTATCTCAAAAGCTGCCCAGATACTGGATAAGCTGTATGAAATATGCAAAGAGGAGATGAAGGTAGGTCTGTCAGAACGCGATCTCCAGGCAAACCTCATCTACGAGGCTATGAAAATGGGTGCAAATCCTCCATCATACAAGTCTACACTAAATCCACTGATCATAGCAGGCGGGCCGAACAGCGCGCTGCCACATGCTGAAGTAACAGACAGAAAATTCCGCAAGGGAGATATGATAGTCGTCGACCTTACACTCCGGCATGCAGGCTACATAGCTGACGCGACAAGGACATTTGTCCTTGGCTCTGCAACCAAAGAGATGAAGGAGGTGTATGACATAGTGCAAGAGGCACAAAAAATAGGCCTCAACAGGGCAAATGCAGGCATAACATGTGGCCAAGTTGATGCGGCATGCAGGAACTTGATAGCAGAGCGTGGATATGAGAAACTATTCATTCACTCAACCGGCCATGGAATAGGTCTTGACGTTCACGAGCCTCCATGGCTTAAGATGAAAAACGACGAAGAGCTCAGAGCAAACATGGCTGTGACGGTCGAGCCGGGCATATATATGGAGAATAAATTCGGCGTGAGGATAGAGGACAGCATAATCGTAAAAAATGGAAAGTCGCAGGTGCTCAATAGGTTCACAAAAGATCTTCTTGTTCTAAGATGAAATAAAAAAGTTAGCACGACTGAACAATGGATGAGGGTCAGGATGATCATCATTCTTGCCACCTTGGCGATCTTTGCCAGTCACTAAAACTGATCACACAGCACTAAAGATCATTTGCACAATTCATGACCTCAAGACGAAAAAGTGTTTTTGACCCAAATTTTCATTTATATCGAGTCTGATATCATACAGTGGACAGGGTGCAGGATTTGAGATCGCTAGTATGGCAAGACAATGGTTCGGGAATTTGTGGCAAAGGCTGCAACGATATTCTAGTTAGGAGCATAAGAAGAAGTAGGAAGTAGTATGGCGGCAAAGCTAATCATTCCAAAAATTCCATGTGGTTACTGTTATTGTGATACCATCATTTGCTACGACTTTTTGCTGTTAATTCAGCCACAATCTCTAGCAGCCTTCTTGCAACTTGTGCTTTGCTCTCCAGAGGTAAATGAACAATATTTTTGTTCCTGTCAACAATAAACACTTCGTTTTTATCAGAGCCGGGTTCTGAACCTTTTCTGCCAAGGTCGTTTGCCACAATAATATCGGCATCACACACCTTCAGTTTTCTATATGCCTTTTCTATAAGGACAGAGTCTGATACACAGTAGTCTGCCTTGAATGCAACGAGGAATGTGTCCTTGCTTTTATCTTTCACTTCATCAATTATTTTCCTTGTAGCAACAAGCGACAGTTCCACCTTACCTAGCTTTGTGTCGATCTTTTTCTCTGATTTTTTTGTAGGCGTAAAGTCTGCAACAGCAGCAGCCATTATAGCAATGTCGTGCTTCTTGGATGATAACTCAGAACCAACCGCCTTATACATTTCTTCACCTGTATTTACGCGCACTATTTTGTCACTTGCTGGGTTTGAGGTTCCATGACCATACACTAGAGTCACAGTTGCGCCCATCCGCTGTGCCTCCTGTGCTATGGCAACACCCATCCTGCCAGAGCTTAGGTTAGTCATAATCCGTATTGGGTCAATATATTCAATGGTACTTCCAGCAGTGACAAGCACCATCTTGCCTGACAACCGTGCCCTGTTGGAAAGGACTGAAATTGTAGCATTTAGCACATCCTCCGGGCCAGCCACTTTTGCCTTGCCTCCTTCCATCTTGGGTTGAATGAATACCATCTTCTCTCTCAGTTTGCTGACATTTTGCTGGACAAATATGTTCTCATACATGGCCTCATGCATTGCAGGAGCTACTATTATCGGGATCTTGCTGCCGAGTGCAACGCTAAGAACTGATGTAACAGGTGTATCATCTATTCCCGCTACTACCTTGCCAAGGGTGTTGGCCGTACATGGATATACAATGATGAGGTCTGACATGCCATAGTCGGCTAGCATGATGTGCTCCAAGTTACCGGTCAACTTGCTGACTACATCATTGCCTGTGGCCCACTTCATTATTTCAGGATTGAGCAGCATTGATGCACTTGATTCTGTCATGACAGCATGAACATCTGCATCATGTCGCATCAATAGCCGTGCTAGGTCAATTGCACGGTAAGCTGCAACACTTCCTGTGATGCAAAGTACTATTTTCTTACCTTCAAGCTCGCTTCCTTCTGTTCCACGTATGTCCTTTGAAGGGTGAACTCCTCTTTTTGTTCTCATATTCTTCTTTCATTCTTCCACTCGTCCAGCTCTTTTGCATCCATGTGGAATGTGTTCGCTTCCTCTGGAAACATGCCGGTCTTGATGTCATGGTTATAGCTTGACACTGCATCAAATATCTCCTTGCTAAGTTCTGCATATCTTTTTACAAATTTCGGTCGGATGTCTTGATAAATGCCTAACATGTCATGCAGGACAAGGACCTGACCATCACAGCTGGGGCCTGAGCCTATGCCTATCGTTGGAATTGACACGCTCTTTGTTATTGCATCTACTGCCTCACTTGCAACCATCTCAAGAACAATGCTAAAGACGCCTGCCTTCTCCAAAACACTGGCGTCTTCAATTAGTTTGATTGCTCCTTCTTTTGTCCTGCCCTGCAATTTGTAACCTTCCCATAGAGATGATGTCTGAGGCCTGAGCCCAATGTGACCCATGACAGGTATCCCTGCAACTACTATTGCCTTTATTGTATCTATAATTTCAGAACCTCCTTCAAGCTTGACTGCATCGCAGCCAGCCTTTATCAGCTGGACTGCATTTTCAACTGCCACACTTGGACCTACTTGATAAGAACCAAAGGGCATGTCACCAATTATCATTGCGCGCTTGGTTCCCCTTGCCACTGCACCACAAAATATCATCATCTCTTGCATACCCACAGGCACTGTGTTTGCATGGCCCAATACCACCATTCCTGCGCTATCGCCTACAAGCAAAATGTCAATCCCTGCGCTATCACATATTCTTGCAGTAGAGTACTCGTATGCTGTAAGAACAGAGATTTTTTCTTTTCCTTTCTTGGCTAATATATCACCTACATTGAGTTTTGTCCTGCCCTGCAATTATTACGCTTCACCTTTTATGATCTTGAGTGATTCTTGGAGGTTTTTACTGTTGTCATGATTATCCGTAATTTTTTTTAATGACATGGTACCCCTGAGCTTATGTGCGGCTTCTACCAATGCTGGCATAGCTCTTACTACATTATCAACAATAGTGATATTTGCAGCCCTAGATGTTCTCGACAATGGATTGAGATCGATTGTAATCACCGTCTTGTTCATTCTTATGAGCGCCTCTGTTCTATCACCATCCTCAAGTGGAACCAACACGGTATCAGCTGCGTAGATGCCATCAGGGTCAACTCGCCTGCGCTCACTTTGGAGCTCTGGAATTCTTGCTGATGCTTTTGAGCCTACTCCCAACACCCTTTTTGCACCATGCAGCTCAAGCTCTGCTTTGATCGCCATCTCGCGCTTCTCCGTTCTATAAAAGATGTTGACCTCAATACTCGCTCCTGCCACTTTCGCAAGTTCCACCACTGTATTTGCGCATAGGGCAGCAGTGTTGCCGTTTACAGATATGACGGGCCGGCTTGAGAGCAACAGCATTGCCGCCGCCGCCTTAATTGCCCGTTGGGCAGTCTCTGTGGTGCGCTCGCCAAGCAGATAATCATATGCCTCGCCCCGTCCATGTGCAATTAGACCCTCAGGTACTACCAGGCCTCGTCTAAAGCCATCGACCAGCATTTCACGGATGTAAAGAGATCTGGCTCGAGGATGGTCTGACGGTATAGCAAAGTGGTTAATGTGCAATTTTAGAGCATTCTTGCCCCCGCCATATCTATATCACAGATAATAAGTGTGCCAGCAAATTCTCTGAGGGCACTTACCGCCTCAGCTACTTTATCATGTGAAACGATGGTGAAAACAGTCTGACCAAAGATTGCAACGCTTGATTCAATTCCCCTTGTCCGGAGAGCTGCAATTGGTCCTTTGCATCTGCCCTCTGTGAGGTTCAACATCTCTGCAAATTTATGTGACATTTTGAGAAAGTCGTCAAGGCTTCTTGACTCCAATAGCTTGCTTAGCATGATGCCTCCAAGACCATCTATTTCGTTTATGCGGTTTATGAGAAATGATTTGGTCAAAATGGGAGCAAGGCAGAGGACTAACGCCTTGTAATTCTTATCTAGATTGATCTTGCTAACAGAACCCATACCCGGTGCCCCAACACTTGTTCGCATCTCAAAGCCTCCGGCAAATTCTGCAATTACCGTGCCTAGGCCCGTATTGCAGACAATCTCTGCATGGTGCGCAATTTGTGCTGCTTCAGTTCTACTGAGACCTATATCAAGTGCTTGATTGAGCGTATATGAGAGACTGAGGGCTGCCGCACCACTTGAGCCAAGACCAAAGCCAATTGGGATTTCAACATCATGGTGGGCACTTATAAAGTAAGGTCTATCTGCGAGCCTAAGATATTCTTCAATAACCCATTTCGAAACTTCTGCACTGCGACTTTTAATGCCGTTGATCCATATTTGATACTCCGGTTTTGTACTCTCGTAGATATATGCTGTTGTTGCAATGCCTCTATTGATAGAGAATCCGGCCCCTTTCGAACCCTTGTGCAGGAAATGGAAACAAGAGGTATCATGGGGCACCTCGAAAAAGCCTGTTATGTGACCTGGGCTGAATGCTTTGACTATAGCTATAGGCTCCCCGACCAGCTCTGTTGCCATATGGGTATTTATAAAACTTCGAAAATATAAAAATAATGTTTAATTAGTTTAAATGAATTTAAACATATAACATGGTGGTCCGGTATGCAAGGCGCTTACAGCAAATAGGCAGCAGCATCTTGGTATCACTGCCAAGCCTATGGATCAAGAGCAATAATCTAAAGAAAGGAAGCATCGTACCAGTACACATCAACCATGACAACTCTATATCGATATTTTCTTCAGAAGACGACATGGCAGACAAGGTAAAGGAATTGACGATTCCATATCCTTCGGTGTCTATGGACACGCTCGTTAACCAAGTGTACGGCGGATACCTGCTTGGGTACGACATGATCCGGATCAAGGCCAGCTCGCAGATTTCATTTGAAGACGCTGATAGGATTAAGAAGGCTATGCGAAAGCTGGTCGGCTTAGAAATAGTCGATGAAGATGGCTTCCATATATCTGCTCAATTTCTACTTGATGCAGATACGCTTGATGCTGAAAAGATACTGCGTCGTATGAGTGCAATAGTTGCAGGCATGTACCGAGACATGCTTGAGGCCATAAAGCTAAAACAGAATAGTAGTATCCGCAAAGTGATAAGCGGTAGGGACGACGAAGTGGACCGACAATATTTTTTGCTTGTCAGGCTGATCCGAAGCGCTACCATGGATCAAAAACTAGCGGGCAAACTCAACTTGAGCAATATTGACATCCTTGACTATAGGATCGCAGCCCACCTTCTTGAGAGCGCGGGAGACTATATCGTTGATCTTGCAAATGCGATAGATCTTTCGCGCATCAAAGCCGTCTACAAGATAGTCGAGGCTGGGATACTTGTAGAAAAGATGCATGAAAAGTCAGTTGCTGCATTTGTAAACAAGAATAGATCAGAATCAAATGCTGTAGTCAAGATGTACGATAATTTTATTGAAATTATAAATTCTATCAAGAGCAGCGTAGATTCAAAGAATGTGGACTCCACAGTTACAGTACTGAATCTCATATACTCGATGGACAAGATAGCGCGCTGCTGGGTCGATGTTGCCGATCTGGTTAAGCCTATGCATCTCACTGCCCCTCTCAAAAATGCATAATTACTGAACTTGGGTATTTTGGCCATGGCTCGTCATAATAGCATTGAGAATGTTCTGATATTGCAGGGCGGAGGATAGCTTGGGGCCTTTGGTTGCGGAGTGTTTAAGGCTCTTGCAGAAAGCAGAGTCAAGTTAGACATCCTCGCTGGCACATCAATAGGGGGAATAAATGCTGCAATTGTTGCTGGCAGCAAGGATAAACAGCCTGAATTTGCACTTACAATTCTGGCTCGAGCTTGCGGAAAATTCAATTGATCTTGTGCCGCCGCCTCTAATGTCGTCAATTCCTCTTGCTCCCTCAGTCAATGAGTCAGAAAGTTACTACAGCAGTTACCACCCGCAGGCAAGCTTATCACTCAGGCAAGCATTGTCCTTCTACAGCGCGGCGTCATATGGCAATAGAATGATGTATTTGCCACGGTGGAGGCCCGAGTATGCGATAAAAGATCCGAAATATTTTCGACCCCATGAGTGGACATACATCTACGATCACTCTCCTCTTGCCTCGACCCTTGAAAAATACATCAACTATGACAAGTTGAGGCCTGGAGGAAATCCAAACACTCGTCTGATAATAACTGCGGTAAACGTGCTCACTGCAGAGCCAATGACATTTGACAGCGCACATCAACAGATAACGGTCAAGCATCTGCTAGGCACTTCCGGATATCCTCTCTATGGCTTCCCCTGGGTTGAGGTCGAAAAAGGAATGTACGTATGGGATGGAAGTCTCCTGAGTAACACACCTTTAAGAGAAGCAATAGATGCATCTCCGGTTATAGACAAACAAGTCTTTATCGTTGAAAACTATCCGAAAAAGATTGAAAGGTTGCCGCAGAATCTGCCTGAAGTATTGCACAGGGCAAGAGATATTATGTTCAGCGATAAGACTGCTCACAACATCAAACTGTCAAAAGTGATAACGCGACACCTAGAATTCATTGAGGAAATGTACAAGATAATTGAAAAGAATGTCGATCCAAGCAAAATAGACAGGCAAGAGCTTGACAACATTCACAAGAAGTACAAGAGGATGATGAAAGAGCATGGTGCAGTGATAAAGAAAATAGTCTACATTACAAGGGAAGAGCAATTCCCTTATCTATATGAGAATACCGACTTTACGGAGGTAGGGATAAAAAACCTCATAAAAGAAGATGAATCAAAGACAAAACAGGCACTGAGGAAAATAGGCCTCTAGAAGGAAAGCCCATCGTAATCTATTTTCACCTCAAACGACTGATAGCCTGCTGCCTTGACATGCGATGCTATTTTGGTGCTCTCCTGCTTGCTCGCTGCAAGAGCAATAACCGCACCTCCTCCACCTGCTCCCGTTATCTTAGCTCCCATGGCACCGGCTTTGCTGCATATCTCTATTATATCATGTACCTTATGGTGAGATATGCCGATCTGTTGAAGTAGGATTTGATTTTCATTCATAAGCTCGCCTACTTTGTCATACTTACCTGATTCTATGGCAGTGCATGCTTGCAAGCAAATGTCGCTAGCCTGTTTTGCAAGGCTTTCAAAGAGTATCTTATTGGTGTCCTTGAACCTCTTTACACCTGCCACAAGGTCTGAAGTAGAATGCTTGATTCCGGTGTTAGCAACTACAAGGGAAAGCGGTCCCTTTGTCTCTATGTTCTTGAATCTTCTTGATTTGCTGTAGTACTGCATCAGCCCACCAAAAGTGCTGACATAGCAATCTGCACCGGAAGTTCTTTTGTGAATCAGCCTCTCTGATTCAATCGCAAACTTGCATACTTTCTGTCTGCTGGGGTTTTTTTGGAAAAGCGAATATACAGCAGCCACCGTTGCAACACATGATGCAGCAGAGGATCCAAGGCCTATGCCTGGAGGTACTTTCGAAGAAATGTCAACCTCTATTCCTATATTCTTCTTATTTCTCTTCAATAGAACCTGTCTGATGGCACGGTATAGGGGATCCAAAACTGCCTTTGCTTTCTTTCCACCTTCAAGTGCATTAAAAAACTCTCCATTATGCCAGTATTCGCCAGCGACTCCAATGTCTGATCTAATAACTATCTTGTCTTCGTCATGTATTGTGGTGCGGGCATCAACAGATATGTGCTTGTTTATAGCCGCAAGGATAGCCGGGCTGCCATATAGGACAAAGTGCTCGCCAAATAGGATTACCTTAGCCGGTGCAGACGCCTTGCAATGGCTCATATGAATACTGAGGGGCATTAGCTGAGAGGGCATTATTTACATTGTTAAAACCCTTACAGTTTTCTGTAAGCTTACCAAATTCTGTAAGATAACCCTTCTCAACCAACAAAGGCAGCTCTTGACTAGCGAATAACTTCAACTTATGTTGAAGTCTAGACTTGATAGTGTAAGCGTAGTCAGTACTAAACTGTCGTTTAGCAGTCAAATAGTCCAATTCTGCTTTGCTAAGAAACACCAATTAAATAAGAAAAATGTAGGGCTAGATAAAGATGTGTATGGTTGAATATTGCTAGTCTAGAGGTTAGCATTCTTCTTCTTCGTCCTTTCTCTCCTTTCTCTTCTACCGCTCCTACTCTGCTACTTGTGCTCCTCCAACTGCTTCTTCTACTGCTTCCACTGCTCCTCCTCCTTCTTCTTCAGTAGTTGTTACAGTTCCATTCGTACCAAGCATTATCATAGGACCAAACGTCTGCCCTGCATCAGTTGATGCTCTTAGCACAGATTGGCTTGACCCAGTTTCTGAACTGGTTTCCCACCATGAAACAAACACATTATTTTCTCCTGCCGCTACTATCACTGCATTTTGTGACTCAGCATCAGTAGAGTTGCTTAGGTTAATTTTTTCACCAAAAGTAGCACCACCATCATTAGAAGCTCTAAACATTACTTCCCAATTTTCTGATTTGTTACTCCACCATACTATGTAGACATTATTCCCATCTTGAGATACTGCCATTGGAGCCAGTGGTTCAGTTTTCTTGTACTATTGGATTCATGAATGATGCTGATCGAGTAGAATTAGTTGTTGCTGTTGTCGCTACTGCTATATTGACAGCACCAGCAGCGACGACGACGATTATTGTTGCCAACGCGACGAGGGTGCTCTTGTTACTATGAGGTTATTCTTTTTGTTCTTATTGAGGTGTCTCATTTCACTGTCAAACATGAAGATAATGGATAAAAGACTTCCCTTGAGGGGAAAAGGGAAGAGCAGTTATCGCAGCCGACATTATTATTATCCCAATCCTCGGTGATAATGAAGGCAAAGATCACGACTACTAAGTATCATAAATACCCCCTCCCCTAAAGGTGCCAGGTTGCTTTTAACTATCATCACAATCCTGATTATCAGATCCCTATCGGTTTGGTCTTTTCAATTCATAATTCAACAGAAATAGCAATACAAAAAATGATTGAAGCAAGTCAGAGAATGCTAAAGGTGAATAGTCATGTAGAACTTGTAGGACTCAGTCCTCCTCAAAAGAGACATTTAGAATTAGAAATAGAGACTCTTGAGAATGCTCCAAGAGATGCAGAGAAATTAGAGAGACTTTTGAAAGCAAAGCAAAGGCAGAAGGAAGAAGCTGTGCATATTGAAGATACTCAAAGGTTGGTTACTGAAATTGAAATGCTAAAAGTCATATTGTATTTGGTAAGCAGAAGAGAGGAGGAACAGTAATAAGAACGACACAACAGTTCGTTGAAATACAAGAGGAGAATGAGGAGGAGACATGACGTATTATGAATAAGACAGCCATCCTTGCTGTTATAGTCATGGTTATCATTGCGGCCGTAACAATAGCAATAACTCAGTCATTAATACCAGCACTATCACCACTGTCACCATCATCGGTAATGGGTAATAACAGCATCATCAGCAACAGCAGCCAGCCACAGGACAACAACAACAACAATACCACCGGACAAGAATGACAACAACAAGGAGAAGGGGGGAATTGACAAAGAATTGAAGAGATTACACGATGTTACTAGTTTGGCCCTGAACGTAATGATTGGTTTTTCGTAGTCATTTTTCCTCCTCATTTATATCCTAACTGGAAGAGACTAGAAGATAATTCCTGTTTGGTGATTTTTTGTGAAGAGGTCATGATGTGTTACACTGAAGTCATTACCATTCCCTTAGCTTCTTTACTTCTTTTCCATTCTCTCATTATCTAACGTACGATGATAACAACTGCTACACACAGGAATAGGAAGATGATGTTCTTCAGGCAGATTTATTATGTAGTCTGCTTCGACTCTGTTACAAATTGCACAATTGTAGTATGCCAAACAGCGCCATACTGGCCTTATCGATGGTTGTCGGGCTTGTGATGGGTGAGGATGAAAAGCTATCATGTCATCTTCTTCTCTCACCAAAAAATTGACGTCACTACATCGTACTTAAGCGCTGATAATTTGTCTTCGTAAAGAGTCTTAGTGGTTAGCAAGTGAAACGCATTACGAACATACTAACACTTGAGATTTTGTATTTGTTACTAGTCTGCTTGGAATAGATAAGATGCATGCATCCACGTGTGTGTAAGTGTTATTGTTACTTGTATCTCTTTGGGCGCCGGCCAACCCTAAGATAGCCTGTGTCAGCCGAGTACTATGTAAGTATTATTTTTTGCATGGTGAACATAACAACTATTTTTCCAA
>Ga0307416_100000909_pt1 | contig 15601 bp, 14 predicted proteins | sample DK1Cmetagenome_2_FD_203821 | JGI IMG/M metagenome (GOLD analysis project Ga0307416, IMG submission 203821) | Maize rhizosphere microbial communities from greenhouse at UC Davis, California, United States - DK15-C-3 | ecosystem: Host-associated > Plants > Roots > Rhizosphere > Soil | place...
GGCGCCGCTCCTCTATTCACTTCCAGCATCATAAAACCACCGTTGGGTGTAGTCTCTGTAAAACCGTACCCGAAGGTTTCGTGCAGATGCATTTGCAGGTGCGGAAAACGACTCGAACTTAAAATTCACTCACACTTGCAGCGACCTGTCAATCACTGCCTTCGTCTCATCCGAGAAATCCTTGACATCATCTTTCGAAATATAACCATCGCGTAGAATGCCGACGATTGTTATCAGCCATCGGGAGCCCGTGAGCCCGTCGTAACGTCTGGCGATAGCTGTGTCCTTCTTATGGACAGCCTCGAACAAACGATGATAGGCCTCTTTGTTGTTCGCAAATTTACCTTCTCTCCAGTCACGAAGAATGGTTTCAAATTTTTCCAGACCCTCGCGAAACTCGGCGTCCAGCCCTTTGTCAAGGCAGTGTCTGGCAATTTTCTTATCCGGTTTTGTGAGTTGATGATACATGTTTAATGTGTTGATGTGCTGATGTGTTGAATAGTGCGCCACTTGAAAACCCTTAGCAACGCAGTCACCTTCTGGCGCACTGATGCGCAATGTCATCAAGGAAGTGCCGGCAGCGAGTCTCCGCCGATATTGAGAAATAGTACACGTCATTAGCTGACCGACGCGCCCTACTCCTGCGACAGACTTATCAGGTAATCAAGCAGTGCGTCACGCTCGACGTCAGGCATGCCGGTGAGCAATCCTTCAAACATCAGTGACTTCTTTTCGTTTTCCATGTTTGTGATGTCAGTCCTCGGGACACTGATGACTTTATTCCCAACGAGCATGAACGACAGATTGCGGTCGTCGGAATTAACCACCCGGCCGTACAATATGCTTCCATCTTTTCTTGTGATCTTCATGCTTCCCATACTTGGCTTTATGCGCGCAGAAGGTTTAAGGATCTCTTCGAGTATCTCCGCACGGGAAAAGTTTTTTCCTACGTCCTTCAGGTTTGGTCCCAGCAATTCAGTTTTGCCATCAACTTCATGGCATCCAAGGCAACCTGCCTCAGCAAATAATCGCTTGCCCATCTGTATTGAACTTTCTGAAAACTCTTGTGTTAGTTGCGGCCGAACGTAATCCGCCTTGACACCGATCGATGGATCATAAACGAGCTTATAAAAACCACCCTGGTCTTTGTAAACCGCATTATACCAGTAGTCGGCCTGGCCATGATGCGCCACGTACAAGTTCCCATCCTTACCAAATGCGAGATCCGAAAGCTTAGGCACATCGGCAATGGTGTATTCGGAGTAAGTGTACTGCCCATTCGGTTGTTGTTCTATGACCACGCGACCAATTGCCCCGCGTGTCCATCGCTCACCCGGTCCGTAGTAGGACACAAAAAGATTTCCGCCAGCGCCACCAAAATCGTTATCGCTCTTGTTAAACTCAATGGATGAAGGAGCCACCTCGGACTGCAGATGAAATACGGGACCAGTAGTGTTTGATGAGTCGGCGGGATATTTTTTCTTATTGTGCCCATAAAAGGCGCCAGGCACTAACCTGTTCAATTCTTCGGTTGGATTGCCACCGCCTTCATTGTCGACGAAGAACATATCACCATGCTCATTGAATGCGAGACCCGGCACGGATCGGACGCCGCTGGCAACGCGCTCGCATACTTTGCCATCTGGAGAAATGCGCACAATTGCGCCGCGTATTCCTTTTGGATCCGAAGCAGGAGATGCATTCCATGAGTCTGTCGTGATAGAACAATAAAGCCATTTATCGGGCCCAAATGTTAATCCGCTGATCCACTCATACGGATGTTCGCTCTGAGGGATCTGGTCATAGAACGTCCAACTGGTATCAGGCCTTTGGTCGTTGTTAGTGTCCAGGTAAGCACGGATTTCTTGTGCTGTTCCTATGTAAACAGTGTCGCCCTTGTGTGTGAATCCAACAGGTGACCGCAAGCCTAAGTCGTGCACATTACAATACAGCGCGGTACTATCCTCCCAGCCATCACCGTCGGCATCATGTAAAGTGTAAATTTCGCCGGTCTGATTTGCAGCATACAACAGATCATTAGGACCAAGTGCCAGTTGAATGGGATTGCCCATTTTTACTCCCTTGGTGATCGGAAGTTTTACGGCGACGTAAGGACCATAAACGCGGACGGTTGTGTCACGGTAGGTGGTTACCGCGAGTTTTTTTTCCTGCATGCAGCCAGAGAGCAGAATCACAACCATCGTTGGCGTCAAGATGAAAGCGATGCGTGTTGTTATTGAAGGCATGGAAGGGTTTTAAATAAATTTAATGAAATCCAATATTTTTTAGAATGACCACTCTATAATAAACATAATATTAAACGAGTTTATCACAGCCGTTATGATCGTCACAGTGCTACAAAAGTTGCAGATAGGGCGTGGCTGCCCCGACTAAGGCTTACGCAATTTGTCAAGAAGATCGGTTTCCGGGATTATGTTGAGAATCACAACAATCTCACCAATCCTCATCATCATCTTCCTCCCACCCCATCCCATAGTCATACGGATTCCCATCGTCGTCGTCATAATCGGGATCCAGGTGGTAGGGGTAATACCTCATCCAGTCATCGTCATATTTCTTTTTCAAATGCCGTATCTCAATGTCGAGCGCTCGTCTCCTCTCCTCTTGGGGAGTCAGATCTTCATCGACAAAGTCAGCAAATAGCTCTGCATAAAAAGCGCACTGACAATACTCACCCAGACTGCATTGCTTGTGCTCTGATCCCTGTTGACACACCTCAAAGAATCCCGTATCCCAATACTTCACCTTTACAAGCTGATTGAAGTTCTCGCGGATAGTTGCGTACTGAACACGTTCCGGCACTTTATTCTGAAGTACAAAACACCAATTGTACGCATTCAATAATTCGTTGAGAATAGCTAGCAATCGCGAGATTTGATCATCGGTTAACATGTGGGCAGGTGGAAGCTGATCCTTCGAGATTCCGGTGAGCTCCTCGAGCGCCCGGACCGGTGCATAACACTCTTCTTCATCAGGCGTGGGGATATCCCAAAAATTAACGCCTTCAGGAGGGATGTACGGCCGTGGGACATTACTGAGCGAGGCTTTGATATCCTCAAGCAGCTGGTTGATATAGGTTTCCATAATGAGAGGGTGTTGACACGGAGAAATTAATAAAATAATGGGGTGATATGATCGCGATCAGGAAAATCTTTCCTGGGAACGACAATCTGTATTGATGTGCATCTCATGATGTAATGCCCTGGCGCTAACGCGCTTGAACGTCCGGAGGAAACCTTATTACCTTGATAGAAATCAACGAAAGTTTTCAGGACCTTATTACCTTCTTTAACTGCATAGGAAAATCAGTCCTAAAGAGCAGGCAACACGCGGCATTAAGAGCCATGGGAAGTGGCTCAGTTTCGACAGAGGTGCCGGCACCTGGGTGCAATGACCATCTCTTGTGCCGTCGGGAATAACCTAATAAGGTTTGTACTCAGGTTGCCATGCCATGTTACGAAGGTAATAAGGTTTGTCCCGCCATACCTTTCTCCAGTGGCAGTTCTGGTAAGATAACTCGACTCCTCGACGTTCAGCTTCCATATGCCCAAAAGTGCGTGCCTCGATATTGTTTTGCTGGGGCATACAAAATTAGAGATAGCGGCCCACCCCGGGCTTAAGCGCCTGGTCTATGCACACATCTTCGTTCTTCAAGAATGGCATGCGAAGGAGGGATGTGACAAGGTGATTGAGAATTATTTTGAGGTTAATGGTGTGGGAAATCCAGGTGTGACTAAAGCATAAACGCCAAACCCGGAAAGGGTTTAATATGAATAGCCCCGGGTAGCAACTCTGTTGCAACCCGGGGTGGAGGGATCGGAAGGGACCGTGTGCCCGAGGAAAACTCATTCGATGCACATACGATCGGGCACACAATGCTAACACTGTCAGGATGAGATCTGCCTTCACTGGTCAATCATGTGAAATCGCGCGCTTCGAAATCCTCATTGATTGGCCGAACACCACCCGTACATCACTTGCATCCGTTTGCCAGACAATGAGCAGAGGAAATGAATATCTCCTGTGGCAAACTTTCCAGCAGTCCGACTACCCGGGGTTTCGCCTTCGCTCACCCCGGGCTAATCACCTTGAGCCCTTATCAGGGCGCCATACCCAGCCGAACCATTACCGAGGCACCAACAAGAGATTTATCGTTGGATTCTAAATAAATGGCTTACATAATCGAAACACTTGTGTGCATAGACTAGGGTGCTAAGCCGTCAGTCGTGAGGCGTGAGTGGTGAGGCGTGAGTGGTGAGTCGTCAGGCGTGAGTCGGCAGGTTTGTGTCGACGGACTACAGCCACATGGCAATTGCTCCTAAGATAACTGTCCGACTTTTGAAGTTCTATTTCCTGATCCCCAGTGTTCGCAGAACTTTTTGCAGCGACTCAGGATCATGTGCGTATTCTAGCAGATCAAAGATCTCGACCTTTCTGAATTCGATTGGATGGCTTTCGCTTTGCAGTCCGATGTAGCCTTCTCTTAACAACATGCCATCCTTTTTTATGGACTGATCGAAGTTGATGACATTGCCACCTCCTATCTGCGGCTTCTCATACTTGAGCACGGTCTCCCCGTCAATAATATGTTCGATGACAGAATCTGCCAGCACTACTACATTTACCCTCACCCACTGGTCGCCATGATAGGTTTTCGATGCAGAGGAAATGCAATGAGGTGTGAACAGTTTCCCGTCCATGACGACGTTGGTGCCGGGGGTGCAAAGATTCGCCGTGGTTCGTTCGTCCTTACCATTCCCGCCGAGAAACTGGACTTCAATCGATATGGGAAAATCCTGGTCAATGAGCATTGTTTCCGGCGCTTGCGAATGCAACATCACACCGCTATTGCGTATAGCCCAACCCGGACCTCCCGGTACCTGCTCGCCTGTAAACCGGTATTCGACTCCTAATACGTAGGCAGAATATTTTTTCTTATAGAAAATCACACCGAACCTTTCGTCGAACCTGGTATATCCGTCATAGGATACCTTCAAGGTCCCATCCTCCACGCGATAAGTATTTGCATAATTCTCTTTCACAGGATAACCGGTGATTTTGACGGTCCAGTCATCCAGGTCCCGGCCGTTGAAGAGTTGGACCCACTCCGATCCTGCAGTCTGGTTTTGCGATGTGTGGCAGGCGAGAAAAGAGAGCATCAGCAGAAAATATCCGCGATACCTGATGTTCAACATGCATGCAGATAGTGACATAATGTTGCTGTGACGCGTTAATGATCTTTCAGTGCATTCCAGAGTATCTCAACAGGGTGATAAGATTTCCTGCCTGTACCGTCTTTTATCTGATGGCGACAACTGGTTCCAGGTGCCGCTATGATCACCTTCTCATCGAGCTTACGCACGGCTGGGAAGAGAATAAGCTCACCTATTTTCATCGAAATATCGTAGTGTTCCTTTTCATATCCAAAAGAACCGGCCATGCCACAGCATCCTGAAGGAATGATGTGCACCTGGTTGGTACCCATACGCGTCAGGATCTTCTTTGTGTGGGTCATTGTTGACAGCGCTTTCTGCTGGCAGTGACCGTGCAATTTGATCAGCGCATGCTGTTCGCTGAATAGTGTAAGGTCAATGTTACCTGCGTCAAGCTCTTTGGACAAAAACTCTTCGATCATCAACGTGTGGTAGCCAATCTTACGTGCAGCCTCCTTGTCTTCGCCGCGCAGCAGATCGGGGTATTCATCCCGAAAGGTGAGAATTGCCGACGGCTCGACGCCGATGAGCGGTGTCTCATGGGAGATCCTATCCTTGAATACAGTTACATTCCTGCGGGCAAGCTCCCGCGCTTCTTCAAGAAGTCCCTTCGAAAGATAACTTCTTCCGGACTCATAGTGATCGGGCACAATGATCTGATAGCCGAGCCGGTCCAGTAGCTTTACCGTTGTAATTCCTATGTCCGCCTCGTTATAATTCAGCAGTTCATCCACAAACAGATAAACTGTTTTGACGGGGTTGCTGACTGTTGGAACGAATTGCGTCTTGAACCACTTTCTCCACGTCATTCTTGAAATTTGTGGCATACTGCGGCGTGGCGCAAAGCCAATGATGCTCTTGACCGTTGCTCCTATTGCGCGGTTCTTGAAAACGAGATCGTATGCCCACGGCATTGCTGAGGCCAGCTTCATCCCGAATGCGAAGTTTCCGATCAGGCGATTTCTGAATGGTACTCCTTTCGTCTTGTAGTACTGATATTGCCATTCCTGCTTTAGCTTGGCCATATCGACATTTGAGGGGCACTCAGACTTACATCCTTTGCAGCTGATACAAAGGTCCATGACCTCACCGATCTCTTCGTGAGCGAACGGATTTGCCTTGTCCGAGCGCGTGATCATTTCCCGCAGGATGTTTGCCCTTGCACGGGTCGTGTCTTTTTCGTGACGAGTCGCCATGTAGCTGGGACACATTGTACCTCCACTCAACTCAGTCTTCCGGCAATCACCCGATCCGTTGCATTGCTCTGCGGCGCGGAGGATGCCCTGATTTTCGGAGAAATCCAGGATGGTCTCAAACTCTTTTGTTTCCTGATCAGGCTCGAACCTCAGGTTTGTGTCCATCGGAGGGGTATCAACGATCTTTCCCGGATTGAAGATGTTGTCAGGATCCCATACGCGTTTCAGTTCGCGTATAAGCTGATAATTGTGTTCACCTATCATCAGCGGGATAAACTCGCCCCGGAGTCTTCCATCGCCATGCTCTCCAGACAATGAGCCTCGGTACTTCTTGACCAACGCTGCGGTGTCTTCGGCTATCGCCCGAAACAGTTTTATCCCTTCTCTTTTCTTCAGGTTGATGATGGGACGCAAGTGCAGTTCGCCGGAACCCGCGTGCGCATAATGTACGCTGTACAAATTCCGTTTCTTCAGGATGTCTCCGACTTCAGCAATGTACTCAGGAAGGTCATTCACATCGACCGCAGTGTCTTCGATGACAGGGACAGGTTTAGGATCGCCCGGCACGTTCGATAGCAGGCCAAGTCCCGCTTTCCGGAGGTTCCATACTTTCTTAATATCCTCACCGCCTACTACAGGCCACGAATAGCCGAGATTCTGGCTTTTGAGATCCGCTATCAACGCCTTCGCATCAGACTCGACTTGTGTATCAGAGCCCCTGGTAAGTTCTGCAACGAGAATTGCCATCGGGTCCCCCTCGATAAAAAAGCGGTTCTCGATCTGACCAGTGTTACGTTTGGTGGCCTCAAATACGTAGTGGTCCATAAGCTCGACAGCCGACGGACGATGTTTCAAAGCTACAAGATTTGCCCGCAGCGATTCGTCGATGCTGCTGCAATGGATACATACGAGTCGTTTGAATGGCGGCTCTAACGGCGTGAGATTGATCTTTGCAGCTGTTACAAATGCAAGCGTACCCTCGGACCCTGCAATGAGACTACTGAAGTTGAAAGGGCCTCCCGCCCTATTGAATGGTTTCATTCGCGCGAGCATATCGAGGGCGTATCCCGTATTACGCCTGTGAATTGAAAGCTTTGGAAACTCCTTTTCAATCTCGATGATGTTACCGGCGTCGGAAAGGATCTGATGGATGTGTTTATAGAGCCTCGTTTCGAGACCGTGGTCCTCTTCATTTACTTTCGACATGAATGACGCCTCCGAGAGAGGTCCGAACCAGACCTTGCTTCCATCCGCCAGGAACGCTTCTACGCCCAGGAGGTGTTCACGTGTGCTGCCATACACCACAGAATTTGAGCCGCAGGAATTGTTGCCAATCATGCCTCCGATCATAGCCCGGTTGGCCGTCGAGGTTTCCGGCGCAAAGTAATAACCGTGTGGTTTCAGGTATTGATTAAGATCATCGCGAACGATCCCAGGCTCTACCAATGCCCATCTTTCAGCTGTATTGATTTCGATGATGCGATTAAAGGACCTTGAAACGTCTACCACTATACCGGCACCCACCACCTGACCTGCCAATGAGGTCCCTGCCGTTCGGGGAATTATGGACGTACTGTTCGCAGCCGCGAACTGAATGAGTTTCAGAATGTCCTCTTTGTTCTTTGGGAATGCAACAGCAACAGGAACCTCTCTGTAAGCGGAGGCGTCTGTCGCGTACAGTCTTCGGGTAGTCAGATCGGTAAAGAGATCACCCTCCAGAGAATCCTTTAATGCACTAAAATTCATAGCCCCAAAAATAAATATTTGGAATCCACGCGGGGGCAATTGTTGGAAATTTATTAGACCCTGCCAGACGAACGCAAACGTTACAAATGAAAAAAGGTGCCACAGTTACGTGACACCTTCCTATGTTCAGCCTACTATAATGTTTGCCCGAACTACTAACTACTATTAACTATACTACCCAAAGTGAATTATCGTTGTTGCTGATGTTCGGTTGTGGACTCATCGGCATGTTCCGTTGAGTGTTCCGTAGACTGAGTTTCTGACTTAGGAGTTTCTGAACTTTCTATCTCTGATTCCGAAGATTGAACCCCTTCAGAAGACTCAACTTGCTCAGTTGATTCTACATTCTCAGTTGATTCTACAGCCTCAGATGATTGTACGCCTTCGGATGATTGCACTCCTTCGGTTTCGGATTCCATGTCTTCCGGAGATTCTTCCGACTTCATCGACTGATCAGCTGCATCGGTATCATCGCGATAGTTTGCGTTGTCAGCTTTCTCCTGATCTTTATCCTTCTCGATTTCGTTACCGTCTCTGTCGAATTTTACTTTCTTTATTTCAGTACCTTGCTTTAATTCGACGATATACATTTCCTGATTGGATTCATCCATTTTCTTGTAGGCATTTCCTACCGTCCAACCGGAAAAATCATCTGATTCCAGTTTTGCCGTCACGGAACTGGGAAGCTCGCTTACGGAAATTTGCTGCTTATCCTGATCCTGATCTTGCGTTGATTGGGTTTGTGTCTGACTTTCTGTCGAACGCTTGTCGTCCTGTGCGCTAACAAACGTAGCTCCACCGACCATCAAACAAACCGCTAACAATAACTTTTTCATAATATCTTCCTTTTAGTTGAACATATACTGTTTCACTCCTTTCTGCGAAGCACATACCAAAGGGCGTCGAATATCCTAACTGACTGCAGTTCAATTTCCTATAATAGCTGTTTTAAAAAAAAAGCGGGTGTTTGGTGTAGGATTATTCTACAGTGATGTGTCAATGATTGTACAGAATGACACCGTCAAGCAGCCGGGTGCGATCTTTTTCACGACGCTCCATGCCGAACCTCTCGATTTCCTCCTAATGCGGTGTTAGTATAGTGGCGAGATTTTGAGGAACCAAAGTCATTATGATTCTTTCGCAGCTGCTTCGATGAGACCTTTGATATACCCAATAGCGTAAAGAGTACCGAGCTCGCTGTAGCCGGGATGATCATTATTGTCTCCTGCCACCGTTGGAACATGGTCGGGCCGCATTGGTCCTTTAAATCCAACTTCGAAATATGTTTTCATCGCCTTGTACATATCGGTTTTTCCTTCGTCGTGAAACGTTTCTTCGAATTTCCACTTATCTCCCCTGACATCTCTGAAATGAACGAAGAAGATCTTTTTTCTTTTTCCGAAATACTTGATCACGGAAGGGATGTCTTCCCCCATAGTAGCAAAAGTTCCCTGGCAAAGCGTGAGTCCGTTGTTAGGACTGGGTACCAGATCGATCAGCTTTTTAAAAGCTTCCGCAGAAGTCATGATCCTCGAAATGCCACGAATGGCAGGAACGGGAGGATCATCCGGGTGAAGTGCAAGCTGAATACCATTTTTCTCGGCCTCCGGGACAACTGCTCTTAAAAAGTACTCGAGATTTTTCCACATGGTCTCCGGGCTTACTGTTCCATGTTCTGTCAACGCCATATTTCTGATCGCTTCGTAATCAAAGGCAGTAACAAGTGCATCACCTCTGCCTTTGCGCTCAAAGTCAGTGCGTGCCCAACTGATGACCGGCATCCAGTTATAACATATGATACGGACGTCAATTCGCGCGAGGTTGCGCATGAGCGTTATGAAATTCTCTATCTCCTCGTCGCGGCCGGACAGACCAAGTTTCGCCTTGTCCAGTGGTGGTGTGCCTTCAAGCACCCTCCACTGGAGCCCTCTTTGTGCGTAGGCATCCTTGACCGCCCTTACAGCCTCAAAGCTCCAGGGTTCGGTATCACGCATGTTAAGCATCCATGGACTCGAGGGTGAGACAACCCCCGTCACTCCCATTTGTCTGGACAGAGACATTTTTCTTTCCTGGAGGCCATAGAAGTATGCAAGGCACAATTGAATCTCGCTGTTCGGCTCAGAGGTGCCAGCTGCCGCACGTTGCAAGCGAACAGACGACAGAGCTGTAAGCGCCGCGCTTTTTTTGATAAAGTCTCTTCTCGATTTACCCATGAGAAAAATGTTGTCTGCTTTATGCTAATCTAAGTGATTATTCATTATTATTCATAACCAATTATTTATCCAGGAACCAGTTTCAGGATGTTGATTTACAGACACGCCGCTTAACAGAACGTTATCTGAAGATGTAATCACATGAATGTTGCAACTCTGCTTTTTGAAGATTTCGAAACGCTGGATGTGTTTGGTCCTGTGGAGATTCTCGGAAGAATAAAGGATGATTATGATGTTAAATTTTACTCGGCCTCAGGCGGCATCGTTCAAAATCATCACGGGATTCGTATTGCAACAGACAAGCTCTCCACAATCGCCCAGGCGGAATACATCTTGTTAATACCCGGCGGCCCTGGAACACGCGGCGCGATCGAAGATCAATCATTGGTTGATGCTGTCGCGCGGGCATCAGAAGCTGCAACATACGTCCTTACCGTATGCACTGGCAGTGCGCTCCTGGCACGAACAGGGCTCCTCAACGCAAGAAGGGCAACCTCTAACAAAAAAGCATTTGCATGGGCAAGCTCATATGGCGATAATGTCACATGGATTCCCAAGGCGCGATGGACCGTTGATGGAAAATTTTACACTTCATCAGGTGTAAGTGCCGGGATGGACATGACGCTGGGTTTTTTAGCAGACCGCCATGGCGTCGGATTCGCACGACACGTAGCATTCGAAATGGAATATCATTGGCACGAAGACAAGGAATCTGATCCGTTCACAAGGGATTACTAAAGCGGTAAGAGGGCAGCCCGTTTGTTAAGGATGCGCAAAATGCGTTGCATTTAACGGAAAAATAATATACGACGGAAGCAGATTTTCATAAATTGAGAATTCTGTGAATACCAACGAAACGATAAACCCAAATGAGATCAAGAAGAAATTTTATTAAGGTAACAGGAATTGCCACGTTAGGCTTTATGGGCTTGAACCAGTGGCTACAGGATGGCGTGCGCGCAGCAACGACTATAAAAGCGGACGTCGGATATGGTCCGTTAGTTAACGATCCCAAAGGACTGCTCAACCTGCCCAAGGGTTTTACTTACACGATCCTTAGCAGAAAAGGCGACAAGATGGATGACGGCCTTGTTCTTCCGGGCGCTCCGGATGGGATGGCGGCGTTTCCTGGAAGAAACGGTAGGGTGATCGTTGTAAGGAATCATGAGAACAGTCCGGACAGGTTCGACGCCGGAGCGTTTGGAGCAACGAACGAACTCCTGGGCAAAGTTCCACAAGACCGTTTCTACGACTATGGGAAAAAAACGCTGCCTTCGCTCGGAGGCACAACTACGTTTGTGTACAATCCAAAGTCGGGCAAAATTGAAAAGCAATTTCTCAGCCTCGCTGGCACAGTCCGCAATTGCGCGGGAGGGCCGACCCCCTGGAACTCGTGGCTGACCTGCGAAGAGTCGACCATTCGCGCAGGGGCATACGAAGGAAATGCTGAAAAAGATCATGGCTATGTCTTCGAGGTGCCAGCAACTGAAAAAGTAGCATTATGCGATCCGTTTCCTATTAAGGCGATGGGGCGATTCAACCATGAAGCTGTAGCTGTAGATCCCCGCACGGGAATAATTTACCTCACAGAAGACCGGGGGGATAGCTTGATCTACCGGTATATTCCTAACACGCCTGGCAAACTACTCGGAGGTGGCAGACTGCAGGCGCTGGCGCTTGTGGATCAGAAAAGTTTTGACACCAGAAATTGGGAAACCTTAACCACGCCAAAATTTCCTGTGGGTGAGAAAGTTGATGTGCAATGGATCGACATTCATAATGTGGAGTCGCCCGATGACGATCTTCGCTATCAGGGATTCAACAACGGAGCTGCATGTTTCGCCAGGGGTGAAGGTATGTGGTATGGCAAGAACGAAATTTATTTTGCGTGCACCAACGGAGGGCATATCTCCAATGGACAAGTGTTTCGCTATATCCCCAGTGCCTCCGAAGGCAAAGCGGATGAGAAAGATTCACCCGGCAAACTTGAGCTCTTCGCCGAGTCGCAGAATATTGAAATACTTAAGAATTGTGATAACCTGACGGTAGCGCCCTGGGGCGACGTTGTGTTATGCGAAGACGCGTCTCATCCTTTCCTGGTGGGCATCACACCCAAGGGCGAATACTACAAGCTGGGCGAGAACGTCGGCTATCAGGCGGAGTTTGCAGGTGGTGTGTTCTCCCCTTCAGGCGACACGTTCTTTGTCAATATTCAGGGAGCGGGTCTTACTTTTGCCATCAACGGCCCCTGGAAGAAGTCCTGAACTATCGTTCAGCTGAAATAAAAAAAAGCCGGAGATCGATACTCCGGCTTTTTTTTGAACATTGCTGTTGGCTCTGCTTATGAAAGCAAGCTATTGTTTGTTACTCTGTGTCGTGCCTTGTCCCTCTTTTACCTGACCGTTCTTGTCAAAACGGTATGCGCGGGGTTGAGCGGAGTTTCCCGTCTTATCCATAACCAGCACGTACTCATTTGTAGAAGGATCCTGATACAAAGTACCTTGTTCTTCCCATCCGCTGTACTGACTTTCACGAAGTGTTCTGCGCAATGATGCAGGGATCTGCTCGGTCTGTACTTCTACCATGTCCTCGGTGCGGTACTGATTGTTTGACTGACCGGACACGCCTTGAGCATCAGACCGGTTTGCGTCAGTCGAACGATAGCTTTGTGACTGTTGTTGACTTCGATTTGCCTGATCACCCTCGGTCTGCTGTGCGCTCTGTGATGATTGATCTCCAGAAGCTGGAGTACCATGATTTGCTGTTGAAGGATCGTTTGTAGTAGATGATTGACCAGCTGCAGAGGACTGATCGCCGCTAGTGGAAGATTGATTTCCAGTGGTGGAAGATTGGTCACCAGTAGAGGGTTGACCGCTTGTAGAAGACTGATCCCCTGTGCGGTTTTGTCCCGTACTCTGTTGGTTCGCATCAGATTGCTGGGAATCAGATGTCCGGCTCTGTCCCTGTTGTTGAGTTGAACTTTGCTGTGTGTCTCCGCTCCGATATTGACTGCTTTGATCATTGCGTTGTCCGCTGCGATTCTTATCCTGTCCGCTGGAGTAACCGCTCGAGCGGTCGCGTGAGCTATATCCTTGTGATGCATCACTCATTTCCATTTCGTTTCCTTTACTATCAAAACGATATGCTCTTGGGGCGATCACATATTCGCCAGTGCTGGAGTTGTGATAGATCGTAGCATTCTCCCAGCCAGCATACTTTTTACTTTGAAGTTTTTGTTTTAGTGACGCAGGTATCTCGCTTTTATCCACGACTACCATTCCTTCATTCGCATAAGCATCCTGACCCTGAGCACGATCGCTTTGTTGCTGCCATCTCTCATCCTGAGAGCGATTGCTGCTTTGGGTCTGGCCCTGGCTGCTTTGTTCAGTCTTGTATTTGTTTTGTTTGGACTTTGACTTTGATGCTGCTCCTTCCGTATCAGTTTGCTGCGCCTGAACTGCGCATAAACCAATAAGCATGGAACCAACAATTGAAAAAACTATTTTCTTCATATGTGAAAAATTTTTAGTTGAACATTTAATTCCCGTTGCGTTTGCAAAACAATTTCGTGCCACGAGAAAAAAAGATTCGACCAACAGTAACGCGACCGTTGTGAGAAAAAAAAGCTGGTTATTGGCAAAGACATTGTACCAATCGCTTCCACACTATCGGGATATTCTTCTTATGCGATGGGCTTTTCTAATGTCAGTTCATCAAGGAGTGCATCGCCAGATAAGTAGCAGCTCCGGCCAGATATCCGATCAACGCAATGAAGCTCATTTTGCGAAGATACCACAGAAAGTCAATCTTCTCCATTCCCATCGCTGCGACTCCTGCCGCGGAGCCAATGACGAGAATACTACCGCCTGTGCCGGCGCAATATGCCAGGTACTCCCATATAAGGTGGTCGCACGGGTACACATCCAGACTATACATTCCCATACTGGCAGCCACGAGGGGAACGTTGTCAACGATGGCTGAGAGAACTCCGATCAGTGTGATGATGATACGATTGTCACCGATAGTGTCAGCAAGATATCTCGAGAAGTGATTCAACATCTGCATGGACTCAAGTGCTCCAACTGCAAGTAAAATTCCCAGGAAGAATAGAACACTTGGCACATCGATTCGCGAGAGCGCCCCTGCCACCGAATATTGTTTTTTCACCGCCTCGTCAAGTTCACTGTGGAGAAACTCGGAGACCATCCATAGTGCCCCGAGCCCTGCCAACATTCCCATATAGGGCGGCAGATGTGTGTATGTTTTAAAGATCGGAACAGAAATGAGTGCCAGTAGACCCAGGATGAAGATTCTCTTTCGTCCGGTTATACTAGCGGTGTTCATATTCTGCACATGCGGGCTTAAGCCTAAATCTCCTTTCATTGTAAACGTCAGGAAAAGGAGAGGCGTAAGCATGCATACAACGCTGGGAAGAAAAAGACTTTTGATGATATTCACCGTAGTGATCTGTCCTCCAATCCACAACATTGTGGTGGTCACGTCTCCGATCGGTGTCCAGGCGCCACCGGCATTTGCAGCGATCACAATCATACCTGCGAAAAACAAACGCATTTTGTTATCAGGTATGAGCTTACGGATAAGTGATATCATTACGATTGTGGTCGTCAGGTTATCGAGGATCGCAGAGAGAAAGAATGTGATCCAGCAAACGATCCACAGGAGCGTTACCGTCTTACGTGTTCTGATCCTGTCAGTGATTATGCTGAATCCATGATGTGCGTCAACCAGCTCGACAATGGTCATCGCACCTAGAAGGAAGAACAGTATCTCCGCGATCCCTGCAAGATGGTGGGATAATTGTGAGGAAACAAAACCCTGAAATATTACCGTGTCACTTGTATTGCCTGCGACCGACATGTAATCCTGAAAGTCGTTACTTGCGCGTACCCACTCCGTAGGATCTGAAATTATAAACAACGTCCAACACAGAACACCCGTCAAAAGCGCGCTGGCAGTCTTGTTGACTTTCAGATGATGTTCCAGAGCTATGGCGAGATAACCCAGGGTAAAAACTACAATTACAACACTTTCTATCTGCATGAAGGAAGTTGGAAACTCCGTTGTTCCTGGAAATTCCGGCGTAATGTTAATGTTTATTTTTTTAAATAACGTGTTTTGAATATGGCGAATTCAATCATTGGAATTCCAATTGGCTCGTGACTTTGGAAGGTGTCCACCAGCTCGCAGGATG
>Ga0307416_100000911_pt1 | contig 15591 bp, 16 predicted proteins | sample DK1Cmetagenome_2_FD_203821 | JGI IMG/M metagenome (GOLD analysis project Ga0307416, IMG submission 203821) | Maize rhizosphere microbial communities from greenhouse at UC Davis, California, United States - DK15-C-3 | ecosystem: Host-associated > Plants > Roots > Rhizosphere > Soil | place...
AGGCCAAGGTCGCGGGCGTAGTCGGCGGGCTCGCCGAAGGCCTCGTGCGGGGTCTCGCCCGTGTCCGCCAGATGGCCCCTGACCGTCGCCACGGCATCGCCGATCGTGGCGCCGGGGACATTGCGCAAGCGCAACTCCAGCACCAGTTGGTCCAGCCATTCCTGCCTGTCTTTGGTCTCGCTCATGGGGCCTCCTCGGGTGCCGCGCTGTTGTTGTCCAGATGATCCGAAATGGTGCGGCTGAAGTGCCGCCAGCTCTGCTGCAGGCGGGCGAGCTCTTCCATGCCCGCCGGGGTGATGCGGAAGTATTTGCGGCCCGGACCCCGATCGCCGGCCTTCCATTCGGTGGTGACGAACCCGCCGGTCTCCAGCCGCGTCAGCAGCGGATACAGGGTGCCGCCCTTGACGGTGCCGAGCCCCGCCGCCTCGAGGGCGGTGGCGATTGCGTAGCCGTAGGTCGGCCCCGGTTCCAGCGACTTCAGGACGCACAAGCCCAGCACGCCCCGCATCCACTCGGCGGGCCATCCGTCGTTCTGCATGGCTATATCGTGGCACGAACTAGTAAGGCTGTCTATCTAGCCGGAGCGAGGGGTTTCCTGCCATCGCGCAAACGTCTTGACGGTGCGTGGGCGACGCTATATTCTGAACGAACGGTCGGTAAATATTTGCGCCCAGACTTTCCCCATAGTGAGGTGACACCAATGGCAGTGCAGACGCAAGCAACGCTGCAGGCTGTTCCGTCGGCAGAAGACGCAGCAGGGCAGGCCTACTTCGACAAGATCATCGCCGAGGACTCCCGGATCGAACCGGCGGACTGGATGCCGGAAAAGTACCGCAAGACGCTGGTCCGCCAGATGTCGCAGCATGCCCATTCGGAGATCATCGGCATGCAACCCGAGGCGAACTGGATCACCCGTGCGCCCTCGCTGAAGCGCAAGGCCATCCTGATGGCCAAGGTCCAGGACGAGGCCGGACACGGTCTCTACCTCTACTCGGCGACGGAGACGCTGGGCACTCCGCGTGATGTGCTCAACCAGCAGCTGCTGGAAGGCAAGGCCAAGTACTCGTCGATCTTCAACTACCCGGCCAACAGCTGGGCGGACATGGGCGCCATCGGCTGGCTCGTGGACGGCGCGGCCATCGCCAACCAGGTGCCGCTCTGCCGGGCATCGTACGGCCCTTACGGCCGTGCCATGGTGCGGATCTGCAAGGAAGAGTCGTTCCATCAGCGGCAGGGCTTCGAGATTTTGCTGGAGCTGTCCAACGGCACCCCCGCCCAGAAGCAGATGGCCCAGGATGCGGTCAACCGCTTCTATGCGCCGGCGCTGATGATGTTCGGCCCGACGGATACGGACTCGCCCAACTCGCAGCAGTCCATGTCCTGGAACATCAAGCGCTTCTCCAACGACGAGCTGCGCTCGCGGTTCGTCGGCATGATCCAGGAGCAGGTCAAGGTCCTGGGACTGACGCTGCCGGACGACAAGATCCGCTACAACGAAGAGACTGGCATGTGGGAGCACGGCGAGCTCAACTGGGACGAATTCCACGAAGTGCTCGCCGGCCGCGGCCCCTGCAACGCCCAGCGGATGGAACGCCGCCGCGAAGCACATGAGAACGGTGCGTGGGTGCGCGAAGCCGCCGCAGCCTATGCCGAGAAGAAGGCACAGAAAGCACAGGTGGCCTAGATGGCAACAGGAGACCAGACAGCAATGGCCAAGCCGGTCGAGACGGTGGAGACGCCCGCTGCGGAAGGCCACGGCAAGCAGACCTGGCCGCTGTGGGAAGTCTTTGTCCGCTCCTCCCGCGGGCTCTCCCACGTCCACGCAGGATCCCTGCATGCGCCCGACGCCGAGATGGCCGTGCGCAATGCCCGCGATCTGTACACCCGGCGGAACGAAGGCGTCTCGCTCTGGGTGGTCCCGGCGTCGGCCATTGTGGCCAGCGACCCGGACGCCAAGGACGAGTTCTTCGAGTCCCCCAAGGGCAAGGACTACCGACATGCCACGTACTACACCAAGAGCGAAGGGGTGAAGCACCTGTGAGCGGAGAAAGCGCAACCCGGATCACCCCGGGCAACGCCTTCCGTCCCGAGGACGTCGCCGCCCAGGTGGCACAGGGCCTGGAGGTCAGCGAGGATGTGGCCGAATACGCGCTGCGCCTGGGCGACGACGCCCTCATCCTCGCGCAGCGGCTCGGCTGGTGGATCTCGCGGGCCCCGGAGCTGGAGGAAGACATCGCGCTGGGCAACATCGCGCTGGATGAGATCGGCCATGCCCGGTCGTTCCTGACCTACGCGGGTGCGGCCTGGGGCAAGAGCGAAGACGACCTGGCCTACTTCCGCGGCGAGGACGGCTTCCGCTCCAGCTTCCTGGTCGAGCAGCCCAATGGCGACTTCGGCAAGACCATCGCCCGCCAGTTGGTCATCTCGGTGTACCAGCACGAGCTCTACTCGCGCCTGGTCGACTCCGCGGATGCCACGCTGGCAGCCATTGCGGCCAAGGCGCTGAAGGAAGTGGATTACCACCGCGACCACGCCAGGCAGTGGGCCCTGCGGCTCGGCGACGGCACGGAGGAATCGAACCGCCGCATCGCGGCCGGCCTGGTGTCGGTCTGGCCGTACGTCGACCAGCTGTTCCAGGACGACGAGCTGATCGAACGGCTTGGCGGCGTTGCGGTCCGTCCCTCGGAACTGCGCGAACCCTTCGACGCCTACATTGCCGCGGTGCTCGCCGAGGCCGGCCTTGAAGTGCCGCAGGTGCCCCACGCCATGACCGACAAGTCCCGGCGCCGGCACAGCGAACATCTCGGCTACCTGCTTGCCGAGATGCAGGTGCTGGCCCGCGAACATCCGGGCGCTACCTGGTAACCGCCATGCCCACGAATACTGCAGCGCGTCCGGCCGACATTGAGGCCGCCAAGGCCTGGGATATCGCCGCCACGGTGTGCGACCCGGAGATCCCGGTCATCAACATCGCGGAACTCGGTATCCTCCGCAGCGTCCGCACGATCGCGGGGGAGTACGACGGCGCCGGTAACCCGGCGGTCGAAGTCACGATCACGCCCACTTACTCGGGGTGCCCCGCGATGGATGCCATTCGGGATGACGTCGTGGCGGCCCTCAAGGCGGAGGGCTACGGCGACGTTCGGGTCAAGCTGGTGCTGGCACCGGCCTGGACCACGGACTGGATGACGGCCGAGGGCAAGGCCAAGCTCAACGAGTACGGCATCGCGCCGCCCACAGGCCTGGCCGGGGTGCGGACCGGACCCGTCAGCCTGGGCCTGAGCGTGAAGTGCCCGCGCTGCAATTCGCTGAACACCCGAGAACTGACCCGCTTCGGGTCGACCTCCTGCAAGGCGCTCTATCAATGCAATGAGTGCAAGGAACCCTTCGATTACTTCAAGGTGCTCTAGATGACTACTTCCATTCCCGAGGCCGACGCGGCCCGGAACCAGGCCGACGGCGCCGACACCGGCAAGCGCCGCGGTACCTTCCACCCGCTGGCGGTCGCCGAGGTCCGCCGCCTCACCGACGAGGCCATCGAGGTCACCTTCGCCGTTCCCGACGAGCTGCAGGGCCAGTACGACTACGTGCCGGGCCAGTACGTGGCGCTGCGGACGCAGATGGAGGGCCAGGAGGTCCGCCGCAGCTACTCGATTTGCGCCGAGCCGCAACCGGGCGAGATCCGCGTGGCCATCAAGCGTGACGTCGGCGGCCTGTTCTCCAACTGGGCCAACGACCATCTGAAGGCCGGCGACGTCCTGGACGTCATGAGCCCCACGGGCGCGTTCATTTCCAAGCACAAGATGACGGAGATGAACCATCCGGAGGCCATCGATACCGCCTCGGAGAATGTCTTCGTTGCCTTCGCGGCCGGGTCGGGCATCACCCCGGTCATCTCCATCGCGCGGACCGTGCTGGCCGCCGATTCCTCGGTCCGGTTCGACCTGGTCTACGCCAATAAGGCCGCCATGGACGTGATGTTCGTCGAGGAGTTGGCGGACCTGAAGGACAAGTACCCGTCCCGCTTCGCGCTGCACCACGTCCTCTCCCGCGAGCAGCGCATCTCGCCGCTGCTGTCCGGACGCATCGACGCCGAGAAGCTCACCAGCCTCTTCGACAACGTGCTGCGCACCGACGACGTGGACGAATGGTTCCTCTGCGGGCCTTTCGAACTGGTCCAGCTCTGCCGCGACACCCTCGCGGCCCGCGGCGTTCCCGCGGAGAAGATCCGCTACGAACTCTTCACCACCGGCGAGCCGACCAAGCCGCAGGGCAATATCGGCCGCCCGGTCGAGGTGGATCCGAACGCGGACAACTTCGAAATCAACTTCCGCCTGGACGGGCTCTCCGGCAAGGTGGCCAGCCCCAAGCACGCCCGCGAGTCCGTGCTGAACGCGGCGCTCCGGGTCCGTCCCGACGTGCCCTTCGCCTGCGCCGGCGGCGTCTGCGGCACCTGCCGGGCCAAGGTGGTTTCCGGAACGTTCGAAATGGAAGAGAACTACGCGCTGGAGCCGGAAGAGATCGAGCGCGGCTACGTCCTGACCTGCCAGACCCGACCCACCAGTGACGAGCTGACGGTCGACTACGACGCCTGACCGGCCGCCGCCTGCAAAGGAGAACAGCATGGGCATGATCGAGCTGTCGATCGAGAACAACGTAGCCGAGGTGGTGCTCAACGCGCCGCAGAAGATGAACGCGCTCAACGAAGACGCCCTGGCCGAGCTGGGGCAGGCATACGACGAGGCGGCTGCCGCCGCTGCGGAGGGCCGCGTCAGGGCGCTCCTGCTGCGCGGCGAAGGCCGCGGCTTCTGCGCCGGCCGCGACATCTCCGCCGTCGTTCCCGAGACGGACGACGCCTACGGGTACCTCGGCGACCTCGTGACGCCGCTGCTGAGGAAGATGTCCGCCTTCCCGGCACCGACGTTCGCCGCCGCGCAGGGGGCCTGCCTCGGCGTCGGACTGGGCCTGCTGATTGCTACGGACGTGGTCTACGTGGCGGAAAACGCCAAGATCGGCTCGCCGTTCGCCAACCTGGGCGCCACGCTGGACTCGGGCGGCCACTGGCTCTTCACCGAGCGTCTGGGCGCGCATCGCACGCTCGACCTGATCTACACGGCCGAGCTGATGAGCGGTTCGGAAGCGGTGGCCTCGGGCCTGTTCAGCCGGGCCCTCCCGGCCGGAGAGCTGCTCGAGCGCACGCGGGCGACCGTGGAGAAGGTGGCCGAAGGCGCCACCGGCGCCTTCGCCGCCTCGAAGGAACTCGTCGCCGCGATCCGCGACCAGCGCCTGGGGCTGTGGGCTTCGGTGGAAGAGGAGAATGCCGCGCAGGGCCGGCTCTGCAAGAGCGAGGACTACTCCGAAGGGTTCAAGGCCTTCCAGGAGAAGCGCAAGCCCGTCTTCCGCGGGAACTCCGCCGCTTCGCATTGACGGTTCGCTCGGCTATTGACAGCCCCCAGGGTCCGGCGCAGAATCGATTCAACAAATTTGTCGATCCGGTGGACATTCCGGGTCGGGCCGGCCCGCCAATTGAATATCGGTAGTGCACGCAGTACCTGAGGCCTCATGGGGGAAGGCGGAAAGCGCCATGCCGTTCCGCCTCCAGTCAGTGCTGTCGTGGAGGAGCCGAAACTGAAACGCCGCCGGTCCACGCCCGGCGGCGTTTCAGTTTCCCGCCCCTGTCGGCTGCTGCGGCCAGCCTGCGCTCACCTGGTATCGAGGTCCTCGAACACGAGGAAGGTCTGGGTGTCCAGGATGCCGGGCATGGACTGGATTTGGTCGAAGATGACACGGCGAAGGTCGACGTTGTCCACGGCGCGCACCAGCAGGATGACGTCGAAGTTGCCGCCCACCAGGGCTATGTGGTGCACCTCGGGGATGGCCCGCAGGGCCTCCCTCAACTCCCGCCAGGAGTGCTGGCGGAGTTTGAGCGTTACGTAGGCCGATGCCTTCAGTCCTGCCTTGATCGGATCCACCAGCGCGGTGAACTTGGTCAGCACCCCCGCCTCGGTCAGCCGCGCGATCCGCGAATAGGCGTGCGCCCGCGAGATATGGACGTTCTCCGCGACCGCCGTGACCGATAGCCTGCCGTCCCTGGTCAGTTCGGCCAGGATCCGTCGGTCGATGTCATCCAGCTTGGCGCCGGGAGGGGACTCGGGCATTCGTCTACACCTCAGTAAGTAATCCAGTTCACAATGGCAATCTGTCTTCCAGAGTACGAAGCTAGAGCAGTTTCTTCCACTGTTTCCCGGCAAAGTGGATACGAAAAGTCACCGAATCGCATACTGAAGCCACACAGTTTCCACTCCGGAACAGCTCGCAGAGGAGAGGCCCATGACCATTTCAACGGGAAGCCCCTGGTACGGCTCCATGCAGGAACCCTCCGGCCGCGCGGACCTGGATCCCCGGCACGCCGTGGAGTCCTACATGCTGCCCTCGGCCGAGCCGGTCCGGCTGGTGGATCCGGAGGGCCGCCACGTCCATAACGACACGTACCCGCTGCCCGACGGCGGCGCCCTCCTGGCGGCCTACCGCGAGCTGGTGATCGGCCGGCGCGTGAACGACCAGGCCAACGCCCTGGTCCGGCAGGGCCGCATGGCCGTGTACCCGTCCTCGCATGGGCAGGAGGCCTGCCAGGTCGCCGCCGCCCGATGCCTCGGGGCCGGCGACTGGCTGTTCCCGACCTACCGGGACACCGTGGCCGTGTTGGCCCGCGGCGTAGATCCGATCCACGCCCTGACCCTCCTGCGCGGCGACTGGCACAGCGGCTACGATCCCTACGAGCACAACGTTTCCATCCAGGCCACTCCGCTGGCCACCCAGCTGCTGCACGCCGTCGGGGTCGCCCACGCGGCCAAGCTCAAGGGCGAGAACACCGTGGTCTTGGCCATGTGCGGCGACGGGGCCACCAGCGAGGGCGACTTCCATGAGGCCCTGAACTTCGCCGCCGTCTTCCACCTGCCCGTGGTGTTCTTCGTGCAGAACAACCAGTACGCCATCTCGGTGCCGCTGAGCCGGCAGAGCGTTGCGCCGTCGCTGGCCCACAAGGCGATTGGCTACGGGATGCCGGGGGAGCGCGTGGACGGCAACGACCTCGCCGCCCTGCTGGCCGTCCTCGGCAAGGCCGTGGACCGGGCGCGCGACGGCGGCGGCCCGACCCTGGTGGAGGCCCACACCTACCGGATGCAGTCCCACACTAACGCCGACGACGCGACGCGCTACCGCACCGAGGACGAGGTTGCGCAGTGGGTGCCCAAGGACCCGCTCCCGCGCATGCGGACCTACCTCGCCGAGCTGAACCTGCTGGACGAAACGGCCGAGGAGGACATCGCCGGCGAGGCCGAGCGCGTGGCCGCTGTGCTGCGCGACGGACTGAACGCCGAAACCCAGGTGGACCCCGAGGACCTGTTCCGCCACGTGTTCAGCGAACAGACCAGCCAGCTGCGCGAGCAGGCGGCCAAGCTGCGCGAGGAGCTCTCCCGCGACGAGCCCGCGGCGCCCGGAAGCGGGGCATAGCCGGATGGGCACGACACTGACGTTTGCCAAGGCGCTGAACACCGCGCTGGCCGACGAAATGGAAGCCGACCCGACCGTCGTCGTCTTCGGCGAAGACGTGGGCGCGCTGGGCGGAGTCTTCCGCATCACCGACGGCCTGACGGCGCGCTTCGGCGAGGAACGGTGTTTCGATACCCCACTGGCAGAATCCGGCATCATGGGAATGGCCGTCGGCATGGCGATGAACGGACTGCGGCCCGTGGTGGAGATGCAGTTCGACGCGTTCGCCTACCCGGCATTCGAGCAGGTGGTCTCGCACGTGGCCAAGATGCCCAACCGGACGCGCGGCAAGGTCAAGCTGCCCCTCGTCATCCGGATTCCCTACGCCGGAGGGATCGGCGGCGTGGAGCACCACTGCGACTCGTCGGAGTCCTACTACGCCCACACCCCGGGCCTGACCGTGGTGTCGCCAGCGACGGTGCCGGACGCCTACACGATGCTGCGCGAGGCGATCCGCCATCCGGACCCGGTGGTGTTCCTGGAGCCGAAGAAGCTGTACTGGTCCAAGGAGGACCTGGAGCTGGAGGCGCTGCGGGCCTCGGCCGGCTCCTTCGGGCGGGCCGTGGTGGCCCGCGAGGGGACGGACGCAACGCTGATTACCTACGGGCCGTCCGTCTCCACCGCGCTCAACGCGGCGGCCGCCGCGGCCGAGGAGGGCCGCTCGCTCGAGGTGATCGACATACGCTCCATCGTGCCGTTCGACGACGAGACGGTGTCCGCCTCCGTGCGGAAGACCGGCCGCGCAGTCGTGATCGCCGAAGCCCCGGGGTTCGCCTCGGTGGCCTCGGAAATCGTCGCGCGCGTGCAGGAACGCTGCTTCCACTCACTCGCCGCGCCCGTCTTGCGGGTCACCGGCTTCGACATTCCGTACCCGGCGCCGAAGCTGGAGCATTTCTACCTACCCAGCGTCGATCGCATCCTCGACGCCGTCGATGAGCTCCAGTGGGAGGACGCGTGACCATGGCCCGACAGACATTCATGCTGCCGGATCTCGGCGAGGGCCTGACCGAGGCCGAACTGGTCAACTGGCTGGTCGGGGTCGGCGACGAGATCAGGGTGGACCAGCCGGTCGCGGAGGTGGAAACCGCCAAGTCCATGGTGGAGGTGCCGAGCCCGTTCGCCGGGACCGTCGCCGAACTGCACGGGAAGGCCGGGGATACTATCGACGTCGGCAAGCCGCTGATCTCCGTCGAGGCCGGCGAGCGTAGCGCCGCCGGTGAACACCCCGCGGCCGCGGCGTACCGACAGGAAGAGCGTGCCGGAGCGGAGCCGGCGGCCGCGACCGAGCCCGCCGCCGAGGTGGCCGCCGAGAGCGGCTCCGGAAACGTGCTGATCGGCTACGGGACCCGCGGCGGGCACGGCACGGCGAAGCGGACCCGCCGGCCGCGCGCGAGGGCGGCGAGCGCTGCCCGCCGGGAGGCTGCGGGCGTGTTGGGCGCCGATCCTGGCCGGGCAACCACCGCCGGCTCCGGTGCCCCCGATCCCGGTGCGCGGGCCGAGGAATCGGTGCGGTCCGGGCTTGCGGAACGGCCGGGGGCCCCGGGGCAGGCCCCGCTGGTGATCTCGCCGCTGGTCCGCAAGCTGGCGCGGGACGCGGGCCTTCGACTGGCCGACATCGACGGTACCGGGGCGGGCGGGCTGGTGCTGCGCAGGGACGTCGAGGCCGCGCTGGCCGGCGGACTTTCGCGGCCCGGCGCCGGAGCAGCGCCGGAATTCCCTGCGGCGGCGCAGGTCCCCGAGACTGCCGCCGGGGCGCCGGAGCTGGACCCCCGGAGCGGACTGGGCATCGCCGAGCGCACCCCGATGCGCGGCGTGCGCAAGACCGTAGCGGCGGCCATGGCGCGTAGCCGGCGCGAGATTCCCGAGGCCACCGTGTGGGTGGACGTGGACGCCACCGCGCTGCTCGAGCTGCGCGCGGCGCTGAAGCGGAAGGACCCGGACGGCGCCCCGGGCCTGCTCGCCTTCATCGGCCGCTTCGTCACGGCCGGGCTGCGCAAGTACCCCGAGCTGAATTCACGCATCGAGGGCGAGGACATCGTGCGGTTCGACGGCGTCAACCTCGGCTTCGCGGCCCAGACCGACCGCGGCCTGATGGTGCCTAGCGTCCGCGACGCCGGAAAGCTCAGCGCCCGCTCACTAGACGCGGAGATCCGTCGGCTGACCGCCGTCGTACGTTCCGGAAAGGCGACGCCGGAGGAGTTGACGCGCGGAACCTTCACGCTGAACAACTACGGCGTGTTCGGGGTGGACGGCAGCGCCGCCATCATCAACTACCCGGAGGTGGCCATCCTGGGCGTGGGCCGGATCGTCGAGCGGCCGTGGGTGGTGGATGGCGTCCTCGCCGTCCGCAGCGTCACCGAGCTGACGCTGTCCTTCGACCACCGGGTCTGCGACGGTGCCACTGCCGGCGGGTTCCTGCGGTTCGTGGCGGACGCGATCGAGAACCCCGCGGGCATCCTCGCCGAGCTGTAGCGGGACCTGCGGCTGCGTGCAGCCCATCGGCCCTGTACCGCCCGCAGCCGCAGGTCTACCCTTGTGCCATGAAAGCTCTTCCAGAGGCCTACCAGAGCTACCTGGCTAACTTGAGCCCGGCCGAAGCGGAGGCGCTGCGCCCCGTGTTCATGGAGTCCGTGGCCGAGGGCGACCACGGCGTCCTGATCCGCGGTGCGGGATCGCAGCACGTCCAGGCCGTGGTGGACGAACGCGTACCGTTCGGCCAGATCCATGAAGGCTACATCTGGGACTGATGCGTGGGACTGAGGCGTGGGACTGAGGCGTGGGACTGATGGGCGGCTGGACGACGACTGACTGAGACGGTGACGCCGCCGGCCGCAGCGCAGGGCGGAGCGGTGGCTGCCGCCGGGGCCGGGGTACGGTAAGGGGGAAGGTCGCGCCGAGGCGGCCTCAGGAATGGCGCCAATGGAGGTACCGCGAAGCATGAGCGAAACCGTGCAGACCAAGGACATGGCAGAGTACGTCCAGGTCGCACCCGGGAACTACGTCATCCGCACCGGGAACTACTCGCTGAACTCAGGCCTGGTGGTGGGCCGGACCAAGGCCATGGTGATTGATACCGGCGCCGGTCCGCGCCAGGCCAGCCTCATCTACCGGACCGTCCGCTCGCTGACCAAGCTGCCGCTGGTCGTGGTCAACACGCACTCGCACTTCGACCACATTTTCGGCAATGCCTACTTCGCGGACAACGGAGTCCACGAGTTCTACGCGCAGCGCAACTGCGCCCACGATATGGCCGAGACGGCGAAGCTACAGCGCGAGCTGGTGGCGGACACAGAGCCCGAGATGGCGGCCGAGAACGGCCCGCACACCGGGATCAGGGTCCCCACCAAGCCGGTCGACCGGGAACTGATGGTCAACCTGGGGGACATGCCGGTCAAACTGTTCTACCTGGGCCGCGGCCACACCGACGGCGACCTGCTGGTGGGCACGCCGTCCACCCTATTCGCGGGCGACCTGGTGGAACAGGGCGCTCCGCCCGCCTTCGAGGATTCCTACCCGCGTGACTGGGTGGAAACCCTGCGGCGGGTATCCAGCCTGCGCCACGAGTACGACGTGCTGGTGCCGGGGCACGGCCAGACAGTGTCTGACGCCTTCGTGCGCAGCATGTGGGAGACGATGAACCTGGCCGTGCGCCAGGCGGAACAGGCAAGCCGCGAGATGCCGGGGGATTCGACCAAGGCGATCCCGATCCTGCCGTACGGGCCCGTACAGTCCCGGGCCCTGCTGAAGCGGCTGCAGACGCCGCCGCGCTAAGGACGCCGCCGCGTCAGGGCGGGTGTCAGCGCAGCCGTGCCCAGGAGGGGTATCAGCGCCGCCGGGTCTGCGAGCTGAACAGCCACGTCAGCAACGCGCTGAGCAGCATGCCGCAGCCGAGGATCAGCGCCATGCCGGCCCAGAAGAACAACGGCAGCCGGCCCGAACCCGGGACCGGGGCGGCGCCGACCTGCAGGACGACCCAGTACAGGCCAGCGGCCAGGACCAGGCCCAGCAGCGCGAGCAGCCAGCATAGCCGCGGCCAGATCGGTGACGAGGACCAATGGCTGCCGTAGCCCCGGAACTCGTTCCATCCATCGCCGGAGCGCAGCACTGCGGGCCCGGCCAGCAGCGTCCAGAAGCCCGCGACCAGGAACGCAGCCACCACATCTGACGGCCGGTGCCAGCCGTTGATCAGCGTGGCCGCTCCGGCGACTACCGCATAGGCCCCACCGGCGGCCGCCGCGAACGGCCGCCAGCGGGGCGAGACGACCAGGAAGACCGCCAGGGCCGCGGCGGCGGCGATGGTGGTGTGGCCCGACGGCAGCGAGTTGTGCTCCAGCGTGGGCACGCCGCGGTCGGGACGGTCGAGGATGAGGTTCTTGAGGATCCACGTCGTCGCCGCCGATGCGAGCACCACGCCGACCCCGATCCCGGCGGCCTTCCACCGGCGCCTGGCCAGCGCGACGACGACCAGCACCACGGCGGCGACGACCGCCGACACATCCGGCAGCAGGTCCAGGAAGTCGAGGAAGATGCCGCGGCCGAAGCTCCAGCCGGCTTCCGCCTCCGCCCAGGCGGACTCATCCGCGAACTGCCCGGTGGTGGTCCGGACCAGGGCGTGGTAGTTGAAGGCGAAGGCGGCCGCGCAGAGCACCGCGCCGAGCCAGAACAGGTACGGACTGTGCCCCGGACGGCGGCGTGTAGCGGGCCGGGTCTGCTGCTTCTGCCGATTGTTCATCGATTCAAGGTTGCCATACCAAGCTGTGCGGAGGCCGACACCCCCGTAGGGAGCCTGCGCCTGTGCCAGGCACAGAGGGCGTGCGGCGTACAGTGGAGCCGTGACGATGCCCCAACCCGAGAGCCAGTTGCCGTTGCCTCCGCTCGAGGAGCTCCGGGCGGCGGCGCACGTGGTGTCGCTGCCCATGCGCGTGAAGTTCCGCGGGGTGCTGCACCGCGAACTGATGCTCTTCGAGGGACCCGCCGGGTGGGCTGAATTCTCGCCGTTCCTGGAGTACGACGACGCCGAATCGGCTTCGTGGCTTCGCGCGGCCATCGAAGCGGGATGGCAGGGGTTCCCCGAGCCGCTGCGCACGACCGTGCCGGTCAATGCCACTGTCCCGGCGGTGGCTCCTGAGGACGTACCGGCGGTGCTCGCGCGTTACGACGGCCCGCGAACCGTCAAGGTCAAGGTGGCGGAGGGCGGCCAGGGCCCGGCGGATGACGTGGCACGGGTGGCGGCCGTCCGCGAGGTACTGCCGGACGCGGCCCTGCGGGTCGATGCCAACGGCGGCTGGGACCCGGACACCGCCGTCGACGTCCTGACCCGGCTGGCGCCGTTCGGGCTGCAGTATGCGGAGCAGCCCGCTCCGGACATCGCCGGACTGCGCCGGGTACGGCAGGAACTGCGGCGCCGCGGGATAGCGGTACCGGTGGCGGCCGACGAGAGCGTGCGGAAGGAATCCGACCCGCTGCTGGTGGCCCGCGAGGACGCGGCGGACCTCATCGTCGTCAAGGTGCAGCCGCTGGGCGGGGTCAGGCGGGCGCTGAAGATCGTGGCCGACGCCGGCCTGCCCGCGGTTGTGAGCTCCGCGCTGGATTCGTCGGTCGGCATCAGCGGCGGAGTGGCGCTCGCCGCCGCCCTGCCGGACCTGCCCTACGCCTGCGGCCTGGGCACTGTGGCCCTGATGGACGCCGACGTGGTCCGGGATCGGCTGGTGCCGGTGGACGGGGCATTGCCGGTACGCGCGGCGGCCGCAGACCAAGAGCTGCTCGGGCGGTACCGGGCGGCGCCGGACCGGGTGGAGTGGTGGACCGACAGGCTTTCGCGTACGTACCGGCGTTTGGCAACCCTGCAGCGATAAGGTTCGCCCCGCCGTCGTTATTTGTTTACACGGTGTTCACGAGGACTCGGCTTCAAGGTCGGATTCGGCTGGAAACTTGGGAGGCGTTGCTTAACCGTTCAAAATTGGAAGGCCTCCTCAAGTGTCTGATCTTAAGAACCGCCTGCTGCCCATGCTGGGGCATGTCTCGGGCAAGCGCAGCGCCGTGACCTGCGCGCTCAAGTGCGGCAATGCCTGTGCGCAGGGTGTCTGCAACACCTCCTCCAACAACTACTTCCGTGACGTCGTGTCCGCCGAGTTCTCGCGCCGCAACATGCTCGGCGTAAGCGGAGCGGGCGTCCTCGCCCTGGTCTTCGGCGGCGGCGCCGCGGCCAACGCAACCTCCGCGACCGGTCTGTCCCCGGCCGCCAAGGTGGCCGCCGGCAACGGTAGCAAGCTGAAGTTCACGGGCATCGACGGCGTCGCGAGCACCGTTGACAAGGTCACGGTGCCCAAGGGCTACAACTGGAAGCCCGTGATCCGCTGGGGCGACCCGCTGTTCGCCGACTCCGCAGAGTTCGACCCGGAAAACCAGACCCCGGAGTCCCAGGCGGGCCAGTTCGGCTACAACAACGACTACCTGGACATCATTGAGATCCCGGGCAGCAACGGCAAGCGCGCAGTACTCTTCTCGAACCACGAGTACACCAACGAATCGATCATGTTCCCGCCGACCATGTCGGCCTCCGACGTGCGCCGCACCGCCATGGCCGCCCACGGCCTGAGCGTCGTCGAGCTGCGCCGCAAGGGCAAGGGCCAGCCGTGGGAGTACGTCCGCGGGGCCAAGCTGAACCGCCGCTTCCTGATGGACACCGAGTATGAACTGACCGGCCCCGCAGCCGGCTCCGAGCTGCTGCAGACCAAGGCCGATCCGACCGGGCGCAAGGTGCTGGGCACCCAGAACAACTGCGCCGGCGGCACCACCCCGTGGGGCACCATCCTCTCCGGCGAAGAGAACTTCAACCAGTACTTCAAGGTCTCCAACCCGACCGCCGAGCAGAAGCGCTACGGCCTGACCGACCCCAACCCGAGCCGCGGCTGGCACGTCGAGGAGTACCGCCTCGACACGGACCGGGCGGAAGGCAAGAACGAGGACAACCGCTTCGGCTGGATCGTCGAGGTCGATCCCTTCGACCCGACCTCCACGCCGCGCAAGCACACGGCGCTAGGCCGCTTCAAGCACGAGGGCGCCAACGTCACCATTGCCAAGTCCGGGCACGTGGTGTCCTACTCCGGCGACGACGAGCGCTTCGACTACCTGTACAAGTTCGTCTCCAAGGGCAAGTACGTCGAGGGCGACAAGAAGCACAACATGACCCTGCTGACCGAGGGCGACCTGTTCGTGGCCAGCTTCACGGGCAGCTCCCCGGCCAACCAGATCGACGGCTCCGGAGTGCTGCCCTCGGACGGTGCCTTCGACGGCGTCGGCCACTGGATCCAGCTGACCAAGGACGGAAAGTCCGTGGTTCCGGGCATGGAGATCGACGAGGTCCTCGTCTACACCCGCCTCGCAGCGGACAAGATGGGCGCCACCAAGATGGACCGCCCGGAGGACGTCGAGGTCAACCCGGTGTCGGGCAAGGTCTACGTTGCCTGCACGAACAACACCAAGCGCACCGCTGGCCAGACCGACGAGGCCAACCCTCGCGCCAACAACAAGCACGGCCACATCGTCGAGCTGGCAGAGAAGGGTGACCAGACCTCCACCGAGTTCACCTGGAACCTCCTCCTGGTCGCCGGCGATCCCGCCGTTGACGAGAGCGTCTACTTCGGCGGCTACCCGGCGGAGAAGGTGCAGCCGATCTCCTGCCCCGACAACGTCGCGTTCGACTCCGTCGGCAATCTCTGGATTTCCACCGACGGCCAGCCGGGCACCATCCAGCGCAACGACGCCCTGTACCGCGTCACGCTCGAAGGACCGGAGCGCGGTAAGGTCGAGCAGTTCATGGCCGTGCCGGTGGATGCCGAAACCTGTGGCCCGGTCATCGACGATCAGGACGGCATGGTCTACGTGGCCGTCCAGCATCCTGGCGAGGACGGCTCTTGGGAGAAGCAGAACTCGCTGTTCCCGGACTACCTGCCTGCCGGCACGCCGTCGGGCAAGGGCGGCCTCCCCCGTCCGTCCGTGATCCAGATGTACAAGGGCAAGAACGGCTTCTAGCCGGTG
>Ga0307416_100000912_pt1 | contig 15587 bp, 17 predicted proteins | sample DK1Cmetagenome_2_FD_203821 | JGI IMG/M metagenome (GOLD analysis project Ga0307416, IMG submission 203821) | Maize rhizosphere microbial communities from greenhouse at UC Davis, California, United States - DK15-C-3 | ecosystem: Host-associated > Plants > Roots > Rhizosphere > Soil | place...
GCAGTTCGCGAAGTTCTGGTCGCGGGCGGGCTCACCCATGTAGGCCGGATTCGGATCGGTGTCGAGCATGCAGAAGCCGCGCTTCGCTGCCCGCCACACCTTCTCCGAGCCGTTGGCGTTCTTCTTCACCAGCTCGTAAAGCGCGTAGTTCTTGAAGTGGTAGTGGGCGTGGCACGTCGCGAACTCGTACAGCGGGCTGTCACCGTTCACGAACGTCTCGCTCGGGTCGCCGACGTAGAGGTCGGCGTCGCCGATGTTCGGCGTCATGACCGTCATGCGGAGCAGCCGGTGGTTGCCCGGGGTGACGCCGCCCTCGATGGCACTGCACAACGCCGAGACGTCCTCGTCCCTCACGAGCCACTGCTGCGACGTGATCTCGCCTCGCACTGTCAGGTCGGGCAGGCCTTCCAGGTCGAGGTTGTTGTTGACGATGTTGGCCACGGCCGTGTGGTGGTGTGCATCGGTCGCCGTCGGCTGGCCGGCCTCGCTACACGACAGGGTGACCGACAGGAACGCGAGACTACCGTACGCGATCAGTTTCCGCATGGAAGCGCCTCACAGGGACTGTGGGACGAGGGCCCCGGCGGCGGTGCCGAGGACGGGCGGGAGCTGCGCGCGGGGAAGGGTACCGTCCCGCGGCGGCCGGAACTTGTTACTGCTATCCTGCGTCCCCCACCAGCCGATGGCAAGAGTGCCGCCCCGCTACGGCTGCCGTCCCGACGGTTCCCACGTCGCCGGAGTGAACCCCGCCCCACTGGGCCCCGCGAACACGATCGGCAGGAGGCTCCGCAGCCACGGCGCCAACGGCAGCGCCGCCGCCGCCTCCTCGGAGCAATAGCGCGCACTCACCGTCTCCTCGCCGTCGGGGGACAGCGCGCCGCCCGCCACCTCGCACCCGAACGCCACGATGACGTACTGCACCTCGTCGCCGTTCGGATAGCGGACGACGCACTCCGGCCCGCCGTACACGCCGAGCACCCGCTCCGGCCGCACGAGCAGCCCGAGCTCCTCCCACGCCTCCCGAACCGCGGCGTCGGCCGGACGCTCGTCGGGCTCGATTAGCCCGCCCGGTGTTGACCAAACTCCGCCGTCGCGCTGGCGCACGAGGAGCAGTCGGCCCGCGGCGTCGAACACGTGCGCGCTGACCGAGGGCAGGAGCAGGCGCCTCGCGCCAACGTAGGTACGCAGCTCACGGATGTAGGGCGAGATGGGCATGTCTGCGGGACCGACTCGTTAGGTCCCAGGTGGCGATGTCCGACGGCATCGTTCCCCGGTTCGAGCGGCGCTCCGCTGTCCGGCGACATCGGAGGAGTGGCAGGCGCCCGCGATTCGGATCAGACGTGCTGATCGACGAGAATGGGATTTCCATCCGGATCGACGACGACGAAACTGGCCGGCCCCGCGGTGCTCTCGTCCGCTTCGCTCACGAACTGCACGCCTTTCGCCCTGAGCTGGCGCTGCAGCTCGCGCACGTCGGTGAAAGCGGCGAGCGGGCGGGCGTTGCCGTCCCAGCCCGGGTTGAAGGTCATGAGGTTCCTCTCGAACATCCCCTGGAAGAGGCCGATGACGTGATCACCGTTCTTCATGATCAGCCAGTTCTGCGACGGATCGCCGGCGAAGCTCGTGAAGCCGAGCTTCTCATAGAACTGCCGCGATGCCTGTAGGTCCTTCACGGCCAAGCTGACCGAGAATGTGCCGAGGTCCATGAGCTCCTCCGGGGGTATTCGAGAGTTCGACGGATGTCACACCGAGTGGCCGGTGGGCACCCAGTCGGGGCCGAGGCGCCGACGCGGCCCGTACGTCGGCTGCGACGACACCTCCGACCGCGGTGGTGCGCTCAGCCGGCCGGCCCCTGTGGCGGGGTGAGGTCTTCCTGCGCCCGCCCGCCGTACTCGACCAGGTCCCAGCGGTTCCCGTACAGGTCCTCGAAGACTGCGACCGTGCCGTAGGGCGCCACGCTCGGCGGACGCACGAACACGACACCGGCGGCCGTCATCCGCTGGTAGTCCCGCCAGAAGTCGTCCGTGCGCAGGAAGAGGAACACGCGCCCGCCCGCCTGGTTGCCGACGAACCGGAGCTGCTCGGGCGTCGAGGCGCGGGCGAGCAGTAGGGTCGCGCCGCTTCCCCCTGCGGGCGCCACGATGACCCAGCGCTTGTCCTGCTCGGGCTGGTAGCTGTCCTCGACCAGCGTGAAGCCGAGCTTCTGGGTGTAGAAGGCGATGGCTTCATCGTAGTCGCGCACGACGAGCGCGACGTGGGCGATCGCGTGCTTCATCGGCGTTCGGGCTCCGATCGCGCGGCGGCCCGACGTCGGGGGAAAGCCGCGGATGCCTCGTTAGGCATCCCGATCGGCGATCCGGGATCTGATCGAGCTCCGGCGGACGCGGACGACTCTCACTCCGCGTTCCCGAGCAACCGGCGCGCCTCGTCTCGTGTCAGTCCCGTGTGCGCGACGTCTCCGCCCGCCGTCGGCAACGCCCGATCGTCGCCCGCCCGGGCAATGACCAGCGAGCCGGCGGCGGAGCACGCGCCGAGCAGCGTCGCTGCCCCCATGACCACCGCACCGAGTGTCGTCAGTCCGGACCCGAGGAGTCCTGCCGTGATGGCGAGCCCACCGAGGAGAAGCCCGCCCAGCGCACCCCACGCGACGAATCGCGGGAGCGCCAGCTGGTCGAAGCTGCGACGGCCCTCGGCGAGGCTGAGGACGGTGGAGAAGATCGTCCCGCCGACGAAGCCGAGCACACCGAACATCACGGCGTAGTTGGCGGTGACCGTGCCCAGTGGGAATCCGAGGAGCGCCCCGGTGACCCAGCCGGTGATGGCACCGATGGGTGCCCACCCTGCCGCCCACGTCAGTCCGAGACCGACCGCGCCACGAGTTCTCTCGAGCCACTTCTTCATCGGTCGTCTCCTCACGGTTGGTCCGAGCTGCGGGAGGGCGTCCTCAAGTTGCGGTCGTCGTCGCCCTACCGCCAATCCGGTTCGGAGGATCCCGGCCCCCGCTCCCGTCGCCGCTCCCGGCCCGGAGGACCGCGCAGGTGCGAGTCGCTACGCGCCGGGCGCCCGGTACCGAACTCGCTCGGCCTTGCGCAGCGCGTCCATCGCCTCATCGACGGTCAGGAGGACTGTCGTCTCGAACGAGCGGAGCGCACCGCCGGCGCCGATCGCCAGGGCAACCGCGGCCATGGACACGTTGTCGGGTGCCTCCCACAGGTTGTATCCGTCGTGTGCGCCGAAGGCGTACCAGAATCCGTGGAGCTTCCCGCCGACCGACTCGATGTACGACTGCGCGGCGGTTCGGCGGTCCTCCGGGTTGGCGATCAGCCGAGCCCACGTCTCCGGCGTGTAGCTGAACTTCGATAGATAGAGGGGCATCGTTGCTCTCCCTGGAGGTGGCGGTCTCCGATGGACGTCCAGCGTATTCCCCGTGCTTCCGATGATGTCGGGCGTCTAGCGTCCTAGCTCCGCTGCCGCCGGCTAAACCAGTGCGGCGCTGAGCGCCGCGTCCATGGCCCGGCTGTCAACCTCAGCGTGTCGTTGGTTAGCTCGCGGGTGTCGGGTGGTCGCGAAACAACGCCCGGAGCCGCTTTGCGCGCTCCGTCCCCGCGTCGAGCGTGCCGTCCGGGCCGAGGAAGGGCTCCAGGAGCCAGTGCTCCGGGCCGATGTAGCACAGCTGCTCCCACCGGGTGAGGAATTCCGTGAAGCGCGGGGCCAGCACAGCACTCGAGTCGTCGTGGCAGAGGTAGAGCACCGCCGGGTCGGGCGACTCCGCGCGCGTGTCCAGCGCCAGGAAGTCGCCGTTGTCCAGCGCCGCGAACGGCAACCCGGCTTCCCAGAGCGTGCGCTGATCCGGGTCGTCCGCCACCCACGTCTCCCGCGCCCAGTCCGCGGTCGACCGGGCGTAGTCCGCCATCTCCGCAGCGGCACACAGCCGCGCGCCTCCGTAGACGGAGATCTCGTCCGGGAGCACCGTCTGAAGTGCCTCTAGCCTCCCAGCGACGGGCTCGTACCCGTACGCGCAGTCTAGCCGGCCCGCGCCGTCGGCAAGGAACCGCCGCAGGGCCTCCGGGATCGGCCGACCGACGGCAGCCGCGATACGATCGACCTGCGCCGGCGCGAGCGGCGGGTCGACGTCGCGCGACCGCACCTCGACGCCCGGGATTCCGGCGATGCGGTCCACGAAGGCCTGCGCCCGGGCGACCCAGCCCGCGTAATCGAATTCTGTCATGCGCTGGTGTTCGTTGCGGTCCAACGCCCCAGCTCAGCTGCACGGTCTCGTGCTGAGCGCGCGAGCGGAATCCTCACTCACGGCGGCGGTGCCAACTAACGCCTAAGCCCAGCTGCAAGGTTCGACTCGGCTGGCGCGGTGCGCTCAATTGTGTGACGCGGCCGACGGGCGCACAACCTGCTGCTTTCCACGCCTCGTCAGCCGCAGCGCCTCGTCCGGCGGCCGGCCGGCGTCATGGGGATTCGGGTTGATGAAGCAGCATCCACGATGTACCGAACCTGTCGCGTAGCATCGCGAAGCGATTCGCGAACGGCGTCTGGGCCATCTTCATGAAGACCTCGCCACCGTCCGTGAGCAGGGCGTACGTGCGCTCCGCGTCCTCCTCACGATCGAGCGAGAGCGTCAGATAGGCGCTTCGCATAGGTTCGGCCTGCGCGATGTCCGCTCCCATGAGCACCGTCGAGCCGATCTCGATTCGCGCGTGTAGGACCTTGTCCTTCCAATCGGCTGGCAAGGCAGGATTGAGCTGTTCTCCGTGCCGGACGATCCCGGTGATCCTGCCGCCGAGGTGTCGCTCGTAGTAGCGGAACGCCTGCTCGCAGTTGCCGCGATAGTTCACATACATGTCCAGTCGCATTACGGCACTCTCTCGTACGAGGTCGTAGGGCACCACAAAGGCGCGGTGTCGCCGCCGAACGCCCCAGTTGAGCTGCGAGGTTGCTTGCCGAGCGCGCGCAAAGATGCTGACCGGAAGTACGTCCTGTCCATCCGAGAAAGCCGATGCATGACGCCTCGTCGGCTGCAGCGCCTCGTTAGACCGCACGTCACCGCGGTGGGTGCGGGTTGGGAAAGCGCTGGAGGAGGGCCCGGCACTGGCGGGCGATCTGCGGGAGGTATGACTGGTCGAGCGCGAACTCGAACCGGTGCGCCTGCGCCATGTGGTCCGGTGTGATCTCGACGACCATCGAGACGTGCCCATGCCGGTCCGTGGCGGCGAGCATGACGCTCAGCCCCGGCTCGTCCGCGGCCAGCCACGCCTGGCCCTCGAGGCGCTCGTAGAGCTCGTCGCACCCGCGGGCGAGGCGGTCGAAGGCGGAGGCGGTCAGGACCTCGCCACGCACCCAGACGCTCGCGCCGGCCGCTCCGCAGTGGGCCGTCACGGTCAGCCAGTCGGCGTCGTAGGGCTCGTCGGATCCAGGGAAGGGTTGCCCGTGAACCCAGACCTGAAGGCCGGCGACCGTCAGATCCGGCGCACCCAGCCCCTTCGCCGCCGTCGCTAGCCCCATCGAGATGTTGGTGTGCGGTCTAACGCTCAAGCCAAGCTGCCGGCGGACTTCATGATCGCGGTGCGAAGCGCCGCTTCCCCAGGCCGCCGGTCAACTTCAACGATTCGTTAGGCCGTGGTCATGCGATACAGGTGGCGGTGATCTGATAGCGGAGGGGCAGAAACACCGTGCCGAGTCGGAAGGGCTCGATCTGGACCGCGCGGAAGCCGGCCGCGCGGAGCACGGCCGTGGTCTGATTGCACAGCTCGCACCCCTCGAACACCCAGCGCCAGGGGCGCCGGACGGCTCGCTGGAGCGCCGCTGCGCCGGAGCCGGGCGGCGCCGCGACGTGCTCGATCGCGACGAACCGGCCACCGGGTCGGAGCACGCGACGCACCTCGGCGACCACGCGCGCCGGGTCGGGCACCGTGCAGAGGACGAGCGACGCGCAGACGAAGTCGACGCTCGCGTCGGGGAGCGCGAGTGTCTCGCCACCGGCTTCGTGGACCTCGAGCGCGAGCCCGTGGTGCCTCGCCTTCCGCTGGAGCCGCGCGTGCATGTGGGCGCTCGGCTCGACGGCGACGACGCGCGTGCGCGGAGGGAAGTAGCGGAAGTTCGCGCCGGAGCCGGCGCCGAGGTCGACGACGGTGGCCGGCACGGCGCCGAACAGCCGGGCCTTGAGCGGACCGTACTTCCGGTGCATGTACCCGTCGAGCGCGTCGAGCAGCCACGCATTGAACCGGCCCCGCACCGCATAAGCCCTCATGCATGCCTCCCTTGGCTGTCGAGGCCTAACGCTGCAGCTCAGCTGCGGGGCGCGAGCCGAGCGCGGAATAGGATGCCGAAGGGTCGCGACCGCCGCCAGGGAGCAATCTCATGCGCGTACCGCCCCGTCGGCTGCAGCGCCCCGTTACGGAGCGTCTACGCGGGCACTTGGTAGAACTGGAGGCAGACGCCGGAGGGGAGGATCATGTGGAACTCCCGCCGCCCCCAACTTTTCACCTCGAGCGGGCCGACGGTGGCGGCGGTGGCGGCCCGGTACTCGTGGTAGAGCGCGTCGAGGTCGTCCACGCCGATGCTGGCGCTCGCGTTCGCGGCCCACGCACGGTCCCCGCTCTGGACCAGGTGGAACTCGACCTGGCCGCGTCGGACGCCGGCCATCTCCCCGCCCTGCCACGCGACAGCAAAGCCGAGTTGCTCCACATAGAAGCGGAGGGCGTCGGCCAGGTGCGGCCCGGCGGGGACGAGGGGCGTGACCGTCAGCAGGGTGGGATGAGAAGCCATCCGGTCGCTACCTCCTCATTGAAGCCCGTCGCTCCCTAACGCCGAAGCGCGGCTGCGGGGCGCGAGCCGGCGGGCGCAAAGATGCTGGCCGCCACACGCCGCGTCCAGGCGCTCAACCTGATGCCGTCCGCCCCTTCGGCTGCAGCGCAACGTCAGGCAGCAGCCTCACGGGAGGTTGCACGCCTGGGACGTCATCTCGACGTCCACCCGTGCCGCTCCGCCCCACGGCAGCGCCCTCAATCGTAACGGAGGGCGCTCATCGGGTCGACGAGCGCGGCGCGTCTGGCGGGAATGAAGCCCGCCGCCAGCGCCACGCCCACGAGGAGCACCACCGCGATCGCGACGGCCGTCGGGTCGTGTCCCTCGAGCTCGTAGAGCATCGAGCGCGCGGCGCGCCCCAGTCCGAGCGCCGCGGCGATGCCGATGCCGCCGCCGATCAGCAGCATCGCGCCGACCTGGCGCATCACCAGCATGCGCACGCGGGCCGCGTCGGCGCCCAAGGCCATCCGCACGCCGATCTCGCGGGTACGCTGCGCCACCGAGTAGGCGAGGACGCCGTACAGCCCGACACCCGCGAGCAGCGTGGCCAGCATCGCGAAGGCGCTCGAGAGAATGGAGATCATGCGGTCGAGGAAGACGTTCTCCTTCACCTGCTGCGGCATCGTCTTGAGGTTCTCGACCGGCAGGCCCGGGTCGATGCGCTTCATGGTCGTGCGCAGGGCGCCGAGCACCTGCTCCGGAGGCAGCGACGACCGCACGTAGAAGTTCAGGCTCCCCGCGTTCGAGTCCTGACGCCACGGAACGTAGAACACCGGCGGTATCGAGTCCTTCACGCTGCTGTACTTCACGTTCCGCACGAGGCCGACGATCTGGACGTTGAGGGAGTCGTTGTCGTCGTAGCCCATGAACTTGCCGACGGCGTCGCGTCCGAGGCGGAACTTCTTCGCGAACTCCTCGTTCACGATCGCCACGCGCTGCGAGCCCACGCGGTCAGCGGCAGTGAACTCCCGCCCGGCAACGAGCGGCACCTCGAACGCCGCGAAGTAGCCGGCGCCGATCTCGTTGAAGCGGGAGTTGCAGTCCGTGTCGGGCAGGCACTTGTACCCCTGCACGTGCACGGAATTGCCCCAGTTGTCGCCGCCGATCAGGGGCACGAGGCCGCCGGTGACGGCGGTGACGCCGGGGATCGCGGCGAGCTCTTGCTCCACCCGGTCGAGGAGCGCGGCGGTGCGCACGCTGTCGTAGCCGGTGCGCCTCGGGACGATCTCGAACGTCGCGATGCGATCGAGCTTCAGCCCGAGGTCGACTCGGCTGACGTTCATCAGGCTCCTGAGAAAGAGCGCCGACATGATGAGGAGGCCCATCGACAGCGCGATCTGCGCCGTCACGAGCCCGGAACGGAAGCGGGAGGCCGCGCGACCGCCGGCGATCTGGCCGGCCCCAGCACGGATCGCGGTGATGAGGTCGCTGCGCGTGCTGTGCAGGGCGGGGAACATCCCGAATAGGATCCCCGTCGCCACGCTCAGGATCGCGCAGAACAGCGCCACGGACCCGCTGACCCTGAACTGGAGCATCTCCCTTGCTTCCGGTTTCAGGAGCGCGCTGATCGCGTGCAGCGTCCACTGTGCGACGACCAGCGAGGCGACGCCGCCCGCGGCCGCCAGCATCACGCTCTCGGTCATGAGCTGCGTCACCAGGCTCCCGCGCGTGCCGCCGAGGGCGAGGCGGACGCCCATCTCGGTGGCGCGGCCGGCGCCGCGCGCCAGCAGCAGGTTGGCGATGTTCGCGCAGGCGATGAGGAGCACGACCCCCGTCACCGCGAACAGCATGACGAGGGGCGCCTTCGCCTCGCGGTGGATCGAGCTCTGGCCGCGGGCGCCCGGCGTGAGGAGGAGCTTCTTGTTCTCGAAGGCCTCCATCGTCTTCGGGCTCATCTCCTTCTGGAGTGGCGCCTCGACGTCGGTGATGATCGGGTGGAAGACGCCGTTCGCGGCCGCCTGCGCGGCCGCCATCTCCACGCCCGGCTTGAGCCGCGCGAAGAGGTAGACCCAGTAGTTGCGGCGGTCCTCCCAGCGCGTGAAGCCCTGCAGCTCGCCGCGCATCGAGATCGGCACGTAGACGTTCGGCCGGGCGCCCGTGGTCGTCCCCTCGAACTTCTCGGGCGCGACCCCGACGATCGTGTACGTCTTGCCGTTGACGACGATCGGCTTGCCGACGACGCCCGGGTCGCCCCCGAGCCTGTTCTCCCAGAACCGGTAGCCGACGACGGCGACGTAGTTGCCGCCGATCACCTTGTCGTCGTCCGGCATCAGCAGGCGCCCCTTCGCGGCGCTGATGCCGAGCACCGGGAAATACGACCCGCTCACCATCGCGGCCTGGCTGCTCATCGGCTCGTTACGGACGCTGAGCGAGGCGCCGAAGGTGCGGTGTGCGGCGATCCCCGTGAACGGCGTCTGCGCCTTCTCGAGGTCGCGGAACATCGCGTAGCTGAACACCTCGTCGCAGCCGCCCGCGTCGTTGCACGAGTTCGAGCCGGGCATCGGGCCGGGCGCCTTGAGGTTCACCAGCCGGCTCGGCTCCCGCACGTCGAGTGGGCGCAGGAGGAGCTGGTCGAAGAGCGAGAAGATGGCCGCGTTCGCGCCGATGCCGAGGGCGAGGGAGAGCACGGCGATCGTGGTGACGAACGGCGTCTTGAGCAGCATCCGGGCGGCGAGCCTGATGTGTCGCATCGGGAAACGGGGCGATGAGGGCCGGTGACGCTGGGGGACTCAGTTACGACAGCCGGCGAGCACCAATGGTTGGCATCGTCCTGAGACGACGGCAGAACGGGGCGCCCGGTTTCGACCTGGGGCGGGGGGCGAGGTGTACGTGCCGCTAGGCAGCGGTGAGTACGACGAACTCCTGCGCCGCTACGCCGTCCGGCTGGGGGCGCCCGTCGACGACGATGATGTCGACGATTCCTCGTTTCTCGCACGGCGGCGGCAACGCATGGTTAGACCGCCGCGCTTTGGGCGATCTCGGCCAGCCGGCGTCGGAGGATCGCTCGGCGGCCTTCCCGCTCTGCCTCGCGTGTGGTGTTGAGCGCCTGGCAGAGGTCGCGGGCGCGCGCGTCCGGGCAGCCGCGAGAGCGCGGGATCGAGGGCGTCGTAGAGATCGCCCGCCAGCGTCTTCGTGCGCTGGGTGCGCATCACGCGTCGCTGCTCCGGAGGTCGCGTGGCGGTCGAACGCTCTAGTCCAGCTGCAACGGGTGTTAGACCGCGCGCCGACGGCTCATCTTGGCGGCGCACCGGATTGGAGAGCTGCCTCCTGCCTTGCCAGTTCCGCCCGGAAAGCCTCCTCCCTGTCTGTGATGTACCTCTTGTAGCCCGCTGGATCGACAAACGGTGTGACGGCCCCTCGTTCCAGCCGCGCGTATTTCGGCCCCAGATCGAAGTAACTCCCGTGTGCGCCCAGAAAAATGTCGACCGGCAGAGATTTGAGGACTCGGAACGTGCGTTCATAGTCGGACGTGATCTCCGGATATGACGAGTTCCTAACGAGCTTGTAGCCTGGATTTACGTTAGGGCTGCCGACGATTACGACGTCGTAGACTCTTCCAGCCTCGTCCACCTTCATCGTCCATGTCGTGCATCCTTTCGTGTGTCCCGGCGTCAGATGCGCGACGAGTGTCACGCCCGCCAATTTCACTTCGTCGCCGTCATGTAGCACGCGATCGACTCGCGCGGGCGGATAGAGCGCGGTCGGCTGGTTGCCGTACTGAAAGTCAGTCCTCCCGCCTGATTCGACGACCGACACGTCGCCGTCCATGACCATATACTTCGCGCCGGTAAGCTGCTTGATCGCAGCGCTGCCAGCGTCGTGGTCCCAGTGCGCATGACTGATCAGGAGGATCGCGATGTCGCTGAACTTGAATCCGAGTCTCTCGACGCTGGCCCGAATGAGGGGGACGTTTGCCTCGAGATCGCTGTTGATGAGGATGTGCCCTTGCGAAGTAGTGATGAGGTAATTCGCGAGGCCCTTGCTCCCGACGTAGAAGAGATTCCCGGCGATGCGGAACGACGGAAACGGCTCGGTCCAATCAGGATTGACCTGCGCGCGCAGCGTACTCGCCATGGCAAGGACCGTCCCGAGCGCCCCCGCGACCATGACCGATATCTTGCGCCATCGCTCCGGCCTCTTCATACAGTCCCTTCACGGTGTGTGCGGTCTGACGCCCTAGCTCAGCGGCGGGCGCGCCAATATGCCGGGAAGTTGGAGCCGAGGCGAGCGGCCGAGCCGGGGGCGACCATGATGCTCCGCACGCGCCCGCCGGCTGCAGCACCTCCTCAGGCGGCGCCCCTAGGTGATGGTTACCAGCAGTCCGTGCCCCCGCTCGACGACGCTCGCCAGCGCCGCGCGGAGCTGCCCCGCGTACGCCATGAGATAACCGAGCGTGTCGTCATCGGCCGGGTCGCGGTCCCAGATCTCCGGGTAGATCTCCAGGCGCATCATCTCCTGAGGCGCGAAGCGAGCCCGGAGTTGCTCGTCGCTCAGCGCCGCGAGTGCGCCGGCGATCTCGCGGGTCTCGGCCGGCGTGAACGTGCGCGCCGGTCCGTAGCCGACCTCCTCGTCGCCGACCTCCCGTCCGCCGGTCACCAGAAAGTTCAGCGGCGGGTCGCCCTCCCACGCCGTGCCCGTGAGGAGGTAGTGAATGCCGTGCCACGCCTTGTCGAGATCCCCGACGTCCCCCTCGCCCTCCCCCAGCACCAACCCGGCAACGGCGGGCGGCGCGGTCGGCTCTACCCGCGCTCCGAAGAGGCGAGCGAGCAGGCCGGGGCGCTTCGGAGCACCGCGAGCTCTGGCGACCGCTTCCGGGTCATCCGGGGCGACGGCCGACCAGACCAACGGCGGGTCAGCGTGCAACTTGTCGATGGTTGCTTCGCTCAGCGACGCCAGACCGACACGCATGCCCATGCCCGGTTCTCCTCGTGTGGCCGCCTAACGCCCCGGCCCAGCTGCGGAGCGCGAGCCGGCCGGTAGTACGCGCTCAGTATGTAGCGGAAGCCGGGCGGGGGCTACCTTGATGCCGTTCGCTCCGGCGACTGCAGCGCCCCGTTAGGTGGCTGCCGCTAGTAACTCGACGTGCCGATCCGCCGCAGAACACCGTGCTCGCGCACGTAGAGCGTGTACGGCCTCCACTCCCCGGCCCGTACGGCCGGGTCCTCGACCGCGTAGACGGGCCCGACGCGGACGACGTAGACCAGGGGGCGGCCGGCCGCGGCCTCCGCGCAGAGGGTGGCGGGGCGCGTGACGACCTCCCGCGCGGCGCCCGGCCGGACGGCTACGCCGAGCGTGTCGCGCCAGGCCACCGCCTCGGGGGCGTCCGACGCCAGGTCGGACGCGAGCGCGGCGAGGAGCGCGACGGCACGGGCATCCGCCGGCCCGCACCGCCCGGCCGGCGCGGCGCGGCCGGCCGCCGAGGCGCATGCCCCGGCGGCGAGCCACGCGACGCAAAGCCGAAGGGGGACCCACCGCGCGCGGAGCCTTCGACGCATACCTATCGGACGATCCGCGGAGTCGGTAGCCACCTAACGCCCCAGCCAAGATGCGAACGAACCAATAATAGCGCGGCGCAGCCGCGCGCGATTCCGAAAATCGTTCGTCAGCTTCGGCGTTCGTTAGGCCGCAGATCGAAGCGCCGGCCGCTCGCGACCATGACCGCATGCCGGCCAGCACAAGTCGGATAGGACGCAGTCGAGCCGATGTAAGGGAAACCGTCTTCGCCGGAGTTCTTGTCTCCGTGCGAGAGCTGGTGCTCCACGATGGAAATACTTAGGTATTTACAAAAGTATTCCACGACTGTAGAATCCCTCGGTCAGATCGGACAACCCGAGCACTGGGCTGGTATCGGAAATGGTTCAAGCCGCAGCCGCTGACGAAGTATTTCACGCCCTGTCCAACCCGACTCGGCGGAGAGTCCTGGAGCGACTGTCTGTCGGACCGGCCACCGTCAGCGAACTGGCGGCACCGTTCGACATGCAACTCCCGTCGTTCGTGCAGCACCTCTCGGTGCTCGAGCAGAGCCGACTGGTGAGGTCGAAAAAGCGCGGGCGAGTGCGGACGTATGAGATCGCACCCGAACGATTCAAGGTCGTTGAAGACTGGCTGACCGCCCGTCGTGAGATGTGGGAAGCCCGACTGGACCGGCTCGACCAATACGTCAAACAACTCAAGCAGAAGGAAGCGGAATCATGAGCCAGCCATTCGCGATCAATCCGAAACTCGATTTCGCCATCGAACGGTTCATCGACGCTCCCACGCGGCTCGTCTGGGAAGCGCTGACGAAACCGGAGCATCTCAAGGAGTGGTACATGCCCAAGCCTTGGGGTCGTGTGACGCGAACCGAGATGGACGTGCGACCGGGCGGCATCTTCAGCATCGACATCGCAACGGGAGACGGTCAGGAGTCTCCCAACCTCGGCTGCTTCCTGGATGTTATTCCGATGGAGCGACTTGTCTGGACCTCCATGTTGTTCCCCGGCTATCGTCCGGCTGTCTTTGACGACATACCGATCACGGCCATCGTGACGATGGAAACCGTGGGAACCGGCACTCGCTACGTCTTCACGGCGCTGCACCGGGATGAGGCGGACCTCGAGAAAAACAAGGCGACGGGCTTTCAGCAGGGCACCGAGATCGCCGTCGATCAGTTCGTGGCGCACGTGATCGCGATGAAGTAGTTCTGGGCGACTCGCGGCGGAGGGGTCAGGAATCAACACCCAGGCCTCGACAACCAGGGATGCGTGTTGTCGGCCTAACGCCCCGGCTCAGCCGCGGGACGCAGGCCGAGGGGCGTGACGAAAGTGTGCGGCGCGCGCGGAGGCCGTACATGCGGGCGCCCCACCACCGCCCGCCGAGCCAGCCCATGACGACCACGGCGACGCCGAGCGACACGTCGTACTCGGCGCTCCAGAGCAGCGCCCAGCAGAAGTCCGCACGATGCCGCGACCAGAGCAGCAGGAGGGGCCATGCCACGGCGACCGGCAGCTCGAAGCGGCACACCCCCCACAGGCGGATGAACCACGCGGCGGGCGCGCTCGCCAGGCTCAGTGATCCTCTCCTTGACGACTGCGCGCCTAACCGGCAATCCCTCCGACGCGACTGCGCCCGCCGCGGCCTAACGCTTTAGTTCAGCTGCCGGCGCGAGAGCTCCTACGGGAGGAGACCGCCGAGGGGTCGCGGTGCCGAGCGCCGGCTGCCGGAATGCGCTCGCCGCCCCGGGGCCGCGGCGCACCGTTAAGCGTGCGCGTCAGCGGCTCGGCCGGCGTCGGTGGCGCCGGGGCGCCCGTGTCGGGGCAGAGCGCCGCGTGCCACAGCATCGCGGATGCTTATACAGCGACAGCGCTACTGCCGGGCGTCGAGACCAATCTCCTCGTGCAGCCAATCCAGCCTATCGAACATCGCCTGTTGATTGAGTCCGTGTCCTGCGACATACCAGCGGATCGTCGCGGCGGCCGGCGCGGCTGCGTGCAGACCCTCCGCATCGGCCGTGGGTACCAGGTTGTCCAACCGTCCGTTCTGCAGCAACAACGCAGTGGGCGACGCGTGCGGAATGAATCGAATCGGCTCTATGGGTGCCATGGCCCGGAACCAGTTGACGCGCGTTGCACAGGACAGCCCGGCCATGAGGTTCAGATCTTCGGGACCGGTGAAGTGCGAGACGAGACCGCCGTCTCCTACTACGAGCACCGCGGCTTTGATGCGCCGTTCGATGCCGACGAACAGCGCACCCATCGCGCCGCCGTAGCTGATGCCAAGGTAGGCTACGCGCTCATCGTCGACGTTGGCCCGTGCGCGCAACACGTCGACGGCGCGTTGCAGATCCTTGATCAGCTGGATCTGCTCGGCCCGATCCTCGGTGCTGAACCGGACGGACGGTCCAGCGCGGCGAGCAAACGGGGCATCGATCGCAATCACTACTGCGCCGTGTTCCGCGAGCAGCTGCCCGAGGGCCGCCATGCCGCGCGCAGTGCCGGGCATGCCGTGCATGAGCACGATGCCGGGCCGCAGACCCGAGCGTGTGACCGGATCGAACAACAATCCAGTGACCGATCCGCCGTCCGGACTGCTGAAGGAGATGGCGCTGACCTCCACGCCCTTGTTCGTGGATTCGACTGTCTCTTGCAGGTTCAGTGGCGCAGTGACGTCGTAGGCGAACAGGATTCGCTCTGCTTCGGTCGCCACCGCTCCGAAATCGGGCCGTGCGACCGCACAGGAATCGGCGACGGGGCTCGGCCCCGTTGGGGGGGTGCTCGGCTCGGACGAGGCCCCTGTGCATGCGCAAATAAGCAGAGCGATCAGTGCCATCGCCGGTTTCATGCGCACTCTCCCGGAAGTTCATCCATTCGATGGTCACGCTGACGACTGCGTGTGAGGTTGCCCTTCGCGTTTCCGTCCAGTACGGAGATAGATGGCGTCACTCGCAGCTCACTGTCGGCCGGAAGACCTGGTTGTGGAGGCTGCCGTGGATGCCGCCGATGTCGGTGCCGCCGCCGGCGACCCAGATCAGACCGTCTACGAAGGCCGAGCCGTAGACGCCATGAACGGGGATGGGCATATCGCGGAGGCGCGTCCACTTGTCGGTCCGACGATCGTAGTAGTCGTGGTCGGGGAACATGCCGGCCGGCCCTTCGCCGCCCCAGAGGTGGAAGCAACCCCGGGCCATGACCCCGTTCATGCCGCTGCGGGCCTGCAGCATGGGGGCTGCCGTCGTCCAGGTCCGCGTCTGTGGATCGAAGACTTCGTGCGCTGTCGTCATCTGGGGCGACAAT